>Ga0315282_10009074_pt1 | contig 15897 bp, 13 predicted proteins | sample YL17G07_20_MG_FD_203693 | JGI IMG/M metagenome (GOLD analysis project Ga0315282, IMG submission 203693) | Sediment microbial communities from Yellowstone Lake, YNP, Wyoming, USA - YL17G07_20 | ecosystem: Environmental > Aquatic > Freshwater > Lake > Sediment | place: USA: Wyoming | collected...
CCAGTGCAGGTCTTCTTTGACAAAGATGGAAAGGAATTCTTCCGACACATCGGATTCTTCCCGCAGGAAGAGGTTGAAAAGAAACTGACAGAGATGGGAGTGAAGTAGTTATGGAACAATTGTTCCAAACGCTGACGAAAGCCGTGGAAGGTTCGCCCCTGATTGCAATCGCAACGTCTTTTATATGGGGCATTCTCAGCATTCTGCTGAGCCCGTGTCATCTTGCCAGTATCCCTCTTATCGTCGGCTTTATTGACGAGCAAGGTCGGATTTCAACCAGGCGCGCGTTCTTTATCTCCACGCTTTTTGCTGTCGGCATCCTTATCACGATTGGCGTCATCGGTCTCATCACCGCCCTCGCAGGACGCCTGATGGGCGACATAGGAGCCTATGGCAACTACATTGTCGCTGTCATCTTCTTCCTTGTTGGGCTTCACCTGCTGGATGTGATTCCTGCGCCGTGGTCTGGACCAAGTGGAGTTTCGTTGAAACGGAAGGGGGCGCTTGCCGCATTCATACTGGGACTTGTGTTTGGAATTGCCCTCGGACCATGCACTTTCGCATATATGGCGCCAATGCTCGGCGTGACTTTCAAACTCGCCGCCACGAACCTGTCATACGGCATTTTGCTGCTTCTCGTTTATGGCGTGGGACACTGTTCAGTAATTGTCTTGGCTGGCACTTCAACAGAACTCGTTCAGCACTATCTGAACTGGACCGACAAATCCAAGGGCGCTATCATCGTGAAGAGGATTTGCGGCGTTCTGGTGCTTCTCGGCGGGCTCTACCTTATCTATATACCGCCATAGACCGCTGCCAAATACGCGAGAACTCCGTCTTAAAGGAAGGAGACATTTATGCAGCGTTTCGACATTGCTGGTATGAAGTCCTATGGATACGACCAAAGGGAAAAGAACGTATTTTATGAAACTGGCGAGTTCAAGATGCGGGTCATAGAACTTGCGCCAGCAAAGAGTATGCTGGAATGCGAAATGATGTCTTACGTGGTCTTTGTTTGCATTGAAGGCGAGGCGGAAGTGAGCGCCGGTGGGGAGAGGATTACGATTTCCAGAGGGCAGTGCCTGGTCACCGAGCCGACCACGCTGTCTATGAAGACAAACGCCGGAGCGAGACTTTTGGGAATCCGGATTGCCACAAGAAATGCAGGATGACCCGGCGGGAGGCTGGCAATGAACGATGTTGCGGTTAGCGCCATCGCTGTGGAGGGATTGACCAAGCGCTTTGGCGACGTTACCGCGGTTGACGGCGTATCGTTCTTGGTGCGGCGGGGCGAGTTGTTCGGCTTTCTCGGTCCTAACGGCGCAGGAAAGACCACAACAATCAACATTCTCACCGGACTGGCGCGCCCGGACCAAGGCGCAATCAGCATTGCCGGTATAAACTGCACAGGCAACTCCAAGGCAGCGCAGCACCTGATAGGCGTTGTCCCGGATGAGAGCAACCTCTATCCTGAACTGACGGGTTTTGAGAACCTCTGCTTCTGCGCAGCATTATATGGGATGCGCAGAACCGAGCGCCGGCCGCGGGCACGCGAGTTGCTGGACAAGTTCGGTCTCGCCGACGCCGCGGACCGCAAGTTCGCCGGCTATTCCAGAGGTATGAAGCGCAAACTTACCATCGCTGCCGGAATCATCCACGAGCCGCCAATCTTGTTTCTCGATGAGCCCACGACAGGAATAGACGTCGCCAGCGCCAGACAGATTCGCCAACTCATCGCCGACCTGCACCGGAGCGGCGCGACAATCTTCCTCACTACGCACCATATAGAAGAAGCGGAGCGGCTATGCGGACGCATTGCCTTCATCGTGAGAGGGCGAATTGTCCAAATAGACACTGTCGTCAATCTTATGCAGTCCGTTCAGGAAACGCATATGATGCTAATTTCTATTTCCAATTCAGGCGCGAACTTGTGTGGAGAACTCGCCGCGGCATTTCCCACTCTCAACTTTCAAGCGGTCTCAAGCGGACAGATTCGCGTGGAGTCTGCCGAGCCGGTCCGCGTCGGTCCCGTAGTGCGGTTACTGGAAGACAAGGGCATCGAAGTGTCTGAAGCCCGTAAACTTCAACCATCACTGGAAGATGTCTTTGTCCGAATCACAGGCGTGGAGGCGGACGCGATGCGAAAAGAGAAGGAAAGACCGGGAGGCAGCGTATGAAACGGTGGACAGCCTTCTGGAACATTCTTCTCAAAGATATACGTGCCTATTATCTCAAGCCGCCTAATATCAGTTGGGGAATAATCTTTCCCCTCGCCTGGACGGGAATGTTCTTCATCAAGTCAGGAGGCGGACTGCAAAGCCTCCCATCGCTGCTTCCGGGACTGATGTCTATTTCTATCCTGTTCGGCACCACATCTATGCTCGCGGTGACCATCACTTTTGAAAAGAAAAACCGTTCGTTTGAACGACTGCTCCTTGCACCCATTCCGTTAGAACTGCTGATGCTGGCGAAGACGACCGGGGCAATACTTTTCGGAATAACAAACGCGTTCGTGCCGGTTCTCATGGCAGTTTTTCTCGCGGACCTGTCGGGAGTCGCGTGGGGGATTCTTGTGCTGACTATCGCACTGATAGCGGTAACTTCAACGTTTCTGGGTCTGTTTATCGCGGTTTCGGTCAGCGAGGTTTTTGAAGCGCAGACGTTTTCGAACTTCTTTCGGTTCCCGATGATTTTTCTGTGTGGGCTGTTTTTCCCCATTCAGCAACTACCATACTGGCTTCAGCCGCTGTCTTACATCCTGCCGCTGACGTACGGAGCCGACGCTCTGCACGAAGCGGTCGCCCGCGCCGGGCGGATAAGCATCTGGGTTGACCTTGCGGTATTGGCTTTATTTTGTGGAGGGTTATTCCTTTTCAGTTTGCGCAATATCGGAAGGAAGTGGATAGTGTAACCAAGGACGGAGGTCTTATAACAGAGAGTCGGAAGGAATTTTCAAATGTTCGCAAACTGCAAAAAGCGTTTACAGGAGGAACCTACGAGGGTGAGAAAATATCTTTTCTCTTGGGCGATTGCAGCGGGAACGACAATCTGCATTGTGGCGGCGATTGCCCCGGGTTGCGTAATGCTGAATCCGACAGACCCGTACAAGTCCGTCGGTGCGTTCGCAGGCAGGCACGTTGCGGCGATGCCTGTCCGCCAACTCCCGGAAGGACCTTTGTCCCTGTCAGGTGCTATCAGTATCGCTTTGGCAAACAACCCGGATGTTGCCGCCATCGGTTACGAAGTTGACGCGGCGCAGGCGCAGCGGGACATGGCAGCTGCACAGGTCTTTCCGACATTGCACGTTGTTGGCGGATACAGCAACTATTTAGATGACCAACGGCTCCTCGCTGCCCGCAAGAGCGGCGAGTCTGGCGTATTCACCCGCAACATTTTCTCCGGTGATATCGTCGTCAGCATACCGCTGTTTACTGGAGGACGGATTACAAGTGAGGTCAGAGCCGCCGAACTGCTCCAAAAAGCGGCAGAGCATCGCCTGGCGCGCAGCCGCGAGGAACTCGTGTTCAATGTCTCCAGCGTGTACTACGGAATATTGGCATCGTGGCACATCGTGGAGTCGCTGGAGTTTTCGCAGAAGACGCTGGAGGAACACCTGAGACGCGTAGATGACCTGATTGCCGGTCAGAAGGCGGCAAAAGTGGACCGCCTGCGGACAGAAGTCCGACTGGCAGATATTCGGCAGAACCTCGTGCAGGCTCGCAATGTTCAGGCAATCCAGATGCGGGTGCTTGCCAACCTCATGGGAGTCGAAGACCAGAAGCAAGAGTTGGAGGTCAATGGCAAACTCACCTCACAACTCGATGCTTCAGTAAGTTCTGCAGAGGAAGCATTAGCCAGGGCGATGCAGCACAGAAGCGATTATCTGGCAGCCAAGGCGTCGCTGGAGGCGCAAGCCAAGGCGATGGATGCTGCCCGGGCAAGTTATTGGCCCACGATTTCGCTTCAGGGTTCCTATGGCGGGCGATGGGCGGCTGAGCCTTCGGAACATCCATTGGGCACGTCCACATCCGAGGATGTAGGCCGCGCCGGGCTCGTGTTGGATATTCCGCTATTTGAGGGTGGACGCCTTGGTGCGCGGGTCAGAGAGCAAACCGCCAAACTCGCTGCAGCCCAGGAACGGCTACGGAGGATGAGACTTCAGATTCGTTTGGAGGTAGAAACGGCGCTGCTGAACGTGAACTCATCCAGGGATAGAGTGTCGGCTACTGAGAAAGCCATTGAACAGGCAGAGGAAAGCCTGCGAATAGAGCGGGAGAAATATGACTTGGGCAAAGGGGCAAATATAGATGTGCTGGATGCCCAGTCGGCGCTGCTAGAGGCACAGACGAGTTACTATCGGGCGTTGACAGACTACAACACATCGCTGGCACAGTTGAAACTGGCAATAGGAGAAGAGTAATGATAACAGCAAGACGTGTGACTACGGGCACCTTTTTCGTGGCTGTGTTTATTGGCATTGTCGGCTGCGGCAGCAAGGATGTCCCTGTGCAGCCCAGCCAGCAGAAGAAAGAGCCGCTCGTGGCAATCGCTCCCGTCCAGATATCTTCAATCTCATCGGCAATAGACCTTACTGGCGAGGCTGTGGCAGTCAACTTCGTGAAGATATCCTCGACCGTTGAAGGTCCTGTCGGATACTGCCCATGGCGCGAGGGAGACCGCATCGAAAAGGCGGGACAGAAACTTATAGAGATTGACCGCGAACTATACCGTTCGGAGGTCAATGCCGCAGAAGCAACCCTGGGCGTCGCCAGGGCTAAGTTGGAAGACCTGAAAGCCGGGACGCGCCCGGAAGAGATAGCCAAGGCAAAAGAGACTGTGAGGCAACTGGAAGAGAGTGCCGCCTTTGCCAAGAGCGACCTTGACCGTATCTCAAAGATGGTGGAGAGCGGGTCACTGCCGGGCGAATCCTTGGAGAAGGCACAGGTTGAGTACATTTCTCAACAGACCAAACTCTCCGCAGCCAGGAAACATCTGGAGATGCTTGAGACCGGATACACCAGGACAACAATTGCCGTCCAGGAGGCGATGGTTAAGGAGGCAGAGACGAAGGTGGAGTTGGCAAGAGCACGCCTGGCCGAGTGCATAATTGCCGCGCCGTTTGCCGGAACAATCACCCGCGTTTACGTGCGCCCCGGCGATATGGCTGCAATGAAGACGCCTCTTCTGGAAATGGTTGACCTCTCGTCTATGGTTATCCGGGTGGCTGTCACTGAAGCACAGGCAGGCGATGTCCGCGAGGGCACGCCAGCCGTTGTGCAACTGGACGCTCTACACGGTAAGACGTTCCATGGCAAAGTCGTCCGCGCATACCCGGAACTGGACCGCCGAATGCGCACGCGGACAGTGGAGTTGGTGCTGGATGAGCAGGCAGACCTGGTGCCGGGGATGTTCGCAAGGGTCAAACTGATTCTGAATTCTATGGCGGACGCCCTGGTGGTCCCGCGCGAGGCTGTGGTTACTACACCCGCTGGTGCGCATATCGTGTTTGTCGTGGAGGAGGGCATGGCAGTCCAGCGAAAAGTGAATACCGGTATTGAGGAGGGCGACAGAGTTCAGATACTCTCCGGGCTGTGTGCGGGAGAAAAGGCCATCGTCAAAGGACACGAGAAGATAAAGGATGGTGCCGCTGTGCGCGTCCCGGAAAGCGGCAAAGCGCCGGGCAAGGATTCTCCGCCATCCCAGAGCGTTCCATCAGGTGCTCCTGCGAAAGGAGAGAACAAGTGAAACTCACGCAATATGCTGTTCACCGCCGCCTGGCAACTAGCGCCATCGTCGTCGCGCTACTGGTGCTGGGGTTGTACGGTCTCTGGAGATTGCCGGTTGATTTCCTTCCAGACATCACATACCCGATGATAAAGGTACACATCTGGTGGCGCGGGGCAACGCCGGAAGAAATAGATACGAACATCGCCGACCCTGTCGAGCGCCAAATGGCAACGGTGGACGACCTTGATTATCTGGACTCATCAGCCATTGAGGGAATGTACACTCTCCTTGTGAACTTCAAGTATGGCGTGAACGTTGACGTGGCATATCAGGACGTCTTGGCTGCAATGGCACGGGTAGCGCGCGAATTGCCCAAAGATATTGACCCGCCTATCGTCGTCAAGGCAGACCCGTCGCAACTTCCCATCGTTCAAATGACTGTCAGCAGCGAGCAATGGGACTTGGTCAAACTGCGAACATGGACAGAGGAGTGGCTTCAAGACCAACTTCTGGCAGTTCCGGGCGTTGCGGGAACGGAGATAGTCGGGGGTCTGAAGCGGGAAATCCGCGTACATCTGGATCCCGACGCCCTGGAGAAACACGGACTGACGCTGCCGGGAGTCATCAAGCGCCTGAGAGAGGAGAATGTCGAGCAGTTCGGTGGCCGCGTAACAGCCGGTCCCAAGGAAATCATCGCGCGGACTGTCGGCGAATACCGCAACCTGGATGAAATCCGCTCTATTGTTCTAACTCGCAGCGGCGATGCGAAGGTGTACTTGCGCGATGTGGCAGAGGTAAAGGACGCCCACGAGGAAGTCCGTGTCATCACGCGCCTGGACGGCAACCCCTGCGTCAAGTTGAGCGTTCTCAAGCAGGCAAGCGCCAACACCGTAGAGGTCGCCAAGGCAGTTAGCCGGCGAATTGCAGAACTCCAGCCTATGCTGCCTGAAGGAGTGCGACTGGGAATGGTCGAAAACCAGGCAGATTACGTTGAATCTGCCCTGGGCGGCGTCCGCAACGCGGCTATTGAGGCTGCTGTCTTGCTTATCATCCTTGTGTATCTCTTTCTCGGTTCGCTAAGACAGGTGCTCGTGATGGTGCTGGCACTGCCTATTACCCTGATACTGAACTTCGGGCTGATGAATATTGCGGGATTCTCGCTGAACATCTTCTCGCTGGGCGGCTTGGTCATCGCCATCGGCGTTCTGCTGGACAACTCCATTGTTGTCATCGAGAACATCACCCGCCAGCGGCGCCAGAGGACTGACATGCCCACCGACACAATTGCGGTGGATGCCACATCCGAGGTCGGACCACCAATCGTCGCCGCAACTTTGTCGTTCCTGGCACTGTTTGTCCCGTTCCTCTTAGTGCCAGGATTGACGAGCCTGCTGTTCCGTGAGTTGATACTTGTTATTGCCGGAATCGTCGTTATCAGTTTGGTCGTAGCAACCTCGGTTACGCCGATGATTACTGCAATAGTACTCGGAAGGCGTCCAAAGGGACAGTGCAGAGCCACGCGCTTCGAGCGGTTTTTTGACTGGGTTACGGAAAAGTACGGCTGGGCGCTCAAGTGGGCGCTTCGCGGTCGCTGGCTCGTCATCCCTGCGTTCGCGGTTGCTCTCCTCGCGGCGATTCTGCTTCTGGACAGGTTGGGAAGCGAATTTCTGCCTCAAATGGACGACGGACGTGTTATGGTCAAAGTTAAACTCCCTACAGGCGCGTCGCTGTCCGAGACCGACAATGTTCTGCGCCAGATAGAGGAGCGAATTGGAAAGGACGACTTGATAGAAAGTGCCTTCACGCTGGTCGGCGGCAAGGTCTGGGGACTTTACACCTATGAGATTGCCAACGAAGGCGAAATAAACATCCAACTCGTGCCGCGAGGCAAGCGGAATGTCAGCACCGAGGAGTATATAGAGCAGCTCCGCCCAGTTGTCGGCAAGGTGCCGGTTCCGGGCGGTAATGCAATGGTAATGCAGATGAAAGTGAAAGGCATCCGGAAACTCGGCGAAGCAGACATTGAGGTCAAAATCAGGGGGCAGGATATCGCCACGTTGTTCGACCTGTCCCGCAAAGCCGTTTCTACTATGAATGAGATGGGGCACTTCACCAATGTGTATGTTTCGATGGATATGACCAAGCCGGAATATCAGGTCCGCATTGACCGGGCGCGAGCGGCGGAACTGGGCGTGTCGGTCGGCGACATCGCCGACACAATACGCTCTCTCATCACCGGGGCGGTTGCTACGCGGTACCGCGACGGAGACGAGTATTACAACATTCGGGTAATGATTCCCGAGAGCAAGATAACCTCCCGCCAGGACGTGGAAAATATCCCGCTGTCCTGCGCTCAGGGCAGTTACCTGAGGCTCAAGGATGTGGCTACTGTCCAGCCTGCCGTCGGACCTGTGGAAATCGCCCGCGAGGACCAGGTCAAGCAGGTGATTGTTCGTGGCGACGCCATCGGCGTAAGCATCGGAACGGCGCTGACGGAACTCCATGCGGCGCTCGGCAAGATTGAACGCCCTGTTGGTATTGAGTTCTCCTATGGCGGACAGGCACAGATGATGAGCGATATGAAGCAGAATGTGTTCGGCATCCTGGTATTCGCCATCTTCTTCTCGTTCATCGTGCTGACTGTCCAGTTCAATAGTCTGAAACTGCCAGTCCTAATCCTCGGCAGTGTACCGGTGTGCTTGGCAGGGCTGGTGTTCACGATGTATGCCACCGACCTGCCGCTGGGAGCGACCGTCATCATTGGCATCCTGGTCGTAGTGGCCGCCACCGTTAGCGACGGCGTGCTGCTTTTGACCTTTGCCGAAGAACTGCGCGCTCGTGATGGCCTGACTCCATTTGATGGAGTCATGAGCGCCGCGAAGATACGACTGCGTCCGCGATTGATGACTACGCTTACCACTATAGCGGGATTCCTGCCATTAGCACTGAATCTGGAGGAAGGGGGTGATATGTTGCAACCGATGGCAGCCGGAGCAGTCGGCGGGTTGCTAATGGAAATCCTCGTGGCACTGTTCCTTATGCCATGTCTCTACGTAATCTTTACCAAAAGCAGGAAAGGAGGGCTAATTAGATGAGGAGCATCTGTGTTATGATTGCGGTGTTGCTGATGATGGTAATGATAACTCTGGTCATCCCGACAAGCCCAGTCACCCTGGCGCAACAAGGCAAGGAAGCGCTTGAGCGTCCGGCTCTCAAGCAGTTTGACGAGGACACGGCGCGCAGCCGCCGCGAATTGCGGGCTTATTGTATCATTGTTCAAGAACTGGTGGCAGCCCAGCATCCTGACACTGCCAAACGCGACGAGGCACTCAAGCACCTGAAGGCGGCGCAATCGCAGTGGGCGGAAATTTGTGCTAAATATCAGAACAGCGCGCCGCAGGAGTACGCTCGCGACCCCTACTGGAAGGGACGGCTTGTGGACATCGGTATTGCAATCGACGATATGGTCGCGCATATGGAGGCGGAACGCTTCAAGCGGTCGTTTCAGGCGTGCGGGTCAGGATGCGGTCTCTTTGTGGCAATGCATGAGGAGAATAACCTGACCTACGCGCTCGACCGTCTATTCCATCTAAGGAAAGCAATCAAGACCGCCCAGACCCTCAACAAGACGTCAGGGTTGCATGGACTGCGGGAATTCGTTCCTGACCTGCTGAATCTTCGCAACCGCGCGCTCCTCGCACAATGTCCTTGCTCCGATGCTCCTGATCGCTGCAGGAAATATGGCGAGACGCTTTTGGCCCTCTCCGGACAAATGGACTGGTTGGCCAGACAGGTGGTCAGAGGTGAAGCCGAAGAAGCCACTAAGTCGCTCAGCAAACTGATGGAGTTGGTACAGCAGGTTTATGACTTGGCGCTCTGAGTCACAGAAAAGATGCAGGCTTCGGGCACCGAATGCCCGAGTGCAAGAAACTCGCCGACAACGCCGAGGAGCCGGAGCAGTCGGTGGGTCGGGATTTTCTAACGGAAAAGATGGGAGGGGATGCGCAACTCCAGAAGAGCGCGGCCATTTTCTTGTTCTGCAGATATCAGTGGGAAAGTAAAACGAGTTGATTCGACACTTGCTTACCTGTAGCATAAAGTTGGTAATTGGGAATTAGCGCACCAGAGTTCTTCTTTGGAAGAGATGACAATGTCTATGCGCAAACCAACTCGCACCTTGACTCGCGTCGTTCTCGTCCGCCACGGAGAGACGGAATACAACGCCAGGTCTATTTTCCGCGGAACGCTTGACATACCGCTCAGCGCCATTGGACTTGAAGAGGCGCGTCTAACTGCACAGGAACTGGCAAGCACAAAGTTGACAGGCATCGTATCAAGTCCGCTGGCGCGTGCACTTGAAACCGCACGCGAAATTGCAGTCCGCCAGTCTGAACATATGGAGCCGGTAATTGATGTGGCGTTCACCGACCTCAACTTCGGCGAATGGCAGGGACACTCCAGAGACGAAGTTGCTGTAGCTTATCCTGAACTGTTCGACCGGTGGATGCACGAACCGCATCGCGTCCAACTCCCGAACGGCGAAACGCTTTCGGATGCTTCTCGGCGCGTGAGGCAGGGTCTAAAGCATTTCCTTCAAGAATATCACGGAAAGACTTTCTGCGTTATATCGCACCGTGTGATTATCAAACTTCTGATACTTCGTATGCTTGGACTGCCCGTATCCGACTTCTGGCGGATACACATTGACACCTGTGGTATAACAGAGTTCAACTTCCGCAGATACACGGAGCAATTCATTCTTATCCGGCACAATCACACCGCGCACCTCCTTCCTCTCCGCGACAAGGTTACAACTCAAGACTTTTAGAAGAGTATCTCAAAACGCTGCTGCCCTGTAAACAGTTCAGAACAGGAGCAAATCCAGTCAGGCGCGAGCAATTTGGGCCGATTGCTCTGACCTTAGCGACCTATACAAGGAGATTGAAGACAAAGCATCAAGATACGAGAAACTCTTCGCCGAATCAAAGCAAGCATTGGAGCAGAAAGACTTCACAGAGGCGTTGAGGAGCTGCAAGCAGGCTCTCGAGATATGCCCGGATTCTGATGAAGCAGAGGCACTCAAAGAAAAGATTGAAAGAGAAGAGGAAGAGGAACAGGAAGCGCAGAGACAAGATGATATTTGAGGAAAACGGCAAGAAGGATTTGTAAGAGATAATTGGCGCCCATTGTGGAGGACGTTATATTAGTGGCTTAGGTGGTACACAATTCGACCGCCACGTGGTACACTTTTCCCCCGCTGTTTACAGCGGATATCAATAGGATTTAAAAACGGAGGATTGTCGGATTGACGACTCGGTTCAACAATGTTTATTAGGTACAGGAGGATTCTATGCTAAGACTCTCTTTGAAAGAGAATTACAATGTTCCCAACCTTGAGACTGGAGACCTGTGTCTTGGTTACAAAGATATTGTGCTGCTTTTTAATGCGGGGCCGTTTCCCGGAGGTGGTGACTGCTTGATAGTTGAAGCAGACCACAAAATCATTTATGTAAATTCAAATGACCTAATTCACGACTTGGACGCCTACATCATTTTTCGAGAGTAGAAGTACGCTCATTTGCAAATTTGCACGTTGAGGTACGCACATTTTTGCAACGATGGCTCAGAACCTTTCAAGCAAGGCTAAGGAAGAACCTGCGTTTCAAAGTTTTCACGTCTGAACAGAACAATTGTCTCTTATTCTGCAATTCTATGTGCTCTTCACGGCGACATAGAGCGGTTACGCGAAGCGCTTGACACAGAGATAGGGGGAGAGAAGTTATGAGAACGCAGTTCGCAGCAAACTCGCTGCATAGCCAAAACCAATCAAAACCTACTATGAGGATTTTCAGCGCGTCGCTACAGACAATGCAGTTTATGGCGGCATAAATGCGGGGCTAAAAATTCAGAACGTTACTGTGTCACCTACTAGTGGAACTGAGACTCTGGAAATTCCTTCTTTGGCAAGTGCATTAGCCAGCGAGATTGACTGCTCTTCTTCGCCGTGCACGACAAATACGCCTTTCAGCGTCGCGGCGGTGGACTTGGCGTAATTTATCAAATCCTGCCTGTCAGCGTGCGCACTGAACGAATGAAGAACCGCGACTTCCGCGCGTAGCGAAAATTCTTCATCCAGTATTTTCACCACGGGTTGGCGCTCGGCAATTTTCCTGCCGAGAGTCTCTTTCGCCGTGAATCCGACGATGACAATTGCGGTATTGGAATTTTCAATATTGTGCCGGAGATGGTGCAGTATGCGGCCGTTTTCGCACATGCCGGAAGACGCGATGATTATGCACGGTTCCTTTGATAAATTTATCTTCTTGGACTCGGCGACGCTTTGAACGAATGTCAGACCACGGTAGCCGAAAAGGTCGCTGCTTTCAGTCATCTCTTGCAGTTCACTAGGCAGTTGATACATCTGGAGTTTATCTTGGCCGAAGAGGTCGCCGCTTTCATTCAGCCTTTGCAGCGCCTGCGCGTCAAAGCACTCACTGTGGCGGCGGAACACTTCAGTCACGTTCACCGCAAGCGGGCTGTCCACGTAAACGGGCATGGCGGGAATCTCCTTTTTGCGCCAGAGTTCGTTCAAGACGTAAACTATCTCTTGCGTGCGTTCAAGCGCAAAGGCGGGAATCAGCACTTTGCCCGAGCGTTTGTGCGTGCGGTTTATGATTTGTGCAAGTTCTTTTGCCGCGTTTTCAATGTTACCGTGCAGGCAATTTCCGTATGTCGATTCTATTATGAGGTAGTCCAATTTTCCCATGAACTGCGGGTCTCTGAGGATAGGCAGGTTTTTGCGTCCGAGGTCAACCGCGTATCCTATGCGGACTGTGCATCCGTTCTCGTTTGCCTCAATCTCTGAAACTGCGGAGCCGAGGATGTGACCCGCATCAAAAAACCTGACACGAACGCCGGCGGCAACTTCAAACTTCTCTCCGTACGGAATGCCTCTGAAAAACGCGACTGTTCTTTCTACATCCTTTATGTCATATGGCGGTTTTATCAGTTGCATGCCATCTCTTTTGCGATTCTCATTCAAGAAATCCGCATCCGCCCCTTGAATCTTCGCGCTGTCAGTCAGCATGTGAGCGGCCACATCAACGGTGGCGGGAGTAGCGTAGATTGGACCCTTGAAGCGGTCGCGAGTCAGGATGGGTAGGACTCCGCAGTGGTCAATGTGCGCATGCGAAAGAACGACAGTCTGCAATTGCGCTGCGTCAAAAGGCAGGTGCAAATTACGCTCAATGGATTCGGCGCGCCTGCCTTGAAACATTCCGCAGTCAAAAAGGACTTTTTGTTCTCCGACCTCAAGGAGATGTTTAGACCCGGTCACCTCTCTCGCTCCGCCGTAGAACGTCCATTTCATTTGAAGCCTCCCGCTGCCAGGGCAACCTGCTACGAGGGTACTCTTTGTTGGCGCGCTTGTCAAGCAGACAGGTCTTCCCGCGTGCTGGCGTGAAACCGGTCGCGCTCCTCTCAGGAGATGCGTTGGAAACTATAAGACAGGGGATATAAGAGCAGAGACAGATGATTGTATATTGGAAGCAGAAACAGTTAGAGCGCTGTATTGGTCTTCCACCTTGCCAGTGATTATATAGAGACACACACCCCGCTACTTACGGAATCAATAGTCACAAAGGCTGTCTATCACTCCGAGACCTAAGGATAGCGTAGACTGTTACAGCGGCTCTGCCCCTTTCAAGTTCTCCCTGCGTTTATAATCCTTTTCACTCATTGTCCCTTGAACGTCAGACACGGGATATGTATCTGAAACGTCGAAGAACAATACTTTACCAATCACGTCTTTATACTTCATTTCCCTCGGACGACTCAGAAGGTTTTCTAATCCCATCTCTAGGTATCCTTTAAAGTTCGGGTCGATAGTCGGCGAATGGTTCAATCTCAGCCCTTTTCGTGCAAGGGCAGAAACTTGCCCGAAAATGCCAACAACTTTCTTGGAGCAATGGAAGCGCTCCAAAGATTGGATTAGAACATATCCTCGGGCAGGTATTGTCAGAACTTCTTTGCCTGGCATATCCAGATCTTCAGGGTGGTACTCTTCATTGCCTTCGTTCCATACCCGAACCGGGGTGCCCAGGCGGAAATAGTAGTATGTGGGGTGTAGGAGTTCCAGCTCAAAATCCTCTATGTCCAGCAACCCTTCTTTCTTGTATCCCGATATCATCTCAGCATTAAGAAGAAACATAGAATTAACCTCCTCTCATCAAGAATAATGCTATGATCGCTACGGCAGCGCCGATAAGTGCCGCAATAGCCGCTATCCAAGCTGCGCATTTCGCGCTTTTGGTAAGGCGGATATTTTCATTTAGTCTTTCTTCGTTTCTTTTCCCTTCCTTCGACAGCAGCCATTCTTCCACAATACCTTTTTCTTCAAGACCATATACGTTACTGGCGAGGCGCTCCCTAACTTTGGACTCTCCGGTTTGTTCTAATCTGCGTTTCAGTTCTTGTGCATCGAACATGTACTCGCAACCTCAACGTTCAGCCATACTGTAATTATCATAGCACTCGCGCCCGTACAGCGCTACAGTGCCAACGCAATTCCAAGTGCTCCCGCATGAACTATACTGTTCCAACTCGTTCTACTACTCACAGGCGGCGCCTAAGCAGTGAGGTTGTCGGCATGTTACTGAAAGCAGATGATATTCGCCTCACCTCATTCTTCAAGCCGCGCTCAGTCGTGCACCGGCACTCCCAGACAACTAAAACTCTCCACCCCATGCGTCTGAGGTCCCGGTCATTCCGTCTATCACGGCTCTTGTTCATCCTGAGCTTAGGTAGCCAGTAATGCTTGCGGCTTTTGGGAGTGAAACTGCGCTTGCACCCATGCCCGTGCCAAAAACATCCCCTTACTTGCACAACAGTTCTGTACTTCGGAAGAACGACGTCGGGCTTTCCGGGCAGCTTTTTGTCATGAAGCCTGTATCGGTACCCTATATGATGCAACGCTCGTCTGACAGTAATCTCGGGCGCAGTATCTACCGACCTTATGCGGCTCATAACCTTGGAGCGCTTCTCAGGTGAAAATACATCGCTCATTGTCAGGCCCCAACAGTCCGCACGTGACCATGGCACAGAGCGCCAACATAGAAAGGATGATAAACATTGAGCGCCTCCTTGGCAAGCCAATTTCTTCTTCGGAATTTCTTCGGAATAATTCTGTCTGTTAGCGTCTTCGGCTCAAGATTGTTGGCTACAGGTTTCTGTTTGACTGCATATCTGAGTTCAGTTATCATTGTATGTGCAGAAGGAGGTCAGTCTGACTTAGGAAATGTATCTCGGAATTACAGAATGATTGGAATAGATCTTTTCTCAGGTGCTGGCGGCATGTCTCTCGGAGCTGCATGGGCGGGAATCCGCGTGCTTCTTGCAGTCGAAAATGACCCTTATACAGCAGCAACATATAAGCACAACCATTCCGGAACGACTGTCTTTAATAGTGATATAGCCAAACTGGATAGAATTGAAGTCCACAAAGGCAAAGAACCAAGAGTTTTGTTCGGAGGCCCTCCGTGTCAGGGGTTCTCTACATCCAACCAAAGGACAAGAAACTCGGAAAATCCTCTATAGCATTTATCTCTTGAGTGTATCTTGCCGATATAATGGGTATGAAAACATACTCACTGGACCTGCGAGAGCGAGTCACAAAAGCATATGACCAGAAAGTCGGCGCGCAGGCGGAAATCGCCAGACTTTTCGGTGTCAGCGTTCCGTGGATAAAGAAACTTCTACGGCAACTCAGAGAGACCGGCTCTTTGGCTCCTAAGCCGCACGGAGGCGGTCAGCAGCCCGCGTTCGACGGTGAGGAACTGGAGAATCTGAAGGAGTTGGTCGGGCAGAATCCTGACGCGACGCTGCGGGAACTTAGGGAACTTTCCGGCGTCAAATGCGGTGTTATGGCTGTCTGGAGGACGCTGAAGAAACTCGGGTGCCGTCGAAAAAAAAGTCGCTTTACGCTGCGGAGCGGAACAGACCGGACGTCAGGGAGAAACGGGAAATCTGGCGCGAAAAGGCAGTCGGAACTGCTCTGTTGAAAGGATTCAAGTTTTCTCCCTCTGATGCCGATATAGTGGTCAGAGAGGGGGAAATATCTATGCCACATATTACCAAATCCACTTTATCTTTCGCAACCACAGCGCTTACTAT
>Ga0315282_10009075_pt1 | contig 15897 bp, 30 predicted proteins | sample YL17G07_20_MG_FD_203693 | JGI IMG/M metagenome (GOLD analysis project Ga0315282, IMG submission 203693) | Sediment microbial communities from Yellowstone Lake, YNP, Wyoming, USA - YL17G07_20 | ecosystem: Environmental > Aquatic > Freshwater > Lake > Sediment | place: USA: Wyoming | collected...
AATGGAAAACTTAAGCAAATGCTTGACCGGCACTATTCTGAAATCAAGCTAAAAGATGCAAAAAAGCTGGCACTGGCACAAAGTAAAAAATAAATTACTTTTTGCCTTCGGTTTCAAGCTCTTTAATGAGAATTCCCGTATAACCGCATTTATCGCAAGTCCATTGCGCTGGCAGGAGCCAGCCGCTGACTGAACTTTCCTGCCTTACATCAGGAGAATTGCATTTTGGACATACATTTATTTTAACCATTTGTTTGCTTATAGCAGAGTTAAATTAAAGCTATCGGAAGCTTCTACTGTAAGTTACGCATAAACCCAAAGATATATAAACTAAAGTTTATCTATATTAACTATGGTTAATATGTATGAACTAAAGTTAACAAATCTCCAGCAGGAGATTTTAAGGCTGTTATTCATCAAGGCAGGAACGTCCTTAAACCAAAGAAGAATAGCCAAAATTCTTGAAGTTTCGCAACCAGCAGTGATGAAAGCCATTCCGGGGCTGGAAAAAGAAAACCTCATTAAAATACAACAAGATAAGGAATCAAAAAGATGGTCGGTTGAGCTCAAAAGAGATAACTACAAGGTTATGCAGTTAAAAAGAGTGGACAATCTCAAGCAGATTTATGAGTCTGGCTTGGCAGATTTTCTTGAAAAAGAGTTTGCAGGTACAACAATAGTATTATTTGGAAGTTATTCGAGAGGCGAAGATACTATGACCTCAGATATAGACATAGCAATAATTGGCAGAAAAGAAAAAAAGATTGACTTGGCTAAATTTGACAAATTATTTGAAAGAAGAATAATGCTTAATTTTTATGACTCATTTAAAAATATCCATAAATATTTAAAAGAAAACTTATGCAATGGAATCATATTCGCAGGAGGAATTGAACTATGAGGGCCATAAAAAACTTTAATGATTTTATAAAAGAAGGAATTGTTAAAAAACAAAGCCCCGATAAATCAAGAGCAGAATTTCTAATCAGGGAATCCGAGCAAAATTATTCATTATTATTAGAATTACTGGGCAAATTTAAAATTGATGACAAAAATGCAAATTTATTCATAAAATCCTGCTATGATATCTTTATGGAGCTCATAAGAGCAAAGATGCTTTTAGATGGATATAATGCCTCTGGTTTTGGGGCACATGAAGCTGAAGTCGCTTATCTGAGAATTTTAAGATTTAGCGAGAATGATGTGCAGTTTGCCGACCAGATAAGATTTTTTAGAAATGGCATGTTATACTATGGGACAATACTTGACAAGGAATATGCAGGAAAAGTTTTGGATTTCACGAAAAAACTCTATGCCAAGCTTAAATTCTAAAATAACTCAGTATTTCTGCAGGACAAGGAATTTCCTTGTCAGGCCTCCATGGACATACATCTCTGACTCGAATGTTATCCTCCAATGTCTTTTATCTGTCAGGGATTTAACTTTCACATAGTGTGGATAAAGTAATGCTAGATAACGCTTTGGCTTTAGAACTTTATGTGCTGACTTAAGAAAATTTTTATATAGAGATTTTAGAGACCTGGCACCAACAAAAGTAGACCTGCCATAAGGCGGGTCTGTTGCAATTGCATCAATTGAATTGCTTTTGAAAAATTTCTCCAGCTTCAAGGCATCGCCCTTCTGAAGTTTTGCATTTAGCTTGTAGAATTTCAAATTTGTTCCAGAACCTTTTATCATTCTTGAATCAATATCAATTCCAACAGGCATTATGTTTAAGATTGCAGCTTCTATCAAAATAGAGCCTGTTCCACAGAATGGATCAAGCAAAAGTTGTTTTTCTTTTGCTCTTGAGAGATTAATGAGAAGCCTTGCGAGCTTTGGTTTTAGAGATGTTGGATGAAATGCAGGCTTTTTTATCGGCTCTCTCTGCAAAAACCTGGCTTTTTCAGCTTTCCATAATAATTTTGTAACATAATTTTGCTTTTCTGCCAGCAGGAAAAGAACAGTTGTCCTTGGCTTTTCCAAATTTACCAAAACTTTGGCTTTTTCATTATGATGAACATAGTAATCAAAGATTGGGCCTGCCAATCTTGCTTCTATTCCTCCCAAAGGCCTGTCTGTCAAATTGTCTACACGCACGCAGAATGGCAGCTTGACAAAAGACCAATTTACTTTGCCAAGCTCGTCCAAAAGCAGAGAGGGAATTTCTTTAATCAAAAGAGAAGCTTTCCAAATTAAAGCTGAGCGCTGCATTGCCTTTGAAATTTTTTCTTCAGATAATTGTGATTCAACTAAAACAAACCTTTGCAATCTCTTAATGATTTTTATAGTATTCCCAAGCAATGCTGTTAGCTCAGCAATAGCAAGCTCTGAATTTTCCCCCGAGAGCTCAAAAAGATATTTAGCCATCTATTAAAATAAAATTACCGCTATTTAAGATTTCTACAGCGGTTTACCTGCGTTTTCTTCGGGCTGTGCGTTCGCCGAGTTTATGGAGAATCCTGTCTATGTGCTCCTCAAGCCTCTCCATCCTTCTATCAATGACAACAATGTATTTCAGGCTCCAGATAACTCCGATTAAAAGCCCGAATGTTGTCGCCCAGAGAACAATTTCACCTGCATCTAATACCATAATTTAAGATAAAGCAAATGAGTATAAATAGATTTGTTTCTATTGTGCAGTTAAGTTACGGCATCTGTTTGCATTTTTTTAATCCAGATTTTTGTATATATTCTTGCGGTGGCCAGCCTTGGTTACATCAATGAAATGCTCATTTGGCTTGATATCTGCAAGAATCCTATAATCGCCTACTCTTAATTTGTAATCCGTGCGGCCTTCCATGCGGGTAAAATAATGAAAAGGATTTTCCTGGGATATTGCCAGTTTGTTTATTATTCTTCGTTGAATATCTCCGGGTAATTTTTTCAAGTCAGCTTTAGCCTTTTCGCTGATACGCACAACAAAAGGAGGAGTCATCCAAGATTCAGCTCTTTCTTAACTTCAGCCAGGGTACTGAATTTGCCTTCTCTAAACTCTTTTCTAGCCTCTTCAATTTCTCGTTTAGTTTTTTCAGAGAGCTCCATATTTTCTTCCATGATAATATCTACCAGCTTTTCTATAACTTCAGCGTAAGTTTCTCGGGCATAATCCTTCAAATTTCCAAGACGCATTCGAAGTTTAACCGGTATTTGAATCGTAGTAGTTTCCATAGTAATCTATAGTAGACTATAATAGCTTATAAATGTTTCGTTAAAGGTCAATGTTCCCCTATTAGCTTTAGCTCAGGTTAAAATGCTGACGCTACTTCAGTTGATTTCATACAAGGCCTTATCTTACAGCTCTTCCTCAGTTCCAGGACTATTCTCAGCTTCTTTCTTTGCTGCAGATGCTCTCCAGACCTTTGCAAAGCTTGGCGTTACAACCAGGAAGTTTTCTCCGAAGCCGGCAATATCCCCTTCATTCGCCTCTACTGTTTTCTTTATCTTGTCTATTGCGCGCTTCAGTTCAGCTAGGTCTTTGTCTTTCAGGGGCTCAATATTCAATATTGAGATTGTAAACCCTTCTCTTACAGCATTGATAACGTCCTTAATGTCATCAAATTTTTCCAAAGTAAATGGCCTTACCATTACTTTTGCTTTCTGGTCTTTTATATCGGCCTCTAGCTCAACGTAATCTTCCCCAAGCTCTACGTCAGAATCCTGAGTAGTAAAGACTTTTTTCAAATTGTCAAAAAGTGCCATGTCATCACCTTGTTTTACTCAAAATCATTCTATATTATAAGCTTTTCTGCACCGCAGAGAACAAATATACTTTAGATATTATAGCAAATATCGGCAAATAAATAATGTTCAAGTCATATATGACACGAGATAAGTTTTAACTTGTGCGTGAATTCCTAGCTTTTCAAGTTTGCTGGCTATGTTCTCTAAAACCTCTGGCTTAACTTCAAATGGAATATATTCTTGATCTGATATAGAAACAAGACGTGTGTGAGCAAGCTCTTTACCAATAATTATTACTTTATCTTCCAAAACTATCCCCTTTAAACCAGACTTTCGTTCAAGCGTAGCAGCAATTCTGTCTAAATTATCTCCGCTGCCTCCAAATAATCGCATAGCTTCGCGTTCTTTCAAGGCGACGCCTGCATAAACGTGAGTATCCGCTTCGTTTTCTCGGTCTTGCATAATATTCTACAGTAAACAGATAATCTTAAAACAGTTCCTATCCCCGCTGCGCGCCTTCCAATAAAGTGGTTAAATTCCAGATTTGGGTGCGGACATCTGCGTTTAGATTAGGATCCAGGGACAAATCCTCTGCTTTTTGCAGGGCTGCATTTATCTTAAGTTCAATATTTTTCTCGTCATTCAGCTCTTCCTTGATTTCAGCCAGAATTTCCCGGATATTTTTGGATAAAGATGAGTCCTGAAGAATAGAGTCTAATAATTCGTGCACTTCATCGATTGAACCCATTTTAGTTTTGTTTTAATTCTCGTTGTAATTGTGCTCTTACTGCAACAGTATGGCTTTTAAGAGTTTTGCCGGTTAGCCCTGCTGAAACTCAGTAATCCCTAATGTCTTGATGGCTTTCATTCCAGTACAGGGTGGCAAGCAACTGGTTAAGCTTTACAGACTCATAGAGATTACAAAAAGGAGTTAATTTGACAGATTTTCGCCTCGGTTTATCCAGCAAAAAAGGGTTGTTGCAATTAACACACCAATACAGTTTGCAGAAATATCTGTAAGAGAGAAAGTTCTTCCAACAAAGTGCTGCAATATCTCCAGGGAAATTCCATAAAGTATGACTGTTGTGAAAATTCCCAAGCGGTTTTTAGATGTTGAACTTAAAGCCAATACAGCCAAAAAAGCATAGGCTGCAAAATGCAATGTTATTGTGCTGCCTGTAATGCCTGCAGTAGGAGGATTTATTATAGAGAATATGAAAATTGCTGCTGCCCAGATTAAAGTCAGAATCTTTAGAAATTTCATTTCTTCATTGAACCTGTGATTTCTTTCTGCAGTTCCTGCGCTCTTTCCCTTGATTTTGATTCCTGCTTTTCAATTGTCTTCAGCCTTAAGTCAAATTCCTCTTTCCTTTCTTTTAATTCTTTTTTCAAGTCTGCAATTGATTTTTCAACAAGCAGCTCGCCCACCATCTTGTAAACCGGAGGCTTTGCTTTTTCAAGTTCAGCTAAGGCGCCGTCTGTTTCAATCAAATGCAACTGGAATTGCTGTTTTTGCGCTGCAAATAAACTCAATCTTTGCTGCAATAGCTGCAGCTCCTGTATTTTCTCGTGTGTTCCTTCATCATGTGATTTTTCAACCATTATTTTACCATCCAGGCTTTTTCAATAACAGACAGCAAGCCTGTTAAAGTTGTCGTTACAGCCCTGAATGCTGTTGCATCCTGGGCTTCAATTGTGATTTTTAAGGTCTTGTCAAGCTTCATTGTGTAATTTGCTCTGTTCGTCTTGAACTTGGTTTCAGGTTCCAAGGCTTCAAAACAAGCTTTCAAAAAAGCTTTGTCGCCTTTTATTTCAATTTCCGAGGTAAACATAATATTATCTAGCCTTGACTTTTTTCAAAGTTTCAGGCCTTGTTTTCATAATTATTCTTGCACTGCAGTATGGGCAGATTATTCTCTTCTCTATATCCATTTTAGTCAAAGTTTTTTGGCAGTAAAAGCATTTGTATGACATTATCTTACCTCTTGCACAACTAACGGCTTTTCCAGGCCAGGTTCATAAGCTTTTCCGGCAAATTTACTATTACAGGAATTGCATTGCCAGATTCCTGATGCTATTCTTTTCAAAGCAAATTTGAAACAAACAGGGCATTTGTGCTTCTGCTTTTGTATTGCTTCAATTTCAGTAACTTTTTTCCTGATTCTAAGGCCATATCTGGCGCCAAAGCGGCCAGCCGATCCGACCTTTTTAGTGTGCGATGACATAAGCTTGACTCAGAAAATTGATTTATAAATCTTAGCATTGCTAGGCACACGCCAGAAGGCAAGTTTAAATTCCTTTCATTATAACTTATGGAGATATGGGGAAAACAGGCAAAACTCTGCCAGCACCGTCAGAAGAGTTTAAAGTAGCAGTATTACATGGCGGTTCTGTATCGGTACTGTGTGAATTATGCGGAAGACAATATTTTTCAAGCGAAATGTTGCATACAGGAGATGAAGAAGATGCAAAGTGGTATGAAAAGTACAAGAAGTTAGCAAAAAAGGAGCCAGACAAATATATCGAAGTTTCTGATTCTATGTCGTGGGGAAATATAGATGAAAAACAAGCAGTTGTAGATTGCAAATGTCATGGATTAGCGAAATATGAAAATTTTATATGGGCTAATAGATTTGTCATAGCGAATTATCTAAAAGCTCGTTCCCAGAAAGAAGCTGCTACAGCGAGTCGACAAGCAAAAGCACTTAGCGACGTATTAGCTGAGTGATTCTAAAATTACACAAATTAAAAGCGCCGGCGCCAGGATTTGAACCTGGAAGCCCTTGCGGGCATACGCTCTCAAGGCGTACGCATTACCGGATTCTGCCACGCCGGCATAAGTAATGCCGACCAGCGAAGCTTGCCTTCGCGCTGCCGGCATCCACGTATATCTTGTAGTAGTAAGAAAGCCTTTTTAAAGCTGATTTTTGGCTCATCTGTTATGACAAAAGGAAAATCAGGCAAATTTAATTTTCTTGATAAGCTTGTGACGGCAGATATAGCATTCGAAGCTTTCGGGAAGAATCTCAATCAACTATTCGAAAATGCAGCATTGGCCTTGAACGAAGCAATGGTTGATACAAAGACTGTATCAGCAAAGGCAAAGAAAATTTTCAAGCTGCAGAATGCACAGCTGAATAACCTGCTCATAGATTTCCTGAATGAGATAATATATTACAAGGACACTGATTCAATGCTGTTCTCAAAATACAAAGTTAAAATTGAGCAGAAAGATAAATTATGGAAGTTATCAGCAGAAATTTCTGGTGATAAGATAGACTGGCAAAAGCACAAGCTTTCGGCTGATGCCAAGGCAGCAACGTGGCATCTATTTGAACTAGAGCAGAAGAAAGGAAAAGGCTGGAGAGCTCAGGTTGTAATTGATATCTAAAAGCTTAAAAGATTCTAGTTTTGTTTTAAGCAGAGGCATAAGTTCATGATACAAATTCCAACTACAAGGCCGCCACTGAAGAGAATTTCTGAGGTAATCTGGGAAATATCTCCGGATTACAAGAAAGATGCTCCTGCAATGCAAGTTCCAGCTCGGATTTTTGCAACGGAAAAGTTGCTGAATCAGATGGACTTTGCGGTCTTTGAGCAGATAAGCAATGTTGCATGCCTGCCAGGAATCCAGAAAGCTGCTATGTGCATGCCAGATGCACATTGGGGCTATGGTTTTCCAATTGGCGGAGTTGCGGCTTTTGACACAGATGTTGGTGTGATATCGCCAGGCGGAATTGGTTATGATATTAATTGTGGCATGCGCCTAATCAGAACTAATTTAACTGCAGAAGATGTAAAGCCAAAATTAAAACCACTTGTTGATCACTTATTCAAAACTGTTCCAGCTGGTGTTGGAGCCCACGGTTTTGTCAAACTCACAGCACAGCAGCATAAAGACGTTATGCTCGATGGTGCGCAGTGGTGCATCAAGAATGATTATGGCTGGCCTGAAGACAAAGAAAGAATTGAAGATTATGGAAGAATTGACGGCGCAGACCCTTCTAAAGTAAGTGCAAAGGCAATCAAAAGAGGAGCGCCAGAATTAGGAACATTAGGAAGCGGAAATCATTATCTGGAAGTCCAATTAATAGAAGCAAAAAATATTTTTGACAAGCAGCTTGCAAAAAAGTTTGGGCTTTTTGAAAACCAGATTGTTGTAATGGTGCATTGCGGCTCTCGTGGCTTTGGACATCAAATCTGTACAGATTATGTTGATACTTTCAGGCATAAGATGGCAAGCTGGGGCCTAAAAGTCAGGGATGAAGAATTAGCTTGTGCTCCATTCAAATCAAAAGAAGCACAGGATTATTTTGCAGCAATGAACTGCGCTGCAAATTATGGCTTTGCAAACCGCCAATTGATTTTACACAGAATCAGGGAAGGCTTTTCACATATTTTTGGCCAGGATGCAGAAAAATTAGGAATGCATTTGATTTATGATGTTGCCCACAACATTGCAAAAATTGAAGAGCACAAAATTGACGGCAAGAAAAAAGAATTAGTGATGCACAGGAAAGGCGCCACGCGTTGTTTTGGCCCTGCAAGAAAGGAACTTCCGAAAATTTACAGGGAAACTGGCCAGCCGGTTATAGTCGGCGGCTCGATGGAAACTGGCTCTTATCTTTGTGTCGGGACTGATGAAGCAGATAACTTGACATTTGGCTCAACAATGCACGGCTCCGGAAGGACAATGTCAAGAGCAGCTGCAAAAAGGCAGATTTACGGAACAGATTTGCAGAAAAAAATGGAGAAAGAAGGAATCTATGTCAGAAGCACATCCATGTCAGGCCTTGCTGAAGAAGCAGGAGTGGCTTACAAAGATATTTCAGAAGTCGTGGATACAATGGATATTGCAGGTGTTTCAAAGAGAGTCTGCAAATTCCAGCCTTTGGGAAATGTTAAAGGTTAGGCTCATGTTTTTTAATTAGATGCTTGTAATCCTTGTAAATCTTGTAAACGGAATAGATCAATACAATACTTATTATGAACATCATAAAGTCTGTTATCCTGACATAACTGAGATATGCACCTATTGATTTTTCATAAATTGCTGCCAGCAGGGATGCGCCCAAGACAAAAATCACAGATATTGTAATTGTCAAAAGTTTTACAGGTGCAGTATCCTTGCCTTCTCCCATCAATTTTCTAAGTTTAAAGGTTAGAAGGAATGCGATTCCAAGGAAAATCAAGGCAAGTGCATCTAAAGTCGCGAATAGATGCGGCGGAAATTCTAAGACCATTTCAGACCCTCCAAATCTTTTACGTGCACAAATTCAGGAAGCAGAGGATTGCTGCTTAGTGTGACCTTGCAGTCCTTGCTGAATTTTTTCAAAGTATCATCTAAAAAGCTTCGCAAGTGATTATTATTCTGGGCTGTACATACCAGCATGAAATTAAACGGCCCGGCTATCTCAAAACATTGCAGAACCCTGGATTCTGTTGAAATTAGTTTCCTGAATTGCTGGATTTTAGGTTTTTCAATCTGCATCTCAACAATTAATGTTTGGTAATTTAATTTTTCCAGATTTACAAGCGCAGAAACTTTCAGCACGCCGAATTTCATTAGTCTGTCAATGCGATTGGCAATTGCAACTCTGGACAAATCTGTCCCAGTTGCTAGTTCAGTAAGAGAAATGCGGCCATTTTTAACAAGCCTGGAAATAATTTTCACATCAATTGCATCTAGCATTATCTGATAATTATAAAAGCTCAAATTTAAAAGGTAATCGCCGTCAAATCACTATTCGTAAGTGTTCACTTTCGAAGAGAAACCTTTATATATCAGAAACTTACACTTCGTAAGTATAGCATTCCAAAATGAAAGCTCTAAGGGGGATACAAATGTTTAATCTGGATGAAGACAGCCAGGCTAAGAAATACTACACTTTGCTAAAACAGATTGTGCGCAAGAAACTCAAGGTGCCGATTATGGCAAAAGGTACTGTGCGCATGATTGACTTCACAAAAAAGTTAGCAAAGCTGGACTTTTATCCTCCGTTCGAAACTGCCTGGACAAGGCAGGAAAAACTCATGCTCGGCGAATTTTTAAGTGGCCAGTAGCCATGTGCCTCCTTCCGGTCGGGGCCGAGGTCGGCCGGAAACTTATACTCATGCATGAAAAAATAATCGAAAATTAGAATAAGTGGATTCTAAAAAGAGGAGTGAAACATTTAAAAACCTCATTTTGAAGGCAGACACGGGTTAAACAACCTCCATTAGCAATGGGTTGATAGTTCAGCCCGCAAAAATGGAACGCCTGAGTTTTGGCTATCCATTTTGAAGTTGTAGCATGGGACATATTAAAAGAAAAAGACCAAGGCGCGGATCATTAAGTGTATGGCCGCGAAAGCGAGCTAAACGTATCACTCCTTATATTAAAAATTGGGCTGAAAATAATAAGCAGGCAAAGCTGCTGGGCTTTGTAGGCTACAAAGCAGGAATGACTTCTATTATTATGGTTGATAACAGGCCAAAATCGCCAACGAAAGGCGAGGAAATCAAACGTGCTGTTACAATTTTGGAAGCTCCTCCACTGAAAGTTTTGGGCATTAGATTATACAAAGCCACGCCTTATGGAATTAAAGTAATTGGAGAATTCTGGGCAGATAATTTAGATAAGGAATTGGCAAGAAGATTAGATTTGCCGAAGAAGAAAGAATTAACTCTGGAACATTTGAAAATAAAATTACCTAACACATCAAATGTCAGGATTTTAATTTACACGCAGCCTGATGAAGCAGGAATTGGAAAGAAAACTCCAGAAGTTTTGGAAATTCCTGTTGGCGGCTCTGTTGAAGAGCAATTCAATTATGCAAATTCTGTTTTGGGAAAAGAAATTCCTGTTGCAGAAGTGTTCAAGGCAGGCCAGTATGCAGATGTTCATGCTGTTACAAAAGGCAAGGGCTTTGAAGGCGATATCAAAAGATTTGGAGTTAAATTAGCAAACCATAAATCTGAATTTGGAGTAAGGCATAGGGCAACAATGGGCCCAATTTCCCCTCCAGTAACTGCCTGGTGGATTGCAATGCCCGGCCAAATGGGCTTCCACAAGCGAACAGATTACAACAAGCAAATTCTCAAGATTTCAGATGCAAAAACTCTTAACGTAAATCCTAGTTCAGGTTTTTCAAGATACGGGCTGGTAAAAACTTCATATATTTTAATTGATGGTTCTATTCCGGGCGCAACTAAAAGATTAGTCATGCTGACATTTCCAATAAGGCCCGGCAGGGTTCTTTTCGAGCAGGCTCCAGATGTCATACACATTAGTGTAAGGAGCCAGCAAGGTTGAAAATGAAAATTCCTGTTTTATCAATTGATGGCCAGAAAATATCTGAGATGGAACTGCCAATACAATTTTCAGAGCCTGTGCGCGAGGATTTGATTAAGAGAGCTGCTCTGGCTGTAATGTCTTCAGAACATCAGGCTTATGGCTCTGATCCGCAGGCTGGAAAGAGGCAGGGAAAAGCCTGGCCAAAGCGAAGGCGAAAATATGGTGGAACTTACGGAAAAGGAATTTCAAGAGTCGCAAGGAAATCACTTTGGCATAGGGGATCTCAGTTTGGATGGGTTGGAGCAAGAGGCGGGCAAACAGTAAAGGGAATGAAAAACTTCCCGCCAAAAGTTGAAAAAATATTCTGGGAAAAAATCAACAAGAAAGAAAACAGGAAGGCAATAAGAAGTGCAATTGCAGCAACTTCTGTTTTTGAATTAGTCGCAAGAAAGCATAAATTAGAAAATATAAGAATAGTTCCTATAATAATTGAAGACAAATTTGAAGCTCTTAAAAAATCAAGGGAAGTTTACAAGAAGCTCAAGGCTTTAGGCTTGTCAGCAGAGCTGGCAAGGACAAAAGAAAAGAAAATCCGCGCTGGAAAAGGAAAAGCCCGCGGAAGAAAATACAAAATAAAAGCAGGCCCGCTTATTGTTGTTTCAAAATCATGCAATTTAGAAAAAGCAGCAGCAAATTTAGTTGGAATTGATATTGCTCCTGTAAAAAGCATTAACGCTGCCCTGCTTGCGCCTGGCGCACAGCCAGCAAGATTAACAATCTGGACAAAATCTGCTCTTGAAGTATTGGAAAAGGAGAAATTATTCAACTAAAATGGCAAACGAAGCAAAAGACCCATATGAAGTACTGAAATATCCGCTGTCAACAGAAAAAGCTGTCCGGCAGATGGAAGCAGAAAACAAACTCATTTTCATAGTTGATACTAAGGCGACTAAAACTGCAATAAAATGGGCAATTGAAAAGGCATTTAATGTAAAGGTAGCAGCGGTAAACACCATGATACTCAGAACCGGCGAAAAGAAAGCTTACATAAAATTAAAGCCGGAATCGCCAGCTGTTGATGTCACAACAGCTTTGGGGCTGACTTAAAATGGTAATTAAAATTGATGGGATAGAGAAAAATGTTATTGATGGTAGCAAGTTTAATCAAGAAGAAGCTAAAAATTTATTAAGGAATCATCAGGCTCCATCTGAAATTGGTGATTTGTTGACAAAATGGGAAGCAGATGAATTGAGAACTAAAGGTGTATTTGTATCAATTCCAGAAAAGGATGTGCTTGCAGATATTAAGGCTTTAAAACTAGCTGACCCGAATGCTAAAAAGATTATTGATAAGCATTTAGTAGATAAAGAAAAGGGGTTTGAGTTTAATTATTTCAAAGAAACGCAAACTGGAGCAGTTTATGCATTTAAAGGAAATCCTGAAAATACGTGTGCCTTTGCAGGATACAAATTAATGTATTTCAAGAAGTAAAATGGGAAAACGACTGATAACGCAGGCTCGTGGAAAAGGTGGTCCTGGATATAGAGCGAGCTCCCATAATTGGTATGGCACCATAACGTACCCCACACCATCTGAAAATGCAATCCGCGGTGAAGTGCTTGATATTGTTCATTCAGCAGGGCATTCTGCGCCCCTTGCTGTAATAAAATTTGAAGATGGAGATGAAATTCTGATAGCGGCCCCGATAGGAATACAAAAAGGCGAGATAATCTGGAGCGGCCCAGGCTCCCCGGTAAATTTAGGATGTATTATTCCAATAGGAGAAGTTCCTTCAGGATATCCCCTTTGCAATCTGGAAAGGATTCCATTTAATGGACCTGAATTAGTCAGGACTTCAGGTTCTTCTGCAGCTGTTGTCGGAAAAGAAGCAGGAAAAGTTTTGGTAAAATTGCCATCAAGGCGCACAATCTTATTAGATCCTAGATGCAGGGCTACAGTCGGGACATTAGCCGGCGGGGGCCGCACTGAGAAACCGTGGGTAAAAGCCGGCAAGAAATGGCTTGCATTGAAGGCAAGGGGCGGAAGAATATTCCCAAGAGTATCTGGAGTTGCACAGAATTCTGTCGATCATCCATTCGGCGGATCTCACAGACGTTCACTTGGCGTGCCAACAACAACACGTAGTTGGGGAATACCACCTGGAAGAAAAGTTGGACAGTTGGGAGCAAGAAGAACAGGAAGGTCTAAGCGATAATGGCAAAGATATTTACTTACAGGGGAAAAACTGCTGAGGAACTGGCACTTTTAGATATAAATGCAGTTGCTGCACTGATGCCAGCAAGAACAAGAAGGCACATCAAGCGGGGCTTTACAGAGCAGGAGAAAAAATTAATGGAAAAAATCCAGGCTGCAAAAGCAGGCAAATACAAGAAGCCAATTGAGACACACTGCAGGGAATTCCCAATCCTGCCAATAATGTTTAACCTTACAATCAAAGTTTACAACGGAAAAGAATTCATTCCAGTCATAGTAACGCCTGAAATGATGGGTTTCAGGTTAGGAGATTTTGCCTTTACAATTAAGGAAGTCAAGCATGGAGGTCCAGGAATCGGAGCTACTCGTGGTTCCAAATTCCTGTCAGTCAAATAAATAAAATGTTGCGCTACAGCTTTCAAAATTTTGATGCCAAAACAATGGTGCGAGTTGCAGGAAGGAATCTGCAGTTCTCGCATAAAGCTGGCTATGAGCTTGCAGCTTTCATCAGAAACAAGAATGTTGATTCTGCAATAAAGACTTTGGAAAATGTTGCAGAGTTAAAACAAGTTGTACCATATAAAAGATACAACAGGGATGTCGCGCCTAAAGCAGGCGTAGGCCCTGGAAGATATCCTGCAAAAGCAGCAATATCTGTAATAAAATTATTAAAAAATATCAAGGGCGCTGCAAAATCCAAAGGCCTGGATTTGCAAAAGCTGTCAATAATTCACTCCGCAGCTTTCAAGGGGCCGAAGCGCCATAGATATGGAAGAAGCGGCGGCCTGGAAAGAAAAAATACTCATTTCGAGCTTGTGGCAAAAGAAGTTGAAAAAGCAAGCAAGAAAACTGAAAAGAAAATTGAAGTGAAAGGGACAAAACAATGATTGAACGAGAATTTATCAAGGAAAAAAGAAAATATCTGAAGATAAAGGAATTTTTATTTGGAAAAATTCCAAGAATGGCCGGAGTAGGCCTGATAACAATTGAAAAAACTCCATTAGGAGAAAAAGTTACAATATCTGCTGTAAAGCCATCTGTAGTAATTGGAAGGGCAGGCGGCGCAATCACAGACTTGACAAGCACAATCAAGACAAAATTTGGCCTGGAAAATCCCCAGTTAGAAGTCAAGGAAATTGCCGTGCCGCAATTAAATGCAACAGTAATGGCAAACAAGATTGCAGATGAACTTTTAAGATTCGGAACTGCAAAATTCAAGGCAATCGGCTACAAAACTTTGCAGAGCATACTAAATGCCGGCGCTCTTGGTGCAGAAATCAAGATTTCTGGAAGAGGCGTGCCTGGCTCAAGGTCAAAACACTGGCGGTTTGCTGCAGGCTATATGAAAAAGTGCGGCCAAATTGCATTGGAAGAAGTTGACCACGCTATCACCGCCGCAAATTTACATACTGGAACAGTCGGCGTACAAGTCAAGATAATGCCGCCAACAATAATTCTGCCAGATAGAATGAGGCTGAAACCACAAGCAACCACAGCAGCAACAGAACAAAGCGAGGCCAAGAAATAATGCCAATCTTACGATTTTCTGAAATACAAAAACTTCCAAAAGCAGAGCTTGCAGAAAAGAAAAGAGAATTGCTGAAGGAGCTCTTGAAATTACAAGCCCAGAAATCAACAGGCACCCTGGCAAGCCCTGGCAAAGTGAAAGCTATAAAAAGGACAATTGCCAAGATAAATACTGTAAAATACCAATGAGCAAGCTCAACAAAATTCTATGGAGACTTCTGCTAAAAAATGAGTGAGAACTGTCCAGTCTGTGGCCTGCCGAAAGAACTTTGCGTATGTTCAGCAATAGCCAAAGAGCAGCAGAAAATAGTAGTAAGGGCTGTAAGAGGAAAGTTCCAAAATAGTTTCAATACAATTATTGAAGGCATAGATGCAAAGGGACGGGATTTGAGAAATTTGGTAAAACAATTGAAACAAAAGCTTGCCTGCGGTGGCACGTACAAAGATAATGTAATTGAACTGCAGGGCGACCACAGGAAACGCGTCAAGGAATTATTAATGAAATTGGGCTTCCAGGAAGAAAATATAGAAGTCAGGGCAGAGATAGGTTAATTATAATGGTTCTAACTCCTTTAAATTTAGTCAGGCACGAATTAATCGGGCTTCGCGCCAAAATAATAAAATCAAAAAATCCTTCTGACCAAGGCATGGAAGGCAAGATTATAGATGAAAGCTTCAAGACAATCAGCCTTGAAGTAAATGGAAAAGAGAAAAAAGTCTACAAGGAAAATGTTATTCTAATCATAGAACAGCCAGATGGCAAGCGCGTGCAGATAGACGGCAAGTTGCTGCTGGCAAGGCCCTGGGAACGAATCAAAAAGAAGTTTCCGAAGTACTAAAATTATTTATTTGATTTTGACATACGCTTGTAATTGCAAATCTATATCATAATGATAATGGCGGTTATGATCATTTCCAGGTCCAATAATTGTTGTTGCGGGATTAAAATGCTTGTGACTTTCATGCTGCTTTACACTTACTTCCGCCACATAAAATGGTGCGCCCAATTCCATAACAATATCTTCCGCCTTATCCAAAATATTTTCTAGAGATGCCTTAATTTTTTTCACGTGAACAGCTTGGGTTTCTCCTTCCTGCATTTCTTTACCTAAATAACCTGGTGCATCTAGCCATACACTGTATAAAACTTCTTTGTGCAATTGCTTTTGAATGCCTACTGCAGATAATTTATTTA
>Ga0315282_10009076_pt1 | contig 15896 bp, 15 predicted proteins | sample YL17G07_20_MG_FD_203693 | JGI IMG/M metagenome (GOLD analysis project Ga0315282, IMG submission 203693) | Sediment microbial communities from Yellowstone Lake, YNP, Wyoming, USA - YL17G07_20 | ecosystem: Environmental > Aquatic > Freshwater > Lake > Sediment | place: USA: Wyoming | collected...
GAGGTGGTCAACGATGTGCACCTCCTCTTCTCCAAAGGACGCATGCTCATCGTCCACGTGGACATCTCCTTCAACGGCTTCCTGCGCCGCTGGGGCCTGGGCAAAGCGAAATGGTTCAAGGACCAGTTCATCTCCTGGCGCTACGTCCAGCCCCTCTCGCTTGAGGATGCGGGCGCAAAGGATTCCGTTTCATTGTCCGTCACCCATACGCAGATGCGCGAGCTGCCCGGCGAAGACCTCGCCGACGCGCTCGAAACACTCACGGGCAAGCAGCAGCAGGCCGTCTTCTCCGCCCTGGATACCGAGAAGGCCGCCGAGGTGCTGGTCGAAGCCGAACCCCGCGCGCAGCGGCAGTTGATCTCCGCGCTGCGCGGCGAGAAGGCCCGCAAAATCCTTTCGGAACTGTCCATCCCGCAGTTGGCCGACCTCTTCTCCGTGCTGCCGCACAACGATATGGTCGAGATGATGGACCTGTTGCCGAAGGAGGATGCCGAGCGCATCAAGACCATCATCTCCAACCGCGAGTCCGCGGCCGGCGCCCTGATGTCCACCGACTATGTCACGGTGTCCAAGGACGCCAGGGCGGGGGACGTCCTGAAGGACATCCGCACCACCAAGCGCGACCACGCCAGCGTTTCCTACATGTACGTCGTCGGACAGGAAAAGCTGCTGATGGGCGTCGTAGACCTGCGCGAACTGGTCCTCGCGCCCGATGACGCCAGAATGGGCGACCTCATGACGGCCCCCGTCGTCTCCGCCACCACCGACGATACACGCGACGACCTGGCGGAGATGTTCGCCAAGTACCACTTCCGCATGATCCCGATTGTGGACGCGCACGACAACATGCTGGGTGTCGTCCACTATAGGGACATCATGAGGGGCCTCGTGACCCGAGCGCAATTGTGAGGACAGAGCATGCCACGCGTGCAGATGACGCCCATGGTCAGGATCGCCCTGTACGGCTTGAGCGCGTACCTGATCGTCCTTCTCGTCCTGGTTGCGATCAAGTTCTACCGCGTCGTCACCGCGCCCAAGAACCACACCGCAGACCGCGCCGCGCCCACGGCGAAAGCCGGTCCCTGACGCCCGGCCGCGCTCAGCGTTTCGGTTCGTTCACCGGCCACGCCGGCAGCTTGCCGGCCAACACCTTCAGGACATCCTCAACCACCGCCGCGTAACCGAGGTTCGCTTCCGGCGTTTGGGCCGCCGAATGCGGCGAAAGCACGGTCTTGCCGGTGAGCAGCAACGGGTGGTCCGGCGGCGGGATCTCCGGGTCGAAAACATCAATGCCCGCGCCGGCCAGCTTTCCTTCCTTCAAGGCTTTCGCGACGGCGAGGGCGTTCACGATGGCGCCGCGCGCGCAGTTGACGAGGAAGGCCGTGGGCTTCATCCAGGCCAGCTCGTCCGAGCCGATCATGCCGCGGGTGGAGTCGTCGAGCGGCGTGTGCACGCTCACGACATCGCTGCGGCGCAACAGTGTGCTCAAGGGCAGTCGCCTGGTGTGCAGCCGCCGCTCCTTCGCTTTGTAGCGCACGATGTCCGTGTAGAGCACCTTCATGCCGAAGCCGTGCACGGCGATGCCGGCCACCGTGGTCCCGATGCGCCCCAGGCCGACGATGCCCAGGATCTTGCCTTCGAGCTGCAGGGACTTGTGCTGCTCGCGGAACTCGTACCGCCCCTCGCGCACGGCCCGGTCGCCGGCGAGGGTGTGCTTGGCCAGCGCCAGGATCATGCTCCACGTATGTTCGGCCACCGCGACGCGGCTGCCGGCCGGCGTGTTCACGACCCACACGCCGGCCTCTGTGGCGGCGGCGATGTCAATGTGGTCCACGCCGATGCCGTGCCGTCCCACCACCTTCAGCCGCGGCGAGGCGGCGATGATCCTTCGCGACACGCAGCCTTTGGTGCGGATCACGATGGCGTCCACCTGTTCGGCGGCGCACACCGCGGCCAGCGTGTCTTCATCGTAGCTGGGCGGCCGCACGACGCGTGTGCGCCGTTCCAGCCGCGCGAGGTACCAGGGGTGGATCTTCTCAACGAGGAGCACAACAGGTTTTGTCTTCATGTGAGGAAAGGATAAAGGCAATCGGAGACAGGGAAAAGGGAAAAGCGCTGTGTGCGGCCGAGCTATTCCTCATCGAAGAAGCGCGCGATGGCGACGCTGAAGCCCGGCAGGATGCTTCCGCCGTCAATCTCACTCCCATCGTGGACGATGGAGGGCGTTCCGCCGCGGGGGAAAACCCTGACGGTGCGCGTCTGGGGATCGGCGACCCACACCATGTCCACGCCTGTGTTGTGGTAATCCTGTATCTTCTCCTCGATGTCCGTCCAGGTGTCGTCCTCGGACAGGACTTCGACGATCAGTTCCGGCGGGATCCGCAGGAAGCCGCTCGGCACCTGCCCTTTGGGCGCGCGCTGATACGACAGAAAGGACACGTCCGCGAGGCGGCAGCGCGGCAGCTCAGAGTGGATGTGCGTGCCAGTTTCGCCTGTCAGGACGCGGCCCAGCTTATGGGCGTCCACGAAATTGCCAAGCATGATGCAGACTCTGCCCGTCACGAAGCTATGTGTATAGCCGCCTCCCATGTGCTCAACGATCTCCCCATCAATGAGCTCGGCCCGCGGACTGATCTTCTCGGCCAGCGAGAGGGCCTCGAACTCCTCACACGTGACCATGACTTTGGGCGCCATAACGTCTTCCTCGCGCATAAGAATACACCGGCCGTGGCGCACCCGCAAGGCCCGCGCGTGCCACGGAGCGAAGACCGGAACATTCGCGCGCCAAACGGCGGCGCGCTCACTTCCTGCGGCGCACGGCATTGACGAAAGCCCGGAACTGGACTACCGTTTGACACGAAGCGCTTTACCGGGCGTCACTTTCGCTCAAGTTGGGGGGGCGGACGGGACGAATCCTTCCCATGATGAACGCGATGCCGCTGCCTTCGCCGCGCCCTGTCGGCGCCGGTCTGCCGCTCCTCCAAGCCCTGCCGGGTCCTGCCGCCGCGCCCAAGGTGCTGCATTCGGCCGCCTTCAGCGCCCGCAAGCGCCCGCTCGATCTGCCGGCGCTCCTGAAGCCCAGCGTGCGCGGGGAAGCCGGCGCCACTCCCGGCGCGTGGATCCTTGGGGCAGCCCGGCAGCTCGCGAGCCACTCGCCCGTGGCCGTGCCGGACCGCTGGCTGAGGAGGCTCGCCGCGGCGTTCGGCGGCGACGCCCTGCCGGACAGCGCCTTCGCCCGATTGCCGGGCGCGGTGTGGAACGAACCCGCGCTCCTGGGCGAAGTCCTGGCGGCCGCTCGCAACGCGGTCCACGTGCCGCAACGCAAGGGGCGCGCGGGCCGGGTGAGCGTCGGATGCGTGTACACGCCTTCTTGCGTGGCGCGCGCGATTGTGGCCGAAGTCCACGTCGGGCCGCGGCGCGTCGTGGACCCCGCCTGCGGCGCCGGCGTGTTCCTGCTCGAAGCCTTCGAGCGGGCCTATCGCCGCCGCCTGGAAGGCGGCGCGGCGGCGCAGGACGCTGCCGCGGCCGCGCTGTCCCATGAGATCGCGGGCATTGACATTGACGCGCAGGCGCTCGCCGTGGCCGAATTCTCGCTGCGCTTCCTCGCCCTGCGCCACTGCGGCCTCACCGACGACGTGCCGCTCGACCTGCGTCTGCAGGATGCCCTGCAGCCTCTGGCTGACCTCGACGGACAGTGCGAATGCGTCGTCGGCAACCCGCCGTTCATCGAAGGCCGCGGTCTGGATGCCGCAACGCTTGTCCGTCTGCGGCGGCGCTTCCGCTGCGCCGCCGGCGGCAAAGTCAACCTCTTCGCGGTGTTCGTCGAACGCGCCCTCGAGCTCTTGAAGGAAGGCGGCGTCCTGGCCTTCGTGCTGCCGGCGACGTTCCAGCGCAACGCGCGCTATCGCGGGTTGCGCGAAGTCCTCCTGCGGCACACGCTGGAAGCCATCCGGCCGCTTGCGCGCCAGAGCTTCGGCGGGCGCGTCGTGGAGACGGTGGTCCTGCGCGTGCGGAAGCAGCCGCCGCTGAAGACCTCGCGCGTGCAGCTTGCCGGCGGCCCGACGCTGCAGTCCCGCCTGCCGCTGGGGCCCGTGCTGCGCTTCTGCGACCACCTGCCGCGCAGCCTGCGGCGGCAGATCGAGCTGATGGAACGCCACGGCGTGCCGCTGGGCGAGTGCTTCGAAGTCCGCGACGGCATTTCCACGGGCTTCCAGCCGTTTCCGCTGCGCCTGATCGGGCGCGTGGAGGATGACTGCTTCGTGGCCGGCGACGGCTCGCGCCGCCCGTTCGATCCGCGCATTCACAAGAAGGTGATTGACGGCGGCGAATTCAGCGCGTTCACGCCCGTGCGCTGGGCCGGCCGCTACATCGAGTACGACAAGCGGCACGAGCACGACCCGCCGCATCCCGGCCGGCCCTTCAACTGCCAGCTCCGGCACCCCGAGATCTACGACCGGGCCGAGAAACTCCTCACGCGCCAGACTGCGCGCGGCCTCATCGCCACCGTGGACCGCCGCCGCTACTTCGTCCGCAATTCGGTACACGTGTCCTTCCCGAAGTTCCCGCCGGCATTGTCCCTGGACGCGCTCTGTGCCTGCCTGAACGCGCGCTTCTACACCGATTACCTGCTGGCGGTGACCGGCGAGAACGGCAGCGTCTTCCCGCAGGTCCATATCGCCGACCTGAAGCGCCTGCCGGTGCTGCCCGCGTTGCTCAAGCCCGACGGCGAACTGGCGCGCCTGGGCGCGGAAATCCTCGCCGGACTGGGCAAAGCCCGTCTGCCGCAGGCGGGCATCGAAGCCCGCAAGGCGCGCATCGAGGAACTGCTGCGCGCGGCCTTCGGGCTGGCGGGCTGACGTTTTGTCCCCCTTCATAAGGGGGACAGCCCGTGAAGCGGGCTGGGGGTGAGCGGTGTAGAGCGCCGCCGTAAAACCCGCGGAGAAACGTCTTAATTCGGGGTTTGTGGCGGCCAACCCGAATTAGAACCGCGTGTCGAAACGTCGTAATTCACAGGTCCAGAACAGCGCGGAAGACAGGCACGCATTTAGGGTAGATAGAACACGGCGGGGTGCAATTCCTCGCTACCCGCCCAGTCCCGCCGCGGCCAAGCTGGCGTCTTCCGTGCCGCCCATTTCGATCTTTCCGAGTCGCACGCCGTAGTGAACCAACGCGGCCCCGTGCTTGCGCAGTGTCGCCGCGGTCTGGCCGGCCTTATCCAGCACGATGCCCGCGAAGTTGTTCATCTTCTCGCCGTAGGACTGCGTTTCGGTGACCATCGCCGTCAACTGTTCTGCCATGCGCGGGACGAGCTGCGTTACTGTGCCGATCTGCGCGCTCTGTGCCGTCAGGTTGTTCACCGCGCCCGTCGTGGTCTGCAGTGCCGTCGCCAGGCCTTGGCCCAGGTTCTGCGAAGCTTGGTTTGCGGCCGTGGCGGCCGTTGCCGTCGTGGCCGCTGCCTTCGCCGCTTCCGTGGCAGATACCTTGGCGTCGGACGCGGCGCCGGCGGCGCCCTGACTCTGCCCAATGGCCACATCAAGGATTTCTTTGTAGTTCAGCTTCTTCTCTGCCGCGCCCAAACCTTTGAAGCCAGTCAGTAGTTTCGCGGCTGTAGCGGTGGCATCGGATGCGTGTTGCATCTCGTCACCAAACCGCTTTGCGTTTGTGACCAGCCCTTCTGTGTTCGTGAGAAGCGTCTCCGTCTTCTTCACCGTGGCGGCATGCAGATCGTCTATGACTTGCAGAAGGTACGCCTGATGCTGCTGTGCCTCGCCAATCATAAACTCGACGTTCTTCTTTTCCTCGCCGCCGGCCACGGCCGCTGCGTTCAGATCCGCTTGCGCGCGCGCGATTGCAGTCTGCGCGTCGCTCTGCTGTTGCCTGAGCTTCGTGGCTTCCGTCTCGCTCTTGAGTGCCTCTTCCGTCGCTCGCAGGGCGCCGGCCGTGTCGCCGCGCCCCTGGAGTTCTGCCGCGCGCTGGCGTTCCTCATTCGCGCGCGCCGTCGCCTCTGTGATTTTTGGCTGCAGGTTCGCTTCAGCTTTCATCGTGGCCAAAGCTTCCTCGACAAGCGCGTTGCGGCTCTTTTCCGCGCCGCCATTGCGCAGGACGGCAGCCGTCCGCTCTTCGAGAACTTTAATATCCGCCAAGATTGGACTCTGCCGGCGTAGTGCATTCGTCTGCAATTCCTTCAGCAGGCCCTCCACATCGGCGTCGCCTTTCGCGCGGCGCGCGCGCAGCTCGTCAAGGTCTTTCTCGACGGCGTCCAGCGTCGCGTGATACGCCTTCGCGGTTTCATCGGCGGCGCGCCTGGCGTCAGCAATCTGCTGGTCACCCTTCTGCCGTAGCTCGCTCACACGCTCTTCGGTTTTCGTCTTGAGCTTGCTGTTAAACTCTTCCTCTACGCCCAGGATTCCGTCGCGCGTCATCTTGTACTTAGACAACTCCGCGTCGAGGTCTGCCTGGACCTTTTTCAATGCCTCCCGATTGGCGCTTGTCGGCGGGGCGGCCTGTAGCCGGTTGCGCGCTTCAGCCAACTCGGAAATCTTCGCGGCCTGCGCCTTCGCGCCGTCCACAAGAATCTTGAGCCGCTGTTCGGCCTCGCGACGTGCCTCTTCGATGGAGGCGGCCGTCTCGCCTTGGCGCGCGCGGATCAACTCGATCTCCGATTTCTTCACTGCCTCTTGGAACTTCTTTTCCTCTTCGCCTTGGAGCCCACGGACCGCGATGGCCGACTTTTGCCCCGCGGTAGCCTCTGCTTGCGCCGCGGCCAGCGCCTTCACGTAATCCTGATTTCGTGCCTCCAGCACGATCATCCGCTGTATCTCATTGGCGGTGGCCTTCACGCCTTTCGCGCGGAGATATTCCAGTTCGTTAATCTCATTCGTCGCCAGCATCGTCGCCTTGTACTTGTCCAGGCCGGCTGCGAGGTACGTGTTGTAGACCTTCAGTTGGTCTGTGCTGAATGTGTCACGAAGCTTCTCGCCAAGCTTCTGCTCTTCGAGCTTGGCCGCGGCCACCTTCGCCGCATCCATCGCGCGGCTGAATAGCGTTGCGGGCACAAGGATATTGATGAAACCTGCCTTGATCTCGTCTGACCAGGTGGACGTACCCTTCGCGCACTTCACAGCGGCGTCGCTGAAGCCGACCAATTTGTCAATCGCGATGCCGATGGCGAAGCCTGCGAACGCGGCGCTCAGATAGCCCAATCCAGTACCAAGCGCGCTGGCCGCGCCGGCCGACAGGCTCAATCTAGCCGTGACCTGTCCGAGTGCCGCCGCAAAGGTGGGCATTGCGGCGTTGAGGGTAGCCTGGATAGGCCCCCAGGCCGCAACCGCGGTCGTATAGAACTTGACGGCCTGGACGCCGATGTTGATGGCACCGGCGGCCATCGTGATACCCGTGGCCAGGCCGCCCACGGCCACGCCCACATCAATTACCACCCTGCTGAGTATCGGAAACTCTCGTATCCAGTCCCGCACGCTCTTCACCACGGCCGCCGCGTACTTCACGAAGGGCTGGATGGCATCGTTGACGATGCGGCCGAGCTCGCCGGCAAGTTCGCCGAGTTGGTTGTGCAGGTCACGGCTGGCCGCGCCAAACGACTGTTCCGCGCCGGCCGCCGCGTTCGCCGCGACGGCCATACGTTCCTTCAGCAGCGCCAGGATCACGAGCACGGTTGCCTGTTCGCTCAGCTTGTCCGTGCCCAAACCCATCGCAAAAGCCTTCTCCTTTATGGCCGCTTCGTCAATGGCGATACCGAACTGTTTGAGGCCGCGCGTGTTGCCCAACAGCGCCTGCTGTATGGCGCCGAAGGCTTCCGAATCGCCGATGCCACGGAACTGAGCGAACCGCACGCCAAGCTCTGTGAGTTCCTGGCTCAGTTTGGCGGTCTCGTCAGCCGTGAAGCCGAACTGGTCTGCGGTGAACTTCAGGTCCAGCATGCCTTGCTTCACGTCAGCCACGGCGCGGCTGTATTTCGAGCCGATGGTCTCAGCGAACTTGCTGGCGCTTTCGTCCGCGGCGCCAAAGATGTTCGTAAAGCGGCGGTCAACGGCCTCATCTTGCGCGCCGGCCTGGGACAGCGAACTGAGCATCGTCTTAAACCGCGCGGAGAAAGCGGCCACGTCATCGCCGAGTGATTTGAGTTTCGTTTTCCATTGGTCGAGACCTTCCGTGCCTGCGCCCAACGCCTTGTTGAACGCGGCCTCCATATTCTGGGCCAAGTCTTTGACGCCGGGAACTGCCTGCGCAAGTTTCGCTTGGAAGGTGGCGAGATCGAGGCCGAGTTTCAGTTCGTAGTTCGCCATGTCAGTCGCCCTCTCCGCTGTCTTCCTTTGCCACCAAGCACGGCGCATCCTGCAACGGCATCGTGTTCACCAAGTCCAGCACGTCCACCTTGGCGTGTGGGTTTCTCGCCCGATCGCGGCGACTCCGCGCCCAACTCAGGAGCGCGAATTTGCAGGCCATGTAGCAGTAGTCTTTCAGCGACTTCGGACCGCCGGCGCGCCACTTCCGGCACCTCGCCAGCGCAACCTCCGTGATGAGCGACACAACTCCATCGCGGTCCATCCCCGGCGGATACGCGCCGATGAAGTGTTTGCTGACGGCCAACCCAGCGCCCGCCAAGACCGCCCGGCCCAACTCATCATCGGACGGCGGCGCAAGCGTGGCACTGGCTTCAACCTGGCTCGTCATTGTATAACCCGCGAAAGGTGGCGCCGCGCGTGTCGCGGCACCGTTGGTTGCCCTACGGCTTCAGCGCAGCGACTTCAACTTCCGTTACGGCGGCGCCGGCTTCGACGGCCGCCACGGTCTCGCGCGTCCGCGCCCACACGGCATCCGTGCGAGCGACACAATCCCTCAGCAGTTCGGGCGGCAGGCTGTTCATTTCCCGATCCTGAATGAACAGTCCGCTGCCTTGGGAACTGAGGCTGCCGCGTGGCCCACGATTCGCCCGTTGCCTGATTCCTTCACCCACGCGCCGAGACAAGTGCGATAGGCCAGTGCCGAATGTGTCATGGGCCGCGTGGTCACCAAGCACGGCGCCAAGCAGCATCGCATCCTTCAGTATCCGGGCCTGCATGACGTTCACCAGCCGCGCCTCGTCTGCGTGAATCATTGACTGCACCGCGCCCATGTAGTCCCGGATGAACGGGCGCGCGGCGTCCGCTGCCGCCGTGACCTTCGCTTTCAGGAACGGGCGCACGTCCTCCAGTTCCTTCAAGCGTTGCTCACTATCCGCCGCGGGCGCTTGCTGCTGTGACGGCTTCCCGGCAATCACAGCGTCGGCAGCGGCACTCAACCTGGTCTGCCTTTCGCTGGCGATCCGGCCGGTCAGTTCCCGGATTTCGGTTTCGACTTTGTTGGCAGCCTCCAGGGCCTTGTCGAGTTCCTTCAGTGCGGCCCGCGCCGCGGCCTTGGTCTGTTCTACCCTCGTTTCCATCATCGTTCCTTTCAGCCGCCGCGCGGCGTTCGTCTCCACGACACGAGCCGGACAGCCCGGCCCGTTCAATAGATTTGCATCTATCACACGCGTTTTGCGAAGAAACCGACCGGGTTGGCCACGTCACGCGCCGCCGCCGGCAGGATGGAGTTCGCGGGCGGCGCAACCTGAGTGCCGGGCGGGCCAACCGTGGCAACCTCCCGATCCATGAAGGCCCGCATGTCGGGGCACGCTTCACGGATACGCTGTGCCACCTTGTCACGCGCCGCCGCCGGCAGGATGGAGTTCGCGGGCGGCGCAACCTGAGTGCCGGGCGGGCCAACCATGGCAACCTCCCGATCCATGAAGGCCCGCATGTCGGGGCACGCTTCACGGATACGCAGTGCCACCTTCTCACTTTCGCCGTCCATCATCGTTCCTTTCCGCCGCCAGTCGCGGCCTTGTCAAACGCCTCAGCGCCCCAGCCGGCGGCCAGCGCCAAGTCAGCACACTGCGTCAACAACGCGGAGCGTTCCACACTTCTGTTCATACGAAACGCGATGCCGGCGGGTGTGTTCTGGCCGGCCAGGCCGCGCGGCCGACTTACCCGCCCCGCGGCGTAGCTCACGAGCTGGCAGCCAATAGCCAGGTGGCCCCAGTATTCGGGCGTAAGGCCCTCTTCGATCTTGTTGAGAGTATCCTTTATCGAAGCTTCAAGGGCGGCCATCGTGGTGGGGATTGGCTGTGCTCGCATAGCATCCCAGAACACAGATGCGACGCCGCCCGCGTCGAGAACCGCGGGCGGCGGTGCAACGCCCAGCAGCGGGTGGGCGCCAGCGTCATTTGTGTTTCGCGCCAGCCTTGGCGGCGGCGTTACGTGCGTGTTTCCGTCCATCCATTCCCTTCTTCGGGAGCCGGTCTTTTTCGCAAATGAGTTGGAACGGAAACGCGCCGCCGGGCGCGCTTTCCCCCGTACTTCCTCTTCCACGTCCTCAAGCATTCCCATCTGAAGATCGCCACACAAAGGAAGGCGTACTGCGTCCGAATGAAGAGATCGCTGAGTTCCTCCCGGTTCAAGGCCTCGCCCGTCTCCATTTTGTAAAGTTGACGCAGCGGCCGGTTGGTCAGCACCTCCCAGACTTGATCCGGTATTTTGAGCCGAGTCCGCTCATCCCTGACGTATTGCGCTATCCGGGGCGGATCGAGAGCTGCCAATCTGTCCGTCAGCATATCCTGCTCTGCCTGCGTGGGCGGCCGGTCGTCCGGCGCGGGCCTGTGTTTGTGTGCCATCATTCTTTCCCTCCTTGTCCTTTTGGTTCCCCAGCCCGGCCGGCAAAGCTTGGCGGCAACTGCCAGCCTGGCGACTCTTGTTCACTTCACAGTTTCACTGCCTTCGGCGTGGCGGCGCCGTCACACATCGAAGCCTGTAAGATCTCAGTGTTCAGCCGGCAAATCGCGATGAACAGGTTGAAGAGGTCTCCTATCGTCAACTCATCAACCTCTCGCCATTGCAGGTCAGACCCGTCTATGACGGCGCACACGACGCAGTTGGCAAAGGACTCCCGGATTGCCGTTCCTATGGGGTCTCTTCCAGACGCCGCCACCTTGATGGCCTGGTCAAGGGCGGCCATCGTGAGGGCGTGTACCGGGATGACGCGCTCTGCCCATGCGTGGATTTCCACCGGGCGGCCGTTCGACAGCAACGTCATGTCCTTTATGCGGTCCATCGGCAGCGCCTCCAAGCAACCGCGGGCGGGCAACCCTGAGCAATGGGGACAATGCAGGGCCGATGTAGCCCCGCCCGCGGCCTCACAAACCTCAAAACCGGCAAACTCCGCAGCGGCGGCCTGAGCCCGCCCGAAAATCGCCAAAATGAACATTGTCTCACGCAAACCACGGGGCTGACGGCCTTCAAAGGTGAAGGAATGCCTCCCGGCCTCATTTTCGCGTCCTGGCGCGTCCTGGCTCACTTCAACCCCTTGAACTCAGCTTCCAGCCCGTAGGCCGCTACCTTCCCCGTGGTCCAAGCCTTGTCACCCCGCTCGATCCGCCCGATCCGATCCTCCAGGAACTCCACTTTCTCACGGAGCGCGTTAACCGTCTGCGTCAGGTCAAGTACCCGCGCCAGGCTGTTCCTTTTCCGCGCGGCAATCATCGCCTGCCCTTCTTCGCTACGGGCGAATCTGCGCAGCGTGCCCTCATTGAGCCTGCGAAACGTCTGGCCCCGCGCCCGTAGATTCCGTAGCGCCAGACTGACAACGAAGCCGCACTCCCCCAGTTCCAGCGCCATGCACTCGCGTTCCTCGCGCCCGTACCCCATTGGCCGATGCTCCTGCCGACTACAAAGTCGGCGAAAGGCGGCGGCCCTTCTCTGCTTCCTCTTACCCGTGCAGCACAACTACGACGCGAGCGACAATCCCCGGACTTTCTCGCGCGCTTCTGTCTTCGACAACACGTCCAACCCTTCCTTCTTCAGTTCCGACACAGCCAGGCGGCCGGCTTGCAGGCGCGCCGCGAAGGCCGCGGGGATTACTGGCCAGTCAACGCGCGATTCCCACACGTTCCCGATGTAGACCGAGCCGTCTTTGGCGACTTCCTTCCGGCGGCACCAATGGGAGTACCGCTTGAAGACGTACAGCAGGCGCACGCCGATGCTCAGTTCGTGGGCGGCCTGGCCGATGCACAACGCCAAGCGCTCCATGTCCGTGGCGGTCATTAGATGCGCATCATCTACGACAAGGGAAACCGGCCGCTTGCCGTTATCCGACAGCGCCTGCAAGGCCCGCACGGCGCGGTCCGTCTTCGATACGCCCGATGTGCCGGCGCGCCGCGAAAGCGTGGTGACGAAATCCCAGCTTCCATAGTATGCGCCGGCAATGACGACGCGCGGACTGCTCGATGCGTCCGCGGCCAGGCCCTCGTCATTCCAGCGGAAACCATCCGGCTTCCGGCACACCAGCCCTTGCACGACGGTCTCCAGGTTCCGCAGCCGACGCAGAAAGAGTGTGGAGAAATCCGCGCCGTCCAGCCTGGCGGCCTTCGCGCCCGCGTCCTCTCCGCCGGCCAACTTCGGCACGTCCGCGCTTGTCACCAGTTCGGGCAGCCTGGCTGACTTCCAGTCAAGCAACTGGTGAAGACTGCCCTTGATGATGTTTCGTTCCTTGGCGACAACGGCGGCGCGCGCGCAACGCTGCAAATGCCGCACACTCGGCAGCCGTTCACCGAACCGTTTCGCAAGCTGCACGGCCACGAAACCGAACGGCGTAAACTTCGGGCCGCGCTTGCCGGCGCCGGCGTTCTCGGCTTCAGCCTGCACTTCAGGACGCTGCGCAAACATGACGATCAACGCGCCCACGGCCAGGCTGCCGAAGAGTGCGCTGTTGTGGTCGGCAATCGCCGCCTTCGCGCGTTCTTCTACCGCGGCGGCCAGCCCTTCCCACGTCTCGCAGATTGCGGACGGCACGGCGGGCTGCAACACAATCGCGCGCTCTGTCATCGCGTCCCCCCGATCTTCCGCGCCGGCGCCGTTGATGCCACCAAGTGCGCATACTCGGGAGGGAACGGAGCGGGCGCGGCCACGGCGATGGTTGGTGGTTCCGATGCTGCCAGCGTGGCGAGATAGCGTTGAACGTGTTCGTTCATTGCCTCTTCGACCCAGTCGCAATCAGGGAACGCGCGGTCAAGTTCGGCCAGCACAAAAATCCACGGGCGCGCCCGTAGCGGCTTCGGTATCTCGCACGGCTTGAAGTCGCGCGTGGATGCCTCATAGAGAAGCCGCCCGAATTCGAGGTAGAGCGGGTGCGGGCCGCCGGCGTGCAGCGGTTCTTTCTTCAGACGCCCGCACACGGCGCCAATAGCATCCCGCAGCCGCTTGAGGCGCAAGTTTCGTAGTTCGGAAAATGGTACGACCGTGCCCACGTTCACGCCCCCACGGTCAAGCCGTGCAGTGCATCGTTGTCCAGTTCGCTGACACCGGACACACCTGGCGCCCCTGCCTGTTTCGGTTTCGGCGGCCGGGCGGCTGCCGGCGCCACTTGCTGTTCGGGCAGCGTCTCTTCGTACTTCTGTGCTGCCGTCTGTGCCGCGTGGCGCTGCTGTTCTGGCTCCGTCTCTGGCCGCAAGCGGTAGTCGCCAATCGGGCGCGGGATGCCGCGATAGCCGTAGTCCAGCACTTCGCAAGACTGGCCTTCGTAGAGCGTGATTGCGGTCAGGCCCTCGCGTTTGCGAATGGCGTAGCAGCGGACAAGGCCGGGCGCGTCGCTGGCCAACAACCCGCCGGGCAGAAGAAGCATGACCGCGCCGCGGTCATCATCGGCAACGGGCGCGTTCAACTTGGCGACGGGGACGCCGCCGCGCTGCGTGCAGACGAGTTCGCCCTGTTCAACCACGCATACGCGCACATCCTTCAAGATCGCGAGGAAGCGGTTCCAGGCGTCGGACACAAGGTGCCGCAGCTCGCGCCGGCGTTGACTCTCGGCAGTGTTCCACCAATCGGCGCGCGACTTGCCGGAGTCGCGGAAATCTGGAAGGTTGTTCACGTGGTCGGTCAGGCGGCGGATGCTGTGTTGAAAGGACGGCTCATTGTCGAAGCGCCGGCGTCGAAGCCTGCGTCCGCGCGCGTCGTGGCGCGGCAGTGTGCCCGCGTGCTCGCGTTCACCGGCGATGCACTCCAGGATTCCGCCGAATTGATCTTTGGCGATACCGATGCCGCGTTCCACAAACGCCTTGTTGGTCGGGGTCTCAGGCTTGCCGACTTTCGGCAGCGCGCCACAGGCCAACAGGAAGTAGATGCCCAGCGGCGCGCCGCCTTGCAGACGGTTGACGCAGTCTCCCGGCGCCAGCGTGCCCAGTCCTTCAAAGAGACTCGAAATTCTGTCCGTGAAGACGTACTCGGGAGGGCGGTGCAGTTGCTTCACCAGCCAATCGCACGCGCCGCCTTTCCAGCCGGCCTGTTCGCTGCCGCACTCAGGGGCGTAGATCGTCTGATACCCGGACGCCGCGTCAACCGTGAAGAAAGCCCAGCGCATCGGCTTGCCCGTGCTTGTGTCGCCCCACGCATTCTGCACTTCAACGTCCAGGCCCGTCGCATCGAAGCCAATAGCCTGGCCGGGGTACTCGGCTTGCCAGCCCCAGAAGCGCCGCGTGTATTCGTCGTAGTCGCGCAAGCGGTCTGCCGGCCCGTGCAACTCGGCAATCTTCCGCAGGATCGTCGCAAACGTCGGAAAGGCGCCGGGGTTCTTGAACGGCCCCACGTCGCGGTCAAGCCCGCGCCAGATGTGCTCTGCTTTCGTCGCGAAGAAGTATTCTCCCGTGGCGCGGTCGCACTGAGCGAAGAGACCTTGCAGCAGCGCTGTTCGTGACGGGGTTTTAGCAAAGCGCGGGTCTACGTCGTCACGCGGCCCGGTCTGTTGTGCGCGCCGCAACGCGCCGCCCACGAACTCGATAAGCCCGCGCCATTGTTCACACTTTTCAGCATCCGCCTGGCGCGCGGGTCGCTCCGGTAACTTGGCGTTGGCTGCCAGCCGATGAAGCCGCAGACGCAACCGGTTCTGTGTGAGATTCCAACCCTTCGTTCCGAACTTCGGCACGGCGCCGGCCAGACCCGCGTTGACGCCAAGCTCTATAAGGACACGCCGGCAGGCGTTCACGCCCGGCTTACGGGCGCATGCGGCGTAGGCGGCGGCCAGGCGCTGCATGCTCAGGCCCGCGAAGTCGAGGCCCTGGAGCGCGTCGCGTGCCAGAGAGATTTCGGCGGCCGGCGTGTTCGGATTCTCAAGCAGGCGCTTCGCAGTCGGGCTGTTCTCTGTGAACCGTGCGAGGAAGTTCCGGGCGTCAATAAGGAATCGCGCCGCCACGTCTACGCCGCGTGGCGCTTCGCTGCCCGCGCCGCCCGTTGCAGCACTTCCAGAACCGCAAAGTACGTGTCCAGCGCCGGCACATTCTGCCCGAGTTCTAACGCCGAGATTGCATTCTGTGAAATGTCCGCTCGGGCCGCCACTTCCATCTGAGTCAAACCCAGCCGCAGGCGCATCGTTCGCAGTTGCCGGCACAACTTCACTGCCCTCTTTCTCGTCTTCATTTTTCCATGCTCCCATGCCCACGGTATTGACGGCGGCGCGGCCCGTTCCCGTGGGCAAACCCGCCACGGGCGCGCCGTACTCTTCCAGGAACGTAATGCACTCAGGTGTCAGAACTGGCCGGCGGCGCGTCTTGCTCCACGCCTTGCCCAGCGCCTTGGCGATGCGGCAGAGCGTTTCCTCTTTCGGTGTGACGAGGCCGGCTTCGATCTCGCGTAGACTTTTGTGGTGAAGGGAAGATGCGCGAGCGAGCGAGCGAAGGGAAAGGTGAAGTTCACTACGAAGGCGCGCCACCGCTTCCCATTGCCGCATAGTCATATCGTATGAGTTAGTCATCACGCATGACATCATCGTCAAATGTGAGCTTGCTGTCAACACCTTTTCCCGGTAAATGTTTTCCG
>Ga0315282_10009078_pt1 | contig 15893 bp, 15 predicted proteins | sample YL17G07_20_MG_FD_203693 | JGI IMG/M metagenome (GOLD analysis project Ga0315282, IMG submission 203693) | Sediment microbial communities from Yellowstone Lake, YNP, Wyoming, USA - YL17G07_20 | ecosystem: Environmental > Aquatic > Freshwater > Lake > Sediment | place: USA: Wyoming | collected...
GCAGCCTTTCGATCGCGCCGCATGTGTAAGCCTCCTTCCGCGATGCCTTCCGCCGCCCCTCTCTCGCGCAAGCCAGTTGTGGTTGCACGATAGCGAGCAGGCGGGCCAACTGCAACTGCCACGGAGATCCTGCCTCCGCAGTCGTCCTAAAGCGCCGGTTACTTCTGTGTCACGGCGGCCACCAAAAGCTGCAGCGCCATGGCGTCGTTTGCCTCCACCCGCTTGCCGTTTCTCGTGAAGACAAGGTCCGTGTCGCCGGGCGCGGCATGCGACAGGACGAGGCATCCCTGGTCATTCAAGACCGACACCTGCTCGAATGGCAGCACGCCGGGCAAGCCATACCGAAGGCGCACGGCCGCCTGAGCGAGGTCGGTGACCTCCTTCAGCTCGAGGGTGCTCTGCCAACTGACCTCAAAGTGCGCGTCCGCGACGCCCAGCGTCCCGATCAGCCTCCCCGGCTCAACGGACACCGAGCCTACGGGCGTTAGGCCCAGAGACAGGAACAGCTTCAGGAACGCCTCTGCCAGCCGCTCGTCGGTGAAGAGGCAGGGGGCGAGGAACTTCCTGTACGACTCCTCCAGGGACACGAGACGCCCGTCCTCCTTCTTATGATGGAGGTACAAGGCTTTTAGTTCGTCCTGGACGAGGTCCATGCCGGGGCTTCACTCACTGTCCGCACATCAGAACAGCGCCTTCATCATCGGGCCGTACAGCGGGAACGCCTCGCACAGATCGGTCGTCGTCTTGCGCAGCTTCGCATGCAGGGCGCTGTCCTTGGGGTTCGAGAGGGCCTGGTCAATCACGTCGGCGATGATCTCGAACTCCTTCTCCTTCAGGCCGCGCGTCGTGCACGCCGGGGAACCGATGCGGATGCCCGCGGGGTCCAGCGGCGAACTGTTGTCGAAGGGCACTTTGTTCGAGTTCACCGTGACGCCGAGCTTGTCGAGGATGTCGCACGCCAGTTTGCCCTTGATGTTCTTGTTGCGCAGGTCAACCAGCATGAGGTGGTTGTCGGTGCCGCCGGAAACGACATGGTAGCCACGCTTGACCAGCGCGTTCGCCAGCGCCTGCGCGTTCCGGATGACCTGCTTGCCGTAGTCCGTGAACGACGGCTGCAGGTTCTCTTTGAAGCCCACGGCCTTGGCGGCGATGACGTGCATCAGCGGGCCGCCCTGCACGCCGGGGATGACCATGCTGTCAATCAGCTCCGACATCATCCTCACCCGGCCGCTCTTGGCCGCTTTGATGCCCAACGGGTTCTCGTAGTCCTTGCCCATCATGATGAGGCCGCCGCGCGGCCCGCGGAGCGTTTTGTGGGTGGTGGTCGTCACGACGTGGCAGTGCGGCAGCGGACTGGGCATGAGGCCCTTGGCGATGAGGCCCGCCGGATGGGCGATGTCCGCGAACAGGAACGCGCCCACGGAATCGGCAATCTGGCGGAAGCGGGCGAAGTCAATCGAGCGCGGGTAGGCGCTCGCGCCGACCGTGATCATCTTCGGCTTCTCTTTCAGCGCGACTTCGGCCACCTGGTCGTAGTTGATCGTCTCGGTCTCCTTGTCCACGCCGTAGGCCGAGAAGCGGTAGAGCTGTCCCGAGAAGTTGACGGCCGCGCCGTGCGTCAGATGTCCGCCGTGCGAGAGGTCCATGCCCAGGACCTTGTCGCCGGGCTTGAGGAACGTGAAGTAGACGGCCATGTTGGCCTGCGAGCCGGAATGCGGCTGGACGTTGGCGTACGCAGCGCCGAAGAGTTGCTTCACGCGGTCGCGCGCGATGTTCTCGGCCACATCAACGAACTCACAGCCGCCGTAGTAGCGTTTGCCCGGATACCCTTCGGCGTACTTGTTGGTCATGGCGCAGCCGAGGGCCTGGAGCACCGCGAGCGAGACGTGGTTCTCGCTGGCGATCATCTCGAGCTGGGAGTGCTGCCGCCGCACTTCGTTGCGCACGGCATCGAAAACGTCCGGGTCAAAACTGCGAAGTTCATCAAGCATGGGCCTTCCACTGCCTCCAGATCAAGCGTTGCGAACGCGAGAGCAGCAGTAAACAACAGAGCGGCATCCGATGCAACTGGAAGTCCGCTTTGGAGTGCGGCGACTTGTCGCCGCTTTCGCTCCGCGTCCTCCCGTCGCTCGTCACTTCCGTTCGCCTGTCCACAAACGCACACGTGCGTGCCCTCTCCCCTGCGAGGGAGAGGGCGGACGCGAGCGTAGCGAGCGCCGGGTGAGGGGGAGAACGCGACGAGAAGGAGCGTACGCATACGAGCCTGTCCGCAAACGCACATCGTGCTGTGCTCCCCCGTGTCGTTGCCGTTCCGTACCCCGAGACCCGATACCCGAACCCCGAAACCCGGCTGTTCGCTGTCCAAAACTGCACATCGTGCGGAATTCCCCTCTTCCTCCGCGTCTCTGCGTCTTCGCGGTGAAAAAACACTCCCCCTCCCGCGCCACCCCGACTCAAGTCGGTAGCACGCTCTCAAGTCCCCGTGTCACACCCACGAGTCCCCTCACGGCCTGGCAGCCCGTGCTATGTTTGTGGTGCAGGCCTCTGGCCTGCCCTCGCCTCGTGCCACTGCTCCGCTTTCCCCGCAGTGGCCTCGGCGTTTCCGTTTGTTCTTTGGCGTTTCCTTCGAGTTTCGGATTTCGGATTTCGAGTTTTCCGTCCCGGGTTGGCCCGGTTTCGCCCGTCGTCTCGTCGAGACAAGCCGAGCTGTATATGTGTCGAACCAACCCGAACACAATCCTACCACGCCCCGCCCCGTCCGCAAGCAGAATCCGAAAAATGCGTTACCCTTGACACCCTACCACGCGCCGTGGTAGTCCCGGACGCGCACGAAACTTCTTGACGAGGCGCTACACTCGCGGATTATGCGCGCATGGGACGTATGGCGCGAGTGGTGGTACCCGGGCGCGCCGAATGGGGAAAGCGGCTGTGGAGAGTTTCGTGCGCGTCCCTGAAACCCCCGACGTGAACGTGGCCAATTCCGGAAAGCGTGGCATTGCCTGAGCCGTGTCACGACGACGCACGACCGCGCGTAAGCGCTCGACCAAACGAAGCTCTCTCATGTACTGTTACCCGTCGATTCCGTCTCGAGGAGGGAGTCGCCCTCACCAGCGACAGTCCAGATCAACTCATGATGTTTCAGCTTGGCAAACTCCAGCAACAGCCTGCCGAGTCGGTTGATGGCTGCTGGTTCGGCCTCGATGGAGAAGCGACAGGCCTCTTCCTTGGGCATATCACGGTTGTTGTCCATTATGACCTGAAGCGCGCAGTGTCCGCTGCGGTCATGTGTGTAGGCACGGAGTGCGAGGTGGTAGGCCCAATTGCCGTGAGGTCTTGGTGCCCCCAGTTCATACGAATACTTGTCCGGCACACCCTTTGGGAATACCCGCAGGGCCTCGCCAACATCCTTCAGATCGCTTGCATTGCAGTAAAACTCAAGGCAACCCACGAGAACACCGTTGTCCGCCGACAATACGAGGTGGAGGCTGTGGGGCTCCTCGTATGGACGCCGCACAAGCCGTATCCCGGCAGTTCTCATCTCTCCTCCGCCGAGAGCTTCACGCTCTCTACAGCACCTATTCGCCGGCGCCCGGAGTCAGGGTTTCCCATTGCCCGTCTCTACTACCCGGAGGCCACAGTATTTCTCTATTGGATCAAAGTCCCTGTCATTGTGGAGAAGCGGAACGTCGTGCTCGATACTTACAGCGGCAATCATGCAGTCAACCGACTTCCGAATCGTAATGCCCTTTCGTCGAAGGAGTCGGTAGAGTTCCGCGGCCTTGACGAACGTCCGCCTGCTCATCGGCAGAAACACAAATGCGTCGAACCGCGCTACGGTCCTCCGAAAGTCTGAGTCTTCGCGGAAGCCCTGCAGCACTTCCGTGAGGATAACGCCGCACGTGCAGATGTCCTCCCCGCCGGCGATGAGCCGCTCCAACGTAGCGACCTGCGGTGTTGCGGCGCCGCGAAAGAGGTCAACCCAGACTGTCGTGTCAACCAGGACCACGGTCACTCGCGCCCTCGCCGCCATGCGTTGAGGTCACCTTCCCACGTTACGGCGCCACGCAGTTCCAGCACCTTCTTCTGGCGTTCGTGTCTGAGCAGTTCGCGCAACGCGTGGTCAACGAGTCGCCGCCGGGTCTTGATCCCTGTCGCCTTCTGGCACTGCGCGACAAGAGTGTCATCAAGCACAACATTGGTTCTCGCCATGGCTGCCACCTCCTATACATACACACTCTACCTTGTGTTCATGTGTATGGCAAGCGCCACCCCAAGCGCAGCAATGAGGGATGTTCAGGGCGCATGGTGACGCCGCGCAGTCAGCTCGGCACGGCAACCCCAGCCTTCGGGAACCCGCTGTAGCCGACGCGTTCCGGTTCACTTGCTCTCGTACGCCCCAACATCCGGCGCTTTCCCCTGCGGCACAGGCGTGCCGTCCAGATCGGCGGCGCGGCCCTCTTCGGCGCAGCCGGCGTCAATGCACGGCGAATCGGCCGCGAGATGGAAATCGGCGCGCGCAGCGTCCACGAACTTCGGGACGGCGCAGAGCGAGTGCGGCTCCTTGTTCCATGCGGTCTGATATTTCGCAAACTCGGCCAGCGTGTACTTCGCGTCCTTGAAGGCGATCATCGTTCCTTCGGCCTGATACCAACAGTTGTGGTCCATCGTCAGCGCGTCAATCTGGGCTTTCGTCCACCCCGGTGCGTAGAACGCGTTGCCCTTGGCTTCAAAGAAGATGTTGTTGCGGATGACGATGTCCCGCGCGGCCGACGGACTGTTGTAGAAGCACAGGTGCCGGCCGCTGGGATCGGGTCGCTGCGCGTGGCCCCAGCCGTGGCCGGCGTTGACGCAGGTGTTGTTCACGAAGCGGATGTTGTACGTCTCCGACTCCACAGGCCGGTTCCAATACTCAAAGGAGTATTCCGAATTCCAGATGACGTTGTTGCGGTAGGTGAGGTTGTACTGCGGCGTCTTCGGACCCGAACTCTGGTTGGTCAGCGCCGCGTCGTAGATTTCCCAGAAGCGGCAGTTCTCGACCAGCGAGTCGTGTGCCGTTGCCCAGAACTCCACGCCGTTGCCGAAGCGCACCGTGCGGCCGTCGCTGTACTGGTCGCCGCCGCCGATGAAGCCGAAATCGCAGCCGCGCACGACGATGTGATGCGTGTTGCCGCCGCCGATGCCGTGCGCAGCGCCGTACTTCACCGCGAGGTTTTCGTAGGCTACGTAGCAGCGGCCGCCCTGGTCAATGTTGTGATCGCGGATTGCCAGCTCAACGCGCCCGTAGCGCTTGGCGGGGTTCTCGTCCGAGCGCACCTTGACGACGTGGTTCTTCAGGTCGTACCAGTAGTCCCCCTGGCGCTTCAGGTCGGCCTCCTTCCAGACTTTGACGCCGCAGGCTTCGTCGTTGCCGAAGACGATGTTGCCGACGTCGCGTTTGAGGACGTTGGGGCCACCCGTGGACCAGACTCCGCCAGGCTCGCCGGCCCAGTCGGCAGGATTGTTCCTCGCAACAGACCCGAGCAGCAGCGGTTTGGCGCCTTCGCCAGACGCGCCATAGGTGATATAGCCCGCTTCGCTGCCGCTGCGCGGCTTGAGCTGCCCGCGCCAGACGCCTCCGCGCTTAAACAGAACCCTGTCGCCCGGCTGGAACGGCTCGGCATTGACGCGTTCCAGCGTGGCCCACGCGGCATTTGGCGCGAGGCCAGTGTTGGCGTCCGCGCCATCGGTGGCAACGTGATACGTCGCGCCGAACACGCATCCGGCGGCGACGCTCACTGCAAGCACACAGCCCACGATAACGATGCGCATCGCATTATTTCTCCGTGAAGTACCGCAGCATCACCTTCGCGAAGCTCGCGCCCATCTGCTGCCAGTCGGTATGCAGCGGCGCGCGGCCAAGGCCCACGGCAGACTCCTCACGCAGTTCCCACACCAGACCGTCAATGCCGTAGATCTCCTGGATGCCTTCGCCGCTGGAGCCCGAATTCGTAAAGGTCCCTTCCCTTCCGCCCTTGCACCCTTCGCGGAAGAACGTCATCTCGCGGAGCAGCTTCTCCAGTTTGTCCATGCGCTGCAGATAGCTCTCGCGGTCTTTGGCCGGATGAGACAGGTGCAAGCCGCCGTCGTTATCGTTGTGCATGTCAATGAAGAGCTGCGGCAACCGGTTGCGCCGCTGCCGTTCGCTGAGCCAGTTCTGCAGGCAGGCGGATTCCGGGGCGAAGACCGGGTCTATCGGCTTGCCGGCGAACCAGTCGCGATTCAGGTCCGCGCCGGTGATGGTGAAGCGCGTCATGCCGCGGTACACGCCGTCCTTGTTGGCCATCGGCAGCAGGCAGAAGCACACCTGCCGGCGGATGTCCGCGGCCTGAGCGTCGTCGGAAGTGAGGTAGCTCAGCAGGCCCTCAAAGAGCCAACTGCCGCCGGTCTCCCACGGGTGCGCTCTGGCGCGCATGCAGACCTGGTGTGGCGCCTGGGGATCTCCGACCTCGATCATCTCCAGCGGCCGGCCTTCCGCTGTCGCGCCGATATCGTAGACGCGCACCGCGGGGTGAGCGCGGATACGCTTTATCGTCCGCTGCAGGTCGGAATCGGTGTACGGAACGATGCGCGCAACCTGCGTGCATTCGGATTCCAGCGTGACGCGGAACTGCAGGCCGTAACGGCCGTCCTTGATGTTCTCCGTCGGGATCGTCTTCCAGTCCGTGCCGTTGGGCGAGACCGACACGGCGAGCTTGTACTTGCCGAACGCCAGGTTTGGCACGCCGTTCCAGCAGCCTTCAACGTTGGCGACTTTGAACGTGATCGTGCTGCCGACTTTCTCTTTCGTTGCGCGGACTTTGAAGTTCCAGTGTGTGAGCTGCTGGTTGGGCTTGAAGCGCGCGTGATCGTGGATCATCTCCAGTTCCACGACATCGCCGTCGCGCAGGTCCCAGCGGAGCGGCGAGGCGTTCTCGAAGTACGTATCAATGAAGATGCCGGGGTTCTTCACCGGGTTGGGCGGGCTTGACGCCGGCCCCGCCCCGGCGTCGCCGCCAAGCAGCGACAAGGACAACAACGGAAGCGGAACGGACAGCAATCGAAGAAACCTCATAAGGGCCTCCGTGGCGCGCGCCTGCGCGCGCCTGCATGAACAGAGCTTGCGCGGACCGCATCAGCCTCCGGGCGCCGTGGGCCGCCGCCTCACGCCGCGGAGGAACATAACGACCAACGCAATCCACGCCGGCAGCTCGACCAGAAAACTCGCGCCGCCGGCGCTGCCCGCGACGAACCTCAGCGCGACCAGTGACAGCGCCAGAAACGAGAACAGCGCCCGCGGGGACATATCCGAGCCAAAACCGGCAAGCGCAGCCACCGCGAACGCGAGACACCAGAATACATCCGAGATAGATTGCCACAGAGGATATGGGGGGTGCTGCATGTGACCCGCCATGCAGATATGCGCAAGCCCACAGAACAGAAAGCCCGGCGTTCCGGCCAGCAGCGCAGCGCCGGCAACCAGACGGTGGCGCCTTCTGGACGCGACGATGAGACTGTCATCGGGCTGCGCATCGTTCATGCGGATATCCCTTTTCGCGCCCCGATACTACCGTCTCTCCGGCGCGACCTCAAGGCCGACAATCGGCTCTGCCACGGACCTGCTCTGTCCACAGCGGTTTGACGGGCTTACACGCTCGTGTTACAGTCCGGAGCGTTGAAGGAAAAACCCAGAGGATGGAGCACACGCTCAAGGCTGTGCTGCAGAGGAGGCCGTATGCGGAGACTGCTGGCTGTACTGACGTGCGCAACGCTGCTGGTGGGACTGACCTCGTGCGGCAGCGGGACTAAAGACGGCACCGGGCCCGGCGGCACGCCCGGGAAGAAGAAGTACACTATCGCGGTGATCCCGAAGGGCACGACGCACATCTTCTGGAAGTCGGTGCACGACGGCGCCAAGCAGGCGGGCGCCGAACTCGGCTGCGAGATACTGTGGCAAGGCCCCGAACGTGAGACCGACCGCGAGAAGCAGATTCAGATCATCGAGGACTTCATCGTCCAGAAGGTGAACGGCTTCGTGCTGGCGCCGCTGGACAAGAAGGCCTTGGTGCCGTCAGTCGAGAAGCTGGACGGGCTCAAGATTCCCTGCGCGATCATTGACTCGGGCATTGACACCGACAAGTGCACAACCTTCGCCGCTACCGACAACTACCAGGGCGGCGTCATGGCGGCCAAACGCATGGGTGAGATTCTTGGCGGCAAGGGCAAGATCGTCGTCGTGAAATACACGCCGGGCTCCGGCTCGACAACCGAACGCGAGAACGGCTTCATGGACACGATCAAGAAGGACTTCACGGGCATCACCATCGTGGACGACAAATACGGCCAGGACACGGTCGAGACGGCGCTCCAGGCCACCGAAGACCTGCTGACGAAGAACGCCGACCTGCAGGGCCTCTACGCCTGCAACGCCTCGACGTCCGTCGGCGCACTGCAGGGCCTGCAGACCCGCAAGCGCACCGAGGTGAAGATGATCGGGTTCGATGCCGAGGCCGCGCTGGTCAACGCGCTCAAAGCCGGCCAGATTGACTCCCTGGTCGTGCAGAACCCGCGCCGGATGGGGTACGAGGGCGTCAAGGCCGTCGTGGCCGCGCTCAAGGGCGAGACCCCGCCGAAGAAGATTGACACTGGCGTGAAACTGGTGACGAAGGAATCCATGAGTGATCCCGAAGTCCAGCAACTCCTCAAGACCCAATGAGGCGCCGGTCTTCACCGCCGACGCCGCCGAACCGGTGGCGCTTGAAATGTCCGGCATTTCAAAGCGCTTCGGGCCGGTGCAGGCGCTCTCCGACGTAACGTTCCGCGTCCGCAAAGGGACCATCCACGCGCTCTGCGGCGAGAACGGCGCCGGCAAGTCCACGCTGATGAAAATCCTCGCCGGCGTGTACCGGCCCGACTCCGGCTCGACCCGCATCCGCGGCGAGGAGCGCGTGTTCGAGACGCCTGCCGACGCGCTGGCGAGCGGCGTGTCCATGATCTACCAGGAAGTGGACCTCGCCCAGGACCTCACCGTCGCGGAGAACGTGTTCCTCGGCGCGGAAGTGAGCGGCTTTCTGCCGTTCGTCATGAGCCAGCATGCCATGGACGCGGAGACAGACCGGCTGGCACGCGAGTACGGCTTCGCGGTGGACCCGCGCGCGCGCGTGGGCGATCTGTCCACGGGCGACTGCCAGATCGTCGAGGTGCTCAAGGCCCTGCGCCGCAACGCCTCGATCATCGTCCTCGACGAACCGACGTCGTCCCTCTCCGAGAACGAAGCGGAGCGGCTCTTCGCGGTGGTCCGGACGCTGCGCGGGCGCGGCATTGTGATCGTCTACATCTCGCACCGCCTGGAAGAAGTCATGGGGCTGGCCGACGACATCAGCATCCTGCGGGACGGGAAGATCGTGCACTCGGACCGCGCCGCGACTATGGACATCGCGGCCATTGTGCGGCACATGGTGGGACGCGAGCTCAACGATTTCTTCCCCAGCCGCAAGGCGGTAATCGGCGACGTCCGCGCGCAAGTGGAGGGCCTGTCGTCGGGGCGCGGCGCGCAGAACGTTTCGTTTTCCGTTCGCCGGGGCGAGATCGTGGGCATGGCCGGTCTGGTCGGCGCGGGGCGCACGGAAGTGGCCCGGGCGCTGTTCGGCGTGGACCCCAAGACGTCCGGCCGCCTGTTGCTCGATGGCGAACTCCTCGAGATCGCCTCGCCCGCCGACGCTATCCGGAACGGCATCGCGTTCCTGACGGAAGACCGCAAGCGCACGGGCTTGTGCCTGGAACTGCCCTGCACGTGGAACATCACGCTGCCCAACCTCGAGACGCTCGGCATGAAGCGCGTCGTCTGGCCCGGCCGCGAAACCGCCATCGCGCTCCAGACCGCCACACGCATCAACATCAAGTGGTCCGGTCCCGGCGCGCCGGCCACCTCGCTCTCCGGCGGGAACCAGCAGAAGCTGCTGATCGCGCGCTGGCTGCTGGCGAATTCCCGGTTCCTGATCTTCGACGAACCGACGCGCGGCATTGACGTAGGGGCCAAGCGCGAGGTGTACACGCTGATGAACGCGCTGGCCGAGGAAGGGCGGGCCATCCTGTTCATCTCGTCGGAGTTGCCGGAGTTGTTCGGCGTGACGGACAGGATCCTGGTCATGCGGCGCGGGCGGCTGGTCGGAGACCTGAAGACTTCGGAAGCCACCCCTGACAAGGTCATGCATTTGGCGGCTGTGGAACAGAACTCATGAACGCATTCATGCGCAAAATCCTTCCGTTTGCCAGCCTGATCATCATCGTGGTAGCGCTGTCAATACTCAGGTATGACACCTTCCTGTCCGTGGACAATTTCGTCAACGTGTTGAGCCGTTCCAGCATCAACGGCATTGTCGCCATGGGCATGACGGCCATCATCATCTCCGGCGGAATTGACCTTTCCGTGGGCGCCATGCTGGCTCTGTCCGGCATGGTCGGCGCCTGGACCATGCTGTCGCTGGCGGGGAGCGATCCTGCCGGAGCGCTCTGGGCAGTGCCCTCCGATATCCCCGCGGGTCCGGGACGGCCGCCCGAGCCGACAGCGCTCGCCATGGCCGCCGGGACGCTGGCCGGGATGTTGACCGGCACCTTCTGCGGATTCGTCAACGGCGCACTGATCTCAAAGTTGAGATTGCCGCCGTTCATTGTCACGCTTGGCACCATGAGTTCGCTGCGCGGCATTGCGTACGTCATGAATGACGGCCAGCCGCACAACGTAGCCACGTACAAGTATCTGGGTGAGGGCATGGTCGGTGGCGTCCGCGTCTGCGTCCTGTTGGTCGCTCTCGTTGCGATCCTGGCCGTCCTCGGACTGCGTTACACGCGCCTGGGACGTTACACGTACGCGATCGGGTCTAACCGCGAGGCGGCGTTCCACGCGGGCATCAACGTGGACCGTTGCCTCATCTGGATCTACACACTGACCGGCCTGGCCGTCGGTATCGCGGCGATGATCGCGACCAGCCGCACCGTCTCCGCTCAGCCGACCGCCGGGAAGGAACTGGAGTTGGACGTGATCGCCGCGGTGGTCATCGGCGGCGCGAGCCTGTCCGGCGGACGCGGCACAATCATCGGGACGATCATCGGCACGCTGCTGATCAGCTTCCTGCGCAACGGCTGCACGCTCCTGGGCATTTCGACGAACGTGCAGCTCATTGTGATCGGCGCCATCATCGTCGCGGCAGTCACGGTGGACCAGCTCGCGCGCGCCAAGGCGGAATAGAGGCGCCAAGCGCAACTGACAACTGACCACTGACCACTGACGACGGACGACTTATCTCGTCACCGCCTCCGTCGCCGGCGGCTTCTTGGTCTCCTTCAGGTACGTCCCGCAGCCGATGACGATGGTGGAGACGATCAGCAGCGCCAGGCCGGCGGACAGCAGCCGCCGCGTGTGGGCGCTGCACCCTTTCCACTCCTTCAGCGCGATGCCCCACAGCGAGCTGAAGATGATGATGCTCGCCATATGCAGCGTCCAACTCGAAAAGTGGAACTCGCCCATCTGCGACATGCCCATCTGGTAGAAGAAGAACTGCATGTACCACGTCGTGCCCGCCAGGGCGCAGAGAAGATAGTTCCGCAGCATCGGCACAGGCTCAGCGGCGGGCTGCGCCCCGCCCTGCTCCGGCGCGGCGGGACGCGTCGTGGCGCTCACGTACTGATAGGCGGTCTTGTTCTTGATGAGCAGCGCGGCGCACCAGATGAAGTTTGTGGTGAAGCCGCCGAGCAGGATCACGATCAACACCGGCAGGCCCGCCCACAGCGCGTCGGTCCCGTGCGCCCTGGTGAGTTCCCCAATCGGCGCGCCGGCCGCGAAGGCGAAGCTGAAACAGGCGCTCAGGATGCCGGAGAACGTGGCCACGAGGATGCCTTTCCGGAAGTTGAACTCCTGGATGGACGCTTTCTTCTGCTCGTCAGGCATCTCACGTTCCTTGGACATTCCGGCGAAACCGGCGATCGCAATCCCACCCAGGCACACGACGACGCCTGCCAGCGTCACCCACCCGCCCAGCGTTTGCAGGATGACGGACGTGAACGTGCCGTCATAGATCGGCGGGACAAGCGTGCCGACAGCGGCGCAGTAGCCCAAAGCCACGGCAAAACCCAGCGACATACCGAGGTAGCGCACGGAGAGGCCGAACGTCAAACCGCCTAAGCCCCACATCGCGCCGAAGACGTAGGTCCAGACCAGGGTGCGCCACGATGCCTGGCTGAGCACGTCTCGCACGTCCCGCGACAGGATCGAAGCGAAGAACCACGGCGCGATGATCCAACTGAAGAAACCGCCGGCCAGCCAGAACGTCTCGAACGACCATTTCTTCACGGCGCGATACGGCGCGTAGAAGCTGCCCGCGGCCAAACCGCCCAGCCAATGGAAGAACACACCCAGGAACGGATTCGCATTCATGCCGACAACTCCTTCGCGGTGTCGCCATCTCCGCGACGGCAGCACGGCTGGAAACGAAACGGGTTCTCCTTCCGGCGTCAGAGTGTTTACCCTGTCGCGCCGCAGCCGGAAACGAAAAATGCGCAATTTTCGGTTTTCAGGGGTGCGGCGGCCTGAGCGTGGCGGATGGGACGGCGAAGAAAGCTACAGCGCGCTCATGGCGTCGGCATCGTCGTTGCGGGCTTCGCCGCTTGCGCGCAGGATCATGGCACGTTCCGCGAACTCGCGGGCCTTGGCATACTGGTGTTCGCTTTCCAGATGGCCGGCGATGTCGTCGAGGATCTCCGGTTCCTTGAAGAACCGCGCTGGGACCTTGTCCAGGTATTCGAAGGCCCGCTTGTCGCTGCCGAGTTCGCGGTAGACCTGGTACAGCAGGTAATGCGCCAGGTCGCGGGATTCGTCCGGGCCGTGCTGAACCACGGCTTCGAGGTGCTCGATGGCGTGCTTGTGGTTCTTCGTCTCCATGTACGTGCGAGCCAAGCCGAGCCTGGGATCGGGCAGGGCCGGGTCGCTGTTCCGGGCGCGGTGGAAGTAGTCCTGCGCTTCCATGTACAGGCCTTGCGTCAGTTTCAGCTCGCCCAGGCAGATCAACGCCTCGGTCGGCGGGTCAATGGTTTCCAGCGCCTTGAGGTACAGCCGTTCCGCTTCGACGCCGTCTTCCAGGTGCGCCGCCAGCAACCGGCCCAGCGCAATGAAGGCGTGGCCATCCTTGGGATGTTGCCGCTCAATGACGGCGGCAAGCATGCGGGCCTCGTCGGGCTTGCCTGCCAGCAGCTTCACCTGCACCAGGTTCACCAGCGGCACAGCCCAGTGCGGCTCCAGTTCCGCAACCGCCTCAAAGAGTTGCGTTGCATCGTCGAGTCTTCCCGCGGCGACGGCCACAATACCGTCCATCAGCAGCGCCGTGGGCCGCTCGAAGTCCGGCCGGCGTTCCTGCCAGCGCCGGCGCCAGTAGCTGAGGCTCCTGGAGTAGCGGTCCTCCAACAGGCGTTTCAGCAGCGCGGCCAGTGGCGGGGCCAGGTCATCGCCGAAGACTTCCCACAGGGCGAGGGCGTCCTCGATCAACCGGCGCTTGCTGTCGCGCAGAATCTTCCCGCGCCGGCAACAGTTCACCACCTCCGGGAGCCCCGCGGTGGGGAACCGCAGTACGCCCATCTCGACCGCGAGGTAGTAATGCCCTTCCGTGAAGTAGCGCGGCATGTCGGCGCTGGTCATGCGCCACTGCGGCCGCGCGAAGAGCGTCAGGAAAGACGCCGCTCTGCGCAGCGTGTCGCCTTCCACCGACAGCACGCCGTCCTGCGCCAGGCTGCCGAGCATCCGCGCAGCTTCGGCGTACGCTTCAAACTGCACCAGCCGCGCGCCAACCAGCACCGCGCCGCCGCCGCGCACCAGCATCGGGCGGAACCGGCCCCACCACAACAGGAACCCGCCCCGCGCGCCGAACAGATGCGCGCGCCCGGTCGTGAATGCCAGCAGTTCTTCGGCTTCCGCCGCAAAAGGCCGGTCGTCCCGCCCCAACGACGCCACCAGCACGTCCAGCAGGGCAATGTACTCCTGCGCCAGTCCGTCCAGGTCGGCGGACGTCGCTTCGGCCAACTCCCGCATCAGCGCCTCCTGCCGCAGCGGGACCCGCGAGGGCCCGCCGAACACCAGCGCGTGCAACTGCGGGAAACGGTGATGTGCCGACAACGGCCGGAGCGGCCGCTGCCGCGCCAACCAATTCAGCCGCGCCAGCGCCGCCATCCAACGGCGCGCCTTCACCACCTCGCGGTTGCCCGACCGGACGTTCAGGTTCTCCAGGATATACAGCGCCCGCGCCTCGCGTTCCTGCTTGATGGCCACAGCCGCGGCCCGCAGGCCGCTCAGTTCGCCGCCCAGGCCGGGCAGCGCAGCGCGCAACTGGTCGTCCAGATGCCAGGGCGCGGCCACGGCCCGCGCCACAGCGCGGCCCAGCCACACCGCGGCCAGCAGCGACCATCCGGCCCAATAGAGATATGCGCCAAGCTCCGGCTGCCGCAGAGGAGTCCAGCACGCGCCGGCAGCAGCAAGCCCCGCCAATGCCAGACAGGGCACGGCACAACGGCGCAGGCGTATCAATGACACAGCGGACATCATCCATCCCCACCTGAGGAAGACTAACACGCAAGTCCGCCCCAGGGACACACATCACCCTAATCTGACCCCGCGCGGACAGCATTGTCAATCCGGCAGGCACAACTATCCCGCTGTCCGCCGAAAGTGAATACACCGGCGGCTATGAGTGAGGCCGCTTGCAGGACGTGAAACGTTTTCCAGCGCTGCCGCTCGCCGTCGGCGCGCTTTACGGTTCAGGTTGGTTTCATGGTTTTTCGCCGACGCAGGTACACGGCACATTGCCGCAGCCGCAGCAGCCTTTGCCGTACTTCCTGAGCGCCTCTTCCAGATCCACGCCGGCCAGGTTCGCCAGCGTCATAAGCCAGGCATACACGTCGGCGAATTCGCCCTCCTGTTCATCCTTGGTGCCTTCGCGCAGCGCCGACGCCAATTCGCCGACTTCCTCCATAAACCACATAAAGGTCGCAGGCGTCCCGCGCGCGCGGTCTCTGGCCAGGTATGTGCGGGCCATCAACTCCTGAAAACCACGAATCTCCATTAGGTTCCTCCAACGGACCGATGCTGACGACCGTCCTACACGCACACGGGCACAAAGTCCAGACTCGCGTCCATGGTTGAGGACAACGGAAACCACCAACAATCCGGGCAGAGCAACCGGCCTGCCAGTCGGTCATTATAAACCGACGCAACCTTTCCCCTTGACCGTACCACGTGCCCTACTGTAGAGTTGCAGGGGACGACGGGACTCTTGAGCGCCACAAGGACGCGAGCCATATGCCGCTTTGGGTTTACACAGTCTGCGCTATCGTCGGTGGCACGCTCTTCCTGTGCCAACTGCTGATGTCCCTGGTGGGGCTCGGCGGCGATCACGACGTGGACACCGACCATGACGTTGGCGGCGGCGACCACGACACCGGCCATGACAGCGGTCACGACCAAGGGCACGGGGACGCTCTCCACAGCCTTTTCACATTCAAGGCGATGGTCGTGGGACTCACGCTCTTCGGCCTGACGGGGCGCGCAGTCGCCGGCAGCGAACTGGCCGGGGCAGCGGCGTTCGGCATCGCTGCGGGCGCGGGCGCGACGGGCCTGGTCCTGATGGCGCTGCTGATGCGCGGCCTGTACAAGCTTGAGGCGGAAGGCAACGTCCGCATCGAGCAGGCGCTGGGCGAACCGGCCACCGTCTACCTCACCATACCCGAACGCAACAGCGGCATGGGCAAGATCACGGTCAAGGTCCAGAACCGGCTGATGGAGTACCTCGCCGTCACCGACGGCGAGGCCATCCCCACCGGCGCGCCGGTTGAGGTCG
>Ga0315282_10009079_pt1 | contig 15892 bp, 6 predicted proteins | sample YL17G07_20_MG_FD_203693 | JGI IMG/M metagenome (GOLD analysis project Ga0315282, IMG submission 203693) | Sediment microbial communities from Yellowstone Lake, YNP, Wyoming, USA - YL17G07_20 | ecosystem: Environmental > Aquatic > Freshwater > Lake > Sediment | place: USA: Wyoming | collected...
CTGGTCCCGGGTCTTGATCAGCTCGGCCGTGATCCGGACCCGCGTCCCCTCGCGCTGCGCGCCGCCCTCGAGCACATATTCCACGCCAAGCTCGCGGCCGATCTGGTCGATGGGCGTGCTGGCTTTTTTGTAGCGGGCCACCGAGGCGTTCCCGATGACGCTCAGGGCCTGCGGATTGAGACTGCCGAGCTGGGCGTTCATCTGCTGCGTCAAGCCATCGCTGAAAAACTCCTGCTGCGGGTCGCCGGTCAGGTTGGCGAACGGCAGGACGGCCAGCCGGACCGCGCGGGCCGAGGTGCCGGGCCGGCCGAGGGCCTTATCCCGCAGCCCGCCGATATTGAGCCCGACGACGAGGGCCAGCATGGCCGGCAGGGCGGCATAGAGGTAGGCCGCTCGGATCCCCAGGATCTTCCGCCCGGCCGGCCGCGGCCTGGCCCTCAGTGGCTTAAGCCCTTCGGCCACGGCCTCAATATCCGTCCCGAGCTCCTCCATGGTCGGGTAGCGGTCGGCCGGCTTCTTGGCCAGCGCCTGGCCGACGATCTGCTCCAAGCCGGGGAGGACATCCGGCCGGGACTTCTTGAGAGGTTCGGGCTCATGATGGAGGATCGCATAGATCACCGTCTGATCATGATCGCCGCAGAACGGCAGCTTCCCGGCCAGCATCTCGTAGAAGACGACGCCGAGCGACCAGATGTCTGTGCGCGGGTCGAGGTCCTGGCCCCGGGCCTGCTCCGGCGACATGTACGCCACCGTGCCGATCGTCGTCTGGCTCCGGGTCAATGAGCTTCCCCCCCGAAGCTTGGCCAGCCCGAAGTCCATGACCTTGGCCTGGCCCTTGTCCGTGACCATGATATTGGCGCTCTTGACGTCCCGGTGGATGATGCCCTTGTGGTGGGCCTCGCCCAGCCCTGCGGCCACCTGGCCCGCGATGGCGAGAGCCTCCTCGGCCTTCAGCGGGCCGCGCCGGAGCCTGTCCTTGAGCGTCTCCCCGTCCACGAACTCCATGGCGATATAGGGCCGGCCCTCGTCCTCCCCGACCTCGTGGATGACGCAGATGTTCGGATGGGACAGGGCCGCGGCCGCCTGGGCTTCGATCAGGAACCGCTCCTTGAGATCCGGCGAATCCATGAGGTGCGGCGGCAGGAACTTCAGGGCAACGCAGCGCTTGAGCTTGACGTCCTCCGCTTTGTAGACGACCCCCATGCCGCCGTGGCCGATCTCCTCGATGATACGATATTTCCCGGCAATGAGCTTGTCCTTCGCTATGACCGGGAGGGGTGTCGCCAGGGTTTTCGTCAGGGAATCGGCCATCCGGGCATCTGCCGTGAGCGGTATCCCGCACTTCCCGCAGAAGTTCGTCGCGTCGGGGTTGTCAAACTGGCATTTCGAGCATTTCATGACCAGCTCACCCTGCCGATGTCCGGATAGTATCACCTCTGGAATAGCCGGTCAACCACGAAACACGACCTCTCTTTTGTGCCCAAATTGTGTCCAAAAATCACTAGGAATATCAAAACATATCTAATAATATCGAACTCTATCGAAATCCGGGAGCCTCTAAAAAGCCTTATTATATAGAGGATTTATATTATTATCTGCGCGTTACTTTTTTTCGCCGCTTCCTACACCCGGTAGGAGTGAGAGGTTCAAGTCCTCTATCGCCCACCACGCATATCCCAAACGCTTACCGGTTTCGGGGCCCCTTACAAAAATCGTGCCATTCTTGCCTAAGTTCTCTTGGCAGACGCCGTGATTGCCAGTTTTGCCAACCTTGCCTTAGCTCTTTTGGAAGACTCTGCGATTGCCTATGAAGTTCCTCGGCAATTTGTCCCTCGGCATTGGCGGGATGAGCTGTCGCTACGGCTTTAAGGGCATAGTAAGCGGCGCCGAAGGCGGGGCGGGGAACATGGGCAGCGGCTACCGCTTGGCCTGCGGCATGCGCGGCGAAACGAGGGGTCGGTCATCCTTCGGGAATACCCTCTCGAAAATCGGGAGTACTCTTTCGGCGCAGTCCGCGGCCCAAATAGCCAGTAATCTCTGGTTTTGCTTATCGAATCTTTCCACGAATGATTCTAATGATTTCCGATTGGTTATTTCTTGCCTGCCGCCGGAAGCTTCATCCGGCGCACCAACTCCTGGAGGCGTGGGTCGCCGAACATGGAATCCCAGCCAAAGCCTCGCGTACGAACCCAGGGCAACGTCGACTGATGAACCTTGTAGGCGGCCTCCAGGACTTGCAGAGCCGTGTCCTTGTCCCCGAGCGCCAGATAAGCCATGCCCACCAACGTAGCGATCGGATAGTTCTTGTCTAAGTCAGGCGCAATGGCCAACGCCTGATCCCGTTGACCCGCGGCGACATAGGCCATGATCAATTGTGTCTTGCCGATTGCGGGATCCAGCTCGGTGAGGCGCCGGGCCGCGTCCAGAGCTTCGTTATGCATTTTCTTCTCGGAATACGCGCGCCGCAGGATGTAATAGCTCGGCCAGAAATCCGGTTCCAGCTCGAGCGCTTTCTTGGCTTCGACGATCGCCTCATCGTACCGACCGGCATAGTTATAAAGATCGCCCAGAAAGCCGGTGTTGAGCGCCCGAAGGGGATCGAAGTCGCGGGCCAGCTTGTGCTCGGCGATCGCTTCGTCCAGGCGATCGAAGAGAGTCAAATACCAGGCGTAGTGATAGTGGGTCATGGCCAGGCTGGGATTGAGCTCCAGGGCGCGCTTGAAAAGCCCCTCCGCTCTGGCCCAGTCCCAATCGTAGTAAAGGGCGACTTCCGCCAGTGCGCCCACGGCCTCGGCCATGTCGGGGTTGAGCTTGAGGGCTTGTTCGGCCGCGGCTTTGGCGCGCGGGTACACGTCGGCTTCCTCGGAGCCGCCGTGGCCGAGGGTGATATACCCCTGAGCCAGGCCGGCATAGGCCAAGGGTTCCGCAGGGTCGATCGCCACGGCCTGATGGAGGAACCGCATGCCCTTCTCGAAGCTCTCCGGGGTGTTCTGCGACACGTAGAACATCCCCTTGAGATAGGCGTCATAGACCTCAGGATTGACGATCTTGACCGAGGCCAAACGCGTCTGCTCGGCCGGGAGCAGCCTGAGCGCCAGCGCGCTGGCCACGCCCTGGGCCACCTCGCTCTGCACCGCCCGGAAGCCCGAGAGGTCTTGGTCGTACGTGTCGGCCCAGACCTGTGTCTGGTCCTTCACCTTGATCAGTTCGGCCGAGATGCGGACGCGGCCGGCTTGGCGCTCGGCGCTGCCCTCCAGGACGTACGTGACGCCCAGCTCGCGGCCGATCTGGTCGATCGGCGTCGCGGCCTTCTTGTAACGCAGGACCGACGTGCGCGCGATGACGTTCAAGCCCGACGGATGGAGACGTCCGAGCTGGGTGATCATCTCCTGGGTGAGGCCGTCGTTGAGGATCTCCTGCTCCGCGTTGCCGGAAAGGTTGGCGAACGGCAGCACAGCCATCCGGATGGCCGGAGCCGGGACAGCCCGCCCGAGAAGCCGGCTCCTCAGTCCGCCGACGTCGAGACCAAAGATCAGGGCCAGCAAGAGGACCGGGGCCGAATAAACATAAGCCGCCCTGATCCCCAGGATCCTTCGGCCCCGCCGGCGCTTGGCCTTGAGAGGCTTAAAGCCTTCGGCCAGGGCCTCCAGGTCCTCCCGGAATTCCTCCATGGTCTGGTAGCGATCGGCCGGCTTCTTGGCCAGGGCCTGATCAATGATCTGTTCCATTTCGGGTGCCACGTCGGGCCGGGCCTTTTTCAAGGATTCCGGCTCTTCGTGGAGGATGGCGTAAATCACCGACTGGTCGTGCTCTCCCTGGAACGGCAGCTTGCCGGAGAGCATTTCGTAGAGAACCACACCCAACGACCAGATGTCCGTCCGCAGGTCCAACTCGCCCCCCCGCGCCTGCTCCGGAGACATGTAGGCCACCGTGCCCAGCGTCGTCTGGCTCCTGGTGAGCGAGCTCCCGCCCCGGAGCTTGGCCAATCCGAAGTCCATGACCTTGGCCTGGCCCTGCTCCGTGACCATGATGTTTGCGCTTTTGACATCGCGGTGGATGATGCCCTTGTGATGGGCCACGCCCAGCCCGGCCGCTATCTGGACTGCATAATCCAGCGCCTCCTCCGGCTTGAGCGGCCCCTTCTTGATCCTGTCTCGCAACGTCTCACCTTCCACGAACTCCATGGCGATAAAGGGGCGCTCCTCGCTCTCGCCGACCTCGTGGATGACGCAGATGTTAGGGTGGGACAAGGCCGCGGCCGCCCGGGCTTCGATAAGAAACCTCTCCCTAAGTTCGGGAGAGTCCATCAGGTGGGGAGGGAGAAACTTAAGGGCCACGCAGCGTTGGAGCTGTAGGTCCTCGGCCTTGTAGACAACACCCATACCGCCGTGGCCGATCTCCTCGATGATACGATATTTCCCGGCAATGAGCTTGTCCTTCGCTATGACCGGCAGGGGTGTCGCCAGGGTTTTCGTCAGGGAATCGGCCATCCGGGCATCTGCCGTGAGCGGCATCCCGCACTTCCCGCAGAAGTTCGTCGCGTCGGGGTTGTCAAACTGGCATTTCGAGCATTTCATGACCGGCTCACTCTTGCCGATGTCCGGATAGTATCACCGCTGGAATAGCCGGTCAACCACGATCACGACCTGTCGTTTGTGCCCAAATTGTGTCCAAAAATCATCAGGAATATCGAAACGTATCTAACAATATCGAACTCCATCGAAATCTTGAATGCCCAAAAACTGCCTCTTTTCAGAGGAATCCTATTATCTGCACTTTATTTTTTTTCGCCACTACCTTCACACGGTAGGAGTCACAGGTTCAAATCCTGTATCGCCCACCAAAGGTTTTTCAAGCGCCCGGACGGGACCCGGCTAATCCTTCGGCCTCAGCTTCTCGATGAAATCCGATTTGACCCAGTAGGAAGCCCAGTTGCTCGATCCCCAGGAAACATAAAAGAAATATTTTTCGTCGCGCGTCACGTAGGTGCACTGGCTGGCGGCCGGGCAGCCGATGATATCATTCAGGCAGACGGCCTCTCCCCATCGGCCGTCCTTTTTCTTGAAGCTGATGAAGATCCCCAGCTGGGCCATCTGTTGAGAGGCCCGCGAGAAGATGATATAGGAGCCGTCCGGCGCGACAAAAGGCGAATGCTCGAGATAATCCGGCGAGGCGGCCAAGACCAGCCTTTCGGGCTTTTGGTATCTTCCGTTTTTATACCTGGATATATAAACGCCTCGCATATTCCCGTCCTTTGAATCCTGTCCGCCGAAATAGAGATTTCCTTTCAGATCCGTGGAGACCTGCCAGTGCGGGGACAGCGAGTTGATCTCGTCTCCCAAGCACTTCGGCTCTCCCCATCCGTCCCCTTTTCTCTCGGCATACCAGATATTTTCTCTATCGGCAAGCGGTTCTCCCGGTTTTAGAGGCCTTCGGGAAAGGAAAAAGATCTTTTTGCCGTTAGGAGTAACAGAGGGACAGTCATCCTGATATTCGATCTTGCAGAATGGCGCGAGCTGGGGTGAACTCCATATTCCATTCACCTGCTTCATGGTGAGAATCTGATAAGGCAGTCCGTCGGAGCCGGCCGCCGGATATGTGCCCGACCAATAGGCCTCTCGGCCGTCCGGCGTAAAGACGATATTCCCGTGGAGCATGTACTGATTCGTGACGATGTCCAAGGCAAACAGTTGAGGCTTGTCTCCCGGTTCAGCCTGTCCGAGGTAATTTCCCTTCAGGACCGGGAACTTTTGGCCGGACAGGTCTGCTCCCTTTTCCTTCAGCAGATCAGAAACGTTTTTCCATCCCAGAGAGGCGGCAATATTGTAGGCGCTTTTGCCGGATAATGTCCGGTCATTGATATCGGCCCCATGAGACAGCAGGATTTCGATGACCTGTCTCCGCCCTCTTTCCGCGGCCGCGTGCAGAGGAGTCCATCCCAGCTCATTCTTCCCGTTCATCTTGAATCCGAGCTGAATCAGCTTTTCGACGATCGCGACGGAGCCTCCGGCCGCCGCCAGATGAGGCAGGCTCCGGGTATATCGATTTTCGCTTATCGTGAATCCTTTCTCCAGCATCGTATTGGTCAGTCTGGCGAATCCGTTCGCACAGGCTGCAAAAAAGAGCTGGTAGGATTCCCGCCCCGGTTCGACGGGAACGGTCACCTCTTTATCGAGCAGCATGTCAGCGATGTCTTTTCTGCCGAATTCCAAGGCAAAGGCAACGGGCCTCATATTCCACATCGCGGGAGAGTTGATGTCGGCGTTCCTGTCGACGAGCATTTTGGCAATATTGGTCAAGCCTCCCGTTATGGCATACGAAAGGGCCGTGGCGCGGGAATTATCCCCGGCATTGACGTCCGCTCCTTTGCCGATAAGATATTCCGCGATTTCGACTTTTTTTTCTTGAACGGCGGCGAGCAGCGGCGTCTGGTTGAAGCTATTCAGAGAACGGAGGGCCGGCGGATCCGCTTCAACAACGGTCTTGACTTTCGCCAGATCGCCTCCTTTTACCGCATCGAATATCTCCTGGGCCCTGGAATATCCGGCAAATAGCAAGAACCCCGCACAAAACAAAATGAATGTAAACTTTTTTGTAATCATGTTAAACCTCATGAAGATGTCTTACACAAACAGGATAAAGGTCGCAAACCCCAGCAGGGAAATGTTTTGCATCATCGCCTCCTCTCCTCTCTCAATCAGGATGACAATCTCTTTCTTCCTTTGAGCTGCAGGATTTGTGCCGTATTCTTGGATAGATATAGAAATATCCTTTTCCGCTGGGCCGGCTGATGAAGGTTCCGGCGCCCATCCTGCCGCGTCCTTTCGATGGAAATAGGGAAAATGAGGAATCGCCTCATCCGGGAAACCTTAGGACCAGGCCTTTTGGCCGATGTCTCCATGCTTTCCTGGACTTTACGTTTTTCCGCCGCCTCCTACACACGGTAGGAGTCACAGGTTCAAATCCTGTATCGCCCAGGAAACCTCTATCCGAAACGCCGTCCTCTTAAATCCCCCTCAATTTCTCAAGGAGGGATTTGCCGTCTTCAGGGAGGCCCATCAGGCCTCGGGTCCCGTGGCGCAGCCCTCAAGGCGTCCGGTCGCGTGAGCGCGGAGCGGACGGTCTTCTTATGTAGCTAAGCGCGCCCGGCTATTTCCCCGACCGGTTCTCATACGCGGGCCGCTTGGGCGTCACCGGAGGTTTTTCCTTGAGGAGGCGCATGACCTCCTCGATGCTTCGGTCGAGCTGCGGGTCGTCGCCCTCAGCCATCTTGGCGGGGTCGTCCACGACGCGGATGTCCGGGTCCACGCCGTGTCCCTCTATGATCCATTTGCCGGCCGTGGAGTAGATGCCGATGGTGGGCACCGAAACGCGGCCGCCGTCCACCAGGCCGGGCGCGCCCAATGTGCCGATCAAGCCGCCCAAGGTTCGTTGGCCGATCAGAGGCCCGAGGCCGGCCTGCCGGAAGTAGAAGGGAAAGGCGTCGCCGCCCGAGCCGCACCAACCGTTGATCAGCATCACCTTGGGGCCGGGGATCGCAGCCCAGGGCCACTGCCAGTCCTTGCCGTCGCGCACCGCCCAGTAGTTAACGACCGGGCGGTTGAGGATTTCGATGAATCGATCGGGAATATTGCCTCCCCCGTTGAAGCGCTCGTCGATAATGAGGCCTTCCTTCCCGAGCTGACCCATGAACTGTCGGTAGAGATCCTCCTGTCCCTGCCGGCCGGTGTCGCCGACATAGACGTATCCGACGCGGCCTCCGGACGCCTTCTCGATCTTGAGGCGGTTCGCGTTGACCCAGGCCAGAGTCCGCAGCCGCCCCTCGCTCTCCAGCGTCTTCACCAGCACCCGACGGGCGCCGGCCATGGTCGGCTGGCCATTGAGCGTCAGCATGACAAGCCTGCCGGCCAGGCCCTCGAACGCGGCCCACGGGTCCTGGGTTGTGTCGACCCTGACGCCGTTGACCTCCAGCAGGTAATCTCCCTCGGCGGCCTTAAGGCCGGGCTCCAGCAAGGGCGAGCGGACTTCGCCGTCCCACGGGGCCCCGCCATAGATCTTCTTGATCCGGTAGGCCCCGTTTTCGAGAGCGTAATCGGCGCCCAGCAGGCCGGCGCCGCGCTGCTCGCCCTTCTCCATGTCCCCGCCGTCTCGATAGGTGTGGGAGGAGTTGAGCTCGGCGATCATCTCGCCCAGCACGAAGTCGACGTCGAAGCGGGTGACGCACTCCTCGAGGAGCTTCCCGTATCGCTTGCGCATGCCGTCCCAGTCCACGCCATGCAGGTTCGGATCATAGAAGAAGTCACGCTGGAAGCGCCAGACATCGTTGAAGATCTGGCGCCATTCGGCGGCCGGCGCGACGATCATCTCGAGCTCGGAAGTGGCCAGCGTCTTGTCCATATTCTGGTTGGGTTTGGCGTCGACGATCGAGAAATTCGTCCTCTTGATAGCCAGGATTTTTCCGCCGCCGGCCGCGAGGTGGTAAAAGTCCACGTCTTCGAGCACGACCCTTTCCTCACGATCCATCAGATCGTAGAAGACGAGGGGGCTTCTTGTCTCCCCGGAAGCCGTGCGCGGAAGCCGGCGGTAGAAAAGTTTGCCGGACAGGGCCTGGAGGTTGTTGTAGCGTCCCGCCCGTGGCGGCAGGATCACCGCACGCGCCTCGAAGCCGGCCAGGTCGATCTCGACGTTCCCGCCCGTATCGGCCTTCTTCGTCTCCTTGACCGCTTCATCGTCGCTTCGGGGCGCAAGCGGCGAGGGGACGTCGAGCCTGAGGGGAACCGCCACGAGGTTGTACGAGTTGGCGAAGATCCAGCTTTCATCCGTGCCGTACGAAGCCCGGAAGCTGCGGCTGGATCCGTAGTAGAGATACTTTCCGTCGGGATCGAAAACCGGCGCGTAGTCGTCGCAGAAGCCCGAGGTCGCCTGCGTGAGCTTCTTCTCCCGTGTGTCGTAAAGGAAGATCGCGCTCTGCCGGTTCGCGAGTTCACGGTTATAGGTCACCCAGCGGGAGTCGGCGGACCAGTCCATGGCGAATTGTTCGAGCTGGCCTTCGAACAGAAAGAGCCCCTTGTCCATCCTGGTGACGGCGCCGCTCGCGACGTCGCAGAGGTTGATGTTCATGGCCTGATCCGCGAAGGCCACCCGGGTGGAATCCGGAGACCAAAAGATGCGGTAGCGGAAACCCGGTCCGAGCCTGGTGACCGTGCGCTCGTCTCCCGATCCATCGGCCGGGCGAACGGACAGTTCATATTCCCCGGTTCTGTCGCTCCAGTAGGCGATCCATTGGCCGTCGGGGGACCACGACGGGTAGCGTTCCGCGATACCCGAAGTGCCGGTGAGGTCGTAGACGGGCCCGGACTCGGCGGGGACGCTGAAGACATCCCCGCGGGCCTCGAACGCCGCGCGCTTGCCCCTGGGGGAAATGGTCACCCAGGAAATTCCATCCGCCACCTTCTTCCGCTGGGGCTTGAGGGTGGCGCGGTCGGTCACGACCTCGGCCTTCACTTCGCGCGTCTTCTCACCGGCCAGGTCGAGGAGGTAGAGACGGCCGCCGTTTTCGAACACGATTTCCGACGGGCCGATCGACGGGAATGTGACGTCATAATCCTCGAAGGCCGTCACCGGCCGCATCTGGCCGGAGCGGGAATCGAGCGCCCAGATGTTGTTGCGCTTGTGGGCGTCGCGGTCGGTCAGGAAGTAAAGTGTGGAACCGTGCCACATCGGTTGGCTGTAATTGGCGCCTTCATCCCCGACCTGACGCGAGGCGTGCGTCGCAAGATCGAAGAGCCAAATGCGGGACACCAATCCGCCTCGATAGCGCTTCCAGGTGCGAAAGTCCTGGCTGTTCGGCACGAACGCGAGGTTCTTGCCGTCGGGGGAGATGGCACCAAACTCGCCATACGGTATCGGCAATCTCTCCGGCAATCCCCCGTCGGCGGAAATCTTATAGAGCTGCTTAAGCGGCTGACTGCCGCTGGCCATCGGCGAGGCGTACAGGATCGCCTTCCCGTCCGGGTACCAGCCCAACATCCGATCCGGAAGCGGGTGATGAGTGAGCCGCTTCGGGACCCCGCCGCCCGCAGAAAGCACGTAGATATCCTCGTTGCCGTCGTAGTTTCCCGTGAAGGCGATCAACGAGCCGTCCGGCGAGAAGCGCGGGAACGACTCTTCACCCGGGGGGGTCGAAAGCCGTTGGGCGACACCGCCCGCCTTGGGCAGGACCCAGACGTCGCCCGCGTAGACGAAGGCGATCTGGGTGTAGGAAACGGCGGGCTGGCGCATGAGCCGCGCATCTATCGCCGCGACTGCGGGCATGGCCGCAAACGTCGGCAGGGCAAACATGAGAAAAGTTACGATACGTTTCATGTCCTAATCTCCTTTGTCGACGCTTCAATCCCGGGTGAGATCTGAGCCGGGGATTCGCCGGGATTTGAGGCAGATTGAAATATCGGCATCGAATTTCCTTTATTTTCAGAACGAAGAGACGCGGTTCGCGCGGCAAGGCGAGTGTATTTTTTCCCCTTATCGGTCGTAATAGACCTCCGATATTCACAAAATATCTACATCAGGAAAAGATGCCGCATACGCTCAAAAGGTTGCTTGTCTTCGTTATTTTCGAATGACGCGGAGGGGCGGGGAGGTCAACACCGATAAAAAAGGCGGAACCGTGATCCTATTCAATCGCCTTGAATGCTCAAGGCAGATGAGCGGTTAGAGAGCCCCCGGTTCTGCCCGGAATGCGCCTCCGGGCTTCGTCAGACCTGCCTCAACAGCCACCGCAGGGCGTTCTTCTGGAGCTTGACGTACTCGGGGTTCCAGAAGCTGGGAATGGTGTGCCCCGGGGCCATGAAGCAAACGCGTCCCCGGCCGTACTCGTAGGCCCAGCAGGCCTCACAGCTGGCCCCTTGGTTCCCGTACTTGGCCGTCGAGTACTCCAGCCCCTCTTCGTTGACGCTCCGGACCAGGACGTCCTTGGGGTCCTTGTCGTAGAGCACATAATGTTGTTCCTCGGTCACCACGAAATCATTGACTCCCCGCGTGATGGGATGGTCGTGGTGCACGATCTTCATCTTGTATGGGCGGAACGGCGTATGGCCGGTGAACAGCGCCCCTTGCACGCGACGGAAATCCTCGTTCGCCCCGGAGATGTAGCTCGCGTTGTGAAAAAACCAGGCCGAACCGCCCGTCTCGACGAATTCGCGGATGGCCCGGCCCTGTCCGGCCGTGAGCCAGTTCATGGCCGTTTCGTCCAACGCGGGAAGCGGCGGGTCGCTCACGAACTTCATCTTCTCCGGATCCATGAAAGGATACGGCGAGGTGTATCCTCCGGGAAAAGACAAGCCGTCGCAGAGCAGCAGAAGAAGCTTATGGCCGGACAGCGCTTCCGCGGAGAAGTCGGAAGGAGCCGGGACGAACTTGACTGAGACCCCAGCCTCCTTGATCAGCGTCCGTGTGAACGCCGTCCGGATGTAATCGAAACTGTGCCAGCGGTCGCCGACCAGGGCGAACACGTCGGCCTTGGGGACGCCGCCCCCGCCGGCCCGGCCCCGGGCGCCGGACAGCAAAGACGTCGCCCCCAACGTGGATGCGGCGCCGGCCAGCCCCAGCCTGGCGATGGCCGAGCGACGCGATAACGACTTTTCATTCTTCATTCCGAGCCCTCCGTTCGAATAGAGATATCCGGCGTTTACGGACGGACGTTATCCTCCGGCAGCCGGTCCCCCGGCGTCTTCCGGACCGGGCGCCGCCGCCACCAGCCGGCGAGGAGAGACCCCGAGACATTCATCCACGGCCCGAAGATGGCCGGGGCGAGCGCCGCGCTGGTGCTCTTGAGAACGTCGATGGCGATCCCCGAGGCCATGCCCCCGTTCTGCATCCCGACCTCCATTGCCACGGCGCGGCAGGCGCTCTCGTCGAGCCGCGCCAGGCGCGCCCCCGCGTAGCCCAGGCCGTAGCCGGTCCCGTTGTGGACGACGGCGGCCAGGATCAGGAGCGGGCCCACGGACAGAAGCTGGTCCCGGGACTGGGCGGTGATGACGGCGATGATGAGACAGATCCCGGCCATGGAAACGACGGGCAGGGTTTTGTCCATCCAATTGGCCGGTCCCTTGAGCATGACCGCGATCACGAGCTTGGCCAGCGCGGTGAGGCCCAGGAGGAGGAAGCCCAGGAGAACGCCGTGCCTGAGGACCGCGAGCCCTCCCCACCACCCGGTGGGCGTCGCCGCGGCGGCGCCAGCCAGGGCCAGGAACAGGGACCCGGAGATCGCCAGCGCGGCGGCCGTATTCGCCCCCTTTTTCGTCCCGTACAGCAGTTTGTGGGCGGCGAGCCCGGCGACGATGGGGATGATGATCATGTTGAAAATGGACAGCATCATGCCCACGAAGGGCACGGGAATGAGCCGGCCGGCCAGGAGCTTCATCCAGAACGGCGTCACGAGCGGCGAAAGGAGCGTCGTCGAGGCCGTGATCGTCACCGAGAGGGGCACGTTGCCGCCGGCGAGATAGGTCATGACGTTCGAGGCGACGCCGCTCGAAACCGAGCCGATGAGGATGACGCCGGCGGCGACCTCGGGCGGAAAGCCGAAGGTCATGGCGATCGTGAAGCCGACGAGCGGCATGATCAGGAACTGAAGGGCGACGCCGATGAAGACTGGCCAGGGCATCGTGAGAACGTTCCGGAAATCCTTGGCGCTCAGGGTCGTGCCCATGCCGAAGGTGATGATCTGGATAAGCGGCACGATCAGGACCTTCAGGTCCGTCCCGAACCAGGAGCGGAAGGCCGCTGGATAGCGCATCGAGGCGCCGACGGCGATGAGAACCCAGAGGGTGAAGGCATACTTCTTATAAAAGCGCTGGAAACCGTGATTCCGTGACTCGTCGGCATTCATAGTTTATAAAGTTCCGCCATTCTCTCGTTGGGCTTGTATTTGGTGATGCATTGTTCGAGCGGCGTCCCCAGAAGCTGGATCTTATCATATTCGCCCTGGCCCAGTCCGGCTTCGGCCATGGCCTGGAGATAATTGATCTGCCGGGGGTCGAATCCCATGACCCGCGTGCCCGTGATGTCGGCGGCCACGGCGTCCCGGCTGGCCAGCGCCACCTTCGAGCCGATGGGCACGCCCCAGGCCGGCCCGTTGCCCTCGATCCCCACGAACCCGTCGATGACGGCCAGGTCGGGGAAGATCTCCTGGGCGATATGGAGCATGTTGTAATGGAGGAGGTCGTTCTTGGCCGGAGGCGCCTGGTGCATCAGGCCCTTGTCGTTTCCCTTGGCGTCGTTGAGCGGCGAGGCCATGATCACGTTCTTGATGGACAGGGTGACGAAAACGTAGTTGTGCGTCTTCATCCGGGCGACGGAGATGATATAGAAGTTCGGGTCGAAGAAGGTGTTGATGATCCGGATCGGCGTCGGCTTGTTGCCCAGGCCGAGGACGTAACGGGTCTGAAAGGTGTCGTGATTGAGGTCCACGAGCTTGACCCGATAGTTCTTTTCGAGCTCGCCGTAGCCGTTGTAGAGAAATCCCTTCATGGTATCCTGCACGCCCGATTCGCCGATGAGGATTTCGTCCTTGACGTGGGGCGCGAGGAAGTCCAGGACGGCCCGGACGGCGTCGACGTGCGTGACGCAGGCGGCGCAATCGGACAGGACGATGTTTGGCTTGAGCAGGATCCGCTTCTGCCCGATCGAGCTCAGGACCTCGTCCTCGATGAGCTTCAGCGATTGGAAGACGATGTCGTACCGGTTCTTCCCCTTGACGAGGGAGACTCGAGCCGGGCCGGCCGCTTTCCCGGAAAGCGGGGGGAACAGGGCCGCCGCGGACCGCGACGCCGGGGCGGCGAACAGGGTCTTCCCGGCGCCCAGGACCCCGCCGAGGGCCGCTCCACCCATCGCTCCGGCGCCGAACTTCAGGAACGCGCGCCTCGCGAGCGCTCGTCGGTTCATGAACGGCCTCCTTCCCCGGTCTCTGTTGTCATCGCGGAGGATATTTGAATCCGGTGACTTTCGTCCGGATCCTGTAGATCTTGTTGAAAGCCGTGAGAAAGAGGGTCTTCATATCGTCGCCTCCGAAGCAGCAGCTGACCGGAAAAACGGGGAAATTCACGACGCCGACGAACTCGCCGCGGGCGTTGAAGATCTGAAGCCCGAGGTACGTGGCCACGTAGAGATTCCCCTGCGTATCGATGGTCATGCCGTCGGCGCTCGTCGTCCGCCCGCGCCGGTCGAGGACCTCCGGCGTGAGGAGGAGCTCGCAGAATTTGCGCGGCCCCGTCAGCGTCCCGTCGGGATTCACGTCATACGCCCAAATGAAATTGTCCTTGTCCGTGTCCACGTTCCAGAACGTCTCGCTGTCATAGGTGTTGTTGACGAGAAGGGTCTTTCCGTCCGGCGTGAGGACCAGCCCGTTGGGCATGGCGAAGACGTTGGGCTCGATGACGCGTTTGAGCTCGCCCCGCGGAGGCAGGTAATAAACGCTCCGCCCCGGCTGGAATTTCTTGGGCTCGGGTGTGAACTGAGGGTCGGTGAAATAGAGCCCGCCGCGGGCATCGACGACGACGTCGTTCGGCCCGTCGAGGGACCGACCGCCGTAGCTCGAGGCCAAAACGCGGACCAGCCGGCCCGCCGTCGTCATCTCGATGAGGCGATGACCGAACATGTCGCAGACGGCCAGGTGGCCGTTCGCGAGCGGCATCAGCCCGTTGGTCAGCATGCCTCGCTGGATATAGCGGTAGGTCCCGTCGGGGTTCATTGCGACGGTCGCGCTTTTCTTCGGATCGCCGTTCCAGGTCTGGTCGAAGGCCATGCTCGAGAAATAGAGCGTGCCGTCGAGCCACTTCGGCCCTTCGGTGAAGACGAGACCAGGTCCGTCTTTCGCGCCGTCCACGAGGAGCTCGAGCTTGGAGCCGGCGGGAATGATGGTCCGGAAAGCGGCCTCGCGGCCCGCTCTCTTGGCCTCGTAATCCGGCCGCGGCGGGAAGAAAACGTCCAGGACATCGCAGCCTTTGTCGCCGACTGTCCCGCCGTGGACCATCGTCCCGGGCAGGTAGAGAAGATCGCCCTTGGTCATCGCCGCCGTGCCGTCGAGGATGAGCTCATCGATCGAGCCGCGGACGACGATCATGAGCTGCTCTTCGGGATGGAGGTGGGCGGCGAACTTCAGGCCCGGGCTCATCTGGAGGAAGCTCAGCTGGACGCCGCTCCCCCCGATCAGGCGGGAATTGGCGCCGGGCTGAAGCTCGGTGAACTGGACGTCATGAAGATCGCCCACGACACCCGGCCGGACTGTGGGAGCGACGGGGAACGCCGGGGTTGGAAATTGCCTGGAGATGCCCTTCGCGCCTGCCCGCGCCAGGTAGTCCGGCCGCGGCGGCCAATAAACCTCGACGATCTCGGCGCCGGCAGGTCCCGCCTTGACGCCGTTCTGCGCGCCCTTTTCAAGGTAGACGAATTCGTTCTTGGGGGTCCTGCCGTGCGTGCCGTCGGGCACGTCGCGCGGGACGGCCCGCATCGGCACATAGCTTCCGCCGAGGAACTGCTCGATCTCCCCCTTGGTGACGACCATGATCCGCTCGGCCGGCAGGACCTCCTCGGGGATTGTCGCCCCCGGCTCAAACGTCAGCCAGGCGACGAGATTGCCCTTCCCCCAGTAGAGGCGCGCCTTGACGCCCGGGGCGATGATGGTCTCCGGGAGCGACGCGATCGGCGTCACGACGCCGTCCGCGAGGCTCGGCTTCAGCCCGATGGCGGGAATGTCGCCGCGGGCGCGGACGGTCAAGTTTTGGGCGGCGATAAGCTTTTCGTTCTTCGCCGCCCAGTCCGGCTTCTTGGCACAGGCGGCCGGTAAAAAGAAAATGCCGGCGGCCAAAAGCGCCAGGATCGGGCGACCCGTAAT
>Ga0315282_10009080_pt1 | contig 15890 bp, 13 predicted proteins | sample YL17G07_20_MG_FD_203693 | JGI IMG/M metagenome (GOLD analysis project Ga0315282, IMG submission 203693) | Sediment microbial communities from Yellowstone Lake, YNP, Wyoming, USA - YL17G07_20 | ecosystem: Environmental > Aquatic > Freshwater > Lake > Sediment | place: USA: Wyoming | collected...
TTCATACCCTTGAACGGCTTATCCTTCTCGAACTGCTTTTGTATGGCAGCAAGCACCGGCATGTATTGCGCCGCCCATTCCATCTTCAGTTTCCCGGAACTCATCAAAAAAACTCCTGTGCGGGTGTTTGGAGACACCCGTTCATTCGCGTACCCTAATGATTAGGGTTGCTGGATCACATAAAAACTCGCTGGGTTTTTGGGAGTATACTAAGTGGTATTATCATTTTGTATTCAATGTACCATGCGGGAGTGCCAGGATCATTTCCAGAGGTTTCACGTTTCAAAAACAGAAATATAGATAGTGATAGCAGGCGCAGATTGAATATACATGGTGCTCACACGACGAATCATACCCTGCCTTGACTTAAAAGACGGGAGAGTGGTAAAAGGGACGCATTTTCTCTCGCTCCGTGATGCCGGGGATCCCGTGGAACTCGCCGAGCGGTACAACGAGCAGGGCGCCGATGAGGTGGTCTTTCTCGACATCACCGCGTCAAAGGAAAAACGTGGTATTATCGTCGAACTTATCAAACGAGCGGCTGACGAACTCTTCCTCCCCCTCACCGTCGGCGGGGGCATACGATCCCTTGAAGATATCCAGCAGATCCTTCGTGCCGGTGCTGACAAGGTGAGCGTCAACACGAGTGCGGTGCATGACCCGGCACTGATCACGAAGGGAGCAAAGTCGTTCGGGACGCAGTGCATCGTCGTCGCGATGGATGTCCGGAGAAATTTCACCCCGGACCCGTCCAAGACCCCGGTCACACTCGAAAATGGGACAACATGCTGGTACGAGATCGTGATCTATGGCGGGAGCAAACCGACGGGCATCGATGCGATAGGCTGGGCACGGGAAGCGGAGGAACGCGGCGCCGGGGAAATTCTTTTGACGAGCATGGAGACGGACGGGACAAAGAACGGGTTTGACCTCGTTATCACCGCCGCCATTTCAGAGGCGGCAAACATCCCGGTGATCGCAAGCGGAGGCGTGGGGACGCTTGAACACTTCTATGACGGGTTTACAAAAGGAAAGGCGGACGCATGTCTCGCCGCAAGCGTCTTTCACTACGGCGAGTTCACGGTGCGGGATGTAAAAGAATATCTCAGAGGGCGGGGTATCCCGGTACGGCTCTGAGATCGAACTCGAACGCGGCGACAGAGTGTTCCAGCTCAAAGGCGTTCAGCACTGCAGGATGGATCTCGCCAAAGACCCCGACCGTTTTTCCGGCAACGATGATATCTGCACGGCGCCCCTCAATGAATGCCGGGTCGGCTGATTCCTTCACGGTATAATCGATGGAGAGCTCGTGGAGCACCGCATCGGCTGACGCGTAGGCTTCCGAGAAGTCCGCGTCCGGGTGCATACTGACCCCCGCTGCCCGCTGGTAGGTGAGGCAGGAGTCCACCACGTCCCCCACGGTGAAGAGGCGCTGGGGCAGCTCGCGGTGCCGGTTCAGGGTTAAAAATTCGAGGAGCAGGGGGAGGAGATCTGTCCTGACTACCGTGTTCTCGATGCTGATCGGGTGCATGACGTGGAGGACGCCCTTCTTCTTCTCCCGCTGCATCTTCTTGTAGAGCACGTCTTCATTCGTGAGCGTGAACGGCAGCACCTCAAGATACCCGAGACCGCAGAAGGCCCCGCGGGCAAGAGCCGCATTAATCTGCACAGGATGAGGTTTTCCCACAGTGAACGTTTTTGGCGGCAGGGCCTGGATCTTGTCGTACCCGTACGCGATCGCCACATCTTCGAAAAGGTCCCAGTCGTGCATGATATCAGCCCGGTAACAGGGTACCTGCACTTTCACCTTGTCTGCACCGATCGGCTCGGCACCAAACCGCATCTTCTGCAAAAGGGAGGCCATCATATCTGCGTTCATGTCGATACCGAGAAGCCGGGAGCACTCCGCAACACTCACGGTCCGCTCTGCCGGGGCAAGGGTCGGGGTCTGCACCCCGCCGATCTCAACGCTCTCGATCTTCGCACCTGCCTCCGCCATTGCCGTGCAGATGATATTAACGGCAACGCTGACCGCCCGTTTATCGGTTCCGGTCGTGTCGAGAAGGATATTCTTCGTATCGATGGTCACCCGCGTCCGTTCGCCATTGATGATCGGGGGGAACGAGAGGACATGGTCGTGCCCGTCGATGATCAGCGGGAAGAGCGGGAAGTCTTTGACAATCTTCGCATAGTCCCTGCCTTTAGGGTGCTTCTCGAGGATCTCATCCATTGTCATCTCATCGGAATAATCAAGCGGGACAAACTTCCTGCTCCGGGGCGAGGCAATATAATGGAACGGGGGTTTAACCGTGTCGAGATCGTGGATACCGATTGCAACTTTGCTCCTGCCCCTGCCGACTGCCCAGTGGAGCGATTCCTGCAGGGACATGATGCTCTGGATCGACTCATCGTCGAATGTGACCCCGCGGATGACCGCTGATCCGAGCACAGGGCGGATGTCTGCAAGCTTCGGGTCGACTGTGAACGAGATCCCTGACGGCTTCACCGGGTACGAGGGCAGGCCGGTCTCGATCCCGAGATAGCCCCGCATGGCCCGGGCAACACCTTCCGGTGAGAAGAGGTCGGGGCGGTCCGGGAAGAACTCCACGTCCGCATGGTCCTCTTCGATCCGCTCCACGTCGGAGCCGATGAGTGCGACCTTGTCGAGGATCGTCTTTTTGTCGGTCCGGGTGAGCCGTTCAAGATACTTGTAGGGAAGAGTGATGATGGCCATTTATTCACCTTCCTTCCCAGAGTGCAGGGCTGGCGTTTCGCGGAGGAACGCAACGTCGCTCCGGTGCAGGTAGCGGAGGTCCTTGAGTCCCAGCCGGAGCATCGCGATCCGGCTCACGCCAAGGCCCCACGCAAGCACTGGGTAATTGATGCCGAGCGGGGCGGTGACCTCTTCGCGGAAGACGCCGGCACCGCCCATCTCCATCCAGCCGATACCCTCAATATACACTTCAGCATCGAGACTCGGCTCGGTGTACGGGTAGTAGGAGGGCTTGAACCGCACGCCGAGAAATCCCATGCGGCAATAGAACTCGCGGAGGATCCCGAGCAGGTTGCCGAACGTGACACCCTCGTCCATCACGATCCCTTCGAGCTGCTCGAACTCAGCAAGGTGGGTTGTGTCGATGGTTTCACGCCGGTAGACCCTGCCGACGCAGAAGGCCTTGACAGGAGGGTTAGGATTCATTGCCAGGTGCTGGATCGAGACGCTGGTGGTGTGCGTCCTGAGCACGCACTGCTCGGCCTTCTCCTCCTTCCAGACCCCGCCCCAGCCGGTCGAGGAAGTCTCGCCGCCGGACTCGTGCATGGCTTTCACCTTCTCGTACCCTTTCGGGAGCGGGAGGGTCTCTTTGAGGTAGAAGGTGTCCTGCATCTCGCGGGCCGGGTGGTCCTGCGGCTGGAAGAGGGCATCGAAGTTCCAGTAGCACTGCTGGACGATGCCGCCGTAGAGTTCCTCAAACCCCATCTCGAGGAGGATCTCCCGCATCTCGCCAATGATCCGCTGGTAGGGGTGGATCTTGCCGGGGTACGCTTTCTTCGGGAGCTTGGTCACGTCGTACCTGCGGAGGTTTGCCGTTTTCCATGCGCCGGAGAGGATCTGCTCCCGGGTGAGGGTGCCCACCTCATCCCGCAGGTCAATCCCTTTTCGTGCGAGCGCAAGCCCTTCGTTTGTGATGGCAATCGCGTACCGGACGGTCTCGCACTCCTGCAGGATTCCACGCCGGATAATCTCTTTTGTCCTCGCATCAGTGGCAGACGGATTTTTCAGTGCCGCTTCGTCCACCTCGGTGGAAGCTCCCGGTATTGTTACAACGGTCGAACCTTCGACCTTGACCAGCCCTTTCTTCCGCAGCTGGCCAAACCCAATCTTGAACGCAGTATGATTCTGGAGGTCGGCAAGGGTTGTACCCGGCTGGATAATACGGAGTAGCTGCGTTTCGGGAAGCCCGTTTTTCGCGTAGGCTTTCCCTTCGTCCGTATACACGAACTCCTTTACCACAATCCGCTCGACCGTGACAAATCCCTTGTCCTGTGCGAGGTGGGCCCACTGCACCACGGCCTCTGGAGTCGCACCCAGCAGGCTGGCAAGATGCGGGGCATCCGCCTTCTTCTCCTTCTCAAGCGTTGCAAGCAAGCGTTTCTCGTTCTGTGTCAGTTCCGCCATCTTCACACCCTGATTGTCTCTGCCGCCACGTCCATCTTCTCCTTAAAGTCTTTTAAAAACGCCACGACGCGTTCAGCGGTATCTTTTTTGCACTGCCCGCACGTTACTTCCCCTGCCATGCACTTTCTCCGGATCTCCGCAAGGAGAGCATCATCCGTCACCATGTGGAATAAATTGAGCAGGTACAACGAGCACTTATCCGGTTCCCCGCCGAGGCGTTTCTGCTCCTCGAGCGTCATCCTTCCACCTGTAATCCCGCTCATCACCTTCTTTCTCACGACCGCTTCAGGTTCATAGAACGAGATGATACTCTCCGGGATGCTCGACGACATCTTGCCGCCGGTGAGCCCCGGCATGAAGATGTGGTACGTGGACGAAGGGGTGAAAAATCCGAATCCGCCGAAAGCGCGTTCGATTGCCCGCACTTTAGCACTCACATCGGCACAGGGAGCGCCTTTGATGTCGACGTGCCCTTCATACTTTTTCGCACCGCTAAACGCCTTTTTCACTGCCACCAGTGCTTCATCCGGTGCATTCTTTGAACGGACGCTGACATATCCGTCACGCTCCTCGACCGTGAACATGCGGAGTTTGTGGGCGATCCCGCGGGTGAGGCGTATGTGCGGATCCTGGTCAATACCTACCGGGACAACCGTCGGCGCTGGCTCACGGTCAATCTGCGGGTAGAGGATGTCTGCCACCTGCGTGATGACGCTGTCTGCATGGGCGAGATCGGTCTCCGGGGAAAAACCATAGATTGCATTGAGTTCCGAGAAGTTCACTTTCGTCGCCGCTTCAAATGCGAGGTCCTTGAGCCGGTCGTTTTTACTCTGGGAATACGTGGTGCCTGAAAACCCGAGTGCATAGAGGCAGGCAAGGTATTCCTTCCCGTATTCCCTGCACTGCTCCCACGATATACCCCGCACCGCATGCGCCTCGCGATCAGCGATGGTCACATACCCGTTGCCGCCCTGCTGCACATGCCAGACCACCTCTTTCATCACCATCAAATGGCCGAGATGCGGGTGACCGCTGGGCATGAAACCGGTCAGGATATGAAATGGCGTACGGTTTCTGATTGCGGCGGCAATCTGGTGATAGTCCCGGTGCCCGACGACAATTCCCCGCCGCATGAAGTACGGGACATCGGGAAGTTCGGACAGGACCGAAGAGATCGGTTCAATACCGAAATCGGCAAAGAGTTTTTCAATATCGACGGATGAATTGTTTGACCAGGGATTGATCTGCGGTTCGGGCATACTAAAACGCTCACAGTTTGATTCGTGCAAATTCGACGAACTGGATTCCGGTAGTATGTACACAGCCAAACAACATCTTCTTTTTGACACTGTGCGCCATCCGCACCGAGCGGGAGATCACGCTCATCGGCATGACTGCTTCCTTCTCAATTGCATGCACCAGCATGTCGGAATGCACACTCTTGCTGCAATAGACCCGGAAATGGTGGCCGAACTTGTAGCCGGTCCTCGGGGTAAACTCATGCCGGCGGAGCTCGGTGTAGACCTTTGTCTTTGCAGCAAGTTCACGGTCTGCATCGCAGGCAGCGGAAAAATATTTTTCACGTGAAACGGGACTGCCGTTTTTTGTAAGCGAAAGGATCCCCGTATCCATCAGGTACAGGAGTTCAACCGGTGAAAGTATGAGCCGGTTCTCATCCAGCCGTTTGCCAAACCCTGCACGCTCGAGAAGAGAATCCCGCGGTACCTCCACCATGCCGGACTTTCCGATCAGGACGGATTCGTAAACAGGGAGTTCCAGGGCCGGTGAACATGCCTCCGCCAGTTTCTGGAACTTGATCTCGTAGTATGTGAGCTCGTCCTCGTCATCCACAACGGCAAGGACATATTGTTTGCGCATGTTCTTTGCAGCAACCACTTCCTCGATAAGCGTCGCAAACCGTACCGGGTCACGCTCGGAGAGCACCCGGACTGAATAGAGTGATTCCCCGGTACCCGGTTTCTCGCCGCGCCGGAACACCCGGTAGTCATGCGGTCCTGTCTGCACCACGTACCCGCGCTCCCTCAGGTCACGGTATACAAGAAAGGTGCGCAGGAAGTTCGTCTCGTCAGCGAATTCTGCGAGGAGGGTGTCAAACGTGTACCCTTCCACGTCTATCTTCTGGCGGTGGATGAGGTAGAGTGCCTCCTGCGGCGCAAGCCGCAACCCCTCCGTGTCCAGCCGCCCGTACCCGCTCTGCTCGTAGAGCACGCGCCCGGCGCTGCCTGTCCGGACCGAGGTCCCGTCAAATAACGCTTTCACTGCACGATCTATTGGGAGTAGTCCATAATAAGCGCGCGGGACGCGAGGTATGCAGTACGTGCAGCGATTGCTGCCGGTGAGTAATTCATAGGAATTACGATATCCGGGAACAATGCGTATATTAAGAAGAAAAACGCACATTTCTGGTCAGATTGTATCTCATAAGTATGCTTTTTATGCACGTCCCCACGAGTGTTCCTGACCTCGGGAAATTAAAGTGATGCTATAAGATACATCGATAATCCGTGATACTTTGTCAGCCGGTGCTATGGCGGAAGAAGAATGGAGCACGAAGAAAACGATCCCGGACTCCCGAAAACGGGCATGCTTAACCTTGCCGGATTTTTACCGCGCTCGGCAGTGAACGGCCCGGGCTGCCGGGCGGTTGTCTGGGTGCAGGGCTGCCCGATCCGGTGTGAAGGCTGCTTCAACCCGCAGTTCTGGTCGTTTGCACGGGCAGGATATGTTCCTGTTGCCACTATTGCAGAACAGATTTTGTCAGTTTCCGAAATTGTCGGTGTCACGTTCTCGGGCGGCGAACCGTTTGCACAGGCAGGTGCACTTGCCCGGTTGGGCGAAAAGATCCATGAAGGGGGGCTCTCCATCGTCACGTATACCGGTTACACGTACGAAGAGATCATCTCGAAGCAGCGCTCTTCATGGCTGCGACTCCTGTCCGTCACGGATCTTCTTGTTGCCGGGCCCTATATACCAGCACTCTCCTGCACGACACCATTCATCGGTTCATCCAACCAGTCGGTCATCCGGCTGTCAGACCGGATCGCGTCTGGTGCCATTCATCCGCAAGATGAGGGCGCAACAGTTGAATTCATCATTGCGCCCGATGGGACGCTCACCGCCACCGGCTTCCCTGATCAGCGGCTCGTGCAGGCATTTGCCGCATGCCAGAATGGGAGGTAATACACCATGTCACACTACAGCCGCATCCGAACACAGTTCCGTCACCGGGAAGCACTGGTGCAGTGCCTGGAAAAACTGGGGTACACGGTGGAGACTGATACCACCATCAGGGGCTACCGGGGGCAGCATGCAGTCGATATTGCGGTGAAAACGGCAAAAGGATACGGCGTCGGGTTTGTGAGAAACGGCGACACTTATGATATGGTCGCTGACTGGTGGGGTGTCACAGGTGCGGGCGAAAAAAAGATCGCCGAAGAGATCCAGAGTCAGGCAGAACGAATCCAGAAGGAGTACGCGAAGGCAATGGTGCTTGAACAGACGGCAAGGGAAGGCTTTGAACTCGTATCGCAGACCGATGAAGCGGACGGGACGGTGCGGATCGTGGTCAGGCGGTGGACATGACCCAGCCTCCCGCTGAACCTGATTTCGGGCGCAGGCTCAACATCTCCCTGCGTGCCCGGGTCACCCTGATTGTGGTCATCACTCCTGAGGAAGAGCGGGTGATTGGGGAAGTCAGGAGGGTCTGTGAAAAATGGGAGCCCCCGCGCCAGTGCATCACCTGGGACATCGTGGACGGATATTCGGTCATCACCGGTAACAGGAATTTTCTTACCCAGACCCGGGACCCGCTTGCCGCCCTTGACGATATCCCAAAGACCGACGAGAACGCCGTCGTCGTGCTCAAGGACTTCCATGAGTTCTGGAACAACCCGCAGGTGAAGCGCAAGGTGCGGAACTTCGCCCAGAAGTTCCGGTACAACCGCCGCACTATCGTTATTATCACCCCGAACCAGCGGGTGCCTGAGGAGATCCGCGACGAAGCGGTGATCGTCCACTTCCCGCCCCCGCAGGCAGTCGAGCTTACGGGCGAACTCGACGCGCTCCTTCTTAACAGCGGCATCACAAGCACGCTCACAAAGCCCGGAAAAGAAAAGATCATCCAGGCAGCACTCGGCATGACGCTCAACCAGGCACGCCGTTCATTCGCAAAAGCGATCGTGACCCATGGCACCATCGATGACCGGGATATCGACGCGATCATCGCGGACAAAAAGGACGTGCTCTCCCAGACCGACGCGCTCGAATTCTACAGTTTTACCGAGACCGCAGATAACGTGGGGGGGCTTACGGTCTTGAAGGAATGGCTCCGGTTGCGCGAACGGGCATTTACCGAGGAAGCACGGGCCTATGGTCTTCCCGCCCCCAAGGGGATCGCGCTCATCGGCATTCCCGGCACCGGAAAGAGCCTGACCGCGAAGATGATCGCTGACCTCTGGCACCTTCCGCTCCTGCGGCTCGATGTCGGTGCACTTTTCGGGAGCCTTGTCGGTGAATCAGAGGAACGCACCCGGCGGGCGCTTTCCCTTGCGGAGACGATCGCGCCGTGCATCCTGTGGGTAGACGAGATCGAGAAGGCTTTTGCATTCGGTTCCGGCGATGCCGGGACCAGCCAGCGCGTGTTCGCCCACCTTTTGACGTGGATGCAGGACAAGACCGCACCCTGTTTTGTCGTTGCAACAGCAAACAACATCGCCGCACTCCCGCCGGAACTCCTCCGGAAAGGACGTTTCGACGAGATATTCTTTTTGGATCTTCCGAACGAAAAAGAGCGAAGGGAGATATTTTCCGTCCACTTAAAAAAGCGGCAATGCATGCCGGCTGAGTACGACCTCGACCTGCTTGCACGGGAGAGCGAAGGGTATGTCGGCGCCGAGATCGAGCAGACGGTCATTGACGCGATGTACATCTCCTTCAACGAGAATATGCGGAGGGTCACGACGGAAGATATCCTTCGTGCCTTAAAGACACAGGTGCCGCTCTCCATATCCCAGCGTGAAACCGTCGCCCGGCTCCGTGCGTGGCTTGCCGAAGGGAGGGCAGTCTCTGCCTCTGCTGCAGTTCAGCAGAGGTCCGGCATCACCCATCCCATCGCCCTTGAAACCTTCGAACCTGCCCATACGTGACCGTCATGAAGTTCTTCGGGCACGCTCCTGTTATCGGCACATGGCTGTTGCGGCGCACTGTCCGTTCATGGTCAGAAGCGGCGGTGCAGAACGGTGACAGCGCAGCGGTGCGGGAACTGGTTTGTGTTTTCTGCACATCATCTGATCAGCCGACACAGGCTGCAGCACACGCGGCCCTCTCGTCACTTCACGATCCCGGCACCGTTGATGCATTCTGTACCGAAGTGATGATACGGGATGACGCCCGGCTCACGCGCATTGCAGCAGAATGCCGGTATGCATCTTCGGATGAAGCAGCCCGGGCACTCTTCTTCTTTGCCACCGGAGACTGGGATGCACTCGGCTTGCTCGATCCGCTTCCCTCCCACCCGCTCCTTTTCCGGGGGTATACCGAATCAGACGAACGAATGAGAATGGTGGTTCTCAAAAGGGCAACAGAGAGCGCCAGGTGCCACCTGTTCGCACATGCCCTCATCGGGGATGGCGCACAAGATCGCATGAGTGCATGGTCGGTTGCCGAATGGGAACTGGTCATGCAGGGACTCCTGCAGGAATGTCAGTGGGATGAGTGCTGGCGCCTCCTGTTCTCTGCACCACTGCCCGTCGCGGTACCGGCTCTCCACTGCCTCCGGGCATCCGGTTGGGTTCCTCCTGGTGATGAACGGGCGCTCTGGAACCAGCTCATTGGTTCCCTTCCGGAGACATGGACATTCCCGGCACCGGAACCGCTGCTGTATAAGACCCTTGAACGTCCGGTATGCCATACCACCCGGCTCGCGTTCCCGCAGGACGGCAGCCTGCTTGCGACATCTGGATCAGACGGGATGGTCCGGGTGTGGCGTGTTGCCAGCGGTACGCTCCTCCATGCGTGGCAGGCAGGGAAGGGGGCAGCCCGGGCGCTTGCCTTCGCCCCGGACGGGAGACGACTAGCATGCGCAGGGGAGGATGGTCTCCTGCGGTGCTGGGATCCGCTTATCGGTACCCTGCTCTGGGATACAGAACACGAACCCGCAGGCACGGAATGCATGGCGGTCACTCCTGACAGTGCGGCCATCATCAGCGGCGGTACTGATGGACGTATCCGGATCATGGACAGAGAAAACGGGCACATTATCACATCAGTGGAAGCTCACGGGTCTGCCATCTCGCAGCTTGCGATATCTCCGGATGGCAGGAGAATTGCAAGCGCCGGGTCTGACGGGACCATCTGTATCCATGGTTATCGTGACACGGTGCTGCAGCAGGAATGTACGGTGACGCAGCAGGATCTCCGGTTCCTTGCCTTTACGTGCGGGAGTGATCGGTTCGCCACGGTAGGAAACAGTCCTGCACCCATAATCCGGGATGTCACTTCCGGAAAAGCTGTGCAGACCCTTGCAGGAGATGCCGGGAGTACGCCCTGTACGGTCTCTTTTTATGAAACCGGCGTTGCCATTGGGAGTGATGACCACACCCTCTCGGTCTGGCAGTTCCCGTCCGGGACGCAGACTTCAATTCCGGTATATCACCAGGGCATCGCCTCCTGCACCACGAATTCAGCCGGCTCGCTCCTTGTCGCAGGGTGTAACAACGGCACCATCCGGTTCTTCGGGCTGCCGGGGGGCACAGCCGGCAGGGAATATCTGGCACATACGGGACCAGTGATCGCGTGTGCATGTTCTCCGGATGGTACATATCTTGCGAGTTGCAGCTGGGACGGTACGGTGAAACTCTGGGGGCTGCCAGACGGCAATCCGCTGCACGTCCTGCGGGCACGGGCAGGGGATGTGACGTGCCTGTGCAGCACCCCGGACGGATCATCGGTCATCACCGGTAATACCGATGGGACCCTCCGGTGGTTCAGCGTTCTGGAGGGTCATCATACCCGTACACTTGACATGTATACATCAACCGTGACGGCACTTGCTATAAGTCCGGATGGCATGTATCTTGCCTGTGCAGGTGGCGACAACTCCCTGCGTCTCTGGCGCACCAGCGATGGCGTACTTCTTGCCGCGTGCGAAGGGCTTACCTCCACGACCCGGTGCCTGACGTTTACTCCTGACGGCAAGACGCTTGTCTCCGGGGGTTGGGACGGGAAGGTCAGGTTCTGGCAGGTTCCTCACGGGAATCTCCTGTATGCACGTGAAGGTCATACGAGTGCTATCGTCCTGTGTGCCACCGCGCCGGGTAGTCCGTCCATAGTCACGATGGGGAACGACACGACAGTGCAGGTCCGGGATCCCGTTACCGGGCAATCCCTGCATTCGTTTTATTGTGGGAAAAATAACCTGAGTGCCTCTGCCCTCTCACCGGACGGACGCCTCCTTGTCCTCGGGGGAAAGGACGGCTCGCTCTGCACGATCAGGCTTCCCTCAGGCTGTCATGGTGCGACATTACCAAAAATTCCCGTAAAGGTGACCACCCTTGCGTTCACCCGGGACTCCGAAGCGTTACTTGCCGGGTATGAAACTGGCACCATTGGGATCTTCTCGCTTGCAGACTCCCGGCTCATACGGCGGTTTCCTGCACACGCCGGCGCCATCAGGTGCATCACCCCACTCCCCAATGACGATCTTATCGTGACCAGTGGTGGTGACGGTGCATGCCGGGTCTGGAACCTCCCTTTCACACGCTCCCCGAAAGACACGTGTCCTGATGATATTTCCCGTGTCGCAGACATTATTTTCCAGAATCCGACGGGCGCTGCGCTGGCACAGTGGCAGTTCCTCGAACACTTCCTGCACGGTAGGTTCCGCCACGAGATCGAGATCTGCACCCGGCAACCGGTTGCCGGTGCCTTTGATATCCAGATTGTCGGGTGATTGAAACGGGGATCAGGACTGGATGCGAGGTGCGGTTCGGGGTGGATTTCGGGACCACCACAACGAAGGTCGCATATGCGGATGATGAGACCGGCACCTGCCGCCTGCTGGCACTGCCGCCATTATCACGGGTGGTACCGGAAGCCGGCACGGGCGAAGAGGTCCCGGTCATCCCGTCACTTGTCCATTTTACTTCCGGTGGCACGCCCCTTGTCGGCGCAGAAGCACTGGAAGAGGACGAGGACAGATCCGGCTCTACCGCAACCTGCCTGAAGCATTACCTTTTCACGAACAGCCCGGTACAGCTGCCGGCTGGTGGCGGGACACAGATCAATACCCGGGAAGCGGGCAGAGTCTTTTTTGGTCGGGTGCTCGCTCTTGCCATAACCCGGTGCGGGTGCCGCCCCACGCAGCTGGTATTTACCCTCCCGCTCAATGCACCCCCGCACTTCAAGGACTGGATAGCGGGTGTTGCTACCTCTGCGGGCATCCGGAATTTTCACCTGCTGGATGAATACGCCGCCACGATACTGGGAATGGGTGTAGCGCTTGTACCGGACAGGCCGGTTCTTGTCGTCGCGTTCGGGGGTGTATCTGTCGATGTGGCACTTGTCCTTCCGGAGGATGCCGGCACGGGAACAGACTCTTCCAGGTGCCGGGTAGTTGGCAGCGCACAAGGCGATACCGGGGGGGCGGAGATTGACGCATGGCTCTATGACGATGTGGTGTCCCGCCATTGCCCGGGTACAACAGCAGGACGGGCGAACCGGGGGAGGAGTGCCCTTCTCAGGGAATGCGAACGGGTAAAAGAGCGGCTCTCAATGAGCGGTGCGGTGGATATGACCGTACCGGATGCCGGTTCCGGTGCCGCGATTTGTGCCCGGATAACGCGCGATCTGTTCGAACAGATCTTACAAGACCACGGGCTCTTTGCGGTGCTCAACCGCACCATCGACAGGGCGCTCTCCGCTGCACAGATGAGGGGGTATGCGGAGGGGGATGTCAGAACCGTTATCCTCTCCGGCGGGTGTGCTGCGATACCGGCTGTACAGGAAGCGGTAAGACGCAGGTTTCCCTGTCACACGGTAGTCTGTGACCGCCCGGCATGGGCGGCAGCGCGTGGGGCTGCCCTGTATACCCCCGGATCCCTTGCCCGGGATACCGTAAGGAATGATTATGCGCTCCGGTACTGGGACCCGGTCACGCTCCGGCACGGGTACCGGCTCCTCGTCCGGAGCGGCACCCCCTACCCAAGCGCAGGACAGGTAGCACGGCTCGTCATTAGCGCGGCATACGACGGGCAGACCCATCTCGGTATCCCGCTCTACGAGATCCGGAACGGCGATGACCGTGCGCCATGCCAGACGCTCGAACTGGTCGCAGCGACGGGCGGCGGGTTGCGGTGCGCGGATGCCCGCGGTGATTCTTCCGACCAGCACCCGCCGGTGTGGGTGAACGAACGGGCACCCACATTCCTTGTCGCATCCCCCCCGGCAAAAAAAGGTGAGCCCCGTTTTGAGGTCACGTTCACCATTGACGGGACAAAACAGCTCTCGGTGACCGCGAGGGATGTGCAGACCGGCAGGCTGATAAAAGACGCCTCGCCGCTCTTCAGGCTTACATAAAACAGGTGATCAGATGCAGATGCAGGAACTGGAAATAACGATTGGCAATGACGGCAGGGTCGTCATACATGTATCAGGCGCGACCGGGCAGGACTGTGTCTCCCTCACCGGGGCACTGGAACAGGCGGTGGGTACCGTCGAGGAACGGACGTTCACGCCGGAATTCTACGAGCAGCCGGTGACCGATCATATGGGCATACAGATCAGGCAGAAATAAGGCAGCCGGGCGAATCAACCGGATCGATCCCTGATAGTCACCCTGCGGATCACGCTGCGAGCTCGCGCACCTTCGCGATATTGCCCACATCATCCCGGCGTTCGTCAACCGGTGTCTCGCAGATCAGGGGCAGGGCTGCAAAGACCGGGTGGTGCAGGATCCGCCGGAACCCCTCCTCCCCGATAAATCCCATGCCGATATGCTCGTGCCGGTCCAGCCCGCTGCCCCGGTCTCCTTTTGTGTCGTTCAGGTGGATGATCCTGAGCTGCTTTGTGCCGAACTGCTCGTCCATCTGCGCAAGCGTTTCTGTAATCCCCACTTCTGTGCGCAGTTCGTACCCTGCGGCAAACGCATGGCAGGTATCAAAGCAGACACCGATCCGTTCCGGCTGGAGAAGTGCATCCATGATCGCGTGGATGTGCTCAAAACTGCTGCCGACACTGTTCTTCTCGCCGGCGGTGTTCTCAAGGAGGAGTATAACAGGACTGTCGTTCTTCTCAAGCGCAGCATTGATGGCTTTTATCACCCGTGCCCTTCCCCCGGCGATGCCCGTACCAAGGTGATGCCCGAGGTGCGTCACAAGGTACGGGATGCCAAGACGGTGGCACCGTTCAAGTTCTGCACCGAGCGTCTCCACCGACTTTTCCCATACTTCCTCTTTCGGAGAGGCGAGGTTCGGGAGGTACGGCATATGATCCACGGGAAGGATGCCGGTCGTCCGTATCTTCGCTTTGAACGCGTCACAATCTGCATCGGAGAGCGGTTTGAACCCCCATCCCCGGGGGTTGCGCGAGAAGATCTGGAAGACATCACAGCCCGCATCCTTCGCCCGGTCAACCGCAAGGTCGAGCGAACCTGCGATTGAGACATGCACACCCACCTTCACCATGCCAGAACCGTCCTCTGCATCACACACGCATCTGATCATCTTTCCGGTGCGGGAACTATTAGGCGTTTTCATTGCCTGTTGTCTGGTTTTCCTTTTGAAGACGGCTGCCGCCGTTTTCATACCCTATCTTTGCACGGTCGTTGGCTCATATGGCGGTCAGCATGATAACACATATGATACCCGCATGCCTCAGGCATACACGATGAAAATTCCCCACTGGATTTTCACAGGAAGTCGCATGCGCGACTTCATTCAGTGGAGCCTGCGACTGAAGGTATCATTGACGTTACAATTGCTTTTAACACGTCACATGGAGAACTGCAACATAGCTCCCTCTTTCCTGTTCAATGAGTGAAAGGATCTCCGGTGTCGGTTTTATCACTGTAACGAAGGGTGCAAGGAGCCCGGTTGCGTCCGGAGTGAGGGGGAGATCCCCGTACTGCCCGGTACCGATATAGACCGCCGCCGGTTGCTCCCGGAGAAGATCCACAAGTTCTTCGCCCGAAAGCGGTGTATGCCCATAGTGCTCTTTTTGTGGTTTTGATAACTTCTTTTTCCGTTTTGAGATGCTCCCGTTCGTATGGATCACGATATCATGGTCGTACCGCATCCCGCCGGTTTCAATCCAGCCAAATCCCGTTTTCATGCAACCACCTCCACCCGTGACACCATGCGGTGAGATACGGTTTTACAGCAGAAGGATTCTCTCTGTAACACAAAAGGTTATCCGCAGGGATGTACTTGGGGTAATAATATAAAGATATAGATTGGGGAAGGTTGTTTTTCAGGGAAGGGTGTGACCCGCTCGTTCTCGTTTTCGCTCCGGCTCGCATCACATCTTTCAGGAAAGATTATTTTTTTTAGGATCTACGGTTCTTCTCACCACCGATAGAATTATTGTCACAGATCGATAGGCAATAAAAAAGAAGTGTATCATACTAAAAACAGAATACTCACATCATACAGTCCAGTGAGGTTGATGATATGGGGCAAAAAAATTATTTTCTCCTCTT
>Ga0315282_10009081_pt1 | contig 15887 bp, 12 predicted proteins | sample YL17G07_20_MG_FD_203693 | JGI IMG/M metagenome (GOLD analysis project Ga0315282, IMG submission 203693) | Sediment microbial communities from Yellowstone Lake, YNP, Wyoming, USA - YL17G07_20 | ecosystem: Environmental > Aquatic > Freshwater > Lake > Sediment | place: USA: Wyoming | collected...
GCGGACCTCGCGCAGCAACCCTGCCCCAACATCGTGTTTGACCCCATCTCCTCCCTTCCCCCGGATGATGCGCCGGGCCCGGATGGGTTCCCTATAAATTACTCCTCCACACCGCTGCTCTCAGGAAACCTCCTGGTCAACCTGCTGCCTCTCACCGCGACAACGGACGTAAGCGGCCGCGTGCTGAATCTGGCGCAACCGGCCAGCCAATATCGCGTGGACGTCTTCTCCCGCACCGACGTTTTCTACTACCAGGGCTCATCCACCCTCGCGGATGGCGCCTGGAAGGTGACCGGCGCGCACGCCGGCGTCGTCATCGCTGTTCTCTATCCGACGACGGTTGCGCAACCCGCGCCGGGTTCCTCGTTTGCCAGCTTGCCGGCGGGCTGGGCCGTGCACTCCAACACGGGCGTCGGCAACAAGCTCCAGGACTACTTCCTGCGGCTCTACACGAAGACCGATATCGAGTACCTCCAGGAAGACAACATTCCGATCATCGTGCAGGACTCTGTGCATGCGCGCTTCGGATCGAGCAAAGCCCCGACGAGCGGCACACTCGTCGCCCACGTTATCTACAACCATCCCACACTCGGCCTGATCGACCTCTACTCGACACTACAAAATCAGGCGGTTTATTCTGACCTGCCTCGTTCCATCGAAGTCCCGCCCGGAGATCCTGATTACGTCAGTCCCGGCGTTCTGACAGGCTCGAATACGGCTTACATTCAAAACCGTTGCTGGATCTACGACGCGGCGCTCGCCATCATCGCTTTCTCGCTGGCGGGTCTTTGGGACCTGGCCAAGCGCATCGTGGCGCGCCTGGACGCTCTGCGCGCGATGCCAGGCTATCTCCCTTCCCTGATTCTGGAGAACGCCGAGGATGGCCTCGCCTCGCGCTGGTCGCTCCTGAGCGGCGCGGGCACGGTAACCAACGTCTTCGATTCCACCGAGCCGCCCGCGCAGTCCGGGGGGTCGAAGGTGATCGTCTTCACCGCCACCACCGCACCCGCAGTGTGGAACTTCACGGGCCCGGGGTTGCCGGACACCACAGACTCGATCATCGACTGGCGGTTCAAAACCTCTGGCGCCTTCAAGTTCATCGCCGGCGTCACGAGTTCCACCGCCAAGGTGACGAGCATCGAGTTTGTTGCGAGCGGTACAGCGGGATACGACCCTGTGGCGAAGAAGATTACTATTCCGGTCACCTGGGTCGCGGGCCAGTGGCGGGCGCTCAACGAAAACCTGAACGCGCTGATCGCGCAGTGTGTGGCGGGCGAGACGCTGGTTTCCATCGCCTCGTTCAAAGTCGAAGTGGACGCCACCGGCGAGCTGCGCCTCGATAACCTCTCGGTGGGCGCGCCCCAACCGGTTGGCAGCTTGAGCTTCTCCTATGATGTTTACAACGGTCAGATCGATCAGGCTTATATCCGCTCCGGCGCCATGGCCTGGGTTTGCTATGCCTATGCCATTTACATGCAGCGCACCGGCGATTTCCAGTCTGCCGCCCTCGGCCTCCAGGAGATGCTCAACTTTCTTTTCTCACTCCAATCCACCGCGCCGGACCCGCGCCAGAACCTGATTCTGGGCGGCTGGGGCCGCTACCAGGATCCCGGCTACCAGTACGTCCCCGGCCAGCTCACCTGGGTTTCGACCGAGCACAACGTCGATTGCTACTTCGCTTTCGACAAGGCCGCGCGCCTCCTGCCCAGCGCCGCGCAGAATCTCTACCAGCGCGCCCTCATCACCCAGACGCAACGGGATGCCCTGAACACGACGGCCACAAGAGCCTCGCAGATAGCGGCGCAGGTCAAGGCGGCGATCTTGAGCCAGCTCTGGATCGCGCCTTCCGGCAATACGAAGGGCCACTTCGCCCAGGGCGCCTCTGCCAGCGGACTGGACACCTCCCTCGCCCTCGATGCCGCAGGCTCCTGGTCGGCGCTCTTTTGCCATGAGGTCGGCGACGACGCCAAGGCCGTCGAATGCCTGAAGTTCATCGATGAAACTTTCTTCCTCTCCAACCAGCAGGTTCTGAAGAGCTCGCAGCCGGATTCCTACAATCAGGCTTACGAGCAACTGACTCCCTTCGATGGCTTCAAACCCTACGCCGACTCACCCGGCGGCTACTCGGGCTCGCCCAACGCCGTCTGGATGGAAGGCTGCTGGGGCGCGCTCGCCGCCTGCTTGCGTCTGAGCCAGAACACCGATCTCCAGTCCTACTTCTTCGCTCATTACCCGGGTGGCTTGGAAGCGTTTCTCTTCCGCCTCGTTCAAAGCATGAAAGTCCTCGCAGCCACCACCGGCGGGCGCGGGCTCCTCGCCTATTCCTTGGCCCGGCGAGCCCTTCCCTGGGAACTCTCCGTCCGCAACGCGGTCGCCTCAGCAGCGTGGTTTTGGATTACCGCCACTTCCAACGACATCTTATTTACCAATGCTTCCACGCCCCCCTCGGGTCGTCCTTATCTCAAAACGCCCCGGGGCGTTCAGCAGACCATCCGGCAACTTGAGGGCCAGGGCTCGATCGGCGCCCTGGAACTCGAGGCCGTGGACAAAGCGGGATTCATGACGGCTCTGGCCAGTGGCGGGAAGCTCGAAGGCCGCCAGGTCACTCTCAAGGTGGGTTACCCCGCCATGGCTTCCACGGACTTTGTGACCCTCGCCACCCAGGAAATCGACTCCGTCCAGGTTCTTCCCGATTCCACCGGCTATGTGCTCCAGTGCCGCGACCTGAAGCGCAGCACAAAAACCAAGATCTTCACTCACGGCGAGGACGGCTATCCCATCTCCAAAGACCATCCCCGCCGCCTCCTCGCCAACCCTGTGGACATGATTCTGATGGTTTTGCAGAACGAGCTGGGCCTCGGACAACCGCTTCCGCAGGAATCTTCCTGGAAGCTCTACGACCCGGCCCAGTGGGATTCCACCGACTCCGCCAACCCCACCCTGATCAGTCCCAATCCTTACGTTGATGTCGAGAAGTTCCTCGAGTATCGCAGCGGTATCTTCAGCGGCTACCTCTTCGAGTTTGAATTACAGCAACCGGTAGAGGCCAAGCAGTTTCTGGAGTTCGAGATCTTTCGCCCCTTGGGAGGCTGCTTGCTGGTCCTGCCGGACGGCCGCCTCTCTCCGCGCTTCTTTTTGCCTCCCTTCGCCCTCCAGAATCTTTTTACCTTCCATGAGCGGAACATCGTGGGGGCGCCGGCTGTGGAGACCCATCCCCTCATCAACCAGGTGACCTACCGGATGGATTACGACGGCTCGAAGTTCCAGACTGAGCTGCTCTTCCTCTACGCCCCCTCCCTTCAACAGTACGGCCTGGGCGGTCAGCACATCATCGAATCCAAAGGACTGAAAGCGGCGCGGGGCGGAGCGTCGCTCGCCGCGCTCACCGCCACCCGCATTTTCCGGCGCTACTCCGGGATTGACCCCGTCAACGGCCTGCCCAACGGCGGCGCCTCCCTCCTCACCGTCACCAGCCACTTCATGACTTTGACCGTGGAGGTCGGAGATTTTGTTTTCCTCTCCCACCCGCTCCTTCCCAACTTCGAAACCGGCAGGCGGGGGGTGTTTAACCGCATTTTCGAGGTCATCGAAAAACAACCCGATTATTCGCAGGGGACGATGAATTATCGCCTGCTGGACACCGGGTGGCTGAGTCGCAAGAAGCTTTCGCGCATTGCGCCCCAGGGGACACCCGCTTTCCCCTCGGCCTCGAATTTCCAACGCGCCAAGTACATGTTCCTGGCCCAGCAGTCAACCGGAACCTACTCCGATGGCACAAGCGGTAAGACCATTTTTTGATGATTCGAAACTGATGAACGCTGGCGCCGGGAAGAGCACATCCCTCGAACCGCGCGCTCCACCTGCCTTTCGGAGGTCTGTTCTTTGACAGTGTGCCGGATTTCTCTCTTGCCAGAAACTGGAGAAGCTCATGGCCCAAATGACTTTCGCTGCAATTCCTGGGTTTGTGGACCTTCCTGACTCGGCCCTGGCCGCCGACCAACCCTTGACGGATTATTCCATGATCAAGATCTCCAACAACGCCAAGTTTGCGGCGGTGCGCCCCGAGACCTTCTATGGCTGGTACCGCGACGGTGAAATCGTCCAACTGCCCGTCAGCCAGGTGGACGGCTACGCCTATTCCCGCTCGGAGCTCGAATACGAGATCGCGGCGTGGTGTTCCCGCTCGCCCGCCGGAGATGCCGCCACCAATGGCGCCGCCACCAAGCCGGCCAGAGCCAATTCCAACGATGCCGCCGGCACTCTCTTTCTGATGGACTTTTGGGTGGAAGAAAAGAATGAGGCCAACCCCGGCCTCGTTCATTGCGAAGTCCACTATTGGAATAACGGGACGGAAGCCATCACCAACGGCGGGTTTGTAAAGGTCCGGACCATCGCCACGCGATTGTCAGGATAACTGGCCGCGCGGGCTTGGAGTTTCGGGATTCGCTGGAAATCCTGAGCCCTTGGCCCCGAGTCCCTAGTCCCGGGTTTAGTGAGGTCACCATGGCCGTTACTCGCATCGTATTACCGCGCAAAGGAATTATTCAGCCGAAGCACGGCGATAACTATGAAGCCGACCTGGACACCAACTGGCAAATCATCGATACCTCTTTGCAGGATGCGGTGGACGTCCTGGCTGCGGTCGTGGCCGCGGGATCCGTGGCGCTCTGGTTGCAGGATTGCGCCCTGTGCGGCGTCATCTCCGGCTTGGACCTGGCCACTTCCTCCAACCTGACTCCCGGCCTGTCCTCCGGAGTCCTCTACGCCCAGGGACTCCGTTTCGCTCTCTCCACGCCCAATCCCGGCGCCTCACCTGCTAATGCCACCCGATATCTTTTCTACAACTCCCTGGCCGGTTTCTATTACAGCTCGACGCCATCCCCAACCACGGCGGGGGACGCCTTCCTCGGCACCATCGTCACGGACTCGACGCATGTGACATCCGTGACGCCCGCCACCAAAATGTACGGACAAATCTCCGTGACCGCACCGGCCCCGGGCGCTTTTACCCTGGCGCACAACCTGGGTCGCCTCCCTCGCGGGGCGCTGATCTACATGACCTCGGGCGGGTCCTTGTGGTTCCAGTCACCGACCATGTTTGACGCAACAAGCTTCTACTTGACCGCTTCCGAAGCTGGCCTCACGGCCAACCTCCAGGTGTGGTAGCCCCACGGTTCGCAGCTTGCGGCCTCGCCCAGATCGTTGCGGCAGGCCCCGCCGGAACCTTCCTTGGGTTCCACCTGATCACGAAAGAAAAGGCACAGGTGATTCCATGGTGAAACGAAGTCAAAAGTTAAATGCCGCCTCAGCTAGGAACTTCTTTAAGGAAGCGGCATTAAAGGTCGAAAGTCGAAAGTCAAAGGTCGAAGATCAAAAAAGCGGTCGAAGAGTCAAAGAGTCGAAGAGTCGAAGAGTAGCGATCGGTTTCGCGCTTTTACTTTTGACCTTCAACTTTGGACTTTCAACTGTTCTTCTCGCCCAACAGCCCCAGACCTCGAATGCCCCCATCTTTTCAGCCAACGCCAAGTACGTCCAGGGCGTAGGTCCCGGCTACTGGCCCACGGCGGGAACCGGCCTCACGTTAAACCTCGCCACAGGCAGCGCCATCTGCGACAACGGCCAGCAGAACTATGTTGGTGGTACGCTGATGATGGCGGCAAGCGCGACCAACTACGTTTATCTTGACCTTGCAAACAGTTGCGCGCCAGCCTCCAATACCTCGGGGTTCTCCGACAGCACCGTCCCCATTGCCAAGGTCATAACCAGCGGTTCTGTAATCACCTCAATTACCGATGCGCGCACCTGGTTTACCGGTGGGCGGATTGTGAACGGCGTGGCCCTGGCTGACCGTTTTGCCACCGGCGGCACGGGAACCGCCGCCAGCCCCTGGACAAGCCCCTCGGGTTCGGGGAGCATCCTGGAAGCGTTCAATGCTCTGCCCGCCACGGGCGGCCAGCTTCGTCTCCGCTCTGGCTACTACCGGGTGACCACCGCCTTCACGTTGAGCGGAAAACCCTTCACGCTGACCGGCGACGGCATCGGCAAGACGATCATCGACGGCACTGCCCTGACGACCGGAACCGGAGTCACCATGTCCGGCACGCTCACGTCGCTGGCCGGGACCGTGAATAATGCGGTCTCGGCTGGCGATACGACCTTCAGCGTTACGGACTACTCGGGGATGCACGTAGGCGACTGGCTGCAAGTTGTGCCCACCTTTCAGAGCACGGGCACCGTAACCGCCACCAACGGCTCGCCCAACATCGTGGGGACAGCCAGCACCAAGTTCACCACGGAGTTTACCGTCGGCGACCAAGTGATCGTCGGGGCGGCGAACGGAGCGGGCTTGGGCGTGTTTACGATCCTGAGCATCACTGATGATCAAAATCTTGCCTTGACCGCCAACTGGCCGAACGCCACGGTCTCGGGCCATCCTCTCTACAAGGCGGCAGACAAGTGGAGTAGCTCGCGCGACTACTATTATAAGGGTGAATGGCTCAAGATCAATTCCTGTGGCGCGACCACGTTCGGAGCATCGTGCACCAGCACGACCATCACGCCTGAGCACCCGATGTATGACTCCTATCGGGTGGGAACACCAATCTCGCGGCTCGACCCGATCAGCATTATGCTGACGGGCCTGGAGTTTCGCTTCAACTCCAACAACGTTCAAGGTCTACAGATTCAGTATGCGCTGATGCCCGTGGTTGATCAGGTGAAGGTAATAGGCGCGCGCACTTCAGCCTTTAATATCTTCAGTTCGGTGGGTGTGAGAGTTACTCGTTATTATAGCGAAGACGACTGGTTCTCGGGGACTGGAAACAGCTACGGATTGAGCCTAGGTGCGGTGCATGATGTTGATGTGAGCAACTCGCACATTACTTGTGACCCCTCCACCGGATGCCAAGCTATCGCCCTCGGTGGCGCCGGACCGGTCAACCGTCATGTCCGCGTGCACGACAACTTCCTGCGGGGCAGTTACGCGCTGGACAGCCACGGGATCTCGGAACTCTGCGACTATGAGCACAATACCCTGGTGGGGGGAATTAGCTGGGACGCCTACCGGAGCAAGCTAAGAAATAACCTCATCTGGGCCTCGAACGGAGGTATGGCCATCTACTCCAGTTCCGACAACGTGGGCTTTGAAAATGAGGTCTCGGGGAATACAATCTATGGGGTTGGAACGTTGTCTCCCTCTTCTCGCGGTCTCGTCGATATTGAAGCAGGGTTTATCCAAAAACCACACGGACACTATATCTTCAAGAACAATACGCTCATCCAATCTCCCGGAGCCAGCGGAAAGTTTCTTGTGCTCTCGATGGGTAATAGTGCCGACGTGGAAGACCTGTTTGATATCTCCAACAACGTTTTCATTCCGCAAACCACCACCGGCATAAATATCACGACGCAGAACGGCGCGACACTGACCACTCTGCGCGTCCGCGACAATTGGTTCTATCATATGAACCTCTATACGGGTGGCAGAATACAGGATGTGAACTTCGCCCGAAATCGAATCAATGATACCGGGGACTATGGCATCAGGCTGGTGCAGCTTAGCAGTCTTGGCCTGACCGGTAACGGCGTGTTTGAGAGCAACGTTATCTCCGGAGCGACGTACTCAGGTATCCTGGCCTATGGCGACCCAAGCGGGACGGCAAAGTTCTCGTTCACGAATAATCACATTTTCAACAATAACCAGGCTCAAACGACCGCCGCGTCAACCTCCAGCGGCATCTACGTGGACGCGGCGGCGCGGGCCATCGTCACGAACAATCAGCTTTATGATGACCAAGCCACGCACACCCAGAAATGGGGATATGTCATTTACACGGGAGTCGCCGAAGGCTACGCTTTCAACAACATCCACACGGGCGTCCTCAGTGGGAGCTTGAATAGCGCGACGAATGCATACAGCCACACAGTCAACGGTGGAGGCAACAGAGTAAGCTGGGGTACTGCTGCGCCCACAACCGGCACCTGGGCGGTAGGCGACGTGGTTTATAAGACTGCTCCCACCTCCAGTGGAATCTTCGCATGGGTCTGTGTGACCGCCGGGACACCGGGAACCTGGGTGGCTATTCCTGCCAGCGACAGCTCGAGCTCCGGGTGGTCAGCGGCATCCATGAAGATCAATGGAAACACACTGACGGCAACTTCCGGCACCGCCACGGTCACCATGCCCAACTCGACGGACACGCTCGTGGGCCGCGCCACCACTGACACGCTCAGCAACAAGACTATCGATACCGCCGGACCGAATACCCTGAAAGTGAACGGCACCTCGCTCACGGCGGTCACGGGGTCAGGAAACACCGTGGCGCTGGCTACCAGCCCCGCCCTCACAACCCCCAGTATCGGCGGTGAAGCGGTCAGTGCAGCTCCCCGCGCTACTTTCTCAAGCTTTCTTCCCGGCGCGTTGACCAGCACCTGGACGGGCGTGACCCTCACGCCGGATAAGGCGATAACGATCACACGCCTCCAGGCCCAGGCGAAGACCGCTCCTTCGGGATGCAGTACTAATGCCGTCGTGCAGCTTGCCCAGGGGGCGACGACCCAGAACCTCACCATCTCCGCTGCGGCGAATGATTCAGGAGCGATCTCCGTAAACCTCTCTGCGGGTACGGCGGTTACTCTGGGTGTTTCGACGGCGGCTGCGGGTTGCACCACCAACCCGGCGGATGTCACCGCGGTGGTCGAGTACAAGATGCAGTGACCCCGGCTCCCTCTCCCGGTCGGCATCGAAAGCTTCGCGTTCCAGATTATTTGGGCCGCTCCCCATCAGCCGTGATGCCCTCTGCTTTCAAACTGATCCTCGAGCTCTACTCGGCTCGGTCGCCGTCATTCAGGGTTTGCGGACGAACGTCGAGATTCCGTTACAAAGAACACCCACATATACTGGCCATCATGGGACTGGTGATGGCCGAATCAGTGCCGCGCACTCTCTTGCACCTCCGGCAAAAACGCTCCTTCTGAAGTGTCCGGCGAACTCTCTCCCCCTGAGTGAATCCCTGGACAATCCCATCGGGATACAGGAGAATTACCGTGTTTGAATGGTTCCACTGATTAAGGTGTGTTCGGTCTGAAGCCCCCCTCTTCTCTGATCGCGCCAGAAGAGAATTCTTGGTGTTATCTCAGTTGGAACTACACGCCCGATAGTCCTGGTGACCTATGGGAGAAGTGAACCGTCCCACTCTTCGGGGCACAGTGGTCCTGCCTATTCGCCTGCGCGGCATGTCCACCCAGCATAAGTTTTTTGACGAGCAGGTCGAAACCATCCTTCTCAGCGAGCAGAAGGTGGTAACTCGTCCCCGTAACCTCGTGGAATTGGAAACTGAACTTCATCTTACCAACCTCAAGAACAACGTGGGAGGCACCTTTCGAGTGGTTTGGGTAAACACCCAAGCACCCGACGGCTTCCACAGTTTAGGTCTCGAACTCCTGGAGCCGGAGGGCGACCTGTGGGAAACCGATCTGCCTCCTCCCCCGGCCGAGGCTGAAACAACCCCCGAGGCCTGGCTTGAATGCCACCGTTGTCATCAAAAGCTCCTGACCCCTGTCCCTGAAGCCGCCGCACCGTTTGTTTGCGAGGGCTTCGTCGTGGCCCGCCACTGCGAGCGGTGCAAAGCCACGACCGCCTGGGGATTCACCACCCAGGGCGAACCCGAAGTTGCCAGCCCGAAGCCTGCCGAGCCCTTCCCCCAACCACGCGAACCGGCCCCCGGCAGTTCCGGAAAGAAAGCCAGGGGAAGATCTGCGCAACAAGGGACGCGCCCCCATCAACATGCTCGTCAAGGTCACCCGGCAGAAGTGGGGGACGACGCTTGAAGACATTTGCCAGACCGAGAACGTTTCACGCACCGGCGTGTATTTCCTGACTTCTCAGAATTACGACATCGGCGAGCAAGTGAAAATCGTCATGCCCCATAAGGAAGGTGACGTCTCGATTCCTGTGCCGGCCCGAGTGGTCCGGCAAGACTTGGCCAAGGGATCTTTTCAACGTGGAGTCGCCCTTCACCTGGGGGAGGGAAAGAGTTAACTCCTGGGAACTTCCCGACCCGCTCTTGGGTGGTAAAATGGGGTGCGGTAGCCAGCCAAGGAGGAATCCATGACCTGCTTCGGCGCTTGCCTTGCCGCTCTTCTGCTTCTGAACTCGCCAAGCACCCTTCTCGCCGCGCGCTTGCCCGGCCCTGTTCCCTCAGTGCCCGCTTTATCGCAGGCCATGAATTTCACGGTGGAGGGGAAGATCAGCAAGCTTTCTCCCGGCAAGTTCACCATCAGCACAGAAGAGAACATCATCTTTCATGTGCGCTACGACGATAAGACGGAAATAAAGCAGCAGGATGGCAGCCCAGGATCATCCAAAGACTTGCGGGTTGGGGTTAGCGTCAGGATCGAGGGGGAGCTGACCGAATCCGGCGAGATCATCGCCCAAAGGATTTACCTCAAGTAGACCGCGGCTTCAGGCGAGTGTCACGCGTGGCTCAGCACTACGCTTTCCAGATCTCGAGCTCCCTTCCTTTTCCTTTCTCCCTGGCCTGCCTATAAACATAACCCGCCACCGCCACATCCCACACGGCGATCCCGCATGACTTGAAGATGGTGATCTCATCGTCGATGACTCGGCCAGAGCGGGCGCCCGCCACGATCTCGCGCAATTCCACCACGCCGTCCCAGCCTCGGTGCAGGTTCGCCAGGCCCTGGATCAGATCGCCCGCTTCTTCTTTCGCCTGCTCGATGGAATCGACGGCAATCACACTCGCCCGGGCGAGGGTAGCATCGTCCAGCTCGCGTCGGCTGGCCAGGTTGGAGCCGATGGCATTGACGTGCGTCCCCGCGCGCAGCCACTCTCCTCGCACTACCGGCTCGCGCGCCGTGGTGGCGGCGATGACGATGTCCGCGAAGCGCACCGCCTGCTCGGCGCTCGTCGCGGGTCGCACCTCCACGTGAAGTTGCCTTTCCATCTCGCCGCAAAAATCCTCGCGTCTTTTCTCGTCCCTTCCAAACACCTTCACCGCCGCCAGCTTTCGCACCAGCGCCACCGCCGCCAGTTGTGTCCGCGCCTGCCGGCCCGTCCCAATCACGGCAAGGCAGCTTGCATCGCGCCGTGCCAGGTACTTCGTGGCCACGCCGCTGGCCGCCCCGGTGCGAAGGCGCCCCAGATGGTCAGCTTCCAGCAGCGCCAGGAGATCGCCGCTCTCTGCGTCGAAGAGTAGAGCCACAAATCGGAATGCTTCCCGCGTCACGGTATAAATCTTCATTCCAAGCAGTTTCTCCTCGGGGAGCGCGGCCGCCATGTAATGCAGGGATGTGTGGGGAAGGGAAATGCGTTCACGCAAGCGGTTAACAGCCTGGCCGCGGTGCTGCGCGGCAAAGCTCGCCTCGACACGTTCCAGCGCCCGCTCCATGGGGAGCAGTTCCCGCACCTCGGCCTCAGAAAGAAACAGCGCCATGTTTTCACTCCTCGTGATGATGAGAAGGTAGCAGGACTCAGGACCGCCGTCCCGAATCCGCTGGAGCCCGGCGCCTGAAACCTCGAAGCTAATACAAACGCACTAAGTTATGTTACCACAGGGTTCTTGTAGCGCCGCCATCCTGGCGGCCAAGGCCGGCTAGAAGCCAGCGCTACGAAGGAAGCTGTCACTTCAGTTTGTGCGTTGGTATTAGTGCAACCACCAGGCAAGCGCCAGGGCAGCCAGGAGCAACCCCACGCCCGCCAGCGCGTAAGGAAAGGCTGTCCGCAGGAACGGGACCTTGTAAAGAAAGGAAGTCTGCTGCCAGCGCTCGTCCTCAAGATCAAAGATGGGCCGCACCACCTCCCACGCAACCTCCAGGAGGAGCCGCCGCGCCACTTCTCCGAACTCCACCGTCGCTGCGGCGGGACTTCCGATGTAGCCCATCTGGTTTCCCAGACGCAACGGATAATTCTTTCTCGCCGCGTCAAGAAGAGGAAACCGGACCGGGGGCAACTGCAAGTAAGTGGCGTCTACCAAGTCCGGATGGGTGCGCAGGAGGAGAGCGGTTTCCCACAGCCCAGCGTGGGCATCCCCGCGGATCGACTCGCGTTCGGCGGAGGTCAAGGGGCGGCCCAGTAGCGGTTCGATCCGGTCGGAGAACTTGCCTCGCAGGAACTTCCAAAGCACCAGGCCGCTCACCGAGAGCATGCGCACACCATACCGTCGCGAAACCACCGCCGCCGCTTCTTCCAGGGCCACCACGTGGCGTGGTCCGGCATGGGAATTAGTCACCAGAATATAGCGGAAGCCGTGCCGGGCGAGAGCCGCCCCGTAGTCCAGGGTCGCGTTGCGTACGGTGCGTGCCCGCACCAGGAGCGTGCCGGCGTGGTCAAAAGCGGAAGCGCCAATCGGGAGCGAGGGGCCAATTAAGACGTTCCAGCCCGGCTGCGCCTCCAGGATGCGGTTCGCCAGTTGTTGATTGAAGAACTCAGAATGCAGGAGATCGGTTCCCACCGGCAGATGCGGCCCGTGCTCCTCCAGCGGGCTAACCGCAAAAATCACCACCGTGCGGCTTCGGTCGAAGGCATCGAGCCGCGTGAAGCTCAGGTCCGCAAAGCGAAAAACCTTTTCGGCTGTCGGGTCAGGCGCCGGGGCATCCGCGATTGGAGAAGATTCTCGACTCATCGTTCGAAAGCTCAGTCCCGAAGCGCGATCAAGACCGGCGATCAGTGGACAGCTTCGCTGATGCCGGAATAGACCCCCATGGCCCTCGTGATTTCTTCAGCCAATTCCTTTTGTATACGCCGCACCTTTTCGGCCTGAGCGGGAAGGCGGAACACCAGGTACGCCAAGCGTGTCCGGTGTCGCAACAGCCAGCGGTAGCGCCACAAGTAAGCTCCCGTGAGCGGCAAGCTGGGAGCGTAATATCCCGCCGCCGCCCTCCCCAGCAGTTGGTCGGAAACGAGGATCTGCCCGGCGTAGAAACCCAGGACCACAAGAGTTCGAATCACCCAATCGAGCGTCCGATCTCGCCTCTCTCCCCTCTTCAGCAATCCCGTCCAGGATAGCGTCAGCCAGATCAGCGCATGATTGAGCAGGCCATACAAGGCAATGGGCAGCCCCACAACGCTCTCTGCCCACACCGCCGTGCGGCGGACTGGCGATTTCAGTCTTGGCGCCGCCTCCACCTCCAGCTCTTGCAACGACCAACGCCGTCGTGCTTCGCGGTAAGCCTCTACCGCCTCGCGCAGCGCCACCAGCCGTCCGGGGTTCAGGACATTCAGTTGTTGAACCCATTCCACAACCAGACGGCTGAGCTCAAAACCCTCAGTTTTCTGCTTCCAGTTTGCCCTTGCAGCCCAATCTTCCTCGAGGTCACGGCGCAAGACTTCTTCCAGGTCCGAGAGAAATTGACTGACGTCTGTGGCCGGAAGGCGAAAGGCATTTTCTCCGCACTTTTTCTCCAGCACACTTCCGAGTGCCCGGACCTGCTCCTGAGGATCCTTTGCAGCCGCCGAAATAAGATCATGAGGAAAAACCGGGGCGCCGAGATCGATCAGCAGCTCACTCGAATGAGACCGCTTGACCGGAAGAAACATGTACACAGGGAAAACAGCCAGCCCGAGCTGGCCGGAGTGGCGTGTTTCCGCCTCCACCGCCAGCCTGGCAACGCGCGGGCAAAGCGCTGAGGAACTCACGAAGGTCGTCGGTGAATGTTCCGCAAAGACCACTACTGCCCCACGCTCCCCCAATACTTCGCAGCAGGCTTCGAGAGTTCTCTCCCAGCCTTCACCTTCCGGCTCACCTGGAATCATCCCGAGGGCGCGCGCCAGCAGGCGGCGCCAGATCCCCTGCAAATGCTTCGAGTCCAAGAGGCAATGGACCTGCCTTTCAACCGTCGCCACCAGGATCAGCGCATCCAGGAAGCTCGCCGGGTGACTGACGAGGAGAATACTTGGGTCGGAGGAAGGCAGCGCCTCCCGGTACAGCAACCGGATCTTTCGAAAGAACAGGGTGAACCAGATCCTGATCAATCCCCGGAAGAATCGATAGCCGCCCGATACGGCCGGAGCTTCCTCCGGTGACGAAGCTACTCCAGGCACGTCCTCGCCTCCCTCCATCACTTGTTCAAGGTCCACTCACACTATCGGCCAGCCTACCTTCCTCGCGCTCGCCGGCGCCGCGGGGCCGCCGAGGCTGGCAGGGCATCGCTTTCCCACCCCTCCACCGTTCCCACCGGGCGAGTGATGGTGTCGAAGAGCCTGTAGACTTTTTGGAATTTGTGTCCTTCACGATCCACCAGGCGCAAGCGGAAATAGGGGACGTTACCAACCCTCCAAACTCGAATCGGCAAGTAACCGTTCAGATTACTTTCAACGTAAGCCGTGACGTACCGGTGGCGCTTGGTCCACCAGGTGAAAACGCGGATGTGGTTGAAGTCGAACTCCTGAGTACCCCTTCGGTCCGCAGCCAAATATTGCGGCACCTGCTGCCCGCCGTCCTCCACCGTGCTGAGCACCAGCCACGCCACAAGGTTCACACTCTGGGCATATTCCGCGAGTTCCTCCGGGACATCGAGTGTGACCAGGCGGCCCAGCACCCAGCCGGCGCGGGTGTTGGCCCGAATCTGATACCAGGCATCGCGTTGCGGCGTCTCGGTAGAAGACGGGGTTGCCGCGGCGACCGCCTCCCGCTCCACCAGTCGCCGGCCGAAAACCTCCACCCTTTGTTTCTCCTCGAGCTGCGCAAGCTGCGGGGCGTCGCGAGAGGGTTCCAGACGCAGGTTGACCATGGCCGAGGTGTGACCCACCGCCTGCGGCGACAGATTTTCAATTTCTTTCAGCAGTTGTTGCCCTCCGTCATAAGTCTGAGCATCGACCAGGTTCTTTGCTTCCACCCACCCGGTCTGGCCCTCCGCAAAGCGCACTTTGGTCCAACTGTGGCTGCGCAGCAGAACCTCGACCCGCTCGCCACTCCTCAGCCTGCCGACGACCATGCGCACTTCCGCCGGCGTGTCCACGACCTCGAGGGAATTCGGCAGCACATACGCCGGTTCCGGCGGGACCGTGTGCCTGGGGTGGTAAACGTATTGGTAGTAGGCTGCCCCGCCCACGGCTATCAGCAAAACCACTACAAAGTGTTTGAACTTGATGGGATCACCCCGCGCGACAATCAGCCATTTCGGAAAGCAAATTCAGTCCGGGTACAGCCCAGCATGACCAAGCATTCCCCGACACAATAATCCCCGCTCAGACACGCCCGTTGAACGATTCCAGTGAAATCCCAAGCTAAGAGCCATAACCAAATCTGGAAGGCCATTTTACACTATTTGTTTCTGGGCAGCGTCGGTTGCAGCGACCCGCGCGTCCACGCCCTCGTGGGCCTGGGAGTTCCGGTCGCCACCGCGGGTATGAGTTTCCTCCGTGGAATTACCAAACCCAAGCTCCTCATCTAGGGAACGCGGGACGTATTTGCGCCGCGTCATCTGATGGAGGCGCTCTACGATTCCCTCGCCGCACCCAAGCAAATCCACTGCGTCCAGGATGGACATCACTTCTTCAAGGGGAAAACCGATGAGGTTCAAGCAGTTCTCCGGGCGTTTCTGCTGGAAGTCCTGGCGAGACTTCCCCACATGCGAGAATAGTCTTGGCTGCGAAACCGACCTCGTGTAGATTCGGGCAAGCGTTTTAAGGAGTAAGGATGGCCGAAGTCGAGGAGCCCGAACCCGAACCGCTTTACTGCCCTACCTGCGTCCAGGATGTTCCCGACCCTCTGGTTTGCGGGGATTGCGGGGCCGTGATCTGCCGTCGCTGCGGAACGCCGCTCGAAAAGATCGATGAACTAGGGATCGGCTGATCTGTATCAGGTAGCGGGGAGTTGTTTTCGAACTTCGCGGCTCTTAACACCCGCCTCAGGAAAAGCCGCAGGCTT
>Ga0315282_10009082_pt1 | contig 15887 bp, 17 predicted proteins | sample YL17G07_20_MG_FD_203693 | JGI IMG/M metagenome (GOLD analysis project Ga0315282, IMG submission 203693) | Sediment microbial communities from Yellowstone Lake, YNP, Wyoming, USA - YL17G07_20 | ecosystem: Environmental > Aquatic > Freshwater > Lake > Sediment | place: USA: Wyoming | collected...
ATGATAAGTCGTGGCTCCTTGCAGATATTGGAAGAAAGGCCATCGAACAGATCAGATCCCAGGTGAACTCACTCCTTGAAGGCAAATATCCGCCGGAGAAGGCTGAAGAACTGGCTCGAATCCTTACAGAGGGTAAATGGACTCATGATTATCCGATAACCTATGAGGTTGCAACGGCCCTTGGCCTTCATGTGGTAAAAGGGATTCTCCCTGAATTGTATCAGTTAATGAGCCTTTATCCTCAACCCGTGAGGCACCAGCCATCGGTGGAATATATCCCTCTTCCAAGATTCAAAGGGCCGGCTCATAAATCGTGATTCTTCACGGTCTTGGTGGGGTTATCCTACTATTTTAGGGGTTGACTACGTTTCCAGTGATTCATGAATTGAAGGACAAAATATTTGATTTGTTTAAGGTCAAGATAATCAACTTTAAACCCCGTCTGGAAAACGGTGGGCTCACCCTCCGTCTGTATCGATTGAAGGATTTACCCGCTTTGTTGCCTTTATTTACGCCAGAGATTTTTCTGGAAGCTAGCGGGTGTGTCCTTAAAGCGAGTTCCTTATTGGGGTTCTACAAATGGCTAAAGACTACCTTTCACGTGATTTATCTCATCGAGATTGAAGAAAACGAAGGACCCAGGATCGTTGGGTTTGCTGGACTCTATAACATGAAGATGGGCAAAAGTTTATGGTTATCCCTTGCAATCTTTAACCCAAGAGACCGAAGGCAGGGATACGGGACAAGATCTCTTGAACTTCTTCTCGATCTTCTTCAAAAGAATGGTGCAGCAGAAACAGTTTATGCCGAGGTATTAAAAAGGAATATGCCTTCTTTGGGCTTCTTAAGGAGGCTTGGTTTTGAAGTTTGCAGTCGATATGAAGAGAAATTCTTACTGGAAAAAATCGAGAAATAAGATTTGAGGAGGGAGTACGATGATTCACACAACTCTTAAACGGTCGCTTGGAGTCCACATGGAAGGGAAAGGATGAGAGGTAAAAAGATGATGACCCATCGGTTCTTGGTCCTATTGATAATTCTTCTATTCTGCTCGGCAGGTGTTTTATCCTCAATGGCACAGGAAAACTTCCCGACAATCGCTAAAAGAATTGAGCCGTCCGTTGTCACTGTCCTGGTCTATGATAAAGAAGGAAGAGAAATCGGCCAGGGAAGCGGCTTTTTTGTTAGCAAGGAAGGTGATGTCATCACCAGCCGGGAGGCGATCAAAGGAGCAGATCACGCTGATGTGAGAACAGCTGACAGAATGCTGTACCCCGTGAAGAAGGTTCTTGCAGAAGACAAAGAGGCCAATCTTATTCGGGTTTCTGCGGAGATTCCCCTTGATGCGGTTCACGTCCCGCCAATAAATGTTGCCCTTCCTCAAGTTGGTGAAAGAGTAGCGGCGATTGCTGGTCCATCGAGAGTTACAAAACAGGTTTCGTACGGAATCGTCTCAGCTATTTTAGAGATTCCGGCCTTTGGAAAACTCCTCCAGATCATCGCACGCCTATCTCCGAGTTACAACGGTAGTCCCTTAATCAATATCAAGGGGGAGGTGATTGGAGTGGTCATACTGGTTAGAGGGCAATTTTTCAATATCCTCCCCGTTCAGAGAGCGGTTAAGCTTACACCGGGTAAAGGGAAGGCTCTTTCCGAATGGGAAGAGAAAAGAGAACAGACTGCAGAAGAGCTTTATTCTGGAGGGCTTCCTTACCTTTGGAGAGAAGATTACGAAAAAGCCCTCCGTATCTTTCATGAGGCCGTTAAGAAAGATCCTCGCTACGCGAATGCCTATTTTCAAATCGGATATTGCAATGCCCAACTGGGACGCTACCAAGATGCGCTCGAAGCCTATAAACAGGCAATCCGTATCAACCCCGATTTTGTCATTGCACACTTCTATCTGGGGTTGACTTATCTGGAATTGAGGGATACGGATTCTGCGTTAAAGGAATATAAGATTCTCAAAGAATTGGGTATGAGAGAGCCAGATCGGGATTATGCCGGGGACCTGCTCAACATGATTGAATGACGGGACGACTAAAATCAGTGAAAAGGTAGAGGGAGTTAGTCGGAAGGAAATCACGGGATTAATCATCAGGGAGCGAAGGCATTTTTGGAGTTCTAAGCCAAGCAGCTTTCTTCTTCTGGCGATTGCCGCTGATTTGGTCCTCGTATTCTTCATCTCGATTTTTGGGCTGCCTGGAATTGTTCCAATCGCTCCAGTGGCAGCCCTGGCTGTTGCCGGCCTCTCATTTGTCATTGTTTTTCTGATAAACGATCCGATTAAGGTGTTGTTAATAAGAAAGTTTTGGCAAAGATTGTAACGTTGGGGGTTCTTGAATTGAAGCTCGGAACGAAATTGACTCTTTATCTCTCCCTGATCATCGTTCTTGTCCTTTCAGGATATGGCTATCTCGATATTTTATCTCGTCGGGACATCCTCATTAGAAAGATGAAAGCAGAGGTGAGGAGCACAGGTCGGACCCTTCAGGTATCGCTTGAGACGATCTCGCTACCGGAGAAGATGGAGTATGTTCAGGGCCTGATCGATGCCGTGAGTGAATATGAAAGAACATTGGGTGTCATTGTCTACTACCAAAAGAGGAACCTCATCCTTCATTCTCATTCTTTAGAAAAAGGAATTGAACCTTATTTGGATTTGATCAACAGATCGATTCGAGAGGATCGCCCTCAAGAGGAATTCGGAACCTTTCAAAAAGTTCCAATATATTCCTATGCGTTTCCTCTCAAAGACAGCAGAGGAACGAGCATGGGGGGTGTTTCTATCCTTCAACGCACCTCTTTCATGGAGGAGGATATTGAGAAAGCGAAGCATAACATTCTCATCACGATGTTTGTGCTCATTGGAGGAACGGTGGCATTGATCCTTTTTCGTACACGAAAATGGGTCACTCAACCCATCTCCAAACTGATGGAGGGGATTGAGAATTTGGCGAAGGGGAATCTCGATCACCAGATCGATTTGAAAGGAGGGGATGAACTCTCCAAGCTGGCCCGGGCGTTTAATCAAATGGCGGTCGATCTAAGAAAGGCGCAAGAGCAGATCATTCGAGAGGGTGAGGCTAAATTAGAATTGGAAAGGAGTCTTCGTCAATCTGAGAAATTGGCCACTATCGGTCAATTAGCCTCTGGGCTGGCCCACGAGATCGGAACTCCTCTCAACATCATTTATGGAAGGACGGAATTGATTAGAAGAAGGTTGGAAGATAAGGAGATTCAAAAAAATTTAGATACTATCCTTCACCAAACCGAGAGAATTACAAAGATCATCCAACAGCTCCTTGGTTTTGTGAGAAAAAAGAAACCGGAGCAGAAGGCTCTTAATATCAGCAACATTTTAGAAAACACGCTCGACCTACTTGATCATCAGATTCAGAAGCAAAGAGTGACGGTGGTAAAGGAATGGAGGGACAATCTTCCTTCGGTGATAGGAGATCCAGATCAACTCCAACAGGTCTTTTTGAACCTTTTTCTCAATGCAATCCAGTCCATGCCTGATGGAGGGACCCTTCGTCTGTCTGTTTCGACCAAGAGGATTTCAAAGGAGGGGCTTGAGGATGGTCAGCAGCAATATATGGAAGTCTGCGTTAAGGATACAGGAGCGGGGATGGAGAGAGAAGTCATCCAAAATATTTTCAATCCCTTTTTTACGACGAAGGATGCAGGGACAGGATTGGGATTGATGGTCACCCAAGGTATCGTCCAGGATCACGAAGGATGGATTATGGTAGAGAGTGAGGTTGAGAAAGGATCTGTCTTTAAAGTCTATCTTCCCTCTTTGCAACGGGAGGTAAAGGGTAATGGATAAGAGCTATAAAATTTTAGTGGTTGACGATGATCCGGAGATGTGCGGATTGCTCTCCGATGTTCTCAGAGGAGAAGGATTCTCTGTCCTTGCCATTGGAGAAAGCTTAGAGGCCTCAAAGATTCTCAAGAAAGAAGAGTTCGACGTGATCATCACCGATTTAAAGATGAAGGGTTTGAAAGGGCTCGATCTCCTTGAAGAGGCAAAGAAAGTGGCAATCCAGACGCCCGTGATCATCATCACAGCGTTTGGGACCATTGAATCGGCCATCCAGGCGATGAAGATGGGTGCCTATGACTATATCACCAAGCCCTTTCGAATCGATGAGATCGTCCTGACCGTTAAGAAGGCACTTGAAAATCGCCTCTTAAAGAAAGAAGTCGTCCGGTTAAAAAAGGAGGTGGAATCAAGGTATCACTTCCATCAGATCATCGGAAAAAGCCCTTCGATGCAAAAGATCTATGACCTCATTGAAAGAATCAGCGACAGCTCCAACAATGTCCTGATCACCGGAGAGAGTGGGACAGGCAAGGAGTTGGTTGCGAAGGCGATCCATTATTCTGGTATCAGAAAGGAAGGCCCCTTTATCGCGATCAATTGTGCAGCCATTCCAGAAACACTCCTTGAAAGTGAGTTGTTCGGTTATAAGAGGGGAGCCTTCACGGATGCCAAATCAGATAAGAAGGGGTTGATTTTTGAGGCCGCTGAAGGGACCCTTTTCCTGGACGAGATCACAGAGATGTCCCCTCTACTTCAGGCGAAATTGCTTCGAGTGATCGAAGAGAGAGAGGTACGGCCTTTGGGGGATACGAATTCTTACCGTATTGATGTAAGGATCATCTCTGCATCGAATCGAGATATTAAGGAGCTGATCCGCCAAGCGAGATTTCGTGAAGACCTGTACTATCGATTGAAGGTGATCGATATCGAACTGCCGCCTCTTCGTGAGCGAAGAGAAGATATTCCTCTTCTCGTCCAACATTTTATTAACAGATTCGGTAACGAACCAAAGAAGAACGTTTCGGGGGTTTCAGAGGATACCTTAAGAATTCTAATAAATTATTCATGGCCTGGAAATGTAAGGGAATTGGAAAATGTCATTCAGAGGGCGATTGCGCTATGTCAGCATGAAGTGATCATCGTGGAGGATTTACCCACCCCTGTGCTCCAAGAAGCAGACGAGAACCTTGTAGAGAAAGGCCTCAGAGAGAAATATACTCTGGATCAATTAGAGAAAGAATACATCAGAAAGGTTCTGATCGAAGTCGGAGGAAATAAAACCAGAGCGGCTGAAATACTGGGCCTTGATCGAAAAACACTTTATCGAAAGCTTGAAGAAATGTAGCATCCCTTCCGAGGCCTTTTGCCCCATTTTGCCACAGACTGTTTCATTTTTCCTCGTTTTTTAAAAAGTCAAATTTTCGTCTGGCTCTCAATTAATTGAAATATAAAAGAAATTTATTCCGTTGCCATTGGCATCTTTGTTGCTCATGTTTCATTGGATTTAAAGAAATATTCTCGACATCTTGGTGGTAATCAATCGCTTTTAGCTCTGTTTCAAGCATACCTTGCTTCTACTTTGAGATGATGACCGGAACAGGTAAGACACAAATATTGATTATGGAAGATGACGAAGAAATGAGGTCCCAGCTAATAAATTTCCTTAAGGTTTGACTCAAAATATGGTCTCCTCAAAAGAAGAATCGGTAAGGAGGTAAAATGGTTGGGATTATAGTCGTTTCTCACGGAAGATTTGCAGATGCGTTAATCTCCTCAGTCCAATCCCTCGTAGGCAAATTGGAGAAGACAAGGAGTGTTTCGATTTGGCCGAAGGATAAGAAAGAAGCGGTGGAGGATCGAATACAAGAGAAAATGACGGAGGTGGATGATGGAGATGGGGTTGTAATTTTAACGGATATCCTGGGTGGGACACCAACCAACGTCAGCCTATCCTTATTGAAAGATGAGAAGGCTGAGGTCGTCACCGGGGTGAATATGCCCATGTTGATGACCCTTTTCAGTTATCGAAGGGGAAAATCATTAAGAGAGATCAGTAAGTTGGTAAAGAAGTCGGGGCGTCGAAGCATCATCCTTGCGAAAGGGGTATTGGGTTTGGAGCGGAGGGGTCGGCCAACAAAAGAAGGGACAGAGTGAGCTGGTACCCATCTGCTTGCGGCGACTCGATTAGCGAACGATATTCAAATCACTTACCTAAGGAGGTCTGACATGATTAGAAAAACTTTCAGTCTCATGATTCTCATTCTCTCCTTTGGACTCATGATATCAGGATGTCCAAAGAAAACAGTGATAAAAGAGGAGCCCTCGGTTACCAAGGCGGAAGAATCAGCAGCGGAAAAACAGAAAGCAGCAGGGCTTGAAGCAGAGCGAGGGGAGAGAGAAGCAAAAGAAAAGGAATTAGCCAAAATCAGAGAAGAGGAGGCAAAAAAGGGGCAGGAACAAAAGGAATTTGATAAGAGTTTAATCGCTAAGAAAACCCCCGGGATCGAAGGAGAGGTTCTTGAGACCAAGCTCCTCAAAGACATTCATTTCGATTTCGACAAATATGACATTCGTCCTCAAGATGGATTAATTCTGCAAGAAAACGCAGTCGTTCTGACGAAGCACCCCGCCGTGAAGGTCCAGATCGAAGGTCATTGTGATGAAAGAGGCACGGTGGAGTATAACCTTGCCCTGGGAGAGAGACGTGCCAACAATGCAAAAAAATACCTTGTCTCCCTGGGAGTTCCTAAAGATCGCATATCCACCATCTCTTATGGAAAAGAGAGGCCGTTGGATCCGGGCCATAATGAAGAGGCCTGGGCTAAAAACCGAAGAGATTACTCGGTCATCTTGTCCAAATGAGAAGATGACCTATTCACAGGATGTTGCTGATCTTTGGGCCAGGAATATTAGACTGTTAACCGCCTTTATCCTGACAAGAAACGTTTCCACAGACTATCGCCTAAGAACGTAAAGGAAATAGAGGGGTCCATCATTCTAACTAACCCGAGGATAATCCAAAGGGAGATAGAGAAGAAGAGAAAGGGAGGTGTTGGATTGAGAACCCTGAAGGCGATGCAAAGAACGATGATAGTTTCAGTTTTGACTCTTATTTGTGTGGGATGTTCTGGCACCGCCTATATTGGCACACAGAATAGAGAGAATTCTCGACGCAACGATTTCTCTATTGACGAGAAGATAGGTGCTGACCATCCTTCAGTTCTCGTTCTGGGTTCAATGTTTGCTTATCAGGATACCAACCTTTCAACTGGGAAGATTTGCAAAGTCACCATGGTGTTCAAAGAAAGGAAGGAGTTTGAAAAGAAACCAGCATATTGGATTGAAATGAGCAGGGAAGGAACAACATATCTTGATATATACGACATGAATTTGAACTGGATTGGATCATCCGCGGACGGCAAGGAATTAGAATCTGCTGAACCATGCATCCGAGTATTCAAGTGGCCCTTAAGGGTAGGTGACAAGTGGCGCAGTGAATACACTTTACGAGATTATTCACACGGTGTTCATCTTCATCCTTCAAAAGTCGCAGTAAACGTACGGGCTTATGAAGAGGTTACAGCTCCTGCTGGTACTTTTAAGGCTTTGAGAATTCAGGCAGGGAGAGAAACTTTTTGGTATGCTCCATCCATAGGATGGGTAGTGAAAGAACAAATCGGGCCTTATGGTAAGGATGGATGGCTTCTTGAATTAGTGGAATACAGTATCCCACACAGAATTGTGGAGCGGTTTGGTGCTACCCCTATTACAGAGCTTTTTTTCCACGGGATTCCCTAAACAAGTCTTTTCTGAGGCCCAAGGTGGTTGAGAAGAGTGACGTCTCGGTCCGGAGAGGGTGGCTCGAGGCAAAACGAATAAAGCTCATCTCATTCCAGCCGAAAAGGGTTGGGTGACGGTGGGAAAGAGTAAGGAGAACTCGGTTTCCATTAGTTCTGAAATAACAAGACCGATTACCGCTCCGGTTCAGAAAGGACAGGTAGCAGGGAAGCTCGTGATTCAGAGCGAGGGAAAAGTATTACTGATTGATTCGCCGGTCAAAACAAAATAAAAAGAACATTTAGACATTAGGTTTTCTCCCTTTTGTGGGCAAGCGAACGATGTCTAACACAAAGAAATGATCATCTTCGGGCTGTTTACTTAGGTTGATTCATATAAGGGCATTCAACGGAGACCTATTCTTGAGACCTTACCAGTGGTTGCTGAGTCCCTTTTTGAGTTTCTTCATGGTTGGCTTAGCGATGGGGGAAACTTACCCCATAAATATTCGATATCAACCTATCAAAGAATTTCGATCACTTCAACAAAAGATCGGCTTCATCATTGGCATTGCTCCTTTCAAAGACGAACGGTCTGATAAAGTATATGTCGGTGAGCAAACCTCCTTTCGAAGAGTTTCGCATTATTTTAAGAGCGAACCTTTTCCGTTGGAGAAAGCGATCAGCGAGTCCCTTTCCCAAGCCGTATCTCGTTATGGAGTGAAAACAGTCTCGATCCCTAAGTGGGATGGAAGGTCGGACTCTCTCAAGAATGCGGATGCAGATTCAATCTTGATGGTTGAAATCAAAAGATTCTGGACAGAAGAAATAGCGGCGGCACGTCGAACAACTACAAATACCTCGATTTACCTGGTCATTCATTTAGGAGTGAAGAAGGAGGGTAAGGTTTTTAAAAGAGATGTGTACGCAATAAAGGAGAGTGCAGTTGGCAAGCCGATACCAGCAGAAGCGGAACAAATGGTCAACGAAATCCTGACTGAAATCTTCGATGCCTTCTTTTCTAATCCTTATTAAGTCTCATGCACATGGTGATGAAACGCCTCATATGGCAATTTGAAGCTCCCGTAATCTACACGCTTTACCGCAGACCCCAGGAAATATAGTTATCCTTTCAACTTGTATTGACCCATTTCGCCACAGACTGTTTCATTATTCCTCGTTTTTTAAACATCTAAAACTTTTTACAAAAGTCCCAATCGATTGAAATATAAGAGAAGTTTGTTTTAACGTGGTTGGCATCCTTATTGCTCATCCTGAAAGTCGTTGAGAAAAAAGGTCCCGAAATAAAGAGTAGAGGGAAGATTATGTGATTCTTCCTGCGTATTCCTTTTGGTAATCCGAGACACAGCACCTCACTTTTTCAGTAACCTTTCCGAGGATCCTTCACTCTATACAATCTTTAGCACGATATGTGACCGTTCTTGATTCCTATTGAGGAGGGTAATAGTGAAAGCGAGAATTCTTAATATTTGGAAACGCCGAGCAGAAAAATTCAAAATGGAGACCTACGCCATTTACCTGGCTTACAAGGATTCTCGGGTTCCTTGGTATGCCAAGCTTCTCATCGTTTGCATCGCTGGATATCTTTTCAGTCCTATAGACAAGTTCTTAGACTCCACTCCTATTATCGGGTACCTGGATCATCTTATCTTGGTCCCAATAGGGGTTGCATTTGCATTCAGAAAGATGCTTCCGCCAGCGGTTTTGACTGATTGTCGAGAAAAGGCTCGTGTAGCCATGAACCAAAAAAGACCAGCAAACTGGGTTGCTGGTTATATCATCATTGCCGTCTGGTTTTTGTCTGCATCGGTGGCAATCGTTTTCACAGCAAGAATCATCAAAGATTGGGGTATGGTTCTCGAGTGGTGGTTCAAATGGTTTACGCAAATGGCAAATTTGCGGGGCCGTATGCCCCGCATACGGGGTTGGTAGCTGGATTGGAGTCCTATTGCCCCATTCTGACACAACCTGTATCATTATTCCCCTTCACCAATTTCTTATAATTCAGCTTCCCTACCTAAATCTATTTGAAAAATAAAGGGTTTCACTTTTTCCTTCCATTGGCAATCTTTTTGCATATACCAAAAGCAAATGGAAGCGCTGAAAAATCACAATCACATTGTTCGAATACTGGTTATCGAAGACGATGAAGAGATGAGGTCTTTGCTGAAAGATTTTCTTGATGAGGAAGGGTTTGAGACAGATTCTGTAAGCAATGGCTCTGATGCCTTTCGAAAAATTGTCAAGAAGCCTTTCGATCTTATCATTACTGATATTCGGATGCCCGGCTTGACAGGATTAGACATTCTTCCAGGAATAAAAAAACTTCAGCCTGAGGCTCCTATCATCGTTATAACGGCCTTTGGAAGTGAGGAAGTTTATCGGAGATCATTTGAAAGGGGGGCCACTGGCTATTTAGAAAAACCGATCCATATTAACAAATTAAAAGCATTGATTCATGAGATCGTCTCCTCAAAAGAAAAAATGATAGGCCGTGAAAAATGGTCGGAATTTTAGTTGTCTCTCAGTTTGGTAAGAGGCAGGAGAGGTTACATGCGGGGGCTAAAGTAGAGACATAACCTAAAAGGCGGGGATCACCTGTATGAGTAATGACCTGGGCTGTAGGAGTGAGTTTCTTTCCAAAGATAGAGCCGGAAATGAAGTAATAAAGACCCTTCTGCGGGTTCACAAAAACTATGCCTGCAATGGAGGTTTGGAGTTACGGCGGATCAGGCTCAACAGCCTTCATCCCGGAGGTAAGGATTTTCTTCTACTATGTTCGAAATACCCTGTGTGTGAAACAATAGGCTGGATACCCGTATTATGAATAGAAATTGCTTTTTGGCATGGCCGCCGGAAATTCAAGTCGTTAAATAGACCTGAGCAAGGAGGTAAGACATGAAAAAGCATGAGATTTTATTGGCGCTGTCGGATGAAGATCCTCATCGTTTCATTGTCATTGGCTTGGCTCTCAAAGATTGGGGCCATAAGATCACAACCGCGACAAATAGCGGGTCCGCTACTGAGGAGTTACATACAAAAGAATTTGATTTGGTGATCACCGATCGCTTAGATGTCCTCAAAAAGGCGAAAGAGGTTAGTCCAGAGACGATGGTTATCATATTATCCAGTAACTATAAAGTGACTTTCGTTATCATAGCCCTTCGGTTGGGTGCTGATGATTATATCTTAGAGCCCGTTAGCCTGATTGAGCTGCGGCACCTGGTGGCCCATTGTCTTCAAAAATCTGAACTCAAACGAAGAAGTTCTCAGCCAGAATCGAACGAAGGTACATTGAATGGAAAGATTCTAAATATGTTGGAGATCATGTCCCACGATATTAGGGGATCTCTTGTTTCTGTATCGGCAACCCTGAAGCTACTGAGCCGTGGTTATTATGGGAAAATGGATGAATGCGTAAAAGACAGTCTGAAAGGAGTGCTTTCGAAAACGACCCGTTTAATTGGAATGACCGAAGAGTACCTAAGCAGGACTTTTTCGGCCAATGGCGATTTAGAAGTACAGCGCGAGACATTGGATTTGATGCAGGATGTTATCAATCCGGTTCTGGATGAATTTTCTTCAGAGTTGAAGGAGCACACCATCCAAATTGACGACTGCATTGATGTGATGTCCAATAAGGGAATTTCTATCAAGGCAAGCCGGATCTGTTTGAAGACCGTTTTCAGGAATCTTGTCAAGAACGCCATCGCATACGGCGACCAACGGGGAGCGATAGCCATTGGTTTCCAAGATCATCGTTCTTTTTACAGGTTAAATGTTTATAACAGCGGAAAACCCGTACCAGAAGAATATCGTAACAAAATTTTTACAAAATTTATAAGGCTTGGAAATAATGGGAATGGAGGGACAGAGGGCATGGGGCTGGGTCTGTACCTGGTCAAAAAGGTCATACAGAAACATGGTGGCGATATATGGTATGAGGCTCAAGAAGATGGCTCAAATTTCATATTTACGCTTCCATCGGGGTTAGCCTTTTATACGGACTCATTGTTGCCCATCAAACCAGCACAACCCCAACTCGCAGCAGTACGGTAACAAAAATGAGAAACGAAGCACCAGATCAAGAGACCCGGTATTACGACTAATCACTAACCGAGAAAGGAGGACATTGTATGCGTATCACAAAGATCTTCATATTCTTAGCCTTAAGTCTGGCCATTGCACTTTTGGGCTGTACCAAGGAACAGAAGGCGGAAGCTCCCAAACAAGAGCGAATCGAAAAGAGTTTGGTCCCAGCGAAGGCTGAGGCGATGGGGCCGAATTTTTCTCTGGAGCTTAGCGATCTTAAAGTGGCCATGATGGTTAACACGGCTTCTAAAGAAATTGTCGAGACGCCCAGCCTCAATGGTAGCATCAAGATAACCAACAAATCAAAAGATATCTTGGACATTCAAGGGGTAACTCTCGAATACTTGGATGAAGCGGGGAAGCCAATCGCATTCAAATCTGGAGAGAAGATTTCAAAGGTTTCTTCATATTGGAAGGCTATTAAACCTGGAGAAACCTTCGAAGGGTCCATAGACGCCACCATTCCAAGGGCGGCTATAAAGGAAAAGGCCCTTGGAAAGATAGAAATCAACATGGTCTACATCCCCTCTCCTCTTAAACGCGAGACTTTGACCTTGCCTGAAAAGGTTGAGTAGTCCCATGATATTAATTCATGGGACTTAGCAAAAAGGTGGTGAGCAGAGAACGTGTTAGACCACAGGCAAAGATGGAGATGCTATTGATCCCATTGGTTTAATATTACTCAAGGAAGGCACTAACTTTGGGGCAATGCCGAAATTTAAAAGAAGGGAGGTGAATGAACATGAAAAAGACAATAGTGATGGGCATCGTTGCCCTGGCTGTTTCAGTAGCCTTTGTCTCTGGGGCCATGGCAGAACAGAAACCAGCTCCTGCAACCACTGCACAAGAGACTAAATTGGAAAAGTTCAGCGGTGTGATCGAAAAAGTCGATGAGGCTACAAAGGATGTTCTCGTGCAGCTCCATAAAGAGAAGATGACCTTCTCTATGGGCGACAAAACAAAAATCATGGAGGGCAAGAAAGAGTTGCCTTTCACCGATTTGAAGAAAGGCATGTGGGCGTCCGTGGAGTACCAAAAGGAGGGGAATAAATTGCTTGCTCAATCGATCAGCGTCAGTATGCCGAAGGTTGAAGCAAAGAAAGAGACCCCTTCTGAAGTCAAGAAGGAAAATCCTTCTGAAAAGACGCCTGAAAAGAAGTGATGGGGAACTCAAACCCCATATCCAAAAGGTACAATTAGGTGTTGCCCCAGGTTATGTCATAACCGCAAGGATGGGTTGAGTTTCAAACCGGCTGCACGGTAGCAGCAGAAAGAGGACAAATCATTTAAAAGGAGGAAAAAAACATGAAAAAGACAGTAAAAATCTTAGCATTGGTTTCCATGATCAGCTTTGTTTTTCTTAGTGTTAGCGCTTTGGCCCAAGAAAAAGAGTGGCAAAAAGCGCAACAACTGGGAAAAGGATGTACCATGTGTGCCCCCTACGAAGCGAAGGCTTGGGATACATTTGAAGCCAGTTGGTTGATAGGCTATCAAGTTTTTAGTCCCGGAGGGATGCCTTTAGGACAAATCAGCAATTTGGTTCTTGACCAAGAAAATGGACGGGTTGCCATGGTAATCCTTTCCGATGTCCCTGGTTTGGGCCATAAATTCGTGGCCGTTCCTTACAGTTCTCTGATCAGAACTGGTGAAAACATGTTTGAACTTAGCTTCGGCGATAGAGAGCTTGGAGTGGTCGATCGGTACAACGATCGGTATGTATACGAAATGACAAGAGCTCCGGGTAGCTCTGACCTTTATGGCATTCCACCGGAGATGAACTCTGCATGGGTGGCCGAAATCTACCGATACTACGGACAAACGCCATATTGGACGGAGAAAGGGGAGCATCCCTTTAAGGCCATGGAACTTTATAAAAGCGGCCAATTGGTCGGCATGGAAGTTCGGTCGCCGAAAGGAGAAGCAGAGGCAAAGGTTGTTGATCTGGTAATCGACTCGGCGGACGGGCATATTGCCTTCTTGGTCCTTTCCAATGTCCCGGGCAGGGGTGATGCGTTAGTCGCGGTTCCTTTCGCAGCTCTGTCAAGAAGTGGTAAGAATGTCTTTGTTCTTAACATCACGGGAAAGAAACTGACATCTGCTCCAAGTTTCAATGAGAACAAGGACTTAACCAATCTGGCATTTGCTGAGAATATCTACAGGTACTTCGGCCAACAGCCCTACTGGACAGAAGAGGGGACGCGGTAAGTCCAAATGGTCGATAAAGGTCAAAATCGAGAAGGATGGCAGGCCCGAGACAATTCTTTCCATCGCCCTGCACAACTCCAGGGTTGAGATTGCCATATCCTTCTTATTGAATTGATCAATCAAGATAATGGTCAAGGATTTTACTTGAGACTAAAAATTAGTCTTAACCAGCAAGAATTCTATGAAAGGTTCAAATCAACCCAGTTTTGGAAAAAATAGCTATTAATCATCTCAATGAGGGCGATATCCTTTGGAATCGGGAGGGTTTTATGAAATGCAGTAAATGTGGTGGTAGGATGGTCTATGAACAATTTTACTCTGAAGAAGATACTTTCTTTGGATGGAAGTGTATCTCCTGCGGAGAAATCATTGACCAGGTGATCCTGGAGAATCGACTCGCGCAGAAGGGTTAGTGTACCGCACATCCAGGTCCAAATCGTTCTTTCTTTCCCAATAGAAGATTCGACAAAGAAAAACCTGCCAAAAAGCTCGGTCTCCTTCGGTCATAAGCCCTAATCTTTTCGATCATCTCTGTGATATCCCACAGAGGTCGAAATAAAAATACAATATTTTTCTTCGAAAAATACAGGGTCCACCCGATTTACCTCTGGATCGATTTCTGAGTACCTTTGAATGGGAACCCTGAAATCCAGGGGGACCATCTTTCAGCTTGAGATCGACGGATCAGGCATAAATCAGACATAAGTGGAGATGCAAACAAGTTCGGAGCATTTCGACTATATTAACATACTTATCCATATATTGAGGCATTCAAAAAATGTTGCTGTAGATCGCCGACCAATGTTGGCTTGATCGCGCCATCAATAGGGACCAAACGATTTGCGACACGGAGAAGAACCCCTCTTCTATAAAGGGAAGGGGGTTGTTGTCTATCACGCCCTTCTTCTCCCTGCTGGGGTGAGAGGAAATCGATCAGAACAAAAAAATGCTGATGCGTTTGTATTGGCAGGATTGCCCTTAATTTAAATGAAAAAGCGCAAGATTTTAGAGTAGGGAAGGCCTGAAAAGAATGGAAAAGAAAAAATTTGTTAAAGAATATTTAGAACCGATCGTGATTGCGGTTCTGATTGCCCTTTTTATCAGGGCATTTGTTGTGCAAGCTTTTAAAATTCCATCTAGCTCCATGGAACCGACATTGTTGGTGGGAGACTACCTACTTGTTAATAAATTTATCTACGGAATAAGAATCCCCCACACGGATATCAAGTTTTTCCAATATAGGAAGCCTGAGCGAGGGGATGTCATTGTATTCATTTATCCAAAAGATCCGTCAAAGGATTTTATTAAAAGGGTCATCGGAACGGAGGGGGAAAAAGTGGAGATCATCCAAAACAAAATATTTATCAATGATAGGCTGATCGACGACCCGTGGGGGCACTTTCAAACAGGAGGGTTGCCGGAGTACTACCTCCAAGCGATAGAAAACTTCGGGCCTGTCGTTGTTCCAAAAGACTCTTTATTCGTCTTGGGGGATAATCGCGACAATAGCCAGGACGGCCGTTTTTGGGGGTTCCTTCAGGTTAACGCTGTTTTAGGGAAAGCTTTCATCCTCTACTTTTCATTAGATCGCAATACTGAAAATCTGCTTCATATCGTCAGGTGGTCAAGGATAGTCAAATTGATTCATTAGCTATCCAACTTTTTAAAAGAGGAACTCTCCAGATTAGCCGTTGGGAAAGCCAGGCCCAGGGAGTTGGTTGGCGCTTACCCCCTAAAGCCAATCTCTAAGTTTACATCGTAATGCGGCCCAAAATACAGGATTTTCACGCATAAAATACGGGATTACCTCTATTTATTTCTGGACGACCGCTACGCGAAAATAATTGTATTCGACAAAAAGCTCCGTTTGCCTGTTAAACAAAGTTAACATGATCCATTTACTCCAAAGTGCAATTTTTCTTCTCATGGTTTCCATGGAGCATCAGAGATGAGCTGGCAGACAT
>Ga0315282_10009083_pt1 | contig 15885 bp, 12 predicted proteins | sample YL17G07_20_MG_FD_203693 | JGI IMG/M metagenome (GOLD analysis project Ga0315282, IMG submission 203693) | Sediment microbial communities from Yellowstone Lake, YNP, Wyoming, USA - YL17G07_20 | ecosystem: Environmental > Aquatic > Freshwater > Lake > Sediment | place: USA: Wyoming | collected...
TGCGGCCCTGGAGGCGACCACTGCCATCTCAGCCCTGCGCGCAGCTTCTGCGAACGATTCCTTGTCCAGGGCGAACACCACCTGGCCCTGACGCACGGCCTGGCCGGTGTCGAAATTCACCGTTGCCAGCTGGCCTCCGATCTGGGGGGCGAGATCGAGGAGTTGCCCGGACAGGCGGGCGTCGTCGGTGAAGACCACGCCGCGAAGATAAAAATACCAATACCCGCCGGCAATGGCGCCCAGAGAAAAAAGCAGCAAAACCGCCAGCGCAATGCGGCGCCGGCCGCGATGGGGAATATCACGCAGGACGCTCAAAGGATGCCCAACCCTTCATGGCTACGATCATCGGGTTGTCTCCAGAGGAGAGGGCAACTACCGACGGTGAGGGTCTATAATACCAGAAGCGGTCCGGCGAAACAACACGATCGCCCAGTGGCCGGCCGCAGACCAGAGCCGGATGAACCGCGACTAACCGCGCTCGACATCCTTGGACGGCGCGAAGTGCATGATCATCCGGATTTCCTCGGGACTCTTCACCTCCACGTGCAGCACCAGGCAATCGAAACAGGCCTTGAGCTCGTCCTCGACCAGAGTCAGGAGGTCCGGCAACACCCGGTACATGGATTCGTCAAAGGCGTGCTTGATATCTTTTGTGGTTCGTACTTCATCCGTCACGTTTTATCTCCTTGCGATTTTTTCAACCGTCCGCTCACCAGCGGCGATCCGCATCAAAGGGCACCACGTCGCAGGTCTCCACATACCAGGTCAGGAGACGGTCCCGGAGCCGGGCCAAGACCTCGGCCTGGCCCGGATCGTCGATGACGTTGTAAAGCTCTTGAGGATCCCGCCCCAGGTCGTATAGCTCATCCGGCTCGTAGAGACGGCGGACGTACTTGTGGGTGCGCGTGCGGCACATGGCGGCCTTCCCTTGCCAGGGCCGCTCGTCTGAGAGCTGCAGCCGGATGCGGGGCCAGTATGGATTCTTCTCGGGCGTATCGGCCAGCCCGAGGGATTCGGCCTCCATGGCCTGCCGCTCGCCCACGCGGCGGCCGCCCTCGCAGAAGACGGCGTCCCGAAGCTCGTCCGTCTCTCCGGCCAGCACCGGCAGCAGGCTCCGGCCGAAATGGTCGTAGCCGGGTTCGACGCCGGCCAGATGATAGACCGTGGCCGAAAAGTCCACGAGTTCCACCAGGGCCTCGCTGACCCGGGGGACGACCGGGACGCCGCGGGGCGGCTTGACCAAAAACGGCACCCGGGTCAGACAGTCCTGAAAGGTGTTCTGCGTCTTTTCCACCAGTCCGTAGTCGCCGGCGAAGTCGCCGTGGTCGGAAAAGAAGAAGAAAGCCGTATCGTCCCACATGCCAGCCTGCCTCAGAGCGTCCAGGATCAACCCCACCTGGTGATCGACCCGGGCGCACATGCCGTAATAGACGGCCCGAAGCTCGGTCCACCGCTCCTCGGTCCAGCCCCGCATGTTCTGGCCCTGGCGAAGACCCTCCAGGGTCAGGGGCATTTTGGAGGGATCGGCCGAAACCGGCGCGCGAGCCGGCAGCTTGGCCCGGTCGATTTGGCCGAACCAGGGCTCTTCCACGCCGTAAGGCGGATGAGGATAGCCCAGGGCCAGGTTAAGGAACAGGGGCCGATCTTGATCGTAGTTCAAAATGAATTCCCGGGCGCCGAGCACCCAGCCCCAATCGAGATCGCCGTAAATCTCGTCCGCGCCCTTGTCCAGCCGGCCGGCAAAGAAGCTGTAATAGGTGTCGCTGTCCGGCGCACCCCGCCAGGCCTGGTCCCGGTGAAGGCCGGGCCGCGGCGCGTGCCCCCACCGCTCGAAATCCGCCGGCCGCGGGGTGTAACGCACGTCGCACTCGCCTTCCCACCCGTGCTGCGCCGGCACGAGGTCATTGCGGCTGGTCCACCAGACAAAGTACCCCTTGTCCCTCAAAATCCGCTGGAGATTCGGCTCCCCCTCCCGGGCGCGCAGCATGTGAAACATGGTCCGGTGTCCCCGCACGTGCGGGTACCACCCCGTCATGAAACTGCAACGCGAGGGCGTGCAAACCGGGTTCTGGCAGAAGGCGTGCCGAAAGGAGACGGCCTCCTCGGCGGCCAGGCGGTCCAGGTGGGGCGTCACGGCCGCCGGGTTGCCCAGGTGGCCCAACACGTCCCCGCGCCATTGGTCCGGGTTGAAGAGAACAATGTGAGGACGCTTTTTTCCCGGCATGCCCGCCCCTAGCCCTTCAGGCCCAACATCTCCCTGTCCCGCTCCATAAAATAAATCCAGGTGTTGCGGGACATGAGGCAGTAATCCTCCTCGGCGAGCGCTTCCAGGAGCTTCAAGTGCAGTTGCCGGGCCTCCTGGTCTTTGGGATCGTGTTTCAGAAGCACGTCCAACACCTGGATGGCCAGCTGGGCCTGCTTTTGCCCAAACAGCTCCTCGGCCCGCTTCAATATGGCCTGCCGGTCGCCGATCAACCGGAAGACCTCCTCGTTGACCTCCCGTTCCGGGCGAGGGAGGAGATGGGCCGGGTTGTGATCGAAATAGCCGTGGTACCAGCGATAGATGTTATAGACCGCGAATTCGGGCCGGGAGTAGGAAAAGCGCAGGAATTCGTGCCGCTGGAGGTGCTCCGGCAGCTTCACCTTGTAGATCAACTCCTCCACCGGGACGTCCTTGTTAATGCCGTCCACCACCTGGTCGTGGATGGAATGGATGGCCTCGATGGTCACGTCCAGCACCTCCCGGGCGTCGGCGCCTTGATAGACGGGGCGGCCGCCGTGGGCGATGAGCAGCTCCGGTTTCTTGTCTCGCACCGCTTCCAGGGCCCGGGCCCAGGACAGGGTGAAACGGGTCGGCTTGAACGGGTTGCCGATGTTGGGAAAGCCTGCAATGATAAGGTCCCCGACAAAGGCGGTCTTGATCTCGGGCACGAAGACCCAAACCGCATCGTCGGTTTCGGCCCGGGCATGGAACAACTCAAAAGTCCGGCCGCCCAGGGTGAAGGTCAGGGTCTCGTCGAAAAGACGCGTCGGCAAGATCGGGCTCGGCCGGTTCGCGGCCGGCCGGCGGAAGGGCACGTTGAACTGGATGGCCCCGATCCGGGCGCGATGCTCGGCCAGGATGCGGTACTTCTCCAGCCGCTCGGGAAGATATCGTTGGCCGATGATCTCCGGCCGATCCTCGAGAAAGGTCCCGGTCCCGCCGGTGTGGTCGCCGTGGCCGTGGGTGTAAATAATGTACCGGACCGGTCCGCCGGTCTCCTTGACCTTGTCGTGCAGCCTTTGTCCCACCACCGGACCCACCAGGGTGTCGATGAGCACGATGCCTTCGGGCGTGATCACCCAGGAGGCGTTGGCGATGGGGATGCGGGCCACGTGGACCTCAGGGTGGGGCTGCTCGAAGCGGACGTCCGTCTGGGAGAGAACCTGCATGGCCTGGCCGCGCTGGGGCCGCAGGGCGGCCTCCAGCACGTCTTCGGAAGGCCTGGAAACATTTTCCTGATGCGTCGGCGTACGGCTTGTCATGTTATACAACTCCTTAAAAAAGAATGGCATCGTTTATAGCACATTATTTGGCCGGGGGCGTCGAATTTCAAAAACAGCATACGCACCCCTCGGTTTAGGATATCACAGGATGAGACCGGTGCAAAACACAGGATTCCGAGACGAAATCGAGGAGGGCGAGGATCGAAGCCATTCGACAGGCTCATGGCCCCGAGCGAAGTCGAGGGGCCGCAGGAATATTACTATATTTCGAGGACTTCGAGCCGAAGCCCGACAATGAGTTCGACCGGAAGCCGAAGTTTTGCCATGGTCACAGGATCCATTTGCGTTTGATGTTCCAGAGGCTGACCGCGAACAAGCCGAGGCAGAATGCGCCGAGGACGGCCAGGTCGAACGCATAAGACATGGCATTGCCGCGGTGAATCGCCCCATGCAAAACGTCGGCGCCATAGGTCAGGGGCATCGCATAGGCCAGGGGCCGCAGGAATGCCGGCAGCTTTTCGATAGGAAAAAACAGCCCGCACAGAAAAATCATGGGAAAGCGGAAAAAGTTGGAAAACGTCTGGGCCTCGAACACCTCACGGACCGCCACGGCGATAAACAGCCCCAGGAAGGTCGAAGTCGCCGCGATCAGCACGATGGCGGGCAGGGTGGCCGACCAGACCACACCGGACAGGTCCGTCAGGAACGCGGCCATCAGGATGGGCACAAAGGCGTTGGCCACGCCGAACAGGATCGCTCCGGACGTCTTGGCCAGCATCAGGAGTTCCAGCGGGATAGGCGCCAAAAGCAGCCGCTCGAACGAACGGCCTCTTTTCTCGAACGTGACCGTGACCGCGAGCATGGAAGTGGTTCCGAAGAGGATGGAAATGGCCGTGACGCCGGGGAGCAAATCAAGGCCGCCGTCCAGACGGCCGCCCGACTTGATGAAAAACATACCGGTCCAGGCCAGCGGAAAGATCAACCCCCAACTGATGTTGGGCGGCTTGAGGTAATAGGCCCGCATGTCTTTGACCAAAATGTTCCAGAAAGCGATCCATGATTTCATGCGCCGCCCCCATTCTTTCCTCATCTTTCCGCATCGCCTCCGCCTCGATCCCGGTGACACGAACAAAGATGTCTTCCAGCGACGGTTGCCGCCGGCGGGCTTCCAGGACTTCGGCGCCCTGATCCTCGAGGAACCGCGCCAGGGGTCCGACACGAACCGGTCTCAGGGCTTCGACGCGAATCTGCTGGTCAGAGATAGGCTGGAAGACGAGGTCCGGGAAGGCCGAAATGAGTTTTTCGCTGACCGCCGGCTCGGCCTCTGCAAAAGTCAGAAACATCACCTGACTCTCATGCTGGGGCTGGATCAGATCGGCGACCGCGTCGGTGCGGACGATTCGGCCGGCCACGATGAAGGCGATGCGGCCACACAACCGCTCGGCCTCTTCGATATAGTGGGTGGTCAAAAAAATGGTCGTGCCGGCCTGGTGGAGGGCCGCGATGAGCCTCCGGACCTGCCTCGCGCTGGCGACATCGAGGCCCGTGGTGGGCTCGTCCAAAAATAGAATCCGCGGCTGGTGGATGATGCCGGCGGCGAGGGCGAGTTTGCGCTTCATGCCTTTGGAATACCCGGCAAACTTTCGGCTCGCCGCTTCGGCCAGACCGAACTCAGCCGGCAGCCCCTTTGGCCCGCGCCTCCCGATTCTGCCGGCGCAGTCCATAAAGCGCCGCACAGAAGCATAGGTTTTGAAAACCCGTTAGCTCAGGGTAGAGATTGCTTTCGTCCGGGACGCCGCCGAGCAGGTGCTGGGCCGCCCTGGGCCTCCTCGTGCAGTCGATGCCCGCGATGCGGATGGCGCCCGCATCCGGCCGGGCCAGGCCGGTGAGCATATTGATGGTAGTGGTTTTCCCCGCACCGTTGGGACCGAGAAAACCGAAAATCTCGCCCTGGCCCACCTCAAAATCGACTCCCGCCACCGCTTCCACTTCGCCGAAGCGCTTGGCCAGATTTCGCACCTGAATGGCAACCGCGGGAGTATCGGTCATGTCCTGGCTCCTTATCTGCTCCGGGAACGATCGTGGGGCTTGCCCTCGAACTGCTGCGGCCTTTGGCAGCCCTTTTTCGCCTCACCCGGGGCATTTCTTGTTTATTAAGTTATCGCGCAGATACTTATCCATAGCCGAAAAAAAGAGACCCCCTACCCGTCCATCTCCAAAAGACCTTCGGCCGCCTTGTGCCACCTGGCCAGCGTTTCTTCGTTGACCCGGTAATGGACAAAATACCCCCGCTTGTCCGCCGTCACCAGCTCCGCGTCGCGCAGCACCCGCAAGTGTTGGGAAACGGCCGTCGGCGTGATGGCTAAGGCCCGCGCCAGAGCGTTCACACACAGGGAGTGGTGCTTGAGCAGCTCGATCATCCGTACCCTCGTCCCGACCGAAAGCACTTTGAAAATGCGAGCGAGCCTTTCGGAATTTTTCACGCCGGCTCCTTTGATTTAGTACCAACGCAGATACTTTAGAATCAGCGACCCCAATGTCAGGGAAAAAAGACCTTCCCGGGCAGGGTGAAAATCCTTGCCCTGGGGTTTCGGCCCGGCTTCCCCGCCCGATCTGGCGAAAAACTTCAAAGCGCGTTTTCCCCATGCCCTTCAACGCGGTTCACCCGGTCCGTCAAGCCCCGCGAAAATACCAGATAGCCCAGGCCGGCGATCCAAGCCACCGAGGCGATGAGGGCCCAGGCCAGGGCGAAACGGCCGGGTAAAAGGTCCAGAACCACACCGCCGAACAGGGGGCCGGAAGACCAGCCCGCCATGGCGAAAAGGCTGACCAGGCCCATGTACCGCCCCATCCGCCCGGCCGGGGCCAGGTGGGAGGTCAGGGAGAGCCCCGGCGGCGACATGGCCACCTCCCCCAATGAAAGCAGCGCAAAGACCGCGAGAAAGGCCGGAAATCCCGTCCAGACGCCGGCCAGCCCGAACCCCAGGCCTAGAAACCATCCCCCCAGGGCCATCTGATAGGTGAGCTTCACCCGGTTCATCAGCCGCGTCAGGGGGAATTGCAGCAGGACGACCAGGATGCCGTTCACGGTGAACAGAAGCCCCACCTGATGTTTCGTGATTTTGATGAAATCGACGGCATAGACGGGAAAGGTGCTCATCATCTGGGAAAAAACGAGGTACAGGAGGAAGGACAAAACCACGTGCTGAAACAGGTGCAGGTCCTTGCGCACGGCCCAAAGGTCGGACAGCCGAAAGCGCTCCTCGGCCAGGGTCTTGGGCGGGGCCTTGAAGAAAAACAGAAAGACCAAGCCTGCGGCCAGAATGAACAGGGCGGCAATGAAAAACAAGAGGGCAAAGGACAGGCCGGCCAAGAGGCCTCCCAAGGCCGGCCCCACCGCCCACCCCAGGTTGGAGACGGTGCGGATGAGCGCATACCCTTTGAGGCGGTCCCCGATCGGCAGGATGTCCGCGGCCGCGGCGTTGGCCACGGGCATGAAGATCGAACCTACCACCGCGTTTAAAACGAAGCACAGGACAATGGCCGGCAGACTCCATCTCAGATACATCCCCAAGGCCAGAAGCATGAAGGCGCCGGCGTGACCGAGCGGGGAAAGGGTCAAAAGCGGGCCGCGGCCGAGGTGATCCGACAGCTCCCCGGCCGTCATCTGCGAGGCCATGCGGACCACGGTCAGGAGAGTGTAAAAGAGCCCGATCTGTGTGAGGGACATGCCATGCTCGGCATGGAGATAGATGGCGATGAAAGGCATGGTCAGGGCGCCGCCGAAAGAGCTGACGCCCAGTCCCAAAGACAGAATCCAAAGACGGCGGTCGAACCGTCCGGCCGCAACCGCCAGTCGCCGGATCATAAGACACCACCGTAATTGCCGGAGGTCTTGCTGGTTCAGACCGCCGTGAGGCCTCCGTCTACCATGACCGCGCTGCCGGTGACGAAAGAGGCGTCATCCGATAGGAGAAAGGCGACCACGCTGCCAATTTCGGCTGGATCGGAGGCGCGCTCCACGGGCGATTTGGTCAAAGGCCGTGGCAGGGCCTCGCCGGGTGGGGTCCGGTCCGCGGCCCGGTCTTCCTGGACGTGCTGGCCGAGGTTGGTCCGGACCGCGCCCGGGCAGATGCAGTTGGCTCGAATGCCCTGAGACGCATAATCCACCGCGATCTGTCGGGTGAGCTGCAGCAGGCCGCCCTTGCTGGCCGCATAGCTCGCGGCCGAACCACCCGGGCCCACCACGACCGAGGCGACGGACCCGGTGGTGACGATGGACCCGCCGCCCGCGGCCAAAAGATGAGGGATGGCGTGCTTGGCCGTGAGAAAGGCGCCGGTCAGGTTGACGCGCAACACCCGTTCCCAATCCTCGAGGGCCGTCTCGTGAATCCAGCCCCGCCCGACCGTGCCGGCGCAAATGAACACCGCGTCCAGCCCGCCCAAGGACTTGACCGCGGTTTCGATCATGGCCTTCACCTCGGCCTCGATGCCCACGTCGCAGGGTACGGACAACGCCTCCCCGCCGGCCTGGACAATGGCCTGGGCCGTATCTTCGGCCAGGGCGGCGCGTTTGTCCGCCACCGCCACCCGGGCCCCTTCGGCCGCGATACGCAAAGCCCCGGCCCGGCCGATGCCGCTGCCTCCGCCCGTGACCACGGCCCGCCGTCCCACCAACCGCCGCGGCACGGGTGCATTCGATTTTCGTTCCTCGCTCATAATCCTCCCCTGTTCTTGGTCGCTGGGCCGCGGTCGCATTCAGGGCCGACAGCCCTTATTTCCGCTGAAATTGCCGGTTAAGGTATTCGATGACCTTGGCGGCGATCGCCTCGGGTTGTTCGAGCAGCAGGGCATGGGCCGCGTCCGGAATCTCCTCGAGGGCGACCCGTCCGCCAAAGGCCTCCTTAAGTTGCCGTCCGTTGGCCGGCAGAGCGCAGATGTCCTCCAGGCCTTGAATGATAAGCATCGGCGCCTGCCCGCCGGACCACCAGTCTTCGAGCGGCGTGGCCTGCCCCGCTTCGCCGTGCGCCCGCCTCGCCTCGGGCCAGTTGCCCGTGAGCCAGACATCGGGCGACGAGTTTTGGGCGAAGTAAGCCTTCTTCAAAGCCCCGCGCCTCTCGGCCTCGGTCGCCTGGGGCGACCTCGCCATTGCCACGGCCTCGAGAAACTCCGGCGGAGGCGGCACCTTGCCGGCGGCCGCCAAGAGTACCAGGCATTTCACCAGCTCCGGCCGGTCCGCGGCCAGGCAGCGGGCCACCCGGTTGCCGAAGGCATGCCCCACGATCCCGGCCGGCGCGCCTTGAAGCGCCTCGATGATCCGGCCCAGGTCCGCGGCTAAATCGTGCAGCGTCAGGCCTTGAAGCGGCCCCCGGCTCTGGCCCGCGCCCCGCGGATTCATTGCGGCCGCCCGATATCCGACCCGGGCCAGGGCCGTCGAAAGGCCCAAAAAATCCGCGGCGCCCCGGCCAATACCCGGCACTAGAATCACCAAAGGCCCGGAATTGCCCTGAAGGTCGATCTCAAACGCCAGGCCGTCGGCCTCGATGATCTGTTGCGTCATGTGCGTCCTCCTGCTGCCTAAAACGGTCCGACCGAACGACCGGACTCGGGAAGTCTCCCGCCCGCGATCCGGCGGAGGGAAACGACTTCAGCGCTTGAAAGTCTGATTCTCAGGATCAAACAAGAAGTATTCCTTCTGGTCCCAGAAGACGCGGCCGGACGGGCCGCCGGCCGGCAGGGTGGCCAACATGCGGGCCGTGGGATAGACGATTGACGGGTCCTGTCCCTGGGGCATGAGGCCGGTCTTGGTGACGCCGGGGATGAGGCCGTTGACCAGGATGTCCTCGCCTTCTTCGATCTCTCGAGCGGCGTGCCGCGTCAGGGCAAAAAGGGCCGCCTTGGAGCACCCATACGCGGACATGCCTGGACCGCCCCCCTCGGCCGCCCGGGACAGGACGTTGATGATCCGGCCGTAGCCCTGTCGGCGCATGACCGGCAGGGCGGCCCTCAGGCCATAAAACGGACCGAAGAGATTGACCCGGAAGACCTCCTCGAAACGGTCCGGTCCATAGTCGACGATCAGGGCCCTGAAGCCGATACCGGCGTTGTTGATCAGCACGTCCAGCCGGCCGAAGGATTCCACGGCCAGGTTTACCATCGTCTGGACCTGGGCCGGGTCCGATACGTCCACGATAGCGGTCGTCGCCCCCTGCTCGGCCAACGGCTTCAGCCCCTCGCCATGGCGGTCCACGGCCACCAGACGCGCCCCGTCCTTAAGAAAACCCTGGGCCAGGGCATGCCCGATCCCGCTGGCCGCCCCGGTGATCGCCACCTTCATCTCGCTCAGTTGCATGTCGTTTTCCTTTCTCTTTTTTTAGGTGTACCATGAGCCAAGCCCGGATTTCAATCCGGATGCTGTAAACCGCCGCAAGGACGCGCCGCAGGCCGGGGCCGGGTGTTGTTTTCCGGCCGGACTAATGGTACCTTTACCGGCGGAATAAAAGAACCCTCGGGCTGGGAAACCGCCTTGGCCTAAAGGAAAAACTCATGTCCGTCCATCACGCCTATCTCAGCCTCGGCGCCAATCTGGGACACCGGCAGGCGAACCTCCTGCAGGCGCTCCAGTTCATCCAAACCCGAACTTCTGTCAAGCGCATTTCGTCCTTTTACGAAACCGATCCGGTCGGCCTCCGGGACCAGCCCCGTTTTATCAACGTGGCCTGCTTTCTGGAAACCGAACTCTCTCCGCGGGAGCTTCTGGATTTTGTCAAGTGGATCGAGAAGCGCCTGGGACGAAGGTCTTCCATTCCCAACGCGCCCCGGCCGATCGACATCGATCTCCTCCTTTACGATGAGACGGTCATCGACACGCCCGAGCTGGTGATCCCCCATCCCCGCATGCACGAACGCGCCTTTGCGCTGGTCCCTCTCGCCGAAATCGCGCCCGAAACCCTCGCCCATCCGGTCCTGAAAAAAACCATCCGCGAACTCCTGGCTTCGGTTTCCAGCGAAGGCGTGTGCCGCATCGAGCGCAGCGTAGGCATCAACCTCGAACGCGACGTCCAGCAATCCCAACCATCCGTGGCCATGGGACTCAGCCGGGCCGGTGTTACCGGCCTGGAGCGCATCATCCGCATCTCGGACGGCAACCGGGACATCCACTTCTATGCCGAGCTGGACCTGTTCGCCGACCTCAACGCCAACCAGACCGGCGTGCACATGTCCCGTTTTAGCGACGTGCTCGAAGAGATTATCGAGGAAATCTCCATCGAACCCTCCCCGGACATCGAATCCCTGGCCGAGCGGCTGGCCAGGCAGGTGCTTAAAAGCCAGCAGACGGTCCGCTCCGAGGTCCACATCCGGGCCCACTCCCCCATGCGCAAGACCACGCCCGTCACCGGCAAATCGGTCGAGGAGTTGTACACCCTCATCGGCATTGCCGCCGCCACCAGCCAGCAGACCCGCAGCCTGGTCGGCGTGGAGACCGAGGGCGTGACCGCCTGCCCCTGCGCCCAGGACATGGTGCGCAGTTACAGCCGGGAGCTGCTCCTGGACGAAGGCTTTTCAGAGAGCGACGCCGGCCGGATTCTGGAAGTGCTGCCCATCGCTTCCCACAACCAGCGCGGCCGCGGCACCCTGCTGGTCGGCTCCCGCCAGCAGGTGCGGGCCGAGAACCTGGTGCACATCGTGGAAGCGTCCATGAGTTCCGAGACCTACGAACTGCTCAAGCGGCCGGACGAGTTCTTCGTGGTCAACAAGGCCCATCGAAACCCCAAGTTCGTGGAAGACGTGGTGCGGGAGATGCTGCGCAACGTGGTGGAGATCTACCCCGACCTCCCGGACGACGCCTTTGTTCTGGCCAAGCAGGTCAACTTCGAAGGTATCCACAAGCACAATGCCTTTGCCGAACGTTACGGGACACTTCAGGAAATCCGGCGGGAGATGGTGCACGGCCAGCCGGTGACGCGCCACACCACGCTCCAAGACTGGCTCCTGGCCGAGGAACGCTGATCCGAGGCGGGAAAGCCGGGCGGGGCCTAATAATCGTACTTCCAGAGCAGGCCGAAACCGCTGCCGGTTATGGGATTCAGGTCTGTCTGCAGAATGAAATGAGGGGTAAGCTCGATCTCCACCAAGATGTGGTAGCCGGCGGCGTCCACTTCCTTTTCGGCCTGGACGTAAACTTTTTCCATCGGACTTGCGCCCAGCCCCACCGCCGTTCCCCCGGTTTCGGTCCGATGCAGCCCCACCAAGTCCACGCTCAACGCCTGTCGGATGCGGGAAATAAGTCCCGGGTCCGCCCACGAGTACGCGCCAAAAAGCTCGCCGGCCGCCTTGGCCAGTTGCAGGGCCTGCAGCGGCGAGACTTCGGCCATGGACCGGCCGAAAAGCAGCCGGGCCAGCATCTCGTCCTGAGGCAGAGGTGGGTCCGACTCCATAGTCATCCGCAGGGAAGAAATCGGCCCGGACAGGTGCGCCATAACGGCTATGCCCTTCTGGCGGTTCTCGCCGGCCACCTCCAAAAATGGGGCCGGCGGAATCTGTCCGTCAAAGGTCAATCCGCCCCGGGTGAGCTGGAACGGCTTGTCTAAAAACATAAACCGCCCCCGAACCAGGGTCAGGCCGCCGGTGAGCTTGGGCGCGGACAGCGTGCCCCCCAACCGAATAGCGCCCTTGCAGGTGGCGTCCAACCCCCGGCCACGCACGTGAAACCGATTCGGGAACTCCGCCGCCAGGTCCAACGCGAGATCGAAAGGGCGGCGCAGCGGCTCTGGGACAGGAGGATTTATCACCAGGCCGGCGTTCACCTCCTTCACCTTCACTTCCGGTTCCTGGTTGGCCAGGTGCTGCGGCAGAAGAATCTCGGTCGGCATGAAGGAGACCGATCCGGACAGCCGCCCGCTCCGCCGGGTGCCCTCGAGGGTCAACCGGCCGTCGCCACTGGTGGTGACCAGGTCCGAACGGACGACCTGGGCCTGGTGCAGCCTCAGCTCCATGTGGTAGGAAGGCTCCCAGGCCTGATCGAGCCGCAGCCAGCCTTGGCCGGTGATGCGTCCCTTTTCCCCGTCCGTGGCGCTCAGGTCGGACAGCACGATCTCTTGCCCGTCAGCCCGGAGCGTGACCGAAACATCGTAGAGAAGGATGCCCAGACGCAAGTGCTCGTAATAGCCATGGATCAGGGAGGCCTGACCGCTGAGCCGCGGCGCACCCCATGTGCCCATGAGAGCGAGATCGACCTGGGCCGGCCCGGAAAGCACCTGGTTATCAAGGGCCAGCAGTTGGGTTAGGAGACCGAGATCGAGGGCCGTCTTCAAGCTCCCGGACATCGGCCGGTCCTTGTGGACAACCAGGGAAAAGGGCCGCAGGGAAAAGGAAACCGGGAGGTCGGCCTTGACCAACCCCGGCGGCCCCTTCTGGTCGGTCAACTGCGCCTCGACCGCCAGCCGTCCCTGGGCCAGTCTCAGCGTCATCTTCGCCTGGAGGGGCCGCACGTTGGTCGCCTCGGCCGGCAGGAAATTATACACCCACAAGGTTCCTTCAAGATGCGGGTCGGAAAGCCGCCCAGACAAGGCCAGGTTGCCGCTGACCTGCCCCGACAACGGGATCGGAATGAAAGCGCCGGCAGCCTTGAGCGGAACCTGGAGGAGCTTAAGGTCGGCGCCTATATTTTCGCCATTCAGGTCGGCCTGGCCGGTGAGCCGGCCGGATCCGAGCAGGAGGTCCAGCCCGCTGACCGTGCCCTTGCCGTTTACCATTTCCAGGACCATCGGCCGGAGAAGCTGCAGGGGATTTCGGTCGTACGTGCCCGAGATCGACTCCACCACCAGAAGGCGGCGGGCCTCGGCCACCCGCCAGGTCCCGGACACGGTCAGCTCGAACGGCCGAAGGTACCGGCCCTTCCCCGTGGCCAACAGGCGCAGGTCCGGGCCGTCCCTCCGCCCCTGAACCTCGGCCCGCCCCAGGCTGAGCCCGCCGTAGCGGAGCCTCTCCAGCACGGCACTGGCCCTCACACCCTCCAGGTCCCGCAGGCCGTCGGCCTTCACGTCCATCTGCAGGGACTGGATACAGGCCTGGCCGACGCACACCTTTTGCATCTGCGCCTTGAACGCCACCTGCTGTCGTCCGCGGTCGGGATGAAGCGACACTTCCACCTCCCCGGTGCCGGACAACCGGTGCCCGAACTCCTCTCCCAGCTGGGACAGGTCCCGGGCCTTGAGAAGGCCCTGGCCTTCCATCAGGCCGCTGGGCCGAAGCACGCTCACCTGACCTTGAATTTCCGCGCCGGGCACGCTGAGCCTCAGGCCGGTGAAGGAAAGCCGATCCGGCGCCAGCGCCGCGCGCGCCTGGGCCTGGATGTCTCTTGCACCGGCCCTGGCCTTTACCTCCAGGCGTCCCTGAGCCTTGGCCGGAAGATCGGCGGCCTCGACCCGCGCCACGACATCTCGAATTTCCTCATCCCAAGCCCGGATCGTTTCGCACCGCGCCTCCGCTTCCAGCCTGAACCGTTCGAAGCCCCCGGCGAGAACGCCCTTCACGCGGAGCGGCGCCCGGGCTTCGACACCCCAAACCCGCATCAAGGCCGGAGCCTCCAAAGTCCAGGCCAGGTCGAGAAGTTTCTTGTCCCAGATCACGGCGCCGGACAAATTCAAAACTCCCTTCCCCCGGCCCACGAACCGCTTGAGGTCCAGGCGTTTCCCTTGCCACCGGCCCTCACCCTCGAATGAAACCACCGGGCCGATCAAGGCGGACGCGTACGGAGGCAACCCCGACGGTTCGAGCAGCCGACCCGCGAAACCCAGGCGAAGCGCGGGGTCCCTTAAAAGGCCCTCCACCCGCAGGGACAGCAGGGCCCGCGCTGACAGGGCCCGAGCCGAAACGGCCGGAAGACGTGCCAAATCGTTCAGCCGCGCCTCCACAAGCGCCTTCACCGATAGCTCGGGCACGGTGAGCGTTCCTTGGGCCGAGACCTCCCCGATCGGCCCGGCCAGACGCAGGCGGGAAAAGACCAGGCGGCGGAAAGTCTCGCTTTGGACCTGAAAGGAGAGCGCCAAAGGTTCCCCGTTCGCCCCAAAAGCCGGCCGGTGGCGTCCGGCCAGAACCATTTCGCCCTGCGCCTTTAGGCCCTTGAACCCGGCGGTCAGAGGCGCGGTCAGACCCAAATTCGTGGCGAGCTGTATGGAAGAAAGGGAAACCCCCTGAAAACTCGCCTTGGCGAGACGGGTCGATACGTGAACCTCCGGCTCCAGCAGGGTGCCGCCGAGGCGGCAGTCCAATCGGCCGCCTTCCTCGACCTTCAGACCGGCCACCGCAGCCTTGCGCGGAAAGTCTGTCACGTTCAACGTCAGAGCCCCGCTGACAGCCAGGCCGTCGAGGTTCAGGGACAATCGTGCCGTGGCCTGGAGTTCGGGCGTGCCGATCTTCAGGGTATCCACCGCCAGAACCCGTTCCCCTTGGAGGTGTCCCTCCAAGGCGAGGGTTGCCTGGCGGCCGACCAGGGTTTCCAGGTTCGGGGCAAGGTGGAGGCCCGGCTCGAGGCGGCCCTGTCCGCTGATTCTCAAGCGGGGGGTGCGGCTGAGATCGGCCGAGAAATCGGCGGCGGCCGTGGCCGTGCGGCTCAGGGAGAGGGACAGACGCCCCTTGACCTCCTGCAGGGGTCCGCGGCCGGCCAATTCGGCCCGGATGGCGGTCTGCTCGGGCAGGTGCAGGAGGCGGCCCAGGAGGCCGCCCGGGGCCTCCTCCAAGGTCGCGTCCAAGGCCAGGGAAGTCTTTTCGGCGTCCCACTGACCTTGAACGTGCAGCCGATCCCCGGACCCGTCCAGACCCGCCACGCTGAGCACCGTCCTCGTGGTAGCGCCGGCTATTTGGACCCGGCCCTCAACGGAAAAATCCTTAGCCTCCTTCAGACCTAGCACCGGCGTTTCGACCGTCAGCCGGGTCACCTTCAGCCGTTGCACTTCGATTTTCAGGGGGAAGCGACGTTCGGGGAGGCCTTTAGGCTCGGCTTTTTTCTCCTCAGGCTGCCAGGGCCGGTGAAAAACGAGCTTTTCCAGAGAAAGGTCGGTCACGACCAAGCGCCTTCGCAGCAACGCCGACGGCTGCCAGGAAATCCGGACGCCGGACCCGGACAACCATGCTCCGCGCCGGTCCGAAATGGTGAACCTGGCCAGGCGAAGATGCCTGGGAAAGCCTGGTCCCAGCTCCTCAAGGCGGACGGTCAGGCCTTCCACGGAAAGCGCGTTGGCGATCAGCCGGGTGGTCAGTCGGCGACCCGGGTCCGTGTAGAAGAGAAAAAAGAGGCTCCCGGCCAAGATCAGGACCAGCGCCGCCGCCCCGGCCAGAAACAAAGTCCGCCGTCTCTTCGGAGGTCTTAAGGTTGCAGCCGGCTCGCTCAAAAGGACT
>Ga0315282_10009084_pt1 | contig 15884 bp, 13 predicted proteins | sample YL17G07_20_MG_FD_203693 | JGI IMG/M metagenome (GOLD analysis project Ga0315282, IMG submission 203693) | Sediment microbial communities from Yellowstone Lake, YNP, Wyoming, USA - YL17G07_20 | ecosystem: Environmental > Aquatic > Freshwater > Lake > Sediment | place: USA: Wyoming | collected...
GAGGGTAGATGGGCGAAACGTTTGTCGGCTTTGGTTTAACGCCTCTTCGTTTATTTCGCTTAAACCCGCACTGGCTCAGGCTTAAGTTACGTTTGCGTTTGTGGCGCTGCTTTCGTTTTGCCTTTGCGTGTTGCCTTGTGACATAAAAGACGTAGGTGCAGGTCTATTTAAAAAATTGGTCTGAATTACTGAGATATGCCTCTTCAGGGCATAAAAATTGACTCTTTTCTGAAAATACGCCTAGTCTAGTAGACGGGGATATCTCCTAAAGTCCCAACTATTAGTCGGATTTTCGACATATCTAACATACCCACTAAGGTAATATGCGATTAAACAGAAATGCTTTTTTCATTACAGTCTCTCTAACTGCCATGCGCACGCCTGTCAGTGCGAATCTCATACATTTCTATATTTGTTTACTATTTTCTCAAAAAGCGTTTCTAGGGTCTTACTTTCCAGCCCATTTTCTTTGAATATAGATAATAATTGGCTTACATGAGTCGGATTCTCCATCACATATTTCCCTTGCCCTAGCTGATTATTTTCGCAGTATGTTTGCAAAATTCTACTAAAATCGGCTTCACCTATCTCTTTAATGAATTCGCCTTCAAGGTCGGTGCGGATGCAAGCGAACTCGTCTGTTATCTTGTTTGGAAAATCTTCTGGTTGACACCCATAACACCTCAGAATATTCCGATTTGCATCTTTTCCGCTTCCATCACCAGTTGCTGGATTGAAATCGGAGTCCCAGATGGCGTATTCTGGAATCTCTAGACTCCTAAAGACGGATATTGCCTCAGTCATACTCTCTTTGCCCGAACAAGGAATAACTGAAATACCATCTCTCTCAAAATTGACGCCTTTATAAACAGCATAACCATAAACCAACGCTCTGTCTTTTATTCCTTCCACAAGTACAACGAGTTTGGCGAAGAAACCCTCGTTCATCCATGGCGTCATCAAGCTAATTAGCCTCTGTCTGAGGCTTTCCTCTGAGATTGAATGTTGATGTAACCCTTTTGAAGTTTCAACCAACATAGCTACGCTTTGCAAACTAGCAAGATTGATTTTGGTTTGTTTTGGCTTTTCAGGGTCAACTCTAGTTTTTCGGAAAATCCTCAATTGATTGAATCTCTGATAATCAACCATTAATGGCGAATGAGTACTATAAATCACTTGAATATTGCCCACACCTTCTATGCCTCGGTCAGTTAGTTGTAAAAGCGTCATTGATAGGTGTCTTTGTCTGTCTGGGTGTTGATATAATTCTGGTTCTTCTATGCCAATTATCAAACCCGGTAAGCTTCTTGTGAGCATCGTTTCTCCCTCATTTGCGATTTCTGGAGTTTCTTCCAATGCTTGCGCTGCTTGAATTAGAGCCAACTCTTGAAACATCGTCAAAATGAATGCTCGTTGTAAACCATGCCCACATTTATCGATTGTGTTTTCATATCCCTCTTCGGTTACTTTGACAAATGCTCGGGGTGGGCCAATGGAGACTCCTTCTTCTTCAACCCAATCAACATCTACTTTTGTATCAGGAAAAATCGAATTTAGGGATTTTGTTAAGCTTTCACCAATTCGGCTCAGCTTTTCTGTTTTGGCTCTTTCTATAAAAGCTCCGTACTTCCGTTGTGCTTCTTCTTCGATTTTTAATAATTCTGCGTCTGTCGCCAAAGACCCTCTTACGACTAGATCCATTATCTCGGAAATCGTTGACCCTCTCCCTTCCATACCCTCTGCGCTTGCTTGATGTACAGCTGGTACAAAAATGTATTTAGTATATTTCTCCAATCTATGTGTTCCAACGTTTTGAAATCCAAAGAATTGACCATCATCTCTGGCTTCTCTGCAATTCTCTTTATGCTCTAATTCCCAAGCACTAAGGATTTGCTCTGCATCATCCTTATTCGTGTAGTCTGGAAAACCATACTTATCTTTAAGTTTGTTGTACTCTTTCCTTTTTTCGACACCTATGGCCTCTCGAAAGGACGAAAATTCAGGACTGACAAAACGTGTCCCATAATATGTCTGTTGTAACCTACCTGTTTTATACGAAATGACTTTTTCAATCGATAATTCATCACCTTTAACATACGGTTTAAAAAGCTCTCTTTCTTTCTCTGTCAAATTGGCAAATCTTACAACAATAGAGATATCATTCTCGGTTTCTCCATTATAGAAATCTCTTTCATCCACATTAATAGCCGTATTGTAAAATAAGTGAAGAGCTCTAAGAAGCGTGGATTTGCCAACACCATTCTGTCCCACCAAAACCGTTAATGGATCACAGGGAATAGTTACGTTTCCTAAAGGGCCCAGATTGTTGACGCTTATAGACTTTATTTGCATGAACATATTAAGGCGGGAATTATACTAAAAAGTTTCTGTTGTCTTCGCATAAGAATTGTAGGTGCAACCATAGCCGGCTTTGGCGGGCTATCAGAAAATATAATAATCCGTTCACTTCAACTGCTCTGGGAGAATTGATGCTATCACTAGAAGACGCATGGATAAAGGCAGCCGTGGAGCACAAGACTCTGGAGATCACATATCTTAGTGCTCGCACAAAGGGAGAGCTAACTACTAGGGAGGTTGAACCGGATTATTGTGGGGCGTCAACTGATGGCAAGAACATTGGTCTATGGGGAATCTGCAGACTCCGAAGAGACGTGCGTTGCTTCAAACCTGACAGCATTGTCAAGTGGCGATATGTAGGAGATCTTTTTACACCGAACCCACGCGGAAGATGGCGAGAACTAGTATCGATTTATAACAGCAAGGGACTGGCACAGCAAGAATTCTAGATTGGCACGTTATCAACACAGTCCATTCGCTGTTTCGTTGGGGGTGTATCAGTAGAGGGGAGGAAGCGAATGCGTTATCACAGTTGAGGAACTGTTGAAGATTTTGATTAAGGTTAAACGTTCTTAAAGAAAATAGTAGGTGCGATGTTGCTCCGTTTTTATCAAGATTTTTCTCGTGGAAGTTCAACTTTTCATGAATAGTGGTTATAAAATTCATCTTACGTTCATGTTCAGAGAGAGAGTGTAGGTGATGTAATTATATTCGTCAACTATTCTTGCTAATGTTTTGTTCTTGAATTTGCTCCTAACCTCTTTCTCAATTTCATCAAAATCTTTCTTGCTTCCTTTCTGGTAATCACTAAAGGCTTCTTTTATCTCTCTTTGAGCTTCTTCCAAGAATTCTAAATACCCCTCAGCGAATTCACCCAAATGTCGGTTCTTCACGCGGTACGCTTTTCTAATATTACCATCCCACATAACAAAGATTTCTGGGTTTAGCAAATGCAGAACTTTCGAGATTACAGTGGGACCACCTAATTCAGGAATGCGTTTCAGCTCTCCGTATATAGTTTTGATAGCATTAGAAACAAATTCCTCGTTGAAATCTGCTGTAAGGAATCTTTTGCCTCTGAGCTTTGCAAATTCTGGTTCTAAGTCGCGTAATTTCTGACCGTATCCGACCCAGTTCAAACCTTCTTGGCCAACAACTCTCGCCATTGTTCCCCATTGAATTAGAAATGGCCTAATCACTCCTAACAAGTGGCGGTCAATGTCTAGCTTACTCAGATTTTCTCGCACATCTGCAAGTTTCTCGATTGATTCAAAGTAAATGGGCTCAGTGTTAACTATCTTTTCCTCAAGTTGGCTGACATTTTCCAAGTTCTTGGTATTTCATACTGTTTGTGCCCGAGAGATTGTCGGTATGCATCAGTTACTTCCAGTAGTTTGGATAATCGTCGCAGGTTTGGGTTCTTTTTCTTGCATATTCGAAGGCGTTGCGCATGCTTATGCCGTCAACGATGTAGCGTTTGTAGAATAGTATTGAAAACAAGGCTGCATCAACCCAATCGACTTCAGTTTTGGGTGCCAGAAAGTATTTTGCACCTTTGAAAGCATCTGCAATTGGCTTTTTGTTTGCTACGCATGCGCTTACAGAAACTAGGGTAGCCTTATGGTCCGTTTCTTTAATATCCTCAGGTGTTGCAAGCCAAGTTCTTCCGTTACCGATTCCAACTTTTCCCCTTTGTGCACCGTGGGCGGAGATGTGTATAATATCATATCGCTTGCCTCTACTAAGTTTGTTTAGAAATTCTCTTTTTGATTTTACCTTGTAGTAGAGCGAAGAGGCTTTTGCTGGTTTGTGCAATTTGCACATCTGAAGGAATTCTTTAACTAGACGTCCTTCGGAAGGCTCGCCTTTAGGAGTGCAATCGAGAATTAGGATTTTGAATTTCGTCATTCTTGCCCCACCTATTATGGGCTTGGATCTTATTGGTTCTGTAAAGATATATTTTTTGTTATCTTTGGGCAAGATGTAATTTACGGAATTCTGTTCTGTAAACAACGGATTTAGATAAGCGAAAAGGTTAAATGCTTATGTAATTACTATATCTGCTGGTGAACCTATGAGTAGTTTGCCTGATTGGCTTGAACGTCGTTATTCGCTATTGTGGAGTGAGTTTAGTGATAAGGCGTTTAGGTTTGAGGATGCGGCTAAGGTTTTGATGGATAAGAACCGTGATGCTTGGGAGCAAGTTCCGAATTTTCTTTCAGAATTGCGGAAGGCTGGTTGGGTTTTTGTTGAGTCTGACGTTAACGATGCGAGGCAGAAAGTGTATAAGTTGAAGAGTCGTGAGGAAGCGGTAAAGGAAGTTTTCGCTTTAGATAAGCGGGTTTTAACACGGAATGATTTGGAAGGCTTGTTGAAAAGAGCTGCAGATTTGATTAGGACGCGGGTTGATTACAAGTTTATTTTGATTTTGTTGTTTTTGAAGCGGATTAGTGACAAGTGGGAGATGGAGTTTGAGCAGGCGTTTAGGGATGCTTTGAAAGATGGCTTGAGCGAAGAAGAAGCTAGGCAAGAGGCGAAAAGTGGGGTTTATCATGATTTTGATTTGCCTGAGGAGTTTTTGTGGGATAATATTCGGCGTGATGTTGGTATGCTTACTACGAGGTTTTCGACTGCCTTGTTGAAGATTGCTGAGCGGAATCCCGAGCTGAAGGACGTGATTGATAGTGTGGATTTTTTGGATTTTGCTCGTAGTAGTGAGAATGCGGAGATTTTGAGGCAGTTGTTTGAGTTGTTTAGTGAGCGGAAGTTGCAGTATGTTTCGCCTGATGTTCTGGGAGATGCGTATGAGTGGATTCTAATGTATTTTGCTCCGACTAAGGCTAAGGAGGGTGAGGTGTACACTCCTAAAGAGGTTATACTGCTTTTGGTTGAGATGTTGAGTCCAAAGCCTGAAGAATCTGTTTATGATCCTGCTTGTGGTTCGGCTCGGATGCTGATTTATTCGCATAAGCATGTCGACAAAATGCATGGTAAAGATGCGGCTGGAAAATTGTTCCTGTTTGGACAGGAGGCTAATCAACGTACATTAGCCTTGGCCAGGATGAACTCGTACATACATGATATTAGGGATGTCAATCTGGTTTTTGGGGATACGTTGCTTTATCCGAAGTTTAAGGAGGGTGAAGGTTTTAAGAGGTTTGATGTGGTTGTGGCGAATCCGCCTTGGAATCAGGATGGTTATGATGAGGAAGTTCTCAAGAAAGGCGAATTCTGGAAGCAGCGGTTTGGGTTTGGTTTTGTTCCTCGGCAGAGTGCGGATTGGGCTTGGATTCAGCACATGATAGCGTCTGCAAAAGATGATTCGGGTAGAGTTGGGGTTGTCATTGACAATGGATGCTTGTTTAGGGGTGGGAAAGAGAGGGCGGTTCGTTCGGCGGTTTTGGAGAGGGATTGGGTTGAGTGTGTGATTTTGTTGCCTGAGAAGTTGTTTTATAATACTGGTGCGCCCGGCGCCATTCTTGTTTTTAGGAAGAATAAGCCTGCTGAACGTAAGGGTAAAATCTTGTTTATTAATGCGTCTAAGGAGTTTGAGCAGCATCCTGAAGTGCGTAAGCTGAATATTCTTGGGAAGAGCAATATTGAGAAGATTGCTAATGCGTATAGAAGTTTTGGCGAGGAGAGGGGTTTTGCTCGGGTTGTTGGTTTGGATGAGGTTAGGTTGAATGATTATAATTTGAATGTGACTTTGTATGTTATGGCGGATGAGGAAGGCGAACAAATAGACATAACCAAAGAACACAAAGAACTAAAAGAACTCGAAAGGCAACGGCAAGAAGTTGCAAGCAAATTAGAACAATACATCACAGAGCTAACCAGAGCATTAGGTGATTAGGAATGGTGTTTCATAGAGAAACCGAGTTTCAAGAAACACCAATAGGCAAAATTCCAAGCGATTGGACTGTTACCAAACTTGAAGAGGTATTACATCTTAGAAACGGAGAACGCCCAAAAATCTCGGATGGTGGAGGTGTCCCTGTCTATGGTGCAAACGGAATAATGGGTTATACAAATGAAGTCTTGGTGGACAATGATTTCACTATAGTTGTGGGCAGAGTTGGTGCTTCTGGGCAAATACATTTAGGAGAGGGAAAAATTTGGGTTAGTGATAACGCCATTTATAGCGAAAATTATGATAACACAAGAGCATATCCGCCATTTCTTTTCTACTTACTCCGCTACAGAAAACTTGAACAGTTTGCCTCGAAAACCACGCATCCCATTATTACACAAACCTTTCTGAATAATTTCTTGATACACCTGCTGCCTTTGGAAGAGCAAGTGGCTATTGTTGGGGTTTTGGGTGTTGTTGATTCTGTTATTGCTAAGACTGGTGAGGTTATTGCGAAGACTGAGCGTTTGAAGAAGGGTTTGATGCAGACGCTCTTAACACGGGGAATAGGACACAAAGAATACAAGTACAGCAAAGAACTCAGACATAAAATTCCAAAAGATTGGGAAGTCAAAACTCTACTCGACGCAGTTGGAGGGGAAGAGGACGCAATCGTTGCCGGACCCTTCGGGTCGAATTTAAAAGTTGTAGACTACAGAGATGAAGGCGTGCCAATAATAAGGCTCCAAAACATTGAATATGGTAGGTTCATTAACAAAGACATTAAATACACATCTCCAGAGAAAGCCGAAGAATTGCGTTATCATTCCTTTCTCAAAGGAGATATTGTTCTTGCAAAATTGGGTGCCCCCATAGGCAAGACATGTATCGTTCCGGATTTTCTTGAAAGAGGAATCGTAGTTGCGGATGTTGTAAGAATTAGAGTCAATGGACAGTTTCTAAACAAGAAATATGCTATGTACATTCTGAATTCACTTTATGTTTATAACCAATTGAATAGAGAAACTATTGGGACTACAAGACCCAGAGTCAATTTGGACCAAGTAAGAAAACTATTCATTCCAATTCCTTCGCTTCCAGAACAACAAAGAATTGCTGAGATTCTTTCAACAGTTGATGAAAAGCTTGAAGATGAAAGGACTGAAAAAGCAAAATTAGAGAGAATTAAGCAGGGTTTGATGGATTTGCTTCTCACAGGAAAAATTAGGGTTAAGGTAGATTAACAGTGCTTGAAAAAGACCAATTTGAAAACTGGATTAAGGCTTCCCATACATTATTCGAAATCTTTGAGGGACGATACGACGCTTACCCATTAGCCAGAAAATGGGTTCAAGAATGGCTATCTTTCAAAGAATTCGATATTAAAAAAGATGACTTAACCGTAATCAACAACTTCACAGAAGATTTCGATTATGACGTCTTCAGAAACTTCAGAGATACTTTCGAAAGAAACGATGACAATTGGAGAACATTGAAAAACACGATCATCAATCAATTTGGAAGATTGGTTGAAAATAATTTTAAGGTTGGACGGCATGGAAATGTAGGTTTAGCTGTTGCCCCATATCTTTTCACGTGGAATTTTCAAAGGTTCAAAGAATATTTTAAAGCAAAAAACATCGACCTCGAATTTTACTTCAAACAATTAGGCGTATTTTTAGAAAGCAAAACAAGCACGTTTGAGTTTTTCAAAGAAAAAAGGCTGGTTTCTGATCAAATAGACCATGGCGAAGCAAAGAAACTTTTTGAACAAATAAATGCTAAACTCAAAGAATTAGGAAAAGGGCATAATGAACCTGTTGGAACCGCAAAACTTCTCCACATATTTGCACCTTATTACTTTCCTTTAATCGACAATTCAGAAGCCCAAGCAGTAGGACTTGTTGAATATGGAGAATCAATAACAAGCAACCTTTACCTCAAATGGATGGTTAAACTGAAAGAGTGGCTGCAGAAATATCATGAACAAATTGAAAAACTGGAAAGAGAACATAACTCGTCAATCATCAAACTGGTAGACGAAGGACTTTACATAATGAGCACTGTAAAGCAAAAAGCAAGAGTTGCAGAACTGGGACTATGGGTGAGTCAGAATGCCTTTGTTTTCTGAAAAATCGCTTGTTGAAGACTATTTCATTCAAAAACTGGAGGAAAAAGGCTGGAAGTTTATTCCATCTGACAATTTGGAAAGGGAGAGCCTTGAAGAGCCTCTTCTCACGCCTATGCTAATCCGAGCCTTAAAACGCTTAAACGCTAACATGGGCATAGGCGACGAAGAAATAAAACAAGTCCTGAATGAGTTAAAACTCAAAACAAGCGGAGCCGAACACTGCAAACAAATCCTCAACTACCTCAAATATGGCATTCCAATAAAATTCGAAAAAGAAAGAGTAGTCAAATACGTCAAACTCTTTGATTATGATAATATTCAAAACAACGAGTTTATTGTTTCACGCCAAGTCATCCACCAAAGCGGCGACAAACAAATCCGCAACGATATTATCCTCTACATAAACGGCATACCAGTTGTTAATATCGAATGCAAAAACCCCACAAGCTTAACGGAAAACTGGTTCACAGCCTACAAACAAATCATAGACTACTGGAAAACCGTCCCAGAACCATACAAATACATCCAAATAGGCATAGCCGCAGAACAAACAGCCCGCTACTTCCCAACAGCCCCATGGCAACAAGAAGACGTAAAAATCCACCAATGGCGCACACAAGACAAAACAGACCCATTAGACGCCACAACCGAAATGCTCACACCATCCACACTACTAAACATAATCCGCAACTACCTATTCTTCCGCATAGAACACGGAGCCACAACAAAAGTCATAACCCGCTACATGCAATACCGCGCAGCCGAACAAATAGTCAACCGCGTATTAGGCTACCTAAAAGGCGAAACAAACAAAAACAAAGGCTTAATCTGGCACTGGCAAGGCAGCGGCAAAACCCTAACCATGATATTCGCAGCAAACAAACTCTACCGAGACCCCACACTCGAAAACCCAACCATACTTTTCACCGTAGACCGAGACGACCTACAAGAACAACTACGCACAGAATACAACGCCCTAGACATAACACCCAAACCAGAAATCACCAACAACATAAACGAACTAAAACAAATCCTAACCCACGATGAAGGCAAAGGAAAACGCGGCATATTCATAGCCCTAATCCAAAAATTCCGACCCGAAGAATTTGAACAACTCCAAAAAGAACTAGAAGCATTATCAAAATACAAAGAAACCATCCTCACAAGAAAAAACACAATTATATTCATAGACGAAGGACACCGCACACAATATGGTACTCTCGCAGCCCAAATGAAACTCGTACTTCCAAACGCCCAAAAATTTGCATTCACAGGCACACCCATCGCAATACGCCACAGAAACACCTACCAAGAATTCTCATACCCACCACAAGAAACATACCTAGACAAATACTTCATAACAGACTCAATCCAAGACAACTTCACCGTAAAAATCGCCTACCAACCACGCCTAGAAAAAGACGTCCACATACCCACAGACATGCTAGACACATTCTTCAAAGTCGAAATAGAAGAAATCCCAGAAGAATACCGCGAACCCGTAGAAGAAAAAACAAAACGAAGACTAAATGAAATAAAGCTATTCCTCGAAAACCCCGCGAGGATAAAGAAAATCGCACAAGACATAGCCGAACACTTCAAAGAAAACGTAGACAGCAAATTCAAAGCCCTAGTCGTAGCCGCAAGCCGAAAAGCTTGCGTGATGTACAAACGAGAACTCGACCAAATACTCCCGAAAGAATACTCCGAAGTTGTAATGACATACAACAGAACAGACAAGCCACCCATCCCAGAATATCAAAAAGAACTAATCACGCGCTTTAAAGGAAAAGAAATCCAAGACATAACAAAAGAGATCATAGAGAAATACAAAGAAGAAAGCCTCCCCAAAATTTTGATTGTTACAGACATGCTCCTAACAGGTTTTGATGCTCCAATCCTCCAAACAATGTATCTAGACAAACCACTAAAAGAACACCGACTCCTCCAAGCCGTAGCCAGAACAAACCGCCCATACAAAGACCTCAAAGAAGCAGGCCTAATCCTCGACTACATTGGTATACTCAAAAACTTCATAAAAGCCTTCGAAAACTACACCCGCGAAGACATCCAAAACGTCCTCATCGACACAAATGAACTCCGCGAACAATTCACCAAAACCCTCGACGAAACCCTAACACTTTTCGAAAACATCCCTAAAGACCAATACGACCTAACAACCATGAGAAAAGCCATAGAAATCCTCACAACAAACGAACAAAACACCAAAAAATTCCTAGAAAACTACAAGCTCCTAAGAAAACTCTTCGAACTCCTCGGACCACACCCAATAAAAGCCGAAAAATTCCACGACTACACATGGCTCTCAGCTATACACATTTATTACCAGAGAGTCGTACAACCACCAGACCCAACAACAGAAAAATACGTGAACACATACTTCACCAAAACCCTCAAATTTGTATACACAACCACAAAACTCGAAGACATCCAAAAACAACTCCCAATAATAACATTCGACGAAAACTACCTCAAAAACCTCGAAGAAAAAGTCAAAACCAAAGAAGAAAAAGCAGCTAACATTGTCTTTACGCTCAACCGTTTCGTTCTTGTGGAAAAAGAGAAAAACCCAATCTATGAGTCTCTCGCACAAAGAGTAAAAAGGCTTCTTGAACTCTGGAAAGAGAGAACAAAAGACTACGAAAAAATCTACAATGAAGGCATGCAAATACTACATGAATTAAACAAACTCACAGACAGACAAAAACAACTAAGCTTCTCAAACCTCCAATATGGAATATTGCTCACACTAGAAGAAAAATTCGGTACAAACCCAGCATTAATCCAAGACACAAAAAACCTATCAAACATGATAAAACCCATCATGTTCAAAGACTGGCAAACACAACTAACAGCAAGAAAAAACATAGAACGCGAAATTAGAAAATACCTACGCAAATACATAAAACAATACAACCTAACACTTCCACAATTCGAAGAACTTCATCAAAAAATAATGCAAGGTGTAAAATCCTATGGACAAGCCTGAAAGTGTCGAAACAAACTACACGATAGACTACCGTGACATTAAATACCCACGCCTAGAATTCAAAACAGGCACACTCCAACTAATACTGCCAAAAAAATACAAAAACCACCAACAGCTCCTCGAAAAACACAAAAAATGGATACACCAAAAACAACAAACAATCCAAAACGCCCTACAACAAGCCAAAACCATACAACTAAACCACAAAAGAACAATATCGCAACTGAAAACCCTTGTCGAAAAACTAGTCCAGCAATACCAAACAGAATTAAATACCAAAACTAATAGAATCACGTATCGAAAGATGAAAACAAAATGGGCAAGCCATAGCTCAAACAAAAACCTAACAATCAATACGCTCCTAAAGTACCTTCCAGAAAAATTAATCAGATACATCGTTTTTCATGAAATGGCTCATTCTATGGAAAGAAAACACAATGAAAGATTCTGGAACATCATAAGCAGAAAATTCAGAAATTGTCAAGAAATAGAAGAACATCTATTGATTTACTGGTTTCTAATTCAAAAAGGGAGTGAAAAAAATGAACCCAAGAAGAATTATATGCAAAAAGATTCGTGACATCAATAGATCCAAATTGCAGAAGTATGCGGGATACATCGCTGGCTTAGTTGATGGTGAAGGTTCTTTAATTATTCGTTGGGATAAGAGACATCGGTACCTCACTTTTTCGTATTTTATGTCAATAGGGATGACACATGAAGGCGTGATCAAATGGTTGAGTGATATTCTCGGCGTCACCTATTCAGTATCGAAACGAAAGCCCCCGAGGAAAACTATGTACGTTTTACGAGTTTTCACTCAGACAGATCTAGTGACGTTGCTCGAGGAGTTGCTACCTTGGTTGATTGTGAAAAAGGAACAGGCAGAAACCATGCTGAGGTTCCTGAATCTTAGAGCCGAGAGGAGTGCAAAAGAATATGCTAATGAAAAGGCTGAATTGTACCTGAAAATGAGAAAACTAAATCAAAGAGGGAAAGGATTAGACCTTGAGAAAGAACGCAAGGCCATATTCCAACGCATTGAAATCCTCCAGAAAGAAGGATAGAACAAACACTATACACAGCAGAACTCACTAGGGCTCGCGCACGCTCGTTTTTAGCATGGAAAAGAAGCAATTACCTAAAAAAGACAGATGCCTTTGGATTAGAGGGCGGGATGTAATTAAATCCGAACATCATTGGGATTATATAGTCGGCAAATGCCAACACAACTATTACACCAATAAAGAAGATTGGATTCGCGGCTTGCAAAACCTCGTAAATGAGTTAATACGTTTAACGGGATAAGTTCAGACTCATCCCGCGAGATAAACGGGTTACCCGCCAGTCGTTCTAATAAATCTCGTTGCTTTTTCGAAACAGGTTGTGTAGATTTTGTCTTGTGTGTCACGTTTTCACTAGGTAGGTTATCGGCGTTTCGCTTCTGCTCGCCTACCTTAAAATCGTGATGCACTAAACACGAAATTCTCGTTCTGATTTTAAATCAGGTTAAGATTTAAGAGAACACGTTGCCAATGCGTCACTTAGGCAAAATGACGCTTTGACACTTGCCGATTTAAGAACAGAATATCAAAAACGATTCGGAAAGGATGTAAGAACAGAATACGTCATCTCGTCACCCACTCAAACTGATAGACCCGTTCAGCGGAGATAAGAACTATGTCGTTTCATCGTTTCACATGCCAGAAGTAATAGGTGTGATTTAAGCGGAGTTTTTGCGTTACCTATCGCCTAACGAATGAAACAAAGAAACGACATAGATTTAAGAGAACGATTCGGTGCATAGTCTCTGAGGTTCTGAGGCTAGGAGATAGGTAAGCGAAAATCTTTCGGACACGGTGAGACCTATCTTCCGACCACAGAAGGTCAGAGACATTGCAGATAAGGATTTACCTGACGCAAAAGTTGAACTGAAAGAATGATGAACTCAGAATGGTCAATTTGTTGCGAGGCTATTATTTCGGTTTTTCATCAAGATTTTTCTATGTTCGACAATGTAGTCCTACAAACTTATTTGTAGAAGAGTATCGACACAGCCGAAAATCAACGAGGTGCAATGCTATCTTTCACAACGAAAAGGTGAACTAATTGAGGAGTTTAAGGGGCGTTTACCTGCGTTAAGTTCAAACTTAACGGTGGTAACGGGCGAAGAGACCTTATCGCCCGTAGAGCAAAGTATGCCCGACTTACCGCCTGCAATGTCTGAAAAACAAACAGTCACGAAATTATAACTATTTACTTTTGTGCAGTTTTAGCAGCCTTTCTGGCGGTTTCAATAATATCATGCAAACTGTATTCAATAAAAGCTTTTGCAGCATCGGTAACTTCAAAGCCTACGGGCTCTCTTTTTTTAATTAGCCCGCTTTTTCTCAAATAACTAATGTGATCTCTTAATGATTTCGGGTTTATTTTCAATTCAAAAATAAGTTCTGTCCAAGTTTTGGGTTTTTCATAAAGAGAATACAGTATGTCAAGCCGAACCTCGTTTGATACGGCTTTCATCATTATTTTGTAAGCGCTTATTGCTTTTTTTTCTACTCGCATTTTTTCTTTTTTTCCTTTTGCATTTCATGAGTGCTTTGTATTTATGTACCGCTGCAAAGAATTTGACAATTGGTTTAGGCAAGAGTTCAATTTCGACACCAACTTCCAACTCAATGTCTTTCGGTATTTCTTTAAGTGCTGAAACTATTCGATGCGATACCCTTCTAACCTTCTCCATTGACCCCATGGGTAGCGCCTCCGTTTATAACTGGCGGACCTGTAGCCAAATGCATGAAAAAGCCAGCACTATGGTCTTTCCAATTATAAAATTGTGTGCTGTTGTGGGTGCCCAGACAAAGCAGTGTAGCCAAGACAAATACGGAGGACGCTACCCCATAGGGATGGTTAAGGGGGAGCTGCAGCAGAAACACATTCCATCCCGGCACTGTTTCAGTCAATTATAACCCCTGATCTATTTTTTGTCAGAAGTTGCTTAAATAGTTTATGTAAGGTAAGTTACATAATCTTAACTAAAGGCGACACTCTATCGCTTAACGATAACCTCGCCATTGCTGAGTTTATGCGCTATTGTCCAACCCGCCTTCAAATAACCTAACAATTGGCTTTCGGCAATCTGTTCGAACCGTTCGCCGCAGTCACCTCCGTTGGTTTCGCGTTTAGCCCTTTTAGTCCAGCGGATACCATATTTTTGCATTTTCTGTTTCTGCTCAGGCGTTAAAGATTTCGTTAACTCCTCAATCGCTTTAACCCTCTCCTCAACTGTTGTGCCGATTAAGTCGATGTTTTTATATGCTTCCTTGTATAACTCCAACTGTTCAGGTGTCGGTGGGATAATATACCGTGCTTCTACGTCTCTGCCTTTGCGGATTTTATGTCCCATCCAGTATTTGAGAATAATCGGGTGGCGAACAACGAGCGCCATATACGTTTCAAAGAACTTCCTAAGCCTATGCGTGCTAATGGTAATGCCTGTTTTCTGCGTTAAATTCCAGAAGATTATTTTTAATGATTGCGTTTCTAACCGCCTGAAAGGTTTCTGCGTTGTGCCGAATACTGGAGAGTCGTCAGTTATGTTTTCTCCTTTTCGCCGTCGCAGGTTTATGAAAGCTGTTAAGTCGTCAACAGCATTTGGACCCATGAACGTCTCATAATCAACATGCTCTTTTTGCCTGACTGTGCGAATGTGAAGCCAGCGTTCACCTTTTGTAAATCCTTCTAAATCTTTAATAGTTAACCTTAAAGCGTCATCTGAACTCATTCCGCTGTCTTTCAAAACTGATATGAACGCTCGTTCGCGGACGTTCGCCATTGAATAAACTTTTTTGAGGTCTTCAATGGGTATAACTTCCGTTGGAGTTGAATAACTTTCGGGTGTTTTAGCTTGCAGTCTTAAACTATGCGGGACATTCGCGTTGATTAACGCTTTCCCTGCCGCAAAGTAATACGCTGCTGTGCCTGACTTAAACCGTTTTTTCAGGAAAATCGAGTAATCTTCAAAAAGGCTTTCCCATTTGTCGAAACCTTCATACTGGTTCACTTTAATATCTGCGATGTATTCGTTGACTATCTCTGTTGGAGTTTTACGCACGAACTCTTTGCAGAATAAATACATTGCTTTAGCATATTGGTATCGAGACTCTACAGTTGATGTGCATTTGTCTAAGGCTTTTTGTCCCTCTGGAAAACTTTCAATATATGTTAAGCGCTCCTGTGCTTTAGGATATATTTTTCTCAATTTTATTTTTTCTCCTTTAACCGTTTCGTTGGCGGGTTAAGTCTGAACTTAACCCGTTTACCCGTCCACGCCACGGGGAGGCACGGTTTATGTGGACATATAAAAAAAGTATATGAGTTATTAAAGGTATCGTTTCAGTTTTCTGTAGGGATATTTTCTTATCGGTTCACAACCATTAAATTTAACATTAAAGTTTTGACCATAACGTGTGTTATTGAGGGTTTTTATATTAGAATTCTAGCAAATGGAATATGTATGTCTCGTAAAAAGTCTC
>Ga0315282_10009085_pt1 | contig 15884 bp, 10 predicted proteins | sample YL17G07_20_MG_FD_203693 | JGI IMG/M metagenome (GOLD analysis project Ga0315282, IMG submission 203693) | Sediment microbial communities from Yellowstone Lake, YNP, Wyoming, USA - YL17G07_20 | ecosystem: Environmental > Aquatic > Freshwater > Lake > Sediment | place: USA: Wyoming | collected...
CTTTTCTTCCTTCCAACCAGGTATTTGTCCTAATCTTAAATCCTGCGATGTAATTTCTTTATCTTCTCTTATTCGTTCAAATCTTGGCTTTCTTCCAATTGCCGATTTCTGCATTGGTTTCTCATTATATTTTTTACCATCAAATTCATATACTTCTGCATCTCTTATATTTAGTTCATCAGATAAAACTTCTATTACTCTTTCCGGCTTTTCCCATATAACTCTTGCTATATTTGAACCTTCTACTTTATTCTTCTTTGCATACTCCATCCATTCTTTTCTATCTTCATCAGAAAATCCTGTTCCTACTTTCCCTGCATAATGAAATCTATTCATTGCTGGCATATATGCCGTTAATAATGCACCCATATCTTCAGGATGTGTTTTACTTATTTCAATTCCTATTACTGCAATGTCTTGACTAAAATTCGGCTTTATCTTTATCGTATTATCAAAATGAACTACAAGTCCTTCTGCTTTACCATGCTCTACAATGTCCCAGAACTCTTTTGTCTCCTTGATCATACCCTTCTTGGTAGCAGCAGGTTTTATATATTTACCCTGTTTAAATACTTTTTCGGCAATTATATATCGTTCCCAATATTTATTTTCCTCATATACTTTCTTGCCTTCATATCGATGAACATCAAATATAATCATGCGTATCCTATCCAATTGATCCTTCGGTTCACCTGTCCGTAAAAGAGACATTGCTTTCGAATAAGATATTGGGCTATCTTCCTCATCTACTACATACAATTCACCGAAAAATAGTGAAGTATCTTTTCCTTTTAATATCTTTTTAACTTCCTCTGTTAAAGGAATATTAGTTCTAAATCTTCCTTCTTTACTTACTGTATATGCTTCTTTCCTATCCCAATAAAGTGCAGTTAATTCTCCGTCTATTTTAAGACTTACTACAACCGGTTTATCTTCTGCTTTAATATAATCAACTAACTCTTCATACGATTTGCTTTTGAAATCCAGGTCCTCTTTATATTTCTTAATTATTTCAGTTACCCAATTTTCTTTATCAAACCAACTTTGCATTCCTTCTTTTTTCTTATCAGGATTTTCAATTGCATTTAGTATTATTTGTCTTGCAATATATCGTGGATAATTATCTAATAATGACATCACATCAATATGAAATATTTCTTCTCGTTCATCATCATCAACTTCAGGATATAATAATTCTCGTTTAAAATATTTCTCTCTTATTTGCTTTGAAACTATTGCAACATTTGCTTCACCATAATCAGGTGCAGTATAAGTAGTTCTCGGTTCAATCCCTTGCGACTTCTTCTTTATATCACCATTCTCATCTTCCTCATGATGATTCTCTTTTAAAGTTTCTTTATATATTTCAACTCTATTCCTGCCTCGCTTTTTCGCTTCGTATAAAGATTTATCGGATTTTTCGAATGATGTTTCAAACTTATCTTTTAATTCACTTATTCCGATTGAAACTGTTACGGGAATTTCGGTATTCTTTGTTGTCTTTTCAATATTAGATCTTATCTTTTCTGCTATTACTTTTGCCTTATTTAAATCTGGTACATTAAGAAATACAATCATTTCCTCGCCACCAAACCTAGCGACTTCATTCTTTTCTTCTTTTACTTTCTCATTTATAAATTTAACAACTTGCTTTAATACTTCATCTCCTGCAAGATGACCGTATGTATCATTTACATCCTTAAAATAATCTATATCAATAAGTAATATAAAATTGTAATCCTTTAATATCTTATCTTTATTCTCTTCAAGCCATCTGCGGTTCTTTATATTTAACAAAGGATCTAAATATACCTTTTTCTCTAATTCTTTACATTTATCTTTTGCTGATATTATATCCATTTAATTTATCTTAAATAATAATACTGAGGGCTATGCTTTTTATAAAAGGTATGGAAATATGAAAAATCTTTTCATATTAATTCCCCTTAAACATAGCCCCAATTTTTTACTTACTCTTTCTCTAATATTGTAGGCGTATCCACCTCTTTTGGACCTACATTTTCCAACACTGTTTCTTGCGCTTCAGGTGTTGCTAATGGTGATGGTGGATTCGGGATTACCGCTGCCGGTTCTTTAGGTCTCATTCCCTTCCCGAAAAATCCATCCGCCTGTGCTACATTATCTAATATCGTTAATCCATTACCACAAGCTCGACATGTAAGCGACCATCTATCCTTTGGATATAGCTCATTAGACATATTCATACACTTCACATCCTTTGGATACTTCAATGTCCTACAGTTATTACACATTATTCCGTAACCCATCTTAATCACCCCCTTTTCCTTTCCTTTCTTGTTTCATTAGTTTTTCTTTTCGAAGCTGGATTTGGTAATGCCAACTTCTCATGAACAATTCGATACCTTTCCCGTTTACTCCAATAACTATTTGTTATTAATTCTTTCTTTAATCGTTTGAGTAAACTCATTTCAATTCTATTTTTCTTTATAAATAATTTCTTTAATGTTTTAGATAACTTTATTTTATTAATTTCATTATATCCTATCTTTATCATATATTGTTTATTCGTATCTATCGGTGTATAAAAAATTATTGAATATCCCATTACTTCATAATCATTCTGAATCGTTGCAAGATAACCCTGCGAGATTAAATCATTTATTATATTTATTCTAGATTGTAATGCTCGATCACAATGATATGTTTTTTTTAAATAATCATTTACTTTTTCTAACATTGCTAATGCTTCTTTACGATCTACGAACTTCAATTCACAATTACCTTTCATTCTACCTCCAATCGGATCTTCAACCTTCCTATCAATTCCTGAAGAATAGTATTATCAATATTTTCAGTTCGACTTATTGCAGAATTAATCGCATCTGCCATCGAGTTTCCTTTCTTAATTTCATCACTAATTATTTCCATTGCTATTGCATACTGTGGACCATAATCATTAACTATTTGCATATACTGATCAGGCGTAAGCGGATTATTAGATTCTTGCCCTTTTGGAACTGCAAAAAATCTACTTGGTGCCAATCCTATTGGAACTACCCTTAATTGTGCAGGATATTTCGATGGTTGTGGCCTACCTTTTAACCAATCATTTTTCCAACTAATATCCACTTCTTTTGCTGATAGATAAATCACTTTAAACCTCTACTACAATACCTCAAAATAAGGCAGAAATGCCTTAAATTTTGATTTTTATTCATAATCTGCAATATTTATACTATTTCCCATAATTTGCTTATTTAGGTCTGCTTTTTACTACCCATACTCCCGAACCAGGACTTGTCTCTTCAACTGTATATATTTTAGAAGGATCTTTCGTTGCCATATCATTTGCCTGTGTTTTTGCTTCCGTTTCTGATAATGCCTGTTTAGTTAAATAACTATTTACCATCGCATCAATACAATTCTTATCTTCTAAATTTGCTTTTGGTTCTACCCAAACACCAGGTTGAGATAATCCGGTATATCCAGTTCCAGACTGTTCTTCTTTACCTTCAGGATAAACTAATTCTCTTGTCTTACCTTTTACAATAGGTCTCATCTCATCTGCATATACTTCTGCATGTTGCCCTACTTTTTCACCTTCCAAAATTTCAACTAAATATAATGTCCTATGACCTTTAGATATATCTTTAAGTATTTTAACTTTACCATATTGATCCGTAGTAGCAAAATCTCCTACTTGCTGTGCTTTTAAATCTAATGAAGATCTTGCTTCAAATATTGCTTCATCATATTCATCTATAACATATGTTGCTATTTGTTCAGGATCAGTTTCTCCTTGATTAATCTGGAACCTTATTCTTTCTTCAATGGGAGACATAGATTCCATAAGTGCAAATTTATTCTTTTCTGTTCTTTTACGAATAATCTCTTTTATCTTTTTAACTAATTCTTCATTTTTAGACTTTATTTGCAAACTTTCTGTTCGTCTTATTTCTTTCGGCATTTTATATCCCTGTTCCTCTAATTGCTTTTTAGCCATATCATAATAATATGCCTCTACTCCATGTTCTCCTTCATCCCATATTATCATTTTCTGAATTAATCCTTTTGGAGTAAGATCTTCATTCTCTATATCTTTTAATCCCCATTCATCTGCTTTTTCTTTTAAAAATTGTTTCTGCTCTCTCGAACCTTTAAAATAAGCAAATGGATATTCACAAACTTTATAAATCTTTTTATTTAATCCTGATTCTTTATCATTCTTTTCTTTCTCTAAAACAGTTTCTACTTTTTCATCAAAATTATCTTCATACTTTTTATGCTTCTTCTTCCATTCTTTCATTGCTTCTGTTGCTTCTTCCAATTGTTCTTCTGTTGCAGTTTCTTTTAACTTTATTATCTCTGTTGGATTAACTTCCAATATCCGTTCTTTGTCAATTTGTGCTTTATCAAAAAATATTACTAAATCAATATCTGCTGGTTTTGAATCCTGTGTAAAAAGATATGTCCCTTTATTTTTCGGATCTATCTTTAACTGTATTCTATCTCCGAATTTATACTTGATCTTTTCTTCTTTGGATTCTTTATTTAATGAAGATTTTGCTTCTCTTATTTGCTCAAATTCTATAAACTTCCTATCTTTAAGGGTTATCAATAATCCATCGTCTGGTTTCTCTGATGTTCCATAATCAATAGTCTCAAACCTAATAGCATCTTTAATATATTTCATAGGATTCAATAACATATCTTCTGTAGAAGCTGTTGCAACTTCATATTTACCTTTTTCTATACGAGATTGAAATTCTTCTTTACTTATAGCAGTATAATCCCTACCCGCTTGTTTATCTAATGCCGATTCCGTTTCTTTAACTTTTCCTTTTAAATGAATTGTCTTAACCAATACATCCGTTACTTTTTCAGGATACCAATAATCGAAATATATACTACCATCTTCTTGTATTACAAAATTATCAACTACTGTCTTTTGACCACCAGCAACATGCTCTCCTCCATGAGGAAAATATATTTCAATAGTTCCGCTTTGCTTACTCGGTTTAAGTTCTATCTTTTTAATTTCATAGTCTGCAAATTCTTTTTCTATCTCAATATCAGTTTTTTCTCTTGATTGAATATTTAATGAAGCCTTTTTTAAACTTTGTGGACTTACACCAGACCTACCTGATTTTTCCCATTCAACCAGTATATACTTATGAGCAGGATCTGCATATATCCCTTCCCACGATCCAGTTGTCGTAACTATTCCAGTATCTCCTTCTTCTACATCACAAGTAAATTTATCCCATAATGTCGGTTCGTATTTAACCCTATCTCCAGATTTCCAAGACTGAATATTTAATGAAGATTCTTTTGAAATTATTCTATAAATTGGATGCATATTTGATGAATCGTATTTTATCCCAATTCTTGGTTTAAATGGTTTAGCTCCTGGTTGAATATAACCAATATCACCTTCCTTAACTTCTTCTCCGTGTTCTAATCTTCTTAAATTTTCAGATGTCCAGGAATGAGATGTTAATAATTTTAATTCTTCTTCTGTAAAATCGGATTTTTCTTTAGTTTTTTTATTTAATGAAGATTGAACTTCTTTTACTTTATAACATTCTCCCGTTTCCATATTGTAAGCATAATCATATTCTCCTTCAAATGGGCGTCTAAACAAATCTTCTAAATCACCATACATTCCTTTATCTATTTTCTTTTCTCCTGTCCATAAATAAAACTTATCATACGGTACATTCATTCTATATACGCTTCCAGCCATTCCTAATACATCTTCCTGCAATGATTTAGGCAACTTATTAAAATCTATCTTTTCAAGTTTATCCATCATATTTTCTATTTCTTCCGATTTCGTATCTAATGCAGATTTCTCTTTTATTTCTTTCCCTTTACCTTTCTCCAACTCCAGCGTTTCGCCTTCCCCGATCTCCGGCAATTCCCTTGGCTTTATATTTACATCACCACCATCATTTACTACTATTCTTTCAATATTGATTATTACATCTTTTTCGGATTTAACCTTAACTTGTTTAGTTGGCCTAGAACCAAGTTCCTTTTCAATTAATTCCATTTGTTCTTTCAGCCAAGGATCATTTGTTCTTTTATAAGATATTTCATAAATTTCTAATTTCGTTTTAAGTGCATCTACTTCCATTTTTTTAAACATTCTTTCAAAATATTCTTTAGGCTGCTTTTTTACCTCTTCTTCAAAACTTGCTGTCTTATAAATCGTTTCATTCTTTTCAGTATCTACCACAGTTGCCTTTTCTCGATAATTCTGATTTAATAAATTTGCATGGTCTATTGCTTCATGCAAATCATCAAATGCATCTGCTATTCCCCAAGTTCCTTCTTGCTTACGATACTTAACTAAATATCTCTTCTTATGCTCTTGCGCTTCTTTATCTAATAAAGCTTTTTTAATTATATAATTCTTAACAACTTGCGATACTTTAATTTGGTCTAATTTCTGTCCTGCAAAAAAGTTATCCCTGATTATATTGCAAGATTCTATTAAAGAATTCTCTAAAGTCTTTTCATCATACAAAGATAATATCTTCGCTGTATTAACCGCTTCTACAACATGCGATCCTGTAAATCCATCTGATAACTTTATAACTTCATCAGAAACTTCTATTCCTGAAAACTTCTTATATAGAACTTTTAAGTTTTCTTTTGTTGGTAAACCTATCTCTATTTTTCTATCAAACCGACACGGTCGATTTGCGAGTGCATCGTCTAACATTGATATTTTATTCGTTGATGCCATTACAACTATCGGATCACTATATGTTCTCATTCCGTCTAAATTCGTAAGTAGATCTCCTAATAATCCACTATCTACTGACATTACTTCATTTCTATTACCGCTTATCATATCTATATCTTCAAATGCTAAAACTGTCTTTCCTAGATACGGCAATAAATCAAATAACCGATTAGCACTCATTCGCCTAAACGATTCTGCAGTTACATAAATCCTGCTAATACTCTTTCCTTCTAACTCATTAAATATTGCCTTTACTACCGATGTCTTTCCAGTGCCTGGAGGACCATACATAATTAAACCTCTTTTACTTACTCCTACTTTTGACAATTTTTCATCTCCAAGAAATGATACTGTATTCATTCGTATATCACGCTTTATTTCATCTTTAAGTATTACATCTTCCCAATTAACTTTCGGAACTCTATGAAACCTTACATTGTTATTTTCTATATGCAAACATTTACCACGATATTGATTATCCTTTAACATTCTTACTTCTAAATTCTGCATCCAATTTTCCGCTTCTTTTCTTGTTGCTGCATAACATAATATATTAAAATTATCATATTGCATACTTGCCTGTATTACTTTATTTTTATATGTTGCTGTTATATGAGTTATAACCGGAATTATTTTATCTACATCTATCGGTATATCGGATAATGTTGCGCTAGTCTGAAAGTTCATTGTTCCTGAAATTATCTGCGGATCATCTTCTTTCAAAATATTCGTTAATACATACTGTGCAACAGGAACAAGAAATCCAGAAAATGTCCTTGATACCATCGCTAAATTCTCTATTGCAGCTTCTTTCTTTAACTGTTTATCTAAACTTGATACCGACTTTACCACTTCCTCTTTACCTGTTTCTACTTTGGTTATATATTGCTTCGGAACAGTAACTTTTTTAGGAATAGGATCGGTAACAAAAACTTCAACTAAATCAGGTCTTATCTTTCTAACTTTTCCTTTACCTCTTTTATTTGACATTGTAAAACTATCAAACCATTCAAGTTCTACTATATCGCCTTCTTGCAATTCCATATCTGCTTTCTTATTTAATGAAGATTGCTTTGCTCGTTCTACTAATACAAGTTCAGTATCATCAATGCCGATTGTCTTATCATCAAAGTCAACATTAACATGTTTACTATTCTCAAAAGTTCGTTCAATAGTTCCTACTTGCCCTAATAAACTCTCCAATGTTTTTCTCCAAGCAAACTGTTCTGTAGTATATCCAACCTGAGGAGGAACACTACGACTATGCCTTTGCAATACATCATCAACAAGTTTAACCTTATCTCCAACTTCAAATTTCATTGAAGCTGATTTAAACTCTACCCAAGTTGACGGGCTCTTCTTTGCTAAATCTAAAGCATTATCAATATCTTTATGCTTTAATGCTTTCAATTGCTCTTCCGTAATAGGCTTCTCTTTATCATTATCACTCAAAACAAATATATTCATTTCTGAACTATATTTTAATTTATATGCCGATTGCTTATCCAATAAAAATGTTCTCTTTACTCCTATAAATTTTTCTAGATTATTCAATCTATCTTGCAATCTCCTTTTTTCACCTTCATCATCACAAGTTTTTAATTTGTTCTTTATATAATCTATTTCTTCTTGAAAAGTCATTTCTGTTTCATCATATGCTTTCTTATCTAATGAAGATTCTTTTGATTTCTTTTCTTCTTCTATTTCCTTTTCTATTTCTATCTGTTCTTGATAATCTTCTAATACTTTATATAAATCACCCTGATTTACTTTTGCTTCATCCCAATCAACAGTCTGAAACTTTGCTTCTTCTTCAGGCATATTAGAAAATAGTTCCTTAACTCTTTCTTCCATTGCATTTATTTTTGCATCCTCATCTAACTTTTCATCTTTAAGTATTGCTTTTATTTTATCATCATATTCATAATCAAACGGTTCTAAATATCTCGTAACCCAAGCTTCGCCTTCCTGAGTTGATATTGCTATTTTTGTAATTCCTTTTTTTGCTGAATTAATCTTATATGGCATTGCTGTTGCCATTAATAAAAGAGGAATCCGCATCGCATCTATCGGGACCGGTAATCCTTTTCTCCATATAAATTTATATTCATCATAATCTCTATCTCTTACAATGCATATATCTTTATCATTTGCCTTACGATATATATCTCCTGGTATCCTATTCATTGCATCTTCTACTGATGTAATAAAATTATTTGTTTCTACTATTTCTATATTCCTTAACGGCTTCTCTTCTAATACATTGTAAAGCGCTTCCTTATATGCAAACTTTAGAAATCCTACATTATTACCATATAGTTCTTTTAAAAAGAATTCCGTCTTTTCTTTTAAATCTCGATTTTGTTTATATGATAAGATTATTCTTTCCATTTCTTTCCTCCTTAATTAATTCTCCAATATACAAATCCCGATTTAGTTTCTTCTGATTTGCCATCATAACTACAAATAAAATGTTGCCAACCATCCGTTGCAATAGCATCTTCTGTTGCTTCATTTATATCAATTAGATTATTATCTTTTATTAATTTTTTTATTTCTTCATCACCAAAGTTATCTCTATAATAAGATATTCCACCTTCTCCTTCTTCAATCTGGTCTTCTGTCATCGCAGCAACAAATTCATCTATCTTTTCCTCAAAATCAAAATCTTCATCTTTTCCTTGCTCTTCAGTTATAATATTTCTATCTACCATTTCTTCCGCAAGTCTATGCACATATTTATCAGAATTCTCCGACATAATATCTCTTGCATAACTATCGTTCCATTCACTGAAAATCTCAGTAAATAATTTCTCCGCTGCTTCTTCATCTATTTGTCCCATTAACCAATCTTGATTAAATATTTCAGGCTCATTTTCTAAATCTTCTCTTACTCTATCAGAAGCATATTTCTCTGCACTCTCTTCATCTTTTGCAACTTGATAATCGCCATCTTGGATATCATAAACATTTGTAGATACTTCTTCACCTATTGTAATATCTTCTACATCAACCTTTAATGCTTCCGCCATTTCTTTCTTTATATTCTCTTCTGTAAATTCTAATGCTTGTTTCTGTAATGACGATTCTTTTTCTTTCATAAAATCATATGCCTTACTTTCATATTCCTGTTCAAACTTTTCTACTAAATCTTTTGCTTCTTGTTTCCTTACTTCAACAGTTGGTCTTATTACTACTGAATTAAGATCGTCTGCCCATTGCTTCATATCCTCATACCATTTTTTAGCTGCTTCATCTGCTAAATATTTAAACAATATAGCCGCTTTGTCTTTATCAAAAATACCTTTCTGTTTCTTCTTGGATAAATTTTTTGCCATTTCTATATAACGATCATATAAAGGTCTTTCATTAAATATTAATAAATCAAGTGCATCCGCATCCGCTTCGTAAACATCTTTTCTCTCTTCTTCTGACTGTTTATTTAATAATGCTTTACTATATATCGGCTGCCCTTTATCCCATTTAAAGTAATATTCTTTTGCATTCTGATCTATAACTATTGTTATATCCCCATCTTTTCTTCCCTGAAATGAACCAGCAGGAATATGCTCTTTTGCTTCTTCTGGCGTTGCTATTTCTTTTGTTATTGTTATTGTTTCTAATCCTTCTTTATCTAATGAAGATTCTTTTGGTCCAGATATTATCATTAAATCTTTTAAAGGTACTTCCGTTTTTATTCCTTTATCTCCAAAATCAACTGTTGCTTTATCTCCTTCTATTTTCAGAATATCTCCTTTTCCACCAAATTTATATTCCACTATATCTCCAACTTCAAAAGCTTCTTTATCTAGTTCCGATTTCTTCCTCATATGCTTAAATATCTCAATTTGTTTTAATCTCTTTTTTGCACCTGCTTCTGAATCATAGCAGCCCATACTTCTACCTGTTTCAGCTATTACACACCATTTATCTTTCTTTTTTACAATCTTTGCTTCAATGTTTAATGAATCCTTCTTCTCTATAAGCTTATATGCAATATCATATATATCTATTCCAATACTTTTTCTTCCATCAAGATATCCTTCCAAAAATCCACTTTCGAAATCACCATAGTAATCTAATGTTTCATCACCTGTTATTCCTAACTCTTGTAATTTTTCTTCTAATTTAGATAAGTAAAAATGTTGATAGTGTTCTGTTTCTCTCCAACCTTCAAAATCAGTCATTACTAAATCCATATCTTCAGTAAATGGACCGTGGTCTCGATTCGTTTCTTCTAAGGATTTTTCCATATCCATCCAGTCGTCCGTCTTACCTGCTTTTAATCCGAGTTCTCTACCAAATGCTTCCGCATTAAATTCTCCTTCAGATTGCTTATCTAATGAACTTTCTACTTTAAATGGCATTAGATTCTTTTCCATAATCTCTATTGCTTTAGATATTGCATTATCTATCTGTTCATCTGTTTCATTATCACCAGGATCCCTTATATCAAATTCAAATTTTTTCGTATCTTCATTTACATTGAATATCTTAACTATTAGTCCGTTGCACTTTTCCCCAATCTCATTAGTTGTATCTGCAATCAAAGTATTAATATCAACATCATATGTAAATTTTATTTGTTTAGATTGTTTTGATAACGAAGATAATCTTTTAACCTCAAATAATTCTTCCATTAATTTATCTGTTTCATTCCGTAATTCTTTTGCCTTTATAAAATCTTCTTCTTTACCAGTTGCTAAAAGTTTTTGAATCTGATTATGCAATTCATCTAACTTTTTCCTTTTATCTTCCATATCAGCTTTTAATGATGATTTCTTTCTAATATCAATTCGGTATCTTAATCTACCCGTTCCTTCATCTACGATCCTTGTCTCTACAAGAAACGGAAACGGACTACCTTCTTTTGTTTCTAATCCTTTTGCACATTCTTCCGCCATTTCCTTTGTTTCATATGCATCATATGGTTCCCATTTATAAGACTTAAAATCTTTAGAATCTATTCTTAATGAAGATTGTTTTTCTAATCTTGAAATTGCAATATCACGAACAGTTGGATTTTCATCTTTAGATAATTCTTTCAATATTTCTATCGGAGTATTTGGATTATCCGCCACTAACTCTCGAATAGATGAATGTGAATCTTTACTTAACTCCTTTAATTGCCATAACGGAGTTTTAGGATTATGTGCCATATTCCATCTTACTTCTGTTGATACATTAGAAAACCAATAAGGCGAATCTTTCTTACCTGCTTGTATTTGTAATATAGATATTTTCGCAACTCTTTTTAAGTTATCTATAACACTATCTATATCTGCTTTCTCTAATCCTAATCGTTTACCTTCTGCTGATATTTCATCATAATTAAACTTATAACTAACTGCACCTTTTTCTTCTACTGCATACTTATCTTGAGACCATTCTAAAAGGTTCTGCTTTATCTCTTTTACATTCTTTACTTTAGTTTCTTTTTCTATTTCAGCATCTGGTCTTACTCGTGCTATAAGTTCTTTATCTTCCTCTTTTATAATTGACCAAGGCGAGTCTACTTCTGCTTTCTTATTTAACGATGCAACCATAAGCCTACGAAACTTCTTTACTTCATCAGGACTAGTTTCTTCTAATTCATCAATAACCGCATTGAATAGTTTTATATCATTTCCTATTTCTTCTCTTACATGTGATATGTTTCCATTGATAAACGATTCGGCAAGTTCTTTAGGATCTTTATCAGTATTTCCTACACGAACTTTTTTAAATGTTGTCTTAGTCCATAAAGGAATCATTTCAGTTTCTACATGAGATATTACTTTATCAGCTTCTTTTTCTTTCCACATTTTTAAAGTATCTACGAATATATCTAATTCTTTCTCATACTCATTCCGCATCCTCTTCGCTTCTTCTTCTGATAAATCAGGATCGGTATAATCTTTTAATGCTTCCGTATATTCAAATGGAGCACCGATAACATCATCAATAGGAATTTCTTCTTTTAAAAATGTAAATTTAAAGGTCTTGGGATTATATTTTAATCCAGAAAAAATACTTAATTCTGATACTATATTCCTGCCATCTTTAATCTTCTCTATCATTGCATGTTCAGGTATCATCTTTAGCAACTTTTTCTCTGCAGCTTTTCTATTATTCTGCACTCTCTTTATAACTTCTTTATATCTAATATCATACTCATCTATAACCGATTTCTTCTCTTCTCTTAATTCAAGCTCAGTTAGCATATTTGCAATGTTCTGATCCGATAGTATCTCAACTTGTCTCAATCTATCCTGCTCAATAAGTTCTTCCGCAGTTGCACCTTTCTCCGTTGGTATTGCAGATTGCTTATCTAACGATGCTCTTGTATCTTTCAAAAATTTATCTATCTCCATTTTTGCTTTTTCTAAACTTTCAGTCATAGTCATTAAACCAGGGCCTTCAACTTTATATACTTTAAATGTTCCTATATTTGGTACTGTTTGTTCACCTTCGCTTATCTTAAATCCTTTGTATTCTGTAATACCTGATTCTTTTGTTAATTGATTCTCTAATGATGCTTCACCACCTAAATCAGCTTCAACAAAGTCTTGCCATTCCGAAATAGTCTTTGGTTCATTATTCCTATTTATAATATCATCTAAAACTTCTTCTTTATTTGAACCTTTTACTTTCTTTAATCCTTCTTCCCATAATTCATCTTTTATTTCCGTAGGTAAATCTTGCCAATAATATTCCTTTGCCGATTCTTTAAAACCTTCTATTCGTAAATCTATTGCTTTTCGAACATCTTCTGGTAAATCTTTCAATTCTACTTTTGTTCCTTCTTTAGCTTTTGGCAAATCTTTTAATTCTCCCACATATTGATTAACTCCTTGTGGAGATGTTGCATTATGACTCATACTAAATACTGCATTATCTATTATTACTGTATATCTATCAATTGTCTTTCCACCATTATCATATACTTCAACAGTCCTTTTAGGTTCAGCTATTAAATCCATAGCCCATTTCGCTTTATTTAATTTCTTATTAAACTCTTGTTCTTTATTTGTAAATGTATTAACAACATTACTTACTTTTTCTCCCGCTTTACTTATCATTTTTACAATCCAATTATCCATTACTATCCTCCTTTTTTACCGTAAATATTATCGTGTAATTTGGAATTTGCCCTAGGATCTCTTTGCTCTATTTTTTCATACTTAATAATATAACTTTCGGTATTCTGATCCGATACTACAGGAATACCTTCGAATGTCTTTAACATATCAAGTGGATGTTTTACAAATCCACTCTTTTGCTCTATTTGTTTCTCAAACATTTCCATACAAATATCTGATTGCAAATCAGCATTTATTCGTATTTCTTTTAATATAAAACCTGTCTTTTCTAAAAGATTACATTCTTCTGCAATCTTACTTAATATCATTTTTTTATTAGCCATCATTTCCGCTGTTAGAGATCCTTTCTTTTCTAATATCATATATTTCCCCCTTTAAATATTTCTATTTTATTAGTAATAATATTCCCATCATCATCAATAACAGCAGCATCTTTTGTGCCATTATCAACTTTCATTGTCATTATCTTATCTAATTTTAGATTTACAAATAACTCATCTATATTTACTTTAAATTCAATACCTCGTAAATTCTGATATAAAACTCCATTTAAAAATATCTTCGTATTAATAGATAATCCATCAGTTTCAATAATCCATACATCCTTTTTAGGTTCTATTGTTTCATCAAATAATATTAATGGAGTTTCTTTACTTTGCATAAGAATAAATCTTTTGTTTATTTGAACTATAAAATCGCTGACCTTTTCCTTGATATCCAGGACTTACAAAATCAACAGGAACATCTCTACTAGTCTTTGCAGGCCTAAATCTTAATGGCATAAACTTTTCCGCACTCTCTTTTGTTCGGTCAAAATACTTAAACCAACTATAATCACCACCACGCTTAATTGCGCCTTCTCTATATTTTAAATCGCCTTTTTCCATTAACTTAAATCTAGCATCCCACATATGCTTTTCTCTTCTCATTTGCTTTATCCAATTATTAAATATTGCTTTCTTCATCCATTCTTTAGACTTCTTTTCATCCCAACCAACTAATGCCTTTGCAAGTATGCTTATTTCATAAAATGTATGAGCTAATCCATCCGCAAATATTGCTAACATCATAAAATCTTTATCAGTTTCCATCTTTCACCTCCAATTCTTTTCCTTTCGTAGCTTCTGCTAATGGCTCAAGAACCAATAGCTTTGACTTTATTCCTACTTTTTTAAGATAATCCCTATACCAATCTACTTCACCTTTTAACGGAAATAAGTTCTTTTCCTTATCTCCTAAAGTTACCACTAAACAATCATCTTCTTTTAAATCTTTTAATAATTCAAACTTTACAAACGGATATGTTATTATTACTTTATTCTCCGGTATTCCTAACTCTGCTAAATAAGGCTTCATTTTCTCTTTATATATTGTTAATGTATCCATTACAGGAAACTGCATTTTCTCAAGATCCCCTAAATATAATATTAATATATCTCCTTCTTTGTATTGCAGTTTTTCAAATCCTGCTTTTATTTCTTCATCTGTCATGATACTACCATCTCCCAAATTTTATGTATCGGATTGTTCCTTGAACATAATTCACAAATAGTTATTTCTTTTTTACAGTCAACTCTACCTTCCATGTAAAATTGGTTCTGTGTAAATCCAAGTATCTTTGCATTCTTGATTATCATAATTCTTCGTTGATCCACATCTACTCTCCTTCCACAAATATTACATACTCTTATCCACATAATTATTACATTAACTTTTTCGGGTCAACCCTTTTAATTATTTCTGGCACAGGAAGCTTATCGAACTCAACGACTAATGCCTCTTTTACTAAATCAAAATCATTAATATGAAATTTCTTTATTACTTTTGTGAACGCCATTATCATATCATCTACCATTGGAGATATAATGTTTACAACTATTCTTTCATCTGCCAAGTCTCCAGTAAGCTTTGAAAGTAGTTCCATATTCTTAATATTAACTGCTATTAGCTTTGTATAATTATCTACTAAATCAGGATCATATTGTTCTCTAAGTTTTAGATTTATTATTCTACATAATCCATAAGTTTCTATCTGTTGTTTCTCTAATATTTCCATTTTAGTAAGA
>Ga0315282_10009086_pt1 | contig 15884 bp, 25 predicted proteins | sample YL17G07_20_MG_FD_203693 | JGI IMG/M metagenome (GOLD analysis project Ga0315282, IMG submission 203693) | Sediment microbial communities from Yellowstone Lake, YNP, Wyoming, USA - YL17G07_20 | ecosystem: Environmental > Aquatic > Freshwater > Lake > Sediment | place: USA: Wyoming | collected...
GCTGTGTGGTTGCAGGGTATGTATTTAATTTATTTTAGGTTATTTTAAGGGGGGAATCGGTATGAGTAATAATAACAAGGTTGTGAAGATTTTCACTGTGCCACTTCAATTTCCCTGTGGGCCGCAAGCGAGCTGCTGTGGGCCAATAGGCCAGAGCGAGGAAGATGTAAAGAAGCTTTCTGATGCCATTAGAGAGTTAGGTGTAACAGTGGAAGTCCATAATATAATGGAAGATGGTTTTGCCAAGCGATTCTCATCCGTCGCTAACTTACTGGGTAGTTTTGGTCCGGGGATTGTGCCGATATTGGCTATTGGGGATGAGGTTATTTCGATGGGCACTCCTACACCTGAAGAGGCGGTCCAGGCAGTAAAGGAGAAACTTTAATAAATTTGTAGAGGTGATGAAAGATGCCTACCTATGAGTATGTTTGTTCAGAATGCAAGAGTAAATTTGATGTCTATGCCGCTCTGGCTGAAAAAGAAAAAGGTTTAAAGCCAGAATGTCCCAATTGCCATAGCAAAAAGACCATTCAGGTCTTTGGTAGTTTTACCGTTATGGGTGGCTCGAAAGGCGGGTTTAATCCCGGCTCTATGCCAGGTTGCGGTCCAACTGCAGGACCAGGCTGCTGCTAATTATATTGAGTTATTGGAGCTGACTGTTTTTAGGTAGTGCCAAAAATCTAATGAAAGAAAAGTCAAAAAAGCCTTGTAAATAAAGGAAAAAATCTTTCATAAGTGGGGAGGGAATATATTTTTGTAGATTAGGTGCAAGAGATCTCTATAAACTTATTCCTCCCCCTTGATGGGGGTGTATGCCCCCGGATAAAGGTGGGGGTGGATAGGAAGATATATAGTGGATTTCGTTAATTTTAAAAGAAAGATTGTAATAGAAGTAGATGGTGGACAACATACAATTGGAAGTACAAAAGATAGGAAAAGAGATAAGTGGTTAAGGGAAGAAGGGTTTGAGGTTCTAAGGTTTTGGGATAATGATGTTCTTACCCCTCACCCCAACCCTCTCCCCAATACCCCCTCCTCTACTCCTCCCCCGAATACCCCCACCTATATTCCTCCCCCCTTGAGGGGGAGGATAAAAGGAGGGGGGCATTGGAGGGGGAGGAAAAAAGGTGGGGGGGTAATGGGGAGAGGGAATAAAACAAAGATTTTTGACAATACCTGTTTTTAAAAGGAGGTTCTCTAAAATGGAAGTGATGACAAGAACTAAAGTAATGGAAACAGCAAGAGAATTTGGTGAAGCTTTGGCTAACTGTGAAGAATGCCTGGCAGTTGAGCGAGCCCAGGAAGCACTAAGAAAAGATACCCAGGCAAGAAAACTATTATCTGACTATCAGTCCACCCAGCGTTCTGTCCAGATGGCGCGGATGTGGGGCGGAAGGATACCAAAGGAGGAATTGGACAGGTTAAAGGATCTTGAGACAAAGATTAACTCTAATCCTGTTATTAAGAATGTTTTAGATGCCCAGAAGAGGTTACAGGCAATGTTGGGAAACCTTAACGCTGAAATTTCGGATTTGCTGGGAATAGATTTTGTCTCAAATTCCAGTGCGGGCGGTTGCTGTTAGGGAGAAAAATATGGGAATACTTAATGGCAATTTGATTGCGGAGAAGGCAAAGGCATTTGCCAAAGTTTTAGACTCATCACAGGAATTTCAGGAATTCCATTCTGCTCAGGAGAAACTTAAGCAGGATAAAGAGGCAAACTCTCTTTTAGAGCAATTTCAGAAGAAACAGCAGGAAGTCCAACAAGCACGGCTGAGAGGTAAGGGCTTTAGCGGGGATGCGATTTATGAAATTCAAGAACTTCAGCGAAAACTTCAATCTAACTCAATAATTATGGATTTGGTTAGAGCACAGCAAGAAGTCATTAGCCTGATTCAGGAAATAAATCAGGTAATCTCTATTGCAGCAGGCTTTGACTTTGGGCAGAGTTCATCAAGCGGTGGCCCTTGTTAAACAGATTTTAATAAAAGGACAAGCTTATGCTTATTGGAAAGACGGTTGTTTTAGGTGTTACGGGAAGTATCGCTGCCTGGCAGACTCCAGAGATTATTGGCAGATTACGAGATTTAATGCTCAATGTATATTGTATTATGACTAAATCTGCTACTGAGTTTATTACTCCTCTTACCTTACAAGTCTCATCTCAAAATCCTGTAGCGGTAGATATGTTTGAAAGGCGTAAAGAGTGGAATATTGCTCATATTGCTTTAGCTGACATTGCAGACCTTTTCTTAATTGCACCTGCCACTGCTAACACTATTGCCAAAATAGCCAATGGCATTGGTGATGATCTGCTTTCAACCACTGTTTTAGCCACCGAGTCCCCGGTTGTTATTGCCCCGGCGATGAATCCCAATATGTATTCAAACCAGATTACCCAATTAAATATCGAGAAATTAAAAGAAAGAGGTTTTCATTTCATCGACCCTGAATATGGAAAGACTGCTTGCGGTACAGAAGGGGTGGGCAGGTTAGCCAGAATATCGGTTATTATAAATAAAGTGATGAATCTATTAGAGACACAGGATAAGAAAGAGAAGAAGGAATGAGTAAAGTAAAGATTTTTTCACAAGAGAAATGTCCTACTTATAAAGATGCCCAGGAATATATGAAGCTTTTACGCCGGGAGAATATATCATTTGAATACTGTGATGTCAGTACTTTGGAGGGTCTTGCTGAAGCTGCTTATCACGATATATTGAGCTCAGGTGGTATTATTACCCCATCTGTAGCAATAACTGATAACAATGGGAAAGAAATAGCCTTATGGAAAGGGATGCTCCCAGTATTAGATGAGATAAAAAATAAGTTGGTATAATTCTTATTTTATCATTTTGTATTGATTTCAAAAAAAGAGCCTTGGAAAATATAAAAGCAAAAGTTACGATATTCGGTGTGCCTGTAGCGGGTTGTAAACCAGGTAAGACCTGGAAAGATGCAGCAAACCTTGCTAAAAATTGGCTTACCTTGAGGTTTGGCGAACAGGTTCAGGTGGAATATATAGAATTCCTTCCTCCTAAATGGAAGGAATTTCCCAAGATAATTGATTTGATAAATAAGGGAGAGGCAAAGATCCCGATAATAACAGTGAATGATGAGGTATTAGCCACTGCCGGCAAGGTAGACATCAGCCAGATTGAAAAACACCTTTTGAACGTTGGGGTAAATAGGATATAAAAGGATAATTGAAATGTGTTTAGCTATTCCCATGAAGGTAACTGAAATTAATGGCAAAAGGGCTGTGGTCGGAGCAGGTGGTCTGAAGTATGAGGCGAGCATTGAGCTTCTTTCAGATGTTCGGATAGGCGACTATGTAATTATTCATGCTGGATTTGCTATTCAGAAATTAGACGAGAAAGAGGCTCAGGAGACTTTATCCATTTTTGAGGAAATGTGTAAATGAGATATGTGGATGAGTTCCGTAATGGGAAATTTGCCAAAAAATTAGTTGAGGAAATAAAAAATGTATCTAAGAAAAAGATAAAGTTAATGGAGGTATGCGGCACTCACACAGTAGCTATCTTTAAATATGGCTTGCGTGGGGTAATGCCTGAGAATATTACTCTTTTATCCGGACCAGGCTGCCCGGTCTGTGTTACTGCCAATGAAATGATTGATAAGGCTATCTGGCTGGTAAAGCAAAGGAGTGTAATTCTAGCTACTTTTGGTGACATGGTTAAGGTGCCGGGTTCAAGTTCGAGTCTTTCTCAAGAGAAATCCCAAGGGCATGATGTGCGGATTGTTTACTCAACAATGGATGCTTTGAAAATAGCTCAGGACAATCCAGCAAAAAAGGTGATATTTTTTGCTATAGGTTTTGAGACCACATCTCCGACTATCGCTGCTTCTATCTTGGAGGCAAAGCGTCTTAAGCTTAAGAACTATTATATCCTTGCTGCCCACAAGTTAATCCCTCCGGCAATGAAGGCCCTCTTAGATACAAAGGAATTGGGTTTGAATGGGTTTATTTGCCCAGGCCATGTAAGCACTATTATTGGCGCTAAGCCTTATGAATTTATTATTGAAGATTACGGCATTCCTTGTGTGATTACCGGATTTGAACCATTAGATATTCTTCAGGCTATCTTGATGTTAGTTAAGCAGATTGAAGATAATAGACCCAAAGTGGAAATACAATACAGGCGAGCAGTGAAATATAAAGGAAATCCTTCAGCCTTAAGGATGCTTTATGAGGTCTTTGAGGAGGCAGATTCTAACTGGCGAGGTATAGGAGTAATTCCAAACTCAGGGCTACGCTTGAGGAGAAAATATAGAGACTTTGATGCTGAAAATATTTTTGAAATAAAACAAGAGAAGACAAGATATGTCCCTGGTTGTTTGTGCGGAGAAGTCCTTCGAGGAGTGAGAATTCCCACCGAGTGTAAATATTTTGGAAAACTCTGCACGCCAGAAAATCCCGTTGGCGCCTGTATGGTCTCTATCGAAGGAGCCTGTTCAGCTTATTATAAGTACAGAGGTAAGGCTTAGATGATTAAAATACCTGTTTTAGCTGTAGATAAAGGTAAAGGGGTGTTGGTAAAATTGGAACTTGAATCAAGAGAAGGTAGAGGCATTTTATTTTTAGATATTAAACTCTGTCCTGACCAGGAGACAAGGCAGGCGATAAGCACCGCCTTTTCTTTACTGAATGTAAAAAAGAAGGATATCTTAGTGCACATCAAAGGAGATAAGCATAACTGCCTCTGCGGTGGTAGCCTGGCGCTTCCTGTCTATTTAGGAATGTATGCTTGTATTCGAGGACTAAAGTTTAAGCAGAAAACATTTGCTACCGGCTGTATTGATAAAAAAGGAAAGTTGGCTTCAGTTGGAGGATTGGCAGAAAAGATTAGGGCAATTATAGGCAAAGCGGAGATGCTTTTAGTTCCCAAGGGACAGGGTTTACCCATTGAAGGAATAAGTGTAAAAGAGGTCGTGGATTTGAAAGAAGCGATAAAACTCGCTCTAATAAAATAGACTTAAGAGGAGATTACAATGTGCGAGATAAGAACGGTGGATGATCTTGTAAGTGGTTTCGAGAATTTGTCTAAAGACGAGCAAAAGGAAGTAATAAAGAAGTTAATGCCGAAATTTTGTCAGATAGTGATGGAGGACAAAGCTATTATTCAGGAAATGATGCCCAAGTGTATGGAGATGATGAAAGGGATGGATTTTCCAATGAAGGAAATGATGACTAAAATGATGGGCAAGGTCTGATAAATTATGGGAGGTAAAATGGTTACTAAAGAACAAGTAATGGAGGCGCTGAAAGAGGTGATTGACCCTGAGATAGGGGTAAGTCTCGTGGAGATGAACCTTATAAAGGATGTTTTAATCGAAGGGAATAAGGTTAAGGTAAAGATGACTTTAACCATACCCGGCTGTCCACTTGCCAATATGATTGTAAATGACGTAAGGGAAAAAGTCCAAAGCTTAGAAGATGTTAAAGAGGCAGAGGTAGAGTTGGTTTTCTAATAGGCAATTTTGGGCAAAAGAATTTTATGAAATGTTCTTACAGGGATATTTGTTTAATTTGCGTCGAATTAAAAAAACACCTGCCATTTGCTATTTTGAGCACTTGCCTGGCAATTGTAGTAATAGGTTTTTTAAGTATAATAATTGGTAATTCCCAACTGTCCCTTGTAGGTGGAGAACTTTTTCACATCTTCCATCCCTTGCATATATTAGCCAGTGCCGCTGCAACTACAGCAATGTACTGGATCCATAGAAGAAAGGTTATCAATGCCATAGTGATAGGAGTTTTAGGGGCCATTGTTATCTGTTCTTTAAGTGACATTATATTCCCTTTTCTATGTGGTAGCCTCTTATCCGTCAAGATGCAATTTCACCTTTGTGTGGTCCAACATCCACTTATCTTAATCCCCTTCTTATTGGTTGGTATTATTGCTGGTTTTGTCTCGCCTGAAGTTCTTGAAAATAGCACTATCTATTCTCACTCAGTGCATATCCTTTTGTCGACCATGGCTTCATTGGTCTATCTTATTTCATTTGGCTTTGCTGAGTGGATACATTTCATCGGTCCCGTATTTGTGATAGTTATTTTTGTTGTGCTTATACCGTGTTGTCTGAGTGATATAGTCTTTCCATTAATCTTTGTTGAAGAAAAAAAGGAATAAATGTTATTATGCCAAATCTTAATCCTGTAATAAAAAAGAGATATGTAGAGATTCCAGAGCCTTCTTTAAGCGATACCCTTGGTGACTGGCAGAGGCTTTTAAGGGAATTTAAGAACAAGTTGGGATATAACGGGGTCAGTGTTAATATATCTTTGCTTGGAAGTTTGGGAAGGGTATTAAGAGAGGGTAACTGGAAGGTAACAGGAACATTTTCCGAGACAGATGGCCGGATACAATTAGTTAACTTAGAAAAAGGTAACACAGAAGCAAGGTCCTATGCCCTGGCCTGCGATATAGGAACCACTACACTGGTAGTGAATTTAGTTGACGTTAATAGTGGCAAGGTAATAGATTCAAAAACGAGTTACAATCCCCAGCGCGCTCACGGTGAAGATGTAACCTCGCGAATGGCCCACTGTGACCAAGAAGGTGGCTTAAGCCAGCTCTACCAATTAGTTGTAGATGAGTTAAATTCGATGGTTGACTACTTATGCACATCGCAGGGTATTAAGCAAGATGAGATTAATGGAATGGTATGCGCCGGGAATACCATTATGATTCATATCTTACTTGGCTTTGACCCAAGGACAATTCGCAAAGAGCCCTATGTGCCCCTCACTACCTTTTATCCAGTAATTTTAGCATCAGAGACAGGAATTAAAATAAATCCTTATGGGATTACTAAATGCCTTCCCGGTGTAAGTGGATATATAGGAGGGGATATTACTGCTGGAGTATTATCTACCGGGCTAAATGAATCCAATGAAATAATCCTATTTATTGACATTGGCACCAATGGAGAGACGGTATTAGGAAGTAAAGACTGGATAGTTGCCTGCTCTGGCTCAGCAGGTTCAGCATTTGAAGGATGTGGCTTAGAATTTGGTATGAGTGCCACCTCTGGCGCTATTGAAAAGATAACTTTAAGAGAAAATGGAGAAATAAATTATAAAACATTAGACAACGAAAATCCCAAGGGCGTCTGTGGCTCGGCATTAATTGACCTTCTGGCTCAGTTGCTTGAATCGGGCATCATTAATCGGCAAGGGAAAATAAATGCAGAGTTTAAATCTTCAAGGATTAGAAGGACAGTTCTTGGTTATGAGTTTGTCATTGCCTGGGGTAGCGAGACGCAAATTAATAAAGATATTGTTTTGGCACAAACTGACATAGACAATCTCATAAGGGACAAGGCCGCCCTTTATGCCGGCTCAACAATATTACTCAAAAGTATGCAAATGGAATTTTCTAATGTGGAGAAATTATTGATTGCCGGAAACTTCGGAAGACATCTGGATGTAGAGAAGGCAATAAGTATCGGGTTATTGCCGGATATAGAAAGAAGTAAAATAGAGTTTATTGGTAACAGTTCCATTGACGGCGCTACAAGAGCACTTTTATCTATAGAAGATTTAGAGAAGGCGCAACAAATAGCCACCTCTATTACTACCTTTGAGCTAACTCGGGAACCAAGTTATTATGATATCTATACCTCAGCGCTATTTTTACCCCATACAGATATGAGTCTATTCCCATCAGTTAAGACTCCGAAATAAGAGGAGGCAGAAAGGTGGATATTCTGGATCCTAAAACCAAAGAATTTATTGGAATAGCTGCGGCTGTAGCTGGTCATTGTCAGCCTTGCTTTGATTACCATTTTATAGAAGCGAGGAAATTAGGTACAACTTTAGAAGAAATCAAGGCTACAATAAAGATTGCTCAAGCAGTAAAGCAGGCAGGCAACAGTAATATGGATAAATACATCCAGGCGAAACTGGAAGACTAACATGTCAATAGATGATTTGGCTGGAAGAAAAGCACTTATCAAGGCTTCTGGATTAAAAAAGGGACACGTTTTGGATATGGGAATGGGCGACTGTGGCTGTATGTCTTTCTTTCTGGCAAAAAGAGGCTTTAATGTAATTGGCATTGACCGTTCGCCATATGCCATACACAATTCAAGGAAGGATACCAGGAAGAAAAAATTTAAAGGTAGCTTTGAGGCAAAGTTAGCTAATGCAGAAAATTTACCCTTTGGAGATAATGAATTCGATGCTGTTTTTGCCTATCATTCAATGCACCATATGGATAATATAGAGAAGGTAATAGATGAAATGTTCAGGGTATGTAAGAAAGGAGGATTTATTCTAATCTCAGACCTTAATGAAAAAGGTCGAAAGGTATATGAACACGAAGCCGATAAGGGTGGGCTTCTTAAGAGAATAGAAAAATCTCTGACTAAGTATACTAAATCTATTCGAAAGATTAAAACTAAATATAATATGATTTTTATTTGCAAAGATAAGAAAATAGAGAGATATGAAAAAGAAGAAAGTTCTATTTCTGTGCGCGAGAAATTCCGCCAGAAGTCAAATGGCGGAGGGATTGTTAAGACATCTGGAAGGGGATAGGTTTGATGTCTTTAGCGCGGGGATTGAGCCAACACAAGTAAATCCTCTGGCCATAAAGGTAATGGACGAGATAGGAATTGATATTTCAAAACAGAGGTCAAAATCTGTTAAAGAATTTTTAAGCCAACAATTTGATTATGTCGTTACTGTTTGTGACTATGCCAGGCAAACTTGCCCGGTATTTCCAGGTAGATACGAGAAGTTGCACTGGAATTTGGAAGACCCAGCGGAGGCGCAAGGAAAAGAAGAGGAAAGGCTTGCTGTCTTTAGAAAGGTAAGAAACCAAATCAAAGAGAACATCATAGAATTCTTAAATTTGTCTAAGTAGTGAGCAAAATTAGAACGTCTCCATTTCTCCCCTCACCCTATCCCTCCCCCTTACCATAAACCCCATCCCCCTCACCCCGCCCCTCTCCCTCAAGGGGAGAGGGTAACCAATCTATTTCCTCTCCCCAAGGGGGAGAGGATTAAAAGGTGAGGGGGTCCTCTATTAATAAATTACTTGACAATATGCCAGTATCGTTGATAAAATTAAATGAATTTACATCTAAAAAGGAGCATTTCAATGCCTATCGCAGACCATAAAAAATGCACAGGCTGTCGTATCTGCGAGATAATCTGTTCGATTCAACATCATAAAGAAATGAATCCTAAATTGGCTTTGGTGAAGGTAAAGGATAGTTGGCCATGGGAAGATAAAGTCATCATCTGCCGGCAGTGTAAAAACCCCAAATGTGTGGAGGCGTGTGAATATGAAGCTCTCGAGAGAGTTAACGGCTACATAAAAATTGACCAGGATAAATGCACTGCCTGTCTTGAATGTGTGAAAGCCTGTCCTTTTGAGGGCGTGGTAGTTAGTGGAATGACGGGAAAGCCGGTCTTCTGCGATACCTGTAATGGGGAATATCTTTGCGTTAGTTGGTGTCCTGCGAAAGTTTTAAGTACTTAACTTGGCACTCTAAAGAGTGCCCGACCAAATCGGAAAAGGAGTAGCGGAGCGATAGCTCCGCGTCATAATTGCGAAGCTTTGCTTCGCTATTCCAGACTTATGCAGGGTGGATAAATATGGTTACTGGAAAATATTTTGGTTATGCTGGAAGGATTCTTAAGGTTGACTTAAGTTCGTTAAGTTATGTTATTGAGGATACTCCGCTTGACCTGATTGTAAACTTCATGGGAGGCAAGGGATTCGGGGCGAAGATTCTCTATGATGAGTTGAAGCCAGGTTGTGGCTCGTTATCAGAGGATAACATTTTGGTCGTTGCTACTGGACCTCTAACCGGGACTTTAATGCCGGCTAGTGGCCACATAACGCTCAGTACTAAGAGCCCGTTAACGGGTATCTGGCTCGATTCGCATTCTGCTGGATTTCTTGGACCCGAACTTAAGATGGCTGGCTATGACGCCATAATCATCAAAGGAAAAGCAAAGAAGCCGACGATACTGGTCATTAAGAATGATAAGATTTCCTTTGAAGACGGGAAAGATTTGTGGGGCAAGTATACCTTTGAGTCTCAGGAATTGCTAAGGCAGAAGTACGGGAGAGATTGCCAATTTATGTGTATTGGTCCAGCAGGAGAAAGGAAAGCCAGGTTTGCCAATATAGTTTCCGGCGGGAGGGGTTTTGGTAGGGGTGGTTCGGGAGCGGTAATGGGGGCAAAGAATCTTAAAGCGGTCGTGGTGAAGGGAACTAACAGTATCCAAGTGTACGACTTGGATGGCTTTACGAGGATGTGCAAGGAGTCATATAATGAACTATCGGTCAGCCCGGACACTGGTGGTGGAAGGCCCAAGTACGGAACTAATTCCATTTATTCGTTTATGATTGAGGCAGGGACTCACCCGGTTAAGAATTTTCAAACAGGTATATTTGAAGAAGTAAAAGAGTGTAACGAAGATGTTCTTGCCACAAATTATTATAAAAGACATATAGCGTGTTTTTCCTGCCCGATAAATTGCAGCAAGGCATCTCGAGTAGACGATGGTAAGTATAAAGGTAAATTTACAGAGGGTCCTGAATATGAGAATATGTGGAGTTTAGGGGCTCAATGTGGCAATAGCAACATTGGTGCGATAATTTATGCCGAGCACCTCAGTGATGAATACGGCTTGGATGCTATCTCGGCAGGCAATGTTATTGGATTTACTATGGAATGCTTCGAAAAGGGAATTCTATCGGAAAAGCAGATTGGATTTCGGGCAAATTTTGGTAACGATGAGGCAATAATAAAATTTATCGAAATGATGGGCAAGGGAGAAGGCATAGGAGAATTGATGAGCCAGGGCGTTCGCCAGATGGCTAAGGAGCTGGGTAAGGGAACAGAGAAATTTGCTATGCATGTTAAGGGAATGGAAATACCTGCCTACGACCCTAGGGGGGCATTTGGAATGGGGCTTGCCTATGCGACAAGCGACCGTGGCGCATGCCACCTCAGGGCGTGGACAATAGGGGCTGAAATATTGGATACTCAGGATAGAATGGACCCTTTTGCCACAGAATTCAAGGCCGAGCTGGTAAAGAATCAGCAAGACTTTTATGCAGTCATCCAATCGGCAGTTGTCTGCCTATTTCTAAATTTTGGGCTATCTCAACGTCATATAACCAGGTCTCTTCAGACTCTGACTGGAATAAAAGAATGGAAGACAACAGAAGATATTTTAAAGATTGGCGAGAGGATATACAATCTCACAAGGTTATTCTCGATGAGGGAGGGAATCTCACGAAAAGATGACACTCTTCCCGAAAGGTTACTTAAAGAACCTGTCAGTGAAGGGCCAACTAAGGGTGTCGTGGTTGACCTTGATACGATGTTAAAAGAGTATTACTTAGTTAGGCACTGGGATGAAGAAGGTAGGCCCACTAAGGAGAAGCTTGCCGAACTTGGACTCGATAAATGGGGACTTGGGAAATGAGAGTGAAAATTAGGGCCAAATTCTTTGCTCTTCCCAGAGACTACCAAGGCGACAGAGAAATAGAGATGGAAGTGAGTGAGAATTTTTACGAGGCTCTGGAAGAGATAGATTTGAAAACCAGGATAGGGATAAAAGAAAAACTCGATAAAAGGTTTGTCGTACTCATTAATGGAAGAAACTATCGCAAAGTTCTTGAGGATAAAGGTAAATTAGAAGAAGGGGACAGGTTGGCATTTGTTCCATTCTTAGGAGGAGGTTAGAATAGAATGGTAAAGGATATATTCAAACCAGAAGGCGTTTATGCGGCAATGCTTACACCCTTCGATGAGAAAGGGAAAGTTAGTGAGCCGGTATTGCGGAAGATAGTGGAGTTTCTCATAGAGAAGGGAATTGACGGGCTATATCCCGTAAGTAGTGTCGGCGAGTTTGTCCATCTCAGTACTGAAGAGAATATGGAAATAATGGATATTGTTGTCGACCAAACAAAGGGGAGGGTTCCTGTGGTTCCCGGGGTGAGTGCCTCGTGCGCTGAAAAGTCTCTGATTTTAGCCAAGCATGCTGAAAAGATAGGATGCCAAGGGGTAGTGGCCTGCCCACCCTACTATTTCGCCGTCTCCCAGGAAATCGTAGAAAAACATTTCGAGATTATTGCTGACGCTATTGGTATCTCTGTTGTTCTCTACAACATTCCTTTCGCTACTACCAAAATAAGCTATGATGTTGTGAAGAGATTGAGCAGGAGAGAAAATGTAGTTGCCTTAAAAGACTCAAGTGGAAGCATGGCAGACATAGTCCATTTTATGGACAAGATAAGGATAATCGGTGAGGACCTTAGCCTTCTCCTCGGAAGAGAGGAGATATTTTTCCCGGCACTTATGATGGGGGCAAAAGGATGTATGGTTGCCTCAGGATGCATCTTGCCAGAAATTATGAAAAAGATGTATAAATGTTTCAAAGAAGGAAAATATGATGAAGCGAGGGAGCTTCAGTTCTCCATACTGGTTCTTCTAAGAGCAATGTGGTCACTTCCTATGCCTATCGGGTTTAAGGCGGCAATGGAACTGAGGGGCTTTCCCATGGGTCCATTCAAGCAGCCGCTATCGGATGCGGAACAGTTTACCTATTCTATGATAAAAAGCAGAATGGAAAAGTTAATGAAGCCGCTTTTGGAAAGAAGCGAGAAAATAGAAAAGGAAGAAAAGGCAGCGGTCGCTTGAGAAATGAGCGAATTCGAATTCAAGGAAATTGTGGAAGCTGTTCTCATCGGGGACGTTGAAAAAACGAAAACCTTAACTCAGGAAATTCTCAAGAAAGGTGTCTTACCTCACGATATTATTGAAAAAGGCCTAATGGAAGGTATGAATCTGGTGGGCGATAAGTTTGAGAAGAGGGAGTATTTCTTGCCCGACCTATTAGTGGCAGCCGAGGCGGTAAAACGTGCTACAGAAATCATAAAACCTTTTCTCAAAGGTGAAAGAGGAAGAGGCACTGTGGTCATCGGGACGGTAAGTGGCGATATACATGACCTGGGTAAGAACTTAGTGGCATCTACTCTGGAAGCCTCTGGATTTACAGTGATTGACTTGGGAGTGGACGTTTCTCCTGAGAGGTTCGTAAATGCCGCAAAAGAGGAGAATGCAGACATAGTGGCAATATCTGCCTTAATCACGACCACTATGTTGGGTATGAAGGATGTTATAGAAGCGATGGTGAAAAGTGGCATTAGAAAGAATGTCAAGGTAATGGTGGGGGGTGCTCCTCTGGATGAGGAGTTTGCCAGAAAAATCGGCGCTGATAGATATGCGAGGACTTCGAGGGATGCGGCTAGGAAGGCGGTGGAATTGGTAAATGGCTGAGATGACTTCCAGAGAAAGAGTATTTGAGGCCATAGAACATAGAGAACCGGATAGAGTTCCTGTAGATTTTGGCAACCGGAACTGGAGTATAGTGAACGCTCCTCCCTATGGATACAAGGCGCTTTGTGAGTATCTAAGTCTTCCTGATTATCCTGAGCCAAAAATTGTCTATCTTATGAACATTGTGGTTAATGTTGACGAGAGGATACTGAGAAAATTCAATGCAGATATAAGAAATTTGGGTTCTGGTGGGCTGGGAGTGGAGAGGCTTCCTGATGGGACTCTGAGAGACTTAGACAATCACGGGATTATATATAAACCTGCTGGTCCATATTTTTCTGTTCCTGATACGCTTGCTCCCCTGAGAAATGCAACCTCGGAAAGGGACATAGAAGAATATCCATTCTGGTCAGACTACGCGAACCCAGTATATTTTGAAGGAAAGGAGGAAGAAGCAAAATATCTTCACCAGCATACAGATTATGCAATATCTACCTGGGTTCCCAATATTTTTCACAGGTATGCTTTTGTTCGTGGATTCAATAATTTTATGCTGGATATGAGAATAAATGTTGACTTTTTTAGAGCGCTGGCAAGCAGAATTCTCAAAACTGCCAAGACTTTTGCGAAGGAATTCCTGGGGAGGGTTGGAAAGCATATAGACATAGTATGTATTGGCGATGATATGGGGACACAGACCCAGCCTTTTATGTCAGTTGAGGACTTCCGGAAATATGTCAAGCCATACTGGGCGGAACTCAATAGAGAAATAAAGAAATATACAGAAGCGAAGATTCTCCTCCACTGTTGCGGCTCAATTTACCCACTGATAAATGATATTATTGAAGTGGGATTCGATGTGCTGAATCCTATTCAGCCCTTGGCTTATCAGATGGAGCCAGAGAGGCTCAAGAGAGATTTTGGGGACAGGATAAGCTTCCTGGGAGGAATAGATATTCAAAGGCTTTTGCCTTTTGGCACACCTGAGGAGGTTAAAGAAGGAGTGAGAAGAGTGATTGGCATACTTGCTCGCGGTGGTGGTTATATTCTTGCACCCTCCCACAATGTAGAGCCAGAGACACCTCCCGAGAACATTGTGGCAATGTATGAGGCGGCTAAGGAATTCGGGACTTATCCGATTAAAGGGAGTTGATCCTGTTAGATAAATGGCGAATTTGAATATTAGCCTCTTCTATTTAAGCTCTCCTTTCAATAGAGGGAGAGCTTTTTTATTAATTCACTTTTTAGGAGGATGAAATTGAGAAAGCATGTTGGGAAAAGAGACCTGGTTTCAATCCTTGATTTGAGCTCGGATGAGATAGTGGAGATTTTTCTCTCAGCAAGAGAACTGAAGGAAACAGGGAGAATTAGGGAGATCTTAAAGGGGAAAGTATTGGGAATGGTTTTTCAGAAACCTTCTACAAGAACAAGGGTCTCCTTTGAAGTAGCAATGTACCAACTGGGTGGATATGCCCTATTTTTAAATGCTCAGGACCTCCAGTTGAGTCGTGGAGAGGCGATACGAGATACAGCAAAGACCCTGTCTCGATACCTCGATGGGATAGTGGTAAGAGCGTATAGCCATCGAGATGTTGTAGAATTGGCAAAGGAGAGCACTATTCCTGTAATAAATGGATTAAGCGACCTGTTGCATCCCTGCCAGGTATTGGCAGATATATTCACCATCGCTGAGAAGAAGGGAAAACTTTCCTCTCTCTCACCGAAAGGATTATCCGGAATAGAAATTGCTTTTGTTGGCGATGGCAATAATGTAGCCAATTCCTGGATTAATGGAGCGGCGAGATTGGGAATGAAATTGGTTATCTGTACTCCGCATGGATATGAGCCAGATAAGAAAATTCTTGAAGAAGGGCTTAAATTGGCGAAAGCTACTGGAGCAGATATTAGGATTTTGCACAAGCCCGAAGAGGCAGTCAAGAAAGCCGATGTTATCTATACCGATGTCTGGGTAAGTATGGGAATGGAAAGGGAGAGAGAAAAGAGATTGAAAGTATTTAAGCCGTACCAGGTTAACGAACAACTCATTGGTAAAGCGAAGAAGGATGTCCTGGTTATGCACTGTCTTCCTGCTCACAGGGGAGAAGAGATAACCGACGCTGTGCTCGATGGACCAAATTCGATTGTTTTTGACCAGGCAGAGAACAGACTTCACGTCCAAAAGGCAATATTAGAATTTCTTCTGGGATAAACGTAGGGGTTCGATTTATCGAACCCGTTGATGGAAAGGAGTAGCGAAGCGAAGCTTCGCGTTAGAAATCTGTTGGGGTAGTTTGGATGAAGGGATAGTTTTCGGAGTCGCTCGGTCAGAAAAACCTCGCTCTAAATCCGCCAGCGCTCTTGCAAAACCTGGCGGATTTGAAGCTCCTGTAACTATCCCTTCATCCCCAGGTGTTACAAGGTTGGGATAGTTTTCGGAGTCGCTCGGTCAGAAAAACCTCGCTCTAAATCCGCCAGCGCTCTTGCAAAACCTGGCGGATTTGAAGCTCCTGTAACTATCCCTTCATCCCCAGGTGTTACAAGGTTGGGAT
>Ga0315282_10009087_pt1 | contig 15883 bp, 15 predicted proteins | sample YL17G07_20_MG_FD_203693 | JGI IMG/M metagenome (GOLD analysis project Ga0315282, IMG submission 203693) | Sediment microbial communities from Yellowstone Lake, YNP, Wyoming, USA - YL17G07_20 | ecosystem: Environmental > Aquatic > Freshwater > Lake > Sediment | place: USA: Wyoming | collected...
TTTTCTAACAATTTGCCGGTAAAACCACGGATCCGGGTGGATTTCTTCCAACCCCCCAAGGGTTTGCCAAACCCGCTCAAACTCCGCATGCTCTTCACGACAGGCCCGGCAGCTTAGAAGGTGACTTCTGATTTGTTCCTGCTCATGGGTTTCCAGTTCTTTATCCTGGTAAGCTGAAAGTTTCTTTTGAACTTTACTGCATTTCATCGGGTATCTCATTCCCCAAAATTATGGGCTCTTGATATATTAAACAACTCCCGAACCAAAAACCTGCGGTCATTTTTCAAAATTTTTCATTTTTTCTTGAAGGCTTCTCTTGGCCCGGACGAGCAATGATTCAACTGCAGACACAGAACAGCCAATTATCTGGGCAATCTCCACATAAGAGAGGTCATCGTATCTTTTTAGAACCATTGCCATGCGCTGGTTGTCAGGTAGGCTCTGAAGTGCATCAGAGATTTGGCGGCTGCGCTCTTTTTCAAGAAGGAGATCTTCAGCAGACGGCCCACTATCGGCGAGAGTCTCCTCAAAGGTGTGCTCACCATCTTCATCAGACCGGTTAAATGAAAACCACTTCTTGCGGCGAGTGGATTTTAGCTCGTTGAGACAGAGATTGGTGGTAATACGGTAGAGCCATGTCGTAAATTTTGCCTCGGGCTTATAGGTTTTGGCCGCCTGCCAGACCCGTATAAACACTTCCTGAGCCAGGTCTTTCGCCTGCGTCCTGTCCCCGATAAAGCGATAAATAAGATTCAGGACGGAGGTTTGATGACGATTTACCAGGATTTCAAACGCATCATCGCTGCCGCCGACAATCCTTGCCATTAATTCTTCACTTGGGATCTGCTCATCCATAGACTGAGAAAGGTTTCCGGGTGGAAAGGGAGGTGGGACAACCCGAATCAAAAATAATACCTTACCCTCAATTTCGAGCCTGTAGTCATTCTCCTTCTCTCCGAATTCGGTTCCTTTTGCCCCGAACAAGGCCGCCAGCTTGAATCGAAATTGAAGGTTCTTTATTTATTTATAAAACAATTCGGGAGAAAGAGAAAGCCTTCGGTCACTGAGGTTTATAATCCCTGTGATGGCGGGTGTAAAATTGAGGATATTGAAAGGCCGCTTTTGACTGATCCGAAGACCGCTCTTTCCAGGAGGAAACCTTGTACGGAGGACAAGGGGTATATTCCTTCCTCGCCAGAGGAGGGCTCAGTGCCCTCCCCCGTGTCGGGGACCTCACATAGGCAAAGTAATCTGCACGGTGCCCGCTTCTTCTACTTGGATTGCAGCACTTTTTTTACTGCTTCCTCTACACTGCCTTTAAAGGCAATAGCTTTGATTCCTTTGTCCTTCATAACCTGAACAATTTTGTCCCCAAATCCCTGAGCTACGACAATCGTCACTCCCTTACCGGCGAGAAAATCGGCTACTGCGATCCCACCGCCTCCTTCTTTGTAGGGATTCGCGATTGTCTCAATCAATTTCCCTTTACCATCAAAGATTAGGAAAAATGGACTGGGTCCTGCCTGCTTACTGACCGAAGCCGTCAGGGTCTTGTCGTTTGCTGAAACAGCAATCTTTTCTTTTTCCCCGGCAAAGGCCAGAGAAGACGCCAAAAATAGAATAGCCAACATTATGGAGATACTTTTTTTCATCGATGTTTCCTCCTTATGCTCTAATTAAGGTCCTTCAAAACCGTTCGAACGGCCTCTTCCATTACTTCCTGTTTTACCGAATTACTTGGTTGCCTCCGGCACCTTGCCCTGCAATAACTTTTCCACCGCCTCTTTCGCACTGCCCTGGAAATTGTAAGGCGTTAGACCTTTCTTTTTTAGGACATCCACGATTTCTCCGCAGTAGTCTGTACCTATGACCGCCGTAACCCCTTTTCCGGGAAGAAAATCCGCCATTAAATGCCCGGCCTCGAACTTTCGCGTCTTGAATGGATTGTCAATTATCTCGATTAAATTCCCTCTCTCGTCAAAAATAAGAAAGTATGGGGCCAGGCCAGCTTTTTCGCTAACCGCTGCCTCAGGACTTTTATCCCCTGTCGCGACCGCAATTTTCCCTTTCTGTTCGGCAAAAGCTACACCGGCTACCAAGAAAAGAACCACCAACACTGCAGACATTACTTTCATCTTACTTTCCTCCTTTTGTTTATTTGGGTTGTAATACCCTTTTTACCGCCTCTTCCGCGGTGACCTTGGAGGTGACCGCTTTAATTCCTTTGCTCTTCATCAGGTCAACGATAGGGCCCCCAAATTCTTCAGCAACGACTACTGCAACTCCCTCGCCAGCTAAATATTCGACCACGGACTTGCCGACCCCCTCTTTTCCTTTATGATAATTAATGTCTTGTGACCTGCAAACGCCCACACGCCGTCACCAACATGACAAAGACCACTACAGAAATTCCTTTTTTCATCGTAATTACCTCCTGTTCTATTTTTTTAAGGATTGGGGAGATCCGATAAACACCTCACTGAAATTGGAGCATCATCGACAAGCCGTAAACGACAAGCTCTTTCGATCCTCTACACATGTTCCTCCTTTCATCTATCTGGACTTCAGAACTATCACACAGCCTCTCCCGCATTACCGCCCCTTTCCACTGTATGTTTCGGTTAGACTTATTCATTTTTTTACAATCCGGTCTATTCCGCCCTTAAAGCTTCAATGGGATCAAGCCGGGAGGCTTTTCTGGCCGGATAGACCCCAAAGAAAAATCCGACCATAAAGGAGAACCCAAACGAGATAATGATCGGCATCACTGAAAGTGAAACCGGCCATTTCGTTGCGTAGCGGACTACAAACGAACCGACAAGACCAATAAGAATTCCTGCAACCCCACCGCCAATGCTCAATGATGTCGCTTCCATCATGAACTGAACCAGAATGTCTTTTCGTCTCGCCCCCACGGCCCTCCGGACTCCAATCTCATTTGTTCTCTCTCGGACAAGAATGAGCATGACAGCGAGAATTCCCACGCCTCCCACTAAGAGAGAAACTCCGGCAATGCTCCCGATGAGAAGGGTGAAACTCTGTGTGGTCTCCCGCTCAGCCTCCAGGATGTCGAGCTGATTCTGGATGGTGAAATCATCAGCCTTATCCTCTTTGAGCCTGTGACGTTCTCTGAGGAGGCCCTTGATATCCCTTTCCGATGGTTTCATGTCCGCCGTACTCCGAGCCTGGAGGTAGATCTGGGAAAGATAAGTGACATTCATCAAACGCTTCATTGCTGTATTGAGAGGAATAAAAACCTGATCGTCTTCGTCCTGCCCTGCAATCATCCCTTTTTCCTTCGTAACGCCGATCACCTCGAATGCCACATTCTTGATCCGGATCATCTCACCGATTGGGTTTGCCTTTCCAAAGAGATTTTTTACGGGTGTGGGCCCTAAGACAGCAACTCGTGCCATCAAGTGGTCTTCTTCTTCGTTGAAGAACCTCCCTTTAGCAACAGAGATATTCTTGATTCCGGGGAGATTGTAAGTCGTTCCCACTACCTGCGTGGTGTAGGACTGGGTTTCGTACTTGAGGGGAAGACGCTTACCCTGAGCAGGCGCACCCTGGGTGACGCCTGGAACCTCGGAGGAGATCGCCATCGCATCCCTTGGAACGAGAGTTGTAACAATACTGACCTGCCTTGTTCTCCCCCCGAATGTTTTCATCTGGCCAGCGCTCACGATAATCAGGTTGGTTCCCATGTTCTCGATCTTCTTCAGAACCTCCTTTTGCGCACCTTGGCCGACAGCCACCATCAGTATAACTGCAGCCACACCGATAATGATCCCTACTAATGAGAGGGCAGTCCGGACAGGGTGCCCGAGCAGAGCATGAAGAGCAATCCTGAATCCTTTAAAAAGCTTCATATTGGCTTACCTTTTAAGACCTCAAAGCCTCTACAGGATCGAGGGATGCAGCTCTCCTCGCAGGTGAAATTCCTGCCAGGACCCCAACCAGCCCGGAAAAAATAAAGGCCAAAACAAAAGGCTCCCAGGAAACAACCATGGAAAGTTTTGTAAAAAGGCTGAGAAGCTTACCGCTCGCAAGGCCAAATAGAACTCCCACAAGCCCTCCAAATACTGTTACAGCCACTGATTCGAAAAGAAATTGTGTCAGGATATCCTTCTTTCGTGCTCCCAACGCCCTGCGGAGTCCAATCTCTTGCTTTCGTTCTCCGACCGAGATGAGCATGATATTTCCGACAACAATGCCACCAACAATCAGAGAAATTCCAGAGATCACAATGAGAAACAGGCTCAGGGCTGTCGATACCTGAGTCGCCACCTCCGTTACCTGTGTCGGAGTGGTAATGGTGAAATCATCCACAACCCCGGCCTGAAGTTTGTGCCGTTCCCTGAGCAGATGCTTGATCTCTTCTACTGTTTTGGTCATCTGCCCCGGATCTCTAAGTTTCACTCTTATCTGGGTGATATAATCTTTATTGAAAAGCCTCTTTAGCCCTGTCGTAAGAGGAATGACCGTGCGGCTATCCATATCCTGGCCACCGGGGCTTGTGCCCTTGGCCTGAAGCACACCTTTTATAATGAAAGGAACTTCTCGAATATGGATTTGCTTCCCAACGGGGTCTTCACCGCCAAAGAGTTCTTTAGACACAGTCTGGCCGATGACTGCAACTCTGGCCAGGCTCGTGAGGTCCTCATCGGTAATAAACTCCCCAGCCACAGCCGGCGTATCCCACACCTCAGCCCATGAAGGGGTGACTGCAAAAACAGTCGAATCCGTATTGCCATTGGCGGATTTGATAGGAATCCCCTGGGCTTGAAATGAAGGCGCCAGACCTTTCACATTCTTCACCTCTGCCAGAATTGCCTCTCCGTCCTCTGTCCTCAAAGTGATTGTGAAAGTATCCTGTGGGACTCCTTGGACCCTTCCTGCTCCCGCGAATATGGCAATTTCATCAAACCCAAACTTTGCCACCTTCTCCATCACTTTCGATTTCGCTCCGAGAATCGCTGAGACAATGATAGTAAGGGTGGCAATTCCAATGATGATCCCAAGCATCATGAGAAATGTCCTTGTCTTATTTCTGCCTAACCCCTTAAGAGATTCTTTGATCGTGCGTTCGGTTTTCATTGATTCCTCCTATCCGATTTTCTTATCCTGTACGACCTTGCCATCCTTCATCTGTATGAGACGCTTGGCGCGCTGGGCAATGTCAGCCTCATGGGTCACCAGGATGAGAGTCCTATCCTCCTGGTGAAGGCTCTTGAAGATGGTCATGATCTCTTCGCTGGAGGCTGTATCAAGATTTCCAGTGGGCTCATCAGCAAGAATGATCGAAGGGTTATTGACTAAAGCCCTGGCAATGGCCACCCTCTGCTGCTGGCCACCCGAAAGCTCACTTGGTTTATAGTGAATCCGGTCACCCAGACCAACGGCCTTAAGAGCCTCCATTGCCTTCTTGCTAAGATCGCCGCTCCGAGGGCTGTAGATCATTGGAAGCTCTACATTCTCAAGGGCCGACGCACGGGGAAGCAGATTAAAGGTCTGAAAAACAAAACCGATCTTCTCATTCCGGATCAATGAGAGTTGATCATCGTTCAGTTTTTCAACTTCAACTCCTTCCAACTTGTACGTACCACTGCTCGGGCGGTCAAGGCAGCCCAGGATGTTCATCAAGGTCGTCTTTCCCATCCCTGAGGGAGCCATGATCGCTACGAACTCTCCTTTTTTAATGTCTAACGACACGCCCTGAAGCACCCGGACTTCCATCTCTCCATTTTTTTTGTACGTCTTGGTAATATCACGAAGTTCAATCATTTTGTTTTCCTCCTTTTTGATTATTTCTTTTCTCCCGGGGTTTCTCCGATCACCACCCGCTCCCCCTCATTTAACCCTGACAGGATCTCCGTGTAGCTGGAGTCTTTCCATCCTGTTTTCACCTCCCGTTTGACGGGCTGGTTATTCTGCATGACGAAAACCACCTTCTTTCCTCCGTCCCTTCGAATCGCACCGCTTGGAACCGTCAACACATTTTCCTTCTTCTGAAGGGAGATATTGACCGTGGCCGTCATCTCCGGCTTCAGCAATCCCTCAGGGTTGTCAGCAGAAATGATCGTGATGTAGTAGACGACGTTGTCCTGGATGATTGCCTTCGGATAGATAGCCATCACTTTCCCCTTGAAGTCCTTATCCGGGAACGAGGCCACAGTAAATGTTGCCTCTTGCCCCACTTTCACTTTTCCGATATCCGTCTCATCGACATAGGTATCCACCTCCAGCCGCTTGAGATCTATTATCGTAATAAAGGTGGGGGCGTTCAGACTGGCTGTTACAGTTTCTCCCTGTTGCGTAGTCACTGACGCAATTGTCCCGGAGATTGGTGCCCTGATGGTGCCATAGGAAAGTTGCACCTCAGCATCTTTGAGAGAAGCCTTTGCCTGATCGACCTTGGCCACGGCTGCATCGATCTCCTCCTTAGTGTACTTTTCCTTAACCAGTTGGATTGACTCCTGTGCTGCTTTATACTGGGAAAGGGAAACTTCATATTCCTTTTCTGCCTTATCCACTGTTTCCTGCGTTGTATAGCCCTTGGCAAGAAGACTCTTCTCCCGATCCAGAATCTTCTTGTTCAGATCCAAGGTCGATCGGGCTTGTTCAATCTTCTCCTGTGCCTCCCGGATCTCTTCCTTCCTCGAACCGGCCCGTATGAGTGCGAGATTTGCCTCTGCCAGATCGAGGTCGGCCTTAGCTTTGGCCACCCTTGCCTTCAGATCCTCCTGATCCAACCGGACGATAACATCGCCTTTCTTTACCCGGTCTCCTATGCTGGCATAAAGATGTTCTACTCTCCCTGTGATCCGGGAGCCCACTTTTACTTCTGCTCCCACCATGGCTTTAACCGTCCCGGTTGCCTGAACTGAAGAGCCAATATCCCTTCTCGAAACAAGGGCGGTTTGAAGCGAGGTCTCCGATTTTTTGGGCTTGCTCCAAAGAAGATATACCGCCGAACCACTAAGCGCTAAAACTACAAGAATGATGATGATCCATAGCAGTTTCTTATTTTTCATACACTTTTTCCCCCTCGCCTATAATCTTCCGCAATTGCGCCAGTGCAGTCTGGTAGTTGGCGTAGTAATTGACATAGCTCGCCTTTGAATTGATGAGACTTATCTGGGCTGTCAGGACATCCAGGCTTGTTAACTTTCCCGCCTGATACATGGCCATCGTGGCATCATAAGCTTCCTGATTAACCCCGATTGAACTCTTTGCAGACTCCATCCCTTTTAAGGCGTCCTGGATCTGCGACAAGGCGGTATTCAAATCAACCCTAACTTGGTCGAGAAGAGCTTTTTTCGAATCCTCCAGTTGAAGTAAAGCAGATTTCGCCTTGGCAACCGTTGCACGGGTTAATCCACCGCTGAAAATGGCATAATCTAAAAAAATGCCATACGAATATTCATCAGCTGTTCCTCCTATGTCCCGATTCCTATATCCATAGCTTGCCTGAAAACTTAGCACCGGGAAATAATCCGCCTTGGCGAATGAAATGTTTGTCTTTGCCCGCGCAATATCAAGATTGATCTTTTTGAGGTCAGAGTTCTTTTCTTTCACTTTCTCCCATAGGGCTAATTCGTCCAATGGCTCAGGAGATATCTTTGGGGTCTCCTCAGGGATATCAATCTCCTCTTCGTCGCGCAATCCGATCGTCTTCTTCAGGATCTTTTTGGCAAGGATGATGTTATTCCGTGCCTGTACAATTGTTTGATCGGCATCGATGACCTGAGAATCCGATCGCAAGAAATCGAGCTTCGTTACCTTTCCTGCTTTCAGGAGGGCCTCAGCCATATCTCGAAATCCTTGTCTCTGTTTTTTCGATTCCTCAGCTACTCCTAAGGTTTCCTTGGCCTCCAGCAGGCGATAGTAAGCTTGATAGACCTGAGAGAGAATCTCTTCTTTCGTTCTTCTAAGGGCCTCCCGCTGGGATTCCTCGCCTATCTTTGCCCCCTTCATACCATAGTAGGTTTTCAATCCATCGAAGATATTCTGCCTCACTGCTAACGAACCAAGGTTCTCCTGACCGAACAAGGTCGTTGTTGTCGCTCCTCCACCTGGAGATAATCGGCCCGGGTCTACCCAGTTCGCATAGGCGCGCAGACTGAGAGCGGGGAAGAGGCCTGACCGAGCAATGTTGTAATCTTGGATCATCTCCTGAATCCTCTCCCGGTTGAGACTGATGGTTGGATTATACTTTAATGCAAAGTTGAGGCATTCTTTGAGTGTGAGTACTTTGACCTCGCCTTTTTGCTGGGACCATGCCCACGCAGGGAAGAGTAACAGAACGATCAGGATGGCAAGAAGTGATTGACTTAATCTACTTTTTTCTTTCCTCATTGTAATCTCCTTTATCTATTTTTTGGAGAGCGCCATCTTTATGCGAAGGCCCTCCTTTTTCAACGAATAATCTTTTTGAAAGATCTTCCCCCCTTCTCTGGATAAAATTGGCATGAAAGACGCTGAAGATGGCGAAAGAGGGATAGAGGATAACAACCATCTGAAACAGATAGATGAGAGCCTGAGTTTTTGAGAACTGATCAAAGAGACTAAAAACCCCATATAGCCCAAAGACAATGGGCATGAGGGTCCCCACATATTTTCCAATCATTTTGATTTCGTAATCCTTTCGGTTAAAGTACCTGATCCCCAGATCATCCATGGTCCAGAGCGTGGATAAGAGGAGAGAGACAAGGACCGTGATCCCAGTGACAATCAGGAGTCGTACCAGCTGGAATTGGCCCTGGGGCAACAAGAGAGAAGCCGTAGCTGCCGTTCCTGAGACAATCTGAAGAACTCCAAGGAGCTTTGTAGCAAAAAGAAGTCCGATGCCAATTCCCTGAAAGGGTCGGGAAAACCAGTGCCTTAGAGGACGAATCTCCAGTTCCCGCTTTTCGTCTATTTGAATGAGAATTCCACTCTTTCTTCGAAAAATAAAACCGACCTTGCTATAGATAGGCAATAGCAAATAGAGCGGAAGGCACAAGAATAGAGCAGTTCGAAAGAACCGAAGGAATCCACGATAGATTGCTTCCCAACCCTTTAAGAAAGTGAATTCTCCTAAAATGATGGAGACGAAAATTGTAAGGATCAAAATTAGGATGGCGGGCGATACCTCTTTAGACCACCGATGTGATTTTTTTGAACATATTAACTGGACCATTGTCATTACCTATGTTTCTCCTTTGTTATTGAAGCCCTTTCTTGGATCTTCTACCCGTATCCATAATGGGAATTTCATATCCTAAACCCATTTCAAATGCCCACCCTTGCGGTAGCCGTTCCAATTGCTCTTTTGTAAATACCGACCTGGCTTTTACCTGGTAAGACAAAGAGAGTTCCTCAAGTCTCGCCTGAAGGGCGGAAATTCTCCTCTGCCGATCAAAGAGAATCTGGGGGTGGACATTCGGGTCCGACAGTAAATGCCTAAGCTCAATCCTTAAAGCGAAAAACTCCGTCCTTATAGGCCTAGCCTCTGCCATGTAACTACGGCAAAGGCTATCGAGCGCTTTTGCCTGCTCTTCGGTAAGGTTCAATGCAGGGGGTTTCATAGGCATCCCTTGGCTGTCCATCCTCAAATTTGGCTTAGTATTTGATGGAAAGGTTCTCTGGGCCTCTGATACCTTAATATTGACCAGAATGAAAGCAATCAGAATCGTTACCATAAAACTTAATCTTCTCATACCAATTATTACCTCTTTTTGTGGAGAGTAGCAGGGCGGAAATTCTCCGCCCCGCCTTTTAGCTTACCAGCGACCCATGGGGCCTCTCATGCCCATCGGAGGACCAAAGCCCCTGGGGCCGAAGCCTGCCCCAGGGCCAAATCCCGCGCCTTGGTTGAAAGCAGGCAGCTGAGCCAGTTGCTCTGCTGTCAGCACCTTCCGGATCTCAAACCCAAGGTTAGTGGCCTTCTCCTGGAGCTGAGACTGGAGATTGAACATCTCCTTCTGCTTTGCTGCAATGGCAGCCTGGTCAGGATTCGGACTCTGCCAGAGGTTCCGGAGCTCCGTTCCCTTCGTGTAAAGCTCTTTCTGAAGAGGTTCAATCTCTTTCAGAAAGCCATCCCTCAAAGCCTGAATCTGAGCAGATTGCTCCGCTGTGAGGTTTGGGATGGGTGGAACGCCGTACGCCGGTCCTCCAAAACCCCGACCGAAGCCGGGACCCCAGGCCAGAGCAACAGTAGCCACCAATGCCAGCACTAAAATCAGACCTAAACCAACGATTGTGGTCTTCTTCATGGAAATCACCTCCTTTCTTCTGGGTTTCAGCGCCCTCAGTGTGACTTTCTTGACCTCTGAGGAGAAAATAGTCGATATCATGAAATTTCTCCGAGTTCTTAGGTTAGGGTTACGGTTAGGAAGCCCGTTTGGTTCAAGGTCGATGGGTTACGTGCCTGCACGCCGTAGTGCGTTTCGGCACGCAGGCGTGAAGTTCTTAAAACGAGCGACGTAACCGAATGACGGAACGGGCTTCGTCGTGAGCTCAGCCGAACGGGCATCATTACCGTCACCGTGAGACAAGACCTTATTTACTTTTGATGGGAATTAGCAGCGAAGAGGAACGGAATTGAGGGTTATATTGGAATGAATGGAGTCAGGATCCAAAACCTGGATATCGGATGCAGGCGTTGATTCTTGATCCAGTGAAGTTGAATTTAAATTTACGATGGTGGGATCATTATAAGAAGCGATGGAATGGAACGGACAGTGGTTGCTCCATTGGGCTTGCTTGCAGTGAGAGAGAGGCCCCTCGCTCGCTAATTTGTGAGCCATGTTCAAGGGGATCATTCCAAAAAGAATGGGAATGAGAAGGATTGCAGGGATAAAAAGTAATAACTTGTGTCTCCTCAACATCGGAACCTCTATTAGTTAAACCTGACTTTAAATAAAGCAACTTTGATGCCAGAATCTGAAACATCTTTTGGAGGAGACTGAATGTTCAGGAATTATAAGGAGTTGGTAGATTTTTGGAAGGTCTGAAATCTCTTTCAAGAATTAAATTCTCTCGACAACGTTGTCGAAGGCAGTTTCCGCCAAATCGCCAACTTTCATTTTAATATCAAGCATTCAAATCTTTCGACAAAGCTTTCCACGATCTCGACAAAACTGTCGGAGAGCCTTTCTGCGAGAATTTAACAAATCTCCATCAGTCCACGTTTACGAAGACAACAACTTAATCCATTGAGGGCAGCAAAGGAACCTTTAGAGCATCTTCAGGAATCTTCCCTGTTAAGGATTTCAAAAATGTAACAACCTCTTCGACCTGCGGTTTGGTGAGGTCTCTTCCCAATTGAATTTTGCCCATGATCCAAACCGCATTCTCAAGTTTGTCCACAGAGCCATCATGGAAATATGGGGCAGTTTTTGCAACATTCCTTTGAATTGGGACTTTAAAGATATATTTATCTGCCTCGTTTTTTGTGACGACATACCTTCCTTCATCTATCGGTTCGCTCTTGGTGTATTTCCAGTATGGTTCAAATATTCCAGATTTTTGATACATCTGCCCGCCAACATAAGCGCCGAAATGGCACATGACACACCCGGTTTCCATGAACGTCTTAAGCCCTCTTTTTTGAGGATCTGTGAGGGCGGTCTGATCCCCTTTTACAAAAGCGTCGAAACGGGAAGGAGTGACGAGTGTCCTCTCAAAAGCGCCGATGGCTTTTGCAAAATGATCTACGGTTATCGGATTGGCCTCTCCCGGGAATGCGTTCTTAAACAGGTCCATATATCCTTTTATCTCTTTAAGTTTTTTTTCCACTGCCTCATAAGAAGGCATTCCAAATGAAGGCGGACCGATCACCGATTGTCTTGCCTGGTCTTCCACATCTATTCGGTTTCCTATCCAATGCGCGGAAATCTGCCCTGCTGCATTAAAAATGGTGGGGGTATTTCTCGGGTTGACTTTGCAATTATTCCCTATAGACTTTTTTAACCCATCAGCCGCATACAAACCGATCGGATGGCATCTTGCACAGCTTACTGTCCCGTCTACAGAAATTCGTGTTTCGTAAAAAAGTATTTTCCCTAATTTGACCTTTTCAGGGGTGATAGGATTTTTTTCAGACGTCATGACTTGTGGCAAAGGGCCAAAAATGTTTTTGGCCTGTCTTAGCAAGTCCTCATCTCCATTGTCAGCGATTAGAAGGCCTGCGAAAGATAATAATGAAAGAACTATAATGGTTGTTAAAACATTTCTATTCCCTCTCCTTATCTTCTGCATAGAGCTCTCCTTTGTTGAAATAGGGCAATCAAGATTCCATTCTTTTTATAAACCCTCTCCGTTCGGAATGAACCATCTCTTTCATAAAAAAACCCTCTTGGGAATTTCATGTAATGATAAACATTTATACCATAAACCCACTCGAATGACCCTGAAAAATAAATAGTGTTGGCGGTGGGTGAAGGGTATTAGTGAATCAATCGCCTAAAATACGAATCACCCGCACCAATCACTATCGCGAGTAACATCTTCCGGGATCCCTCCTTGATTTAGCCCTCCAATTTCTTTTAAGATAGGAATTATGGAAGGCTTCTTCAATCAACTTCTTCGAATCAATCTCTCTAAGCAAAAGACGACGGTTGAACCCATTCCTGAATCCATTCTTCGATCCTATCTGGGCGGAAAGGGTTTAGGGTCTTACCTTCTTCTTAAAGAAAACCCACCTCATATCGATCCCTTTTCACCTGAAAACCGCCTCATCATCACATTAGGTCCCTTGGCGGACACCCCTTTTTACGGTTCCAGCCGTTATGCAGTCTTCACCAAATCTCCCCAGACTGGAATCTACTCTGAATCCTACTCCGGAGGAAAAATCACCCTCTCCCTCAGCCGAACTGGTTATGATGCCATCATCATTGAGGGGAAATCAAATCATCCCATCTTTCTCGAAATCAGCGACAAAGAGGTTGTGTTCCATGTCGCCTCACAACTCTGGGGAAAAGAGACTTATGAGGCAGAAGAGGCCATTCTTAAAAAGGTTGGCAAGGATTCTGGCGCTCTGGTCATCGGTCCAGCCGGGGAGAATTTGGTCAAATTTGCTGTCATCGAGAGTGAACATGGGCGCTCCCTCGGAAGGGCTGGAATCGGCGCTGTGATGGGATCAAAGAAGTTGAAGGGAATTGTCTTCCATGGCAAGAAGCGCCGAGAAGTTGTTGATCCCTTTTCTCTGAAAAGATTGGCGCAGGAGTTCAAAGACCGAGTTAAAGACAATCAAATTGTTAACATTTATAAAAAATATGGAACCCCCATGCTGGTTTCCATCATGAACACCATTGGCGCCTTTCCTACCCAATATTGGGCCAAAGGGACTGTAGAGGGATGGGAAGGGATCAGCGCTGAAAGCCTGATGGAACGCTGTGAAGTGACTTCCTCAGCCTGTCCTCATTGCTTTATGTCCTGTGGAAAAATCTCTGAGGTCCGAAAAGGTAGACATCGAGGCCTCCGCATCAGGGGCCCCGAATATGAAACCATATATGCCTTCGGGGGGCTCTGTATGGTTAAATCTATCGAAGAGATCATTTACCTCAACGACCTGTGTGATCGTCTGGGTATGGATACCATTACAGCAGGAAACTTAGCTGCCTTTGCTATTGAGGCCTCAAAAAGAAAGAAGATAAAAGACAAACTCAGTTATGGAGATGTGGATGGAATTTCTGAAATTTTAAAAAAAATCGCTTACCAAAAGGGAGTGGGCAAGATCTTATCCGGAGGGGTACGACATGCGGCAGAGGTTTGGGGAATGGAAGATGAAGCGATCCATGTGAAGGGTTTGGAACCTGCCGGTTTCGACCCTCGGGTATTAAAAGGGATGGGGCTTGCTTATGCCACATCGGATCGGGGGGCCTGCCATCTGAGGGCGACCTTCTATAAGTCTGAACTTTCTGGGCAGATTGATCCTGATCAAATAAAGGGGAAGGCCAAGCTTTTTGTGGATTATGAGGACAAGATGACTCTTTTCGATGCCCTGATCCTCTGCCGGTTTTATCGGGATTTAATCACCTGGAAGGATCTCCAGGAGATTATAAAATTTACTTGCAACCTTTCGCTTAAAAAGAAAGGCCTAAAAACTATGGCTTCCGGAATTATCAATCTCGCCCACACTTTCAATCAACAAGAAGGAGTGACGAAAAAAGAAGATAAACTGCCTCGTCGATTCTTTCGAGAGGTTCTCCAGGGAACGGAAAAAACGATTCAACATGAAGATTTAGAGTTCATGCTGAAAGAATATTACCAATTGAGAGGATGGCATTAGGGGGTTTACCTCCTGTTAATAATTATGATAATATTGGAATGGTGGAATAATGGAATAGTGGGGGAAAGGGTGATTTATGGTTTTAAAAAGTTTAAAGGCAAAGATCCTCCTCATCGTTATCATTGCCGTCGTGGCGATTGAAGGGGTCTTCCTTTATCTCAACATTCGTTCTCTCTCCCGGCAGATCCTTGACAAAACAGAAGAGGAAGCGTTCAACCTCAGCGAGACTATCCGTTTGAGTATTCGCTATGCCATGATCAAGGATCGAAGGGATGAATATCAGCGAATCATCGATGATGTCGCCCGGAGAAAAGGAATCGCTGAGGTCAGAATTTTTAACAAACAGGGTATGATCACGGTCTCTTCGGATAGCACGAAGGTTGGAACCGTGGTCGACAAGCAGGCCGAAGCCTGTTATGGATGTCACAGGGAGGACGAGGCAAAAGTCCTTCTACCCTCCGATAGCAAAACCCGCATTTATCATACAGAAAAGGGAAGTCTTCTTGGATTGATCAACCCTATTTATAATGAACCCTCCTGTTACCCCTGCCATCCCAAAACCTTGAATGTCCTTGGCGTCCTTGACACGAAAATCAGTCTTGAAGAGTTTGAAAAGGAAAAGGCTCAAATCTACAACAGGATGATGATCTCAGGAATCGTCAGCGTCATCATCCTGAGTTTTTTGTTAAGTTTACTCCTTACCCGATTTGTGAACCGACCCATCGATAAACTCCTGGCAGCCACAAAGAAGGCTGCCCATGGAAATTTAGATCAGACTGTGGGGATTCGGTCTCATGATGAGCTTGGAGAGCTTTCTGATTCATTCAACAATATGATCTTAGAACTGAAGCGATCTCGTGATGCCATTGAGGAATGGACTCAAACCCTCGAGCAACGTGTTCAGGAGCGTACCCAGGAACTTCAGCAAGTGCAGGATCAACTTATCCGTGCCGGGAAGATGGCCGCTCTGGGAGAACTTGCCGCAGGGGTGGCTCATGAGATCAACAATCCCCTCACTGGGGTTCTCACCTTCAGTTCCCTGATGCTTAAAAAGGTGGATGAAACACATCCTTGGAAAAAAGATTTAGAGAATATTGTTCAACAGACCACTCGATGCCGAAATATTGTAAGGGGGCTTTTAGACTTCGCTCGCCAGAGGAAACCAGATAAGAAAGAATGGGATATCCACACATTACTTGACAATACGGTCACCCTTGTTGAAAAACAAGCCCCATTTCAGAATATTAGAATCGTGAAGGAATTTAAAGCAGGGACCCCATTGCTTTTCGTCGATGCAGACCAGGTTCAGCAGGTTTTTATGAATATTCTTCTTAACGCAGCCGATGCCATGGCAGGAAACGGCGGCACCCTGACGATCAAAACAGAATTAAAGGACAAGATGGCCGAAATTTCATTCACCGATACAGGGTGTGGTATGAACAAAGAACATCTCTCCAAACTCTTTGCTCCTTTCTTTACGACCAAAGAAACAGGCAAAGGAACAGGGTTGGGATTGGCGATCAGTTATGGAATCATTCAAAGCCACAATGGCGAGATCGAAGTGGAAAGCGAGATAGGAAAAGGATCCACCTTCCGGATTAAACTTCC
>Ga0315282_10009088_pt1 | contig 15883 bp, 15 predicted proteins | sample YL17G07_20_MG_FD_203693 | JGI IMG/M metagenome (GOLD analysis project Ga0315282, IMG submission 203693) | Sediment microbial communities from Yellowstone Lake, YNP, Wyoming, USA - YL17G07_20 | ecosystem: Environmental > Aquatic > Freshwater > Lake > Sediment | place: USA: Wyoming | collected...
CACCGTCATGGTTGGCAGCATGCTGGCAGGGACAGACGAAAGCCCGGGCGCGCCGATCGTGCGTGCCGGGCGCCGCTATAAAGTTGTGCGTGGCATGGCTTCTCTGACCGCCAATGTTGAACGACGTAAACTCGACCGGGGCGAGGAAATGGCTGAAGGTGAATGGAGCCAGGTGGTGCCAGAAGGTGTGGAAGCCATGGTACCCTACCGCGGCTCAGTGATTGACATTCTCACGCAATTGGTGGGTGGGCTACGTTCCGGGTTAAGTTACGCCGGGGCGACCAGCGTTGAAGAATTGTGGGCGAATGCCGAGTTTATCCGCATCACAGGCGCCGGGATGGAAGAATCAGGCTCACATGATGTAACCGAAGTGTAAAAATTTATTTTTGTCGTAGACGCGGGTCGCGTTCCAATGTCAGACCCAGGCCCTCTTTTAACGAAGTTAATGGCATATAATTTAATTTTTGACGAGCCAGGGTCAGGTCAGCACACATGCGGGCGGGGCCGCGTTCATTGCGCGGGCTGTAGACGATCTCGGGCTTACCGCCAGTTACCTCCAGCACCAGGTGCACCAGCTCGCGCACGCTGATGTCTTTTCCACTACCCACATTGATGATCGCCTGGTTGGCACCCGGCTCGCTGCCGGCAGCCAGCATAGCATTGACCACGTCATTGATATAGATGTAGTCACGCGTCTGGTTGCCATCGCCGCTGAGTACCAGCGTGCCATTCAGAGATGCCTGTCTTAAGAAATTCGGAATAACCGGCGCATGCACGGGCGGCATATGCTGACCCGGGCCATAAACGTTGAATACCCGCAGGCAAACCGTCTCGATCCCATACAGAGCCCCGATGGTGCGGATATAATATTCGGCTGCCAGCTTGGAAACGGCATAAGGCGAACGCGGGTTAGGAATGGCGTCTTCACACACGGGTTGGATTGCCTGGTCGCCGTAGATCGCCCCTGAAGAGATAAAAACCACTCGCCGGACGCCTACATCCCGCATGGCTTCCATCAAAGTCACCGTACCGCCCACATTGACAGTATTGTATTCGCGCGGGTAAAGCACAGATTCAGGCACCAACACGCGCGCTGCCAGGTGATAAACACAGTCCACATCCTGCAACAGAGTCCATAGCTTTGGACGGTCATTAATGTCGCCGCGGGTGAAATGAATATCAGGAAGTAACGCTTCAGGGTCCCCGGTAGATAGGTCATCTAACCCACGCACAGAATTACCGGAGCGCACCAGACGATTAGCCAACGCCGATCCTATAAAACCAGCCGCGCCTGTGATGAAAATTCGCATAGAGGGTTCCGCAGGTAATAAAAATTTTAAATTGATTATAGCATCAGTTATTCCAGCCATGAGCCAGGGATATACGCCATCTGAATTATAGGATAAAATGCGAGTATACGGGATTTACGATTGCTGTTGAATCCGGTATTTATCATCATAACCCATTCCATATCTGGCAGGAGAATAGTATGACCAAAACAACTGACAATCTGAAAGCTGCTTTTGCAGGCGAGTCGCAGGCCAACCGGCGCTATCTGGCATTCGCGAAAAAGGCGGATGAAGACGGTTACCCCCAGGTAGCACGCCTTTTCCGCGCCGCCGCAGCCGGCGAAACTGTCCACGCTCTCGCTCACCTGCGTGTGCTGGGTGAAGTAAAATCCACCGCTGAAAACCTTCAGGCTGCCATAGGCGGTGAGAACTACGAACATACAACCATGTATCCTGATTTCATCAAAGAAGCTGAGACCGAAAGTAATAAGCAAGCCGTCCAGACTTTCGACCGGGCAATGGATGTCGAGATAATTCATGAAAAGCTGTACCAGGAAGCGTTGGACAGCATCGGGAAGAAACAAGAAGAATTCGATTACTACGTTTGCCCGGTTTGTGGTTACCTGCATGCCCGCAGCGCGCCAGAACGCTGCCCGGTCTGCCACACCCCCGGCGCACGCTTCGAAAAAGTCAGCTAGATAACCCATACTTCCGGATTTGTATGTTTGAGCGTGCGTACGCACGCTCAAACATACAAATCCGGAGCCCTCCACGGCAATCATAAATCCATATGCCCTGGCCCCAGACTTATGACCCGTTGGGTAATCCCTGGCTTTCTACCATGGCAGCCACGGTCCCCCTGGTTGTTCTGCTGGGATGCCTTGGCATTTTACGAGTAAAAGTATACCTGGCTGCCTTATTTGGATTGGGAGCCGCTTTGCTGGTGGCTGTATTGATCTACCAGGAGCCTTTTTTTCTGGCAGGGATCAGTGCAATTTATGGCGCGGCGTATGGGCTGCTGCCAATTGGCTGGATTATCCTGAACGTCTTATTTCTCTACCAGTTGGCCAACCAGAAGGGGTTGTTCCAGGTATTGCAGGGCAGCCTGACCTCCATCACGCAGGACCGGCGGCTGCAATTGCTGCTGGTAGCATTCTGCCTGGGCGCCTTTTTCGAGGGCGCGGCCGGGTTTGGTACGCCGGTTGCGGTATGCGCTTCCATCCTGATCGGGCTGGGGTTTCAACCCCTGGCAGCCTCGGTGCTTTCTTTGATCGCCAACACCGCCCCCGTGCCGTTTGCCGGGTTGGGTACCCCTCTGATTGCGCTGCAGGCAGTCACCGGGCTAGACCTGTATGCCCTGACGCAGATGGTAGCCCGGCAACTATTTTTCTTCGATATCCTGATCCCGTTCTGGCTGGTGGCGGTCTTTGCCGGCTGGCAGGGGATGCTGGAAATCTGGCCTGCCCTGCTGGTGACCGGGGGAAGCTATGCTCTGGCACAACTTCTTGTCGCCAGCCTGCATGGCCCCTGGCTGGTCAACATCCTGGCCGCGCTGGCCTCCATGGTAGTGCTGGTCATTTTCCTGCAGTGTTGGAAGCCCCACCGCATCTGGAATTTCCCGGTAGAACAGGATATGTCCAGTGAAAAACCAAAGCCGGCTTACAGCCGCAGGCAAATGCTCTCGGCCTGGCTGCCCTGGCTGATTCTCAGTGTGCTGGTCTTCGCCTGGGGGCTGCCCCAGGTCAAATCATGGATGGACAGCTTCTCACTGGTGCGACTGGCTGTGCCAGGCCTGCACGATCAGGTGCTGCGTGAGCCGCCGGTGGTTGTTGCGGCACGCCCTGAGGCTGCCCTCTTCGACTTCAACTGGCTGTCAGCCAGTGGGACTGCCATCCTGATAGCAGCCATCCTGGCAGGCCTATTGATGGGATATTCACCGCTTGGATTGGTCAAGGCTTATTGGCAGACGCTCCGCCTGACCTGGCAATCCCTTTTAACAATTGCCGCTACCATGGCGATTGGTTTTGTCTATCGCTATGGGGGATTGGATGGCACGCTCGGGATTGCCTTCGCTCATACGGGTGCACTCTACCCCTTCTTCGGCACCATGCTGGGCTGGTTGGGCGTCATGTTGACTGGCTCGGATACCTCATCGAACGTGCTGTTCGGCAGCCTGCAGCGGATCACCGCTGAACAGTTGGGGCTCAACCCGGTTTTAATGGCAGCGGCCAACAGCTCCGGCGGCGTAATGGGGAAAATGCTCAATGCCCAGAGCCTGGTAGTTGCCAGCAGCGCCACCCGCTGGCATGGCCATGAAAGCGACATCCTGCGCTCGGTCTTCTGGCATTCCCTGGCGCTGGTCGGCCTGGTGGCGCTGCTGGTACTGCTGGAGGCTTATGTACCCCCTTTCACCTGGATGGTGGTGCATTAATTCCGCTAATTCCTGACCAACGCTTGAGCGATACGGTCGCCGAGACGCGGTCGAACATCCAAAAACCGACAGGCAGGCCAACAATCGTGGCGCAGATGGCGTAGGCTGCTTCCATCCAAAGAGCACTGACCCACCAACCAATCAGAATGAAGTACAGGGCGCGCAGGATGATGTTAACCTGCTCTGGATACACCTCTGTCTTTGACAGAGAGCCATCCGCCCGGATGGAAACCTTGATCTCCTCCGACGGTCCGCGCAGGGCGATCACCTTGGGCAGCCTATGGCCATTCAAAACTGGCCAATTTATATTTCACTTACGAGCTGGCGCGCCGGCTGGAAGGCAGCCGAGTCACGGTCAATGCGCTGCACCCGGGATTTGTCGCCTCGAGTTTTGGCAAGAACGGCAGCGGCCTGCTGCGACCCTTTTTCAGCATCAGCCAAATGCTGGCAATCTCGCTTCAAAAAGGCGCCGAAACCTCGGTTTACCTGGCCTCGTCGCCCGAGGTGGAGGGTGCAACCGGAAAATATTTTGTCGAAAAAAAGGCAGTGAGTTCATCAACCGCCTCATATGATCAGGAGGCTGCACGCCGGTTGTGGGAGATCAGCGTGGAAATGACTAACACTCCAACTCACTTTTGAAAACTGTCACGGCCTGACCGCTGATCAGGACGCGCTCGCCTTGCAAGCTCAGGCGCAGCTCGCCGCCGCGTCCTGAAGCCTGATAAGCCATCAGGTCTTTTTTTCCCAGCTTCTCGCTCCAGTATGGCGCCAGGCAGCAGTGTGAAGAACCGGTGACCGGGTCTTCATTGACACCCACGCGCGGGGCGAAGAAACGCGACATGAAATCAAACCCTGGGGTGGTAGCCTTGCTGGTGACGATAACGCCGCGCACCGGCAGCGACCGGATACGGCCATAATCAGGCTGCAAGTTGCGTAATATCTCTTCGCTTTCCACTTCCACCAGGTAATCGAACTGGTTTTTGCCCACGAAAATGGGGACAATCCCCAGGGCATGACTCAGTTCTTCGGGTATGGTAACCAGATCCAATCGCTTGACCGGGAAATCAAGCTCAATCCAACTTTGTTTCCGCCGGGCAGTCAACACTCCGCTGCGAGAATAGAATATAACCGGTTGCTGCAGTTTTACCAGGCCGCTTTCCCACAAGACATGAGCGCTGGCAAGAGTAGCATGCCCACACAAATCCACCTCTACGGCCGGAGTAAACCAGCGCAGGCGGTAGGCTTCAGTTTCCGGCAGTAGGAAAGCGGTTTCTGACAGGTTCATTTCCTGCGCCACTGACTGCATCCAGGCGTTGGGCTGGGCTGTATTCAAAAAACAGACCGCGGCCGGGTTGCCATGGAAGAGCTGGTTGGTAAAAGCATCGACCTGGAAGATAGGAATTTTCATAAAAGAGCCTTAAGTGATGAATTAGAAAACGAATTCGGATTGTAGCACCGAAATATTATTTTAACCCTAGTTGCAGGCTTAAAGATTAACCCCTTAACGTCAGTTCGGATACTCGCATTAAAACGTTGATAATGAATTCATCAGATTAAGAATCTTAGGTAACAGAATTGGCAAACGAGGAATTGACCTAATTACGATATATATTATCTTATATATATAATATGATATAATCAAAAAACAATCCGGTTCGTGGAAAACAATTTCCATGACCAGTTGTTTTGCTGCTGCTTACCGTTGCACTGATTGTAACTGCGTGCGGCAGCGTCCCGCCCATCCCGGTTGCACTCTCGGCACCGGTTGCGACATTAGCTCCCGGTGGGACAAATGCACCCACTGAAATTACTAACCCTATCGATACAACCACTCCGGGGGCAACCACCCCGCCGTAAGCCAATCAACCGAACAGTAACATAAATTGTGATGCTTTATACCTGGCAAACTACGATATCGGGATGGTTTTAGCGGTGATAGTGAATTTAACGGCCAATGCCGATTACACGGCTTATACCAATCCCGATTCACCTTTCTAATTGGATATAAAAAAGAGACGATCCGACCTGGATACACTAGCAACTTTATCGGATCCTACCGACGTAGTCGAGCTCACCTTCGGAAAACCAAGCGAGTCAATCACTTACCTCCGCCAATTAGTGGACCTGGCTGAGAGCGATATCCAGAACCAGGGCAAGCCGTTGGTGGATACCAGTCCAAGCGGGCAGAAATTGATCGGTATCGATACCCCCTGGGAGCAGCAAGTAAGCGTTTTCGGAATGGCAATGAAAAAAGTCTGTCCAAACTATCAAGCCTCAAGCGACTTATTTTCCACAACCGCAACGCCTACGCCCTAGCTGGCATCAATCCATCGAAAAGAGAACTTTCGAGGCAGGGGTTTTGAAAGTTTTTTTATTTAACAACAGTTCATACATTGTCCGTTACGTTATCCCGAACTGACATTATTTAAGGTATAATTTCGATGGGTTCATGTCTGCAACTTACTGGCTGAGGAATATTTGTGGCTCGCCAACGTCCGGCAAAAGAGCTTTCTATTGATGAATTACGCCGCCTGCTGATCGAAAAAAGGCGCACAGAACGCCAGGCGCGGCTGGAGAACTTCCGCCGGTCTGGACGGGTAGTGGTGGTTGAGTCGACCCAGGCCGGCACCCCGCTGGAAGACCTGCGCAATGAGCCGGACGAACTCGAAGAAGTCGAAGGCGCTGGCCAAACCATCCGCTCACGCAAGAAGCGCCGGGTATGGATGGACCGCCTGCTCTTTTTCATCGAAATCCTGGCAGTGTTAGGGTTGGTTTTCATCCTGTTCAACGGTGTGACGGTGCTACGCAGCTTAAATAAAGAAGTGTCGACCGTACTTAAGATGCCAACGCTGACACCCACACCCCTGATCACGGCCGTGATCCTGCCTTCCGGGCACACACCGCCCAATTCCCCTGGCGGGGTACAGCCCAACGATGCTGAAATCCCGGAACATTTACGCCCACTGGTGCAGGCGCTGGCCAGCCTGCCACCTCCCACTCCCGGTCCCGAACAGGCGGTGCGCATCCAGGTCCCTTCGATCGGGGTAGATGCACCCATTGTGCAGGGTGATGGCTGGGAACAACTCAAAAAGGGTGTCGGACAGCACATTAATTCCCCCAACCCTGGCAAGAATGGCAACATCGTGCTCTCGGCGCACAATGATGTCTTCGGAGAAATTTTCCGTGACCTGGATAAAATCAAGACCGGTGACCAGATTATTATCTTCACCAACCAACAGCCCTTTACATATATCGTCAAACAAAACCAGATTGTCGAGCCTACCCAGGTTGAGGTGATGGGCCAGACCCAGGAACCGGTGGTTACATTGATTTCATGTTATCCTTATATGAAAGATAACCAGCGCATTGTGATTACTGCAAGCTTGCAAAAACAGCCCTAGCGGTTGATGTATATTAATAACAAGGAGTTTTTCAATGGCAAAAAAGCATAAACGGAATGTTTCTCAAAGTGCAGTCGCGACTGGGACCCGGGCAGCCGCTAAAGCCACACCAGCTAGAGCGTATGCCAGCGGCCCACGCCCCATGACCAGCATGGACTTCAACCCCGATTTCACCTTTGTGAAACAGGACCTCAAGCGCATTGGCATCACAGCGGCCAGTTTCATCGCCGTGCTGATTATCCTGTCTTTCTTCCTGAAATAGAGTACCTTTAAATCTATAAAAGGAGACAGTTATGTCACCCATGTTTGTCCCAGGCCCAGTTGATGTGGCCCCTGAAGTCCTGGCGGCACAGGCCAAGCCGATGATACCGCACCGCAGCAAGGATTTCGAAGCAATGTTCAAGCGCACGGAAGAACGCGCTAGAAAATTATTCTACACCCAATACCGGGTGTTCCAGGGCACGCATTCTGGCTCAGGCATGCAGGAAGCCGGCATCCGTAATTTCGTCCAGGATACTGTCCTATGCTGCGTCAATGGAGCGTTTGCCGAGCGCTGGCTTAATGTAGCGGCAGCCAATGGCAAACAAGCCGACCGGTTGGATGCTGAATGGGGCCAGGTAATCATGCCGGAAATGCTGGCAGATGCCCTGAAGAAGAAGCATTATGAGGCTGTCACGATAGTGCACAACGAAACTTCAACTGGCGCCGAGAACCCGGTCAAGGACCTGGCGGCGGTAGTTCACGAAGTCAGCCCTGACACCCTGATATTGGTGGACGCAGTTTCCTCGCTGGGCGGCGTATTGATCGACATGGACGGTTGGGGCATCGATTTCCTGTTGACTTCATCACAAAAATGCCTGGCCCTACCACCAGGGCTTTCGCTGGCGGCGGCTAATGATCGCGCCATGCAGAAGGCTGAGAAAGTGACCAACCGCGGCTGGTATTTCGACCTGGTCCTCATGGAAAAACATCGCATCAAAGATTCAACCCCAATGACCCCGGTCATTCCGCTGATTTACGCCCTGGATGTACAGCTTGACCGTATCCTGGCAGAAGGGCTGGAAAACCGCTTCGCCCGCCATGCTGCCATGGCCTGGCGCACGCAATCCTGGGCCATCGAGCATGGCATGCAGCCTATGTCGCCCGAGGTGTACCGTTCCAAGACAGTCTCGACCATCCAGAACAGCCACGGTTGGGATATTTCCGCCCTCAATAAATTCCTCTTGCAGCGCGGCATGCGTATCTCAAACGGTTACGGGGTATGGAAAGACAAGACCTATCGCATCGCCCATATGGGCGAAATCCAGATGAGCGATGTAGACACGCTGCTGGCGGCCATGGAAGAGTTCATGATCCAGTAAATCGCTTTTTATGCAATATTTTTGTGACTGCTCAGCCATCACCCCCACACTTCGGGGGTCATGGGAAAGTTCCCGAGTTTGAGATGTTTGCGTGTGCTTCGCGCACGCAAACATCTCAAATTCAGGGCTTTTCCGCTATAGCCTGAGTAGCTACATATTTTTATAATAGTCGCAAATATCTTTCAACGGGCAGGCCGGGCAGTTGGGACGGCGCGCCTGGCAGATCTCACGCCCCAGGCGGATCAGGTTTAAGTGCGCCGTTCCATAAGTCTCAGGCATAAACAACGCCGCCAGGTGAAGGTGAGCCTGCTCCACATTCATCCCTACCGGGCGCAAACCCAGCCGCCCGCTGACCCGGTAAATGTGGGTATCCACCGGAAAAGCTGGTTTGCCCAATGAAAACTGCAACACAATGGCAGCCGTCTTAGGACCGACCCCATTAAAGCGTAACAGCCAGGCCTGCGCCTGGTCGGACGGCAGCTGGCGCAGGAAGTCCAGCTCCAGGGAACCACGTTCGGCAGTGATCTGGCGCAACACAGCCTGGATGCGCGGCCCTTTCTGGTTCGCCAGCCCGGCCGAACGGATGGCAGCTACTACCTGGCGCGGCTCAGCGTCGCGTACCAGTTCCCAGGTCGGGAAACGAGCACACAAGCTCTCGTAAGCCTGGTCACGGTTGCGGTCATTGGTGTTCTGGGACAGGATGGTCGATACCAGCTCATCCAACGGGGAAAGCGCCATACGCCAGGTTGGCTCGCCATAGTAATCCAGCAGCCAGGCATAAACCTGCCTGGCAAATGCAGCCAGATCCGTATCCGGCGCCAGTCCGGATGGGCCTTTCATCGCAATCTAGGCTACCTTTGCAGTATAAAACACGGCCGGATTTCGCCTACCGGCAGCTTTCGCCAGTTGCGCAGCGGGCGAGTGCCAAACGCCGCCAGTGCCAACACTTGCTCATCCGAAAGCGCGTCTAACTGGCGCAGGATTTCAACAGAAGCCAGCGCTCGCGCCCGGCCGCTAATATCGCCATCGGCGATCTTAAAAGTGATCCCTAACGCCGGGCTGCCTGGACCCCGCCCGCCGGGCAGCAGTCCCAATGCCTGGTAACCTTCAGCGCCACCCTTAGAAACGATCTTACCAGCGCCAACTTGCATAAGGACGGTATCAAAACGCCCTGGGCCAGCAATCATATCCGGATTGCTCGACATGGCGCGGGTGATGCGCCGGCAGGCAGCTTCCCGCGGCGCGGCAAGCCCGTCCGGCCCGCACAGGCGTGCATAACCCCGGGCGGCATTCTGCAAGGGGACGGCAAATACCGGGGCTGAACAGCCATCCGTCCCTAAAATAACCTGCCCGACCGGGATTTCGCACATCTCACTAAACTCCTGCAGAATCGTCTTCTGGATAGGATGTTGCGGGTTAATATAGTCTTCAATCGGTAGGTGGCGTAATATGGCATGCGCCAGCATGCCGGTATGCTTACCAGAACAGTTATGCCGGACCGGAGTTGGCGTTTCGCCGCGTAAAACCATTGCTTCAGCGGTTGCTTCATCCTCAGGCGGATGGATGCCGCACAATAAGTCTTTTTCAGTCACACCGATCTTTTGCTGAATGCCGCGGATAACCGCAACATGGTCATCCGTTCCAGCGTGCGAAGCGCACAAAACCGCTACCTCGCGGTCCGTCAGCCCAAAGGCCTCAGCCCCACCCATTTCAATAAAAGGCAGCGCCTGGAACGGTTTGGCGGAAGACCGCAAGAAGGTGACAGTGCGCGGGTCGCCATAACTGGCGAGCAAGTTTCCGTTGGCATCCGACACTGCCACGGCACCCATGTGGATCGACTCAACGATCGGTCCGCGGGTGGCTTCAACCATGGGTTGGTAATTTCTATAATTTATCTCACTCATCGATGTTTTCCGTACTGGCAATATGATTATGCCTGGCAAAGTAATGGTTCAACCCCCAACGCAAACGCTGCTCAAAAAGAACCTGGCGGTCGGGGGGCGCTTTAAAATCAGCCATGAATTCTGGAACCAGATTTTCAGCATCCATTGGGCCAGCCTTGGAGGCTGATAGGGCTTCCAGTCGCTGGTTCAGCCGTTCGAGATAGGTAATCTGGGCTTTTACCTGCGTCGGGATCACTAACCCACTCCGCCCGCTCACCATTAAAAAGTTTTTATAAGCAGGGGAAAACAGGATTTGAAGGGTTTCAATCCAGGCTGGCAAATCTGCGCTGGCCAGAAAAGGGGGCTGATCAGGTATGACTGCATCACCTAGAAAGATCACCTGCTCCTCAGGTAAAACCGCCCAAATCGAACCCGTGGCCGGTCCAGGATGATATTCCAGGTTCAAGGGCGTTCCAGTCCAATTGATTTGAAGCTGGTCGGTAAAAGTAATTTCTGGCGGCGCCCATCGAATACTGCCAAGACCGTTATAAAGCTCCCATTCGCCGCCCGAAATTGAAGCCTGTACCTTGAAATTAACCGGCCGGTTTCGGAACACCTGGGCCATCTTTTCGTGTCCGACAATCGTGCATTCCATGGCACGCGTCCCCAGGGTGCGGTCAAAATGTGCGTCCAGGTTCACCAACAGCCGGTCAACTCCGCCGCCCAAATTCTGTAATGCCGAACGCCAGGAGCGGGTATCTTCCAACCGGAAAGGAGAATCGATCAAGACCAGCCCGTGTGACCAGTTGATTGCCCCCAGTGTGACACCCGGGAAACCAGTTTCAATAAAAATTTGCGGTACGATTTCTTGCATTCAAAATCCTTTTAAGTGGGTGATTTTACTACCGGTAGTGTAAAGAAAAAAGTGCTGCCTTTATTCACTTCGCTCTCTACCCATATCTTACCACCATGCGCCTGAACTGCCAGGCGGCAGAATGCCAGCCCCAGGCCCATGCCTTTGGGATAACGGTCAGATTGCAAACGAGTAAATTTTTCAAAAATTTGTTCGTGAAACTCAGGGGAGATACCCTGGCCGTGATCGATTATCCACATCTTCACCCAATCACCCTCAACTTGACCGCTGATAGTCATGGCTTCATTCATTGGAGTAAATTTGGTAGCATTCTCCACCAGGTTGATAATGACCCGCCGGATCATATCCGTATCCACCCACAATTCAGGCAGATCAGCCGGTAATGAAATTTGCACAATCTGGTGCTTACTTTCGATAATCGGCATGACCGCATCAACGGCTTCTTTCACCAATACATGCGGGTCAATTGCTTTCTGGTTGGTGATCGGCTTTCCAGTTTCAAGCCGGTTAATATCCAGGAGTGAATTAATCAGGCGCTGCATCCGGTCGATGGAGCGCGAAGATATATTAAACAACGTTTCTACGGATGGCGACGCACCGGCTGGGATGATCGCTTCAAGCATGTCCAGGCTGGAGACAATATTCGCCAGCGGTGAACGCAAATCATGGTAGATCATGGCTGCCAAATCTTCCCGCATGACATCCAGCGCCTTGCGTTCAGTGATGTTGCGTAAAATCCATTGAATCGCATTTTCGCTGGAAAGGTTAACCTTGCGGACATAGACCGCGACTGGAATGGTTCCCCTTTTGGACGTCTTCATGCGCGATTCATAATTGATCGTAAGACCGTCTTCTAGTTTGATAAATTTTTCTCCCAGGCTTTCTTGAGACACTTCATGCAGGTCAAACACAGTATGACCAAGCAGCTCAACCAGATCATACCCGGTCACACTGGCTGCCTGGCGGTTGGCTTCCAGGATCTTACCTTCCCAGTTACTAATTAAGATCGGATCGATATTATCATCAAAAAGCTCGCGGTAACGCTGGTTGACCGATTGCAGCGAATCGTACAACTGCGCATTAGAAATAGCGGTACCGGCTTGTGAAGCAATCGCTTCGGCCAGGGCCAGGTGGTCAGGTGTGAAAAATCCTGGCTCGAGGTGAACGATGGTCATCACCCCCACCAGGTGTTCACGCGCCAATACTGGAACCACGATGGCAGATTTCGGGCCGGAATGTTCCGAATCGTCATCCTCCCGGCGTACCCAGCGCGCATCTTCACTGGTATCGCTGACCAGGGCAGATTGGCAGTTTCTGACCACCCAGCCAGCCAGACCCTGGTCCAGGGTTTCCTGCAATTTCTCCAGTGTATGCGAATGAAGCTGGTTACCAAAAACAATGGCAGCATCCGCCGGATGCCCGGCCTGGTCCAGTACAATCAGGGTTCCCCGTTCGGCGCCCACGTTACTGATCGAAAGGAACAACACGCGTGTCAGCACGGTATGCAGATCAAGAGAAGTGGTCAGTTCACGACTGATGTTGTAGAGAAGTTCTAGAGATGCTCGAGAATTATCGAATTTGGCCATATTTCCCCAATCAAATGTATTTCAAGCCACTTCCAGTATTATACAGGATAATATTTTCGGTTGGATGAACCCATCCCTGCTGGGATAGATGCTTCAAACCAGCCCACGCTGCGGCCCCTTCAGGAGCGGTGAAAACACCTTCCGAAACTGCCAGTTCGTGTTGGGCAAGCAGTATTTCTTCATCAGAAACCGCCAAAGCTGTACCGTTACTTTCACGCAGAACACGCAGCATCAACCGGTCAGCAAAAAGTAGCGGCACTCGCAGGCCGGCTGCCATTGTCCGGGCATTTTCCCATTTCTCAGCCCGCGCCTGGCCCTGCTGGAAGGCTCTTACCAGTGGAGCACAGCCTTCAGCCTGCACAGAAACCATTCGCGGGCGTTTTGCACCGGTCCAACCAATCGCCTCCAATTCTGCAAAAGCCTTCCACATTCCAACCAGTCCCGTTCCTCCGCCCGTTGGATAAATAATGACATCGGGTAGCTGCCAGCCAAACGCCTCGGCCAGCTCGAAACCCATGGTTTTCTTTCCTTCCAGCCGGTAAGGCTCCTTGAATGTGGAAACATCGAACCAGCCCTTCACAGATGCTTCAGCGGCGGCCAGCCGGGCCGCATCGTTGATTAACCCATTTACCAACCGCAGGTCTGCTCCGGCTGCTTTAACTTCAACCTGGTTGGTATGCGGGGCATCTGCCGGCATAAAAACATGCGCCTCTAAACGGCCACGCCCGGCATAAGCCGCCAGCGCCCCACCTGCGTTTCCGGCGGTTGGAATGACAAAAGCCTTCACGCCGAGTTCCATGGCCCGCCCTACTGCTACCCCCAGACCGCGCGCTTTAAATGTGCCGGTTGGATTTTGTGAATCATCTTTAAGGTACAAATGGGGCAGGCCAAGCCGATCACCCAGATGCGGCAAGTCCAACAGGGGAGTATCTCCTTCACCAAGCGTCAGGCGGAATTGGGCTTGCCTGACAGGCAGCAGCTCAGCCCAACGCCATAATCCACGCCCCCGCCGGCTGACATTCTCAGGCCGCAGTTCTTCCCGCAAACGATCCAGATCATAACGGGCATAGAGCGGCGACTGGCATTCCTGGCAAAAGGTATGGATTTGATCGGCAGTAAAATGCTTCTCACATTCTGGACATTCCAGATAAGACAGGTAGCTTTTAACGGCAGTGGCCATTGCCTAGAGTATAGCATGAAACGTTGCTGGAACCGGGTGAAACCACGTTCAGGTCTCAGCCTGCTGTTGCAGGCCTGCTGCCTGCCTGACCACATCACAGCGTTCGCAGCCTTCGCGCTGACAAAGCAAGGCCAGAGGGTCTTTCTGCATCAAGTCGACCAGTACATCGCACATGATTTGCAGCTGCATCGCCTGTACCAGAGCCTGGCCAATGGTCACCTTGCAGGCAATACCTTCTAACAAGGGCGCAGCCTGGTTAAAGCCATCGGAACAACCTGGGAAACCGGGGCATTCGGCCACACTGTCGGGTATCAACGCCCAACGCGTAAACTGCTTCCGTCCAGCAAGTTTTTCTGCATAATGGATGCTGGTATTGACGGTGTTGTCTGTCCCTAATAAAAGCACCCATCCCCCTTGATCCATGAGTACCCTGATTGGCGCCAGTGGTTCCTGCAGGGTTTGCGCCTGCAAAGCTGCATCCACATTCGTACCTGCAAAAGACAAAATTGGATGGGTTGAACGGACAGTGCCCGGGCGTGTCCGCAACGTTTCTGCAAAAATACCCATCATCCGGTCTGCCGGCATATTGGGTCTAAAGTTCTCTGCCATTTGATTGGTATCATGCCCGGCGCCATAAGCAATCCCGTTGTCTTCCGGACCACCTTCAGGAATCAACATCGTTTTATAAGTAAAGGTGGGCGCCATCACAGCATCAAAGTTCCCCAGGATTGCCCCCAAAAGGGTAGCAATACCACCTTTGACTTCTCCAAAAGCTGAAAGTGAAGCATGAACAATCACAGGCTGTTGCTGTTGCAAACCGAGTTGTCTGAGGCCGCTAGAAATTTCGCGAAATGAAACCATTTTTTTCCTGCCCTGATCGAAGGCCCAGCGTGTGCCAGGCCGAATATTACCCCAAAAATACGAAGGGGATAAGAGTATTATACGCTATCTGTTCTGTAAAAGAAAATCACTTGCACTGAGGGATTTCTCGCTCGTTGGTTCTGCCGTTCAAGTTTAATCCAAAATAGGGCGAAGGATTGAGTGTATTTCCTATCTGCAGTTCGTTTAAAAATTTACCGGAGCCATTATCCATCACAATTGAAAAATGCAGGTGCACCCCCACCGGATTAGCCGGGTCACCGGAATAATCCCCCTGGTAACCCAGGTGTACGCCGGCTCTGATAAAAACCTCACTGGTGCCCGCTGGAAATTCAGAAGAGATGTAAGATTGACCATTGGCATCTGCCATATGGGTATAATATAACCAGATCGGGCGGCCGGATTTAAGCGGGTCATCTGGAACTCGCATAATCACACTCGATTTCCAATCCGGCAGACGGGTTAAATAACCATCATATGCTGCAACCACAGGCACTTTACCCGGATCAGCGCCACCAAAGATATCAATCCCCTGGTGGCGGCGTCCCACCTGGAAAGAATCATCCCACAAATAACCAATCAGACCTTCCGTGGGAAAGATAAATGGTGCCCCCTGGCAGCGTGCCCCGGCATGGATTTCCCAATCAGGATGATCCTGTGGATTGCGCAGCCATTGCATCACGGTGAGTGAACGCCAGCTGTTACCCCACGGGCGGCGCAGGTAAAAAAAGATGCCAACCAGCAGGCCAACCCCAACCGCAAAGAGAATGAAGCGGATGACAGGTTTCATAGAAAAGTCCATACATTATACAAACATTATGCGTTAATTGCTCTCTCGATTATACTTCATCTAATCAATCCAGAGAAAACCCCGCATTGCCTCAAATAAAATCTTACTTTCCAAAATAACGTTGCCTCACAAAAGGTGTTACCCTAGAGCGGAATTTGGATCCGCAGAGGGAGCATATGATGAGTCAACGCAGCAAGCGCGAGCTGGTC
>Ga0315282_10009089_pt1 | contig 15882 bp, 17 predicted proteins | sample YL17G07_20_MG_FD_203693 | JGI IMG/M metagenome (GOLD analysis project Ga0315282, IMG submission 203693) | Sediment microbial communities from Yellowstone Lake, YNP, Wyoming, USA - YL17G07_20 | ecosystem: Environmental > Aquatic > Freshwater > Lake > Sediment | place: USA: Wyoming | collected...
ACAAGCTGTCGGAGCGGAGATTCGTCTCGGCATACGATTTTGCGATTATTTACGTCGGCCTGAAGGAGGCTGACCAGGCGTTCAAGTGGCTGGAAAGGGCCTGCGAAGAACGCTCCTTCTCAATGCTTATGAGCCTCAAGGCGGAGCCAAGGCTGGACCCTCTTCGCTCCGATCCTCGCTTTCAAGACCTCCTGCGCCGCGTGGGTTTGCCACCTTAGGCCCCTGGCTGCGTGCCAAAACCATGTGCATTGGACACATTCCGGGGCACAGAGCAGGTGGCGCGGACCTGTCCGCGGCTTTCAGGTTCAAATCCTCGTGGTCTCATCGGCTGGCGAACGCGCGCGGTCCATGGCCGGCCCGGCGTGGCGAGCTACTTTACGGTGTATTTAATCAAGTGAGGGCGGGCCATTAACGGTGATTTCTAACCCGGCCGAGGCGGTCATGCTGCGGAGGGGGGGCGGCCTTCCTTGCCGCGGGCTTTGGCGGCATACATGTGCTGGTCGGCTTCGTTCATGATTTCGTCGACGGTCTTGCCCGAGGCCCACTGGGCGGCGCCCACGCTAAGGGCTAATTGGAAATCCTTCAAGTGCCCGCTTTGATTCCAATCCTGCACATACCTTTCGATACGTCCCATGACCACCTCGACATTCTCCAGGGGAGAGTCGGCGAGGATGACCAGAAATTCGTCTCCGCCATAACGGATCACGGCGTCGGAGCCGCGCACCGCGGATTTGATAATGGTCGCCACCTCCAGCAGCACAAAATCGCCGGTGGTATGGCCAAACCGGGAATTGATTTCGCGGAAGAAGTCGACGTCGATCATCAGGAAGCTGAGCGGCTTCTTCAGGCGGTCGGCACGTCGGGTGTACTTCTTCATCATATCGTCGAGCGCACGCCGGTTGTAAACCTCCGTGAGGGGATCACTGAAGGATTGCAGGCGCAGAAGTTCGCTGTGAATCGCCGTGGAGATGACTTGTCCGCGCACGCGCCGCAACCTCAGGCGGCTCGTGATCATGTAGGTGTTGAAAAGAACCAGCAGCGCGACCAATCCCAGGAAAAGCTCGCGGGAAACGGAGATCTCAAAATGCACCGTACCCGTGCTCAGGATGGCGCTGGGGATAAGGACCGCCACCAGGCCCGCCCCTACCAGGATGCCCGTGCCGACGACGATGGCCCATTGCTCAAAGTCACGCTTCTCCAGGGCCGTCAATTGCTTGCTGAGCCTGGAGACGATGCTCTCCGGATTGTTTTCAGGTTCCACTTGTGCCTGTACCCTTCTAGGCGAGCATAAATCCCAATCGGTTGGTCCTCAGAGATGGTCTGCACCCGCGCAGTCGATCAGCCTGAACCAAGCCAGTGTATCCTAATTGAGCACGTCAGCGCAATCGAGGTCCCCCCGTCCTGATATGACTCATTTTGGCAGGGACATTCTGTGCACCCACCAGTTGGCAGGGGGCGACTGGGGACCGGCGGCGGACGCCTGACGAGCAAAGTCAAAGGAGGCACTCTCGAAACCCCTTCCTCTGCTACAATCTGATTCCTTGATGGAAGAGCAGAAACCCATCCTGGTCGTCGCCGGCATCATACGGAGGGGCGACCGCATTCTGATTTGCCAGCGGCGGCGCTCCGACGCCTACGGCCTACAGTGGGAATTTCCCGGCGGCAAGGTGAAAGCCGGAGAAGCATTGCCAACCGCGCTGCGGCGGGAACTGGAAGAAGAACTGGTGATTCAGGCGGAAGTTGGTGGGGAGGTTTTTCGCCTGCGGCACCACTATCCCGACCGTTACGTGGAAGTGGTTTTCTTCACCATCGCGAACTACGGCGGCGAGGTCCGCAACCGAGTGTTTGAGGCCCTTGCGTGGGCGCCACGCGCCAAGCTTCCGCAGTACAACTTTCTGGAAGCGGACCGCGAACTGGTCAATCGCATCTCCAAGGGGGAGCTTGTTTAACCTCAAGCGAAAGACGAAACTCGAAATTCGAAATTCGAAAATCGAAAATCGAAAATCGAAAATGGCAAGCTATGCATCGATTTTCGAATTTCGAGTTTCGAGTTTCGACAAGATGTGCGCCGCTGTTTGGCTCACGGCCGCTTTGCTCCTGCCCGCCGGCAATCTGTGCGCGCAAGTCGAGACGGTGGAGTCGCCCCCGACGGCCGCCCAGTGGGTCAGCCATGGCCGCGTGGAAGGCCACCTGGCTTTGAAGTTTTCATCGGACGGCGCCTTCTCGCCCGATGCTTCCATGCTCGCCGTGACCGCTGAAGACAAAGTGATGTTAATGAACCTGCGCACCGACAGCGTCCAAAAGGTTTTGAAGCCACGCTTAGCTGATATCCAAGACTTGGAGATCCACTCCGCCAATTTCCTCTCCCCCCATCAACTTTTCCTGCTCGCCAACGGGGTTTTTCATGTCAAAGGCAAAGGGACGGTTCCCACTCCCCTGTTGGCGTTCCAGTGGGATATCGATGGAGACCATGTGGAAGGAAAGGTGAATGCCGTGGGCGCCAAAGGTGGGTTCAGTCCGGCGCGCTACTTCCCGATGATCGGCTACCTGGTAATTTACAAGGATAGCAACTTCGATCTGTGGAGTCCCCGGACGAGCCAAGGCGGTAGTATCACCATCCCCGACCTGACTCAGGTTCCCAATCTCTACGAGATTTCTCCGGACGGCCATTGGCTGTTGCTGGCGCAGATTCAGACCACCTCGGGCGCAGACCCCTCGGTGGTGGAATTGAAAACCCACAAGTTCGTGGACTCGCTGCGCGGGCATGCAGGCACCGTCCTGAGCATGGCCTTCTCCCGCGACGCGAAGAAAGTGGTGACCGCCTGCGAAGATGGCAAGTTGCGCGTCTTCTCGGTGGGCGATTGGAAGCTCCAGCAAACGCTCACCGGTCACCATGGGCCCGTGCATCGCGCGGAGTTCTCACCGGACGGCAAGTGGATCACGTCCGCCGGTGAGGACCAAACCGTGCGCGTATGGTCCGCGGAAGATGGGACGCTGCTGCAGACCCTTCAGGAAAGTCAAGAGCCGCTGCTCGACGTGGCCTTTTCCCCCGACAGCCGCTTCATCGCCGCCTCCTCCGAAAACCTGGTTCTTACTTGGCAACGGCAGTGAAAAACTCGGGACTCGGGATTCGGGGCTCGGGGTTGGGTATTGGGGCCGAACTCCAGATTTCGAAATCCTGAGGGCAAATTCCTCGCTCGCTGCGTCCCGGCGTTGGATTCACTATCGGTCACATGAGGAGCTTCAGGAAATTACTTCTCAATTGGTTCCATCGTGACCCCCTCACCACCACTACCCGCAAATCGTGGGGCCCCCTCCGCCTTGCGGTCCCCCCTCTCCCCCAAGGGGCGAGCGAATTAAATCAAAAACAACACCGCCTCGGTCGACGCGGCAATCCCAAACCCCTAATCGCGAGTCCCGGATCCCAAGCCCCTAAGCCCGGCTTTTCCGAGTCCCGAGTCCCGAGTCCCGAATCCCGAATCCCGAATCCCGAGTCTGTTCGACTTGTGCTAAAATTTATTGTGACCAAGCACTTCAGGGAATGGCGCGAAACAGATATGTTATGCCCAAAGTCGGAATGGTGAGTCTGGGCTGTCCCAAAAATCTTGTGGACAGTGAGGTGATGCTGGGGATCCTGGCGCACCAGGGGTACGAGCTAACGCCGCACCCCGACCAGGCTGAGGTCATCATTGTCAATACTTGCGCCTTCATCGAACCCGCCAAACAGGAGTCGATCAACACCATTTTGGAAATGGCCGAGTACAAGAAATCCGGCGCCGCCAAGAAACTGGTGGTGGCCGGATGCCTGGTGGAACGCTACCGGCGGGAGATTCTGGAAGAGATTCCGGAAGTCGATTACGTGATCGGCACGAATGAGCTGGAACGCGTGCTGGCGGCTTGCACAGAGAAGCCCGACCCACCCGCCGCGGTCACGCCCGCGGAGCCGTACCTGTACCATGAATTCACCCCGCGCGTGCTCTCCACCCCGGGTTATTCCGCCTATTTGAAAATTGCCGAGGGCTGCGACCATCCCTGCACGTTCTGCGTGATTCCGCAAATGCGTGGCGCTTTTCGTTCCCGGCGCTTCGCCTCGGTGATCCGGGAGGCGGAAAACCTAGCCAAGCAGGGGGTGCGGGAAATCACCATTGTCGGGCAGGACACCACCAGCTACGGCGAAGATCTGGGCCTCCGCGACGGATTGCCGGCGCTGCTGCGCGCGCTCGGCAAGATTCCGGAGCTCGTCTGGGTGCGCTTTCTCTACGGCTACCCGAACCGGGTGACCGAAGCGCTGATCGCCGCCGTGGCGGAATCGCCCAAGGTGGCAAAGTATTTTGATATCCCCTTGCAACACGCGAGTTCGAGCGTCCTGAAGTTGATGAAGCGTGGTTCGAGCGGACAGCAGTTTCTGCGCCTGCTGGAAAGAATCCGCGCCGCCATTCCCGGCGTGACGCTGCGGACGTCCTTCATCGTCGGCTTTCCCGGTGAAACCGACGATGATTTCAAGGCCCTGCTGGATTTCGTCGCGGCGGCGGAGTTTGACCACCTGGGCGTCTTCCTGTATTCCAATGAGGACACCAGCCGGAGTTTTGCCTTGCCGAATCAGGCGCCGGCGCCCACCGCTCGCCGCCGACAGAAGCAGCTCATGGCCCTCCAGCGAAAGATTTCGCGGCGCAACTTGCGGCGAATGCTAGGGAAATCACTGCCCGTGCTGGTGGAAGGCACCTCGGAGGAAACCGAGTTGCTCTATCAGGGCCGCAGCGAGGGTCAAGCGCCTGGCATCGACGGCTGCATCCTCATCAATGACATCGCGGGACCCGCGCCGCAGCCGGGAGATTTTCGCTGGGCCACGATTACCGAAGCGGGCGATTACGATCTGGTGGCGCGCCTGGAGGCGCAGGTCTTTGCCCAAAGGCTGTCACCCGCAAACCCGTTGCCGGCGGCAGGCGCGCTGGTGCAAATTCAACCGGCCGCCGCTGTGCCGTGAGCCTGAAGGCCGATCATGCACTGCCCCATCTGCAAGCAGCGCGTCGCGTGGGAAGGCAATCCGTTCCGCCCCTTTTGCAGTGAGCGCTGCAAGCTGATCGATCTGGATAACTGGTTGGAGGAACGTTACCGCGTCCCGGCGCGGGTTGAAACCGGCGAACAAGACGCGGCGGAGGAAAGTACCACGGACACCAAGGAGGAGCGTGACTGAACGGCGGGCGGGACCGGCCATCTGGATTGCCACCGCGGGCGGCGCGGGCTACTTTCCCCTTGCTCCCGGAACCGCCGGATCCCTGGTGGGAGTGGCCGTGGTGGTGGGCTTAGGGCAATTGCCCCTGCACCGCACCGCTGCGATCGCCCTTCTGGCGGCGGCTTCGCTGGCGCTTTTCGCCCTAGGCGTTTGGGCGGCGGGTAAGGCGGAAGAGTTTTTTGGGCGCACGGACCCCGGCCAAGTGGTGGTGGATGAAGTCGTCGGCCAAATGCTGACGTTCCTGCTGCTTCCCCACGCCACGTGGAAATGGCTGGTGGGCGGTTTTCTGTTGTTCCGGGCGTTCGATATCGTAAAACCCTTTCCGGCTCGACAAGCTGAGCGAATTCCGCGCGGCTGGGGTATCATGTTAGATGATGTCGTCGCGGGCTTGTACGGCCTGGCCGTGCTTGCCGTGACGGGATTGGTCAACCGATGAGCTTGTGGAAAAAAGCTGAAAAACCGGAGTCCTCTGAGGAAAAACCCCAGGGCAAGGAAACCGCGAAGCCGGGACTCCCCCTCGACAAGGCTGCGGTAAGGGGAAAAAACCGGCCGCAAATCACCGGCGTCAGTCCGCGTGCCGCGATTCCGGGAGGAGAGATAGTGATCCGGGGCAGCGGTCTGGCCGAGGGCAGCCGTCCGCAAGTGCGATTTGGCGATCAGCCCGGCAGCTTGCTCTTGAGTTCGTCGAACCGCTTGATAGTTCGCGTCCCTGAAGACGTGGTCAGCCGGAACCTGACGGTGGAGACCGGGGCCGGTTTGAGCGCGCCCGCCTCCGTCGTAGTGGGCGTGACCATTGCCCAAAACCTGCATCCGGTGGCCAATCCCGCTTTGGATTCCCAGGGCAACATCTTCACCACCTTTAGCGGCACGCGCGGGCAGAAGGTTACCACTTCGGTGTTCAAGATCGATTTGAAACGGGCCACGCACCCCTTCTTGAACGAGGTCATGAACGCGACGGGAGTTGCCTTCGACCATGAAGGGAACCTCTACGTATCGAGCCGCATGGAAGGGTCGATTTACAAGGTGACGCCCAGCGGCCAGCGCTCCGCCTACGCGCAGGGGATGGGCGTGGCGACGGGAATCGCCTTCGACCGCGATGAAAACCTCTATGTGGGTGACCGCACCGGCACGATTTTTAAGATCAGCCCGGATCGCCAGATTTATGTTTTCGCCACCATCGAGCCCAGCGTGGCGGCTTATCATTTGGCCTTCAGCCCTGCGCGCGACCTTTATGTGACGGGGCCCACGACTTCCAGTTTCGATCACGTCCTGCGCATCTCTCCGGCGGGTAACGTCGCCTCCTTCTATCGGGGCCTGGGGCGGCCGCAGGGTATGGCTTTCGACATCGAGGGCAATCTCTATGTAGTGGCCTCGCTGGCGGGCAGGCGAGGCGTGGTGCGCTTGACGCCGGACGCCCAAGCGGAATTGGCCGTCTCTGGATATGACCTGGTGGGCTTGGCCTTCGACCTCCACGGATCGATGATTCTCGCCACCAATGATTCGTTAGTCGATCTTCCCCTAGGCATTGAGGGGATGCCGCTGTTGAGATAGCTGAAAATGGATGCCGAAATCATTGCCGTCGGTTCAGAACTCCTGACCCCCCAACACACCGATACCAACTCCCTGTACCTCACGGAAAGACTCAACCGTTTGGGCATTCTGGTGCGATTCAAGACCATTGTGGGGGACTCGAAGGAGGACCTTGCGGCAGTGCTGCGTGCGGCGCTGGCGCGCTCACCCGTCATCGTGCTGACCGGCGGCCTGGGGCCGACGGAAGACGACTTGACGCGCGACGTTGTGGCGGAAGTGCTGGGACGGCCGCTGCACGAAGTCGCGGAGCTGCGCCGGCGCATCCAGGACCGCTATGCGCGCTTGGGCCGTGCCATGCCGGAAAACAATCTGCGGCAAGCCCAGGTGCCGGAGGGCGGCGAGTGGCTGGAAAATCGTAACGGGACGGCGCAGGGAATTTGGATCGAACACCATGGCGCCATCGTGGTGCTGTTGCCGGGCCCCCCGCGCGAACTCGAACCCCTGTTTGATGCCAATTGTGTTCCGCGCCTGGAACGCGTGGCTTCCGGCGCGCGAATCAAAACGCGTGTTTACAAAGTGGTGGGATTGCCGGAATCGGAAGTCGACCAACTCATTGCCCCACTCTATCGCTCTTACCAAAACCCTGCCACCACCATCCTCGCCTCGCTCGGCACCATTGAAGTCCACTTGCGCGCTCGGGCCACGACGGACCAGGAAGCGGAAGCGCGGCTGGCCGAACTCGGCGACAAAATCGAGTTGGTTCTCGGCGACCACGTCTATTCCACCAAAGGCGAGAGCTTGGAAGAAGTCGTGGGCATGTATTTGGTAATGCGGCAGAAAACCCTGGCCGTGGCGGAAAGCTGTACGGGCGGTTTGCTGGCCGAACGCCTGACGCGCATTTCCGGAAGCTCGAGCTATTTCCTGGGCGGCGCCGTCTGCTACACCAATGAGATGAAAACCCGATGGGCGGGAGTTCCGGCGGACCTGATTCAAGCTCATGGCGCAGTTTCCCAACCCGTCGCCCAGGCGCTGGCCGAAGGCGTGCGCCTCCGCGCGGGCGCGTCCATCGGAGTGGGAATTACCGGCATTGCTGGCCCCACCGGTGGCAGCAACGATAAGCCGGTGGGATTGGTTTTCGTCGCCCTCGCCGATGAGCGCGGGACACAAGTCCGGGAGTTTCATTTTCCCGGTTCCCGCGACCGCGTGCGCCACTGGGCCACACAGATGGCGCTGGAAATGGTGCGCCGGAGGATTAGAGATTAGCAATTCGGGACACGGGGTACGGGACTCGGGACTCGGGACTCGGGATACGGGATTGCTGCATCGACCGAGGGAATATCGTTTTTGATTTCAATTCCCTCGCCCCCTTGGGGGAGAGGGGGGACCGCAAGGCGGTGGGTGAGGGGGTCGTAGGTCCAATTCAAGATTCGAGATTCAAGATACCCCCGCCTCCCGTGTCCCGTATCCCGAGGTCGGTGACCCGTGACCCGTGTCCCGAGCCTTTAACCATGCGCGCCTTCATTGCCATTGACTTGCCTGAAACCGTTCATGCCGCGCTGGCGGAAGCGCAGCAAAGTTTCCGCAGCGCCTGCCGTGACGCGCGCTGGACGCGGGCGGAGGGTATTCACCTTACGCTCAAATTTCTGGGCGAAATCTCCGACGCGCAAACCAAGCAGGTGGTGGAAGCGCTGGCGCAAATCGGCCCGTTCGAACCGTTCTCCGTGGAAGTAAATGGGTTCGGAGTTTTCCCTCAAGCGCGGCGGCCACGGGTGTTCTGGGCAGGTGTGGTTGCGCCGCCCGCGCTCGAGGAACTCGCCGCGCGGGTCGAGAGCCATATGGAAAAAATCGGGTTTGCGCGCGAGGATCGCGCCTTCGCGCCGCACCTCACGCTGGCGCGCTTTCAAGTGCCGCGCCCACAGCCAGCGCTCGAAGCGGCGCTCGCGGCACGGGCCACCACTTCGCTAGGCAAATTTGAAGCCTCCGAATTTTTCCTGTTTGAAAGTAAACTGTCACCGCAAGGCGCGCAGTACCGGAAAGTGATGCGCTTTCCCAAAAGCTGAAGGCCGAAATTCGAAAATCGAAAATCGCCCCGAATTTCGAATTTCGAGTTTCGATTTTCGTAATGCAGTGAGGTCGATACAAAAAAGCCATGCACGGCCCTCTGACTCCTTTCTTCGCCTACCTGCTCGGGTCAATTCCCTTCGGATACCTCATTGTCCGCTGGCAAAAAGGGGTTGATGTCCGCAGCACGGGCAGCGGTTCCACGGGCGCCACCAACGTGATGCGGAATCTCGGAATCATCGGCTTTGTGGCCACCTTCATCCTGGACGTGGGGAAAGGGACTTTCGCCGTGCTGCTGGCATCCCGGCTGTCCTCCGGCGATGCGCGATGGATTCCCCTCTCAGGAGACCCGCGATGGATTGCCGCCTCGTCGGTGGCGGCGATACTGGGCCACTGCTTCCCCGTCTGGCTGAAATTCCGCGGAGGCAAAGGCGTGGCCACCGGCGTGGGAGTGTTCCTTGCCCTCGCTCCTCTTCAGGTAGCGCTGGTGTTGGCGATCTTCGCCATCATCGTGGCGATTTGGCGTTACATTTCCTTGGGGTCGATCGTCGCCACGGCGGCGTTTCCGCTCCTCGTGCATTTTATGAAACGCCCGCCCTTACCGATTGTTCTTGGCGCTGCCGGCGGCGCGCTGATTATTATTGCCATGCACCATGCCAATATTCGCCGCCTCATGAACGGAACGGAAAGCAAGGTCGGGAAGAAGAAGTCCGGGGTCCGAGGTCCGAAGTCCGAGGTCGGGGACCAGTAGTCCGTTTTCCGTGCCGCCGAGTCCTGAGTCCGGGCTCGGACTTCGGACCCCGGACTTCGGACTCAGGACTCATCCTTTATGAAACATATTGCGACAATCGGCGCGGGGAACTGGGGCACGGCCTTGGCGGCGACGCTCGCACAATTGGGCCACGCCGTGACGCTTTGGGCTTATGAGGCGGAAGTGGCGGAGAGCATCCGCTCCCGGCATGAAAACGAGCTTTTCATGCCCGGAACCAAGCTGCCGGAAAATCTCTCCGCCACCGGTGATCTGGGGGAAGCGCTGGCGGGCGCGGAAATTGTGGTTACCGTCATGCCCTCGCATGTTTGCGGGACGCTCTATCAGCAGATGCTCCCGCACCTGCGGCCCGAGATGATTTTCGTGAGCGCCACCAAGGGCCTGGACACCGTCCGCTTGATGCGCATGAGTGAAGTCATGCGCAGCGTGGTAGGCGAATCGTTCCTTCCCCGCTTGTGCGTGCTCTCCGGGCCGAGCTTTGCCAAAGAAGTCATTCGCGGTGATCCCACCGCCGTGGTGGTGGCTTCTGACGACCGCGACGCGGCGCAACAGGTGCAACGCGAGTTCGCATCGCCGGCGCTGCGTCTTTACACCTCGAGCGACGTGGTGGGAGTGGAATTGGGCGGGTCGGTGAAGAACGTGATTGCCCTCGCCGCCGGCGTGGTGGAAGGGCTTGGGCTCGGGCACAATCCCACCGCCGCGCTGATTACGCGCGGCTTGGCGGAGATGACTCGCCTGGCCTGCGCCTGCGGGGCCAAACGCGAAACCCTCGCCGGCCTCGCCGGCATGGGTGACCTGGTACTGACCTGCACCGGCGACCTCAGCCGCAATCGCACCGTGGGCGTGGAACTCGGCAAGGGGCGCAAACTCGCTGACATCATCGGGCCCATGCGCATGGTGGCGGAGGGCGTAAAAACCACCAAGGCCACGGTGGCGCTGGCAAAAAAGCTTCAGGTGGAAATGCCCATCACCCGTCAAGTCCACAGAATTTTGGAAGGAGAGGTTTCCCCCCGCGACGCCATTCGCGAGTTGATGGAACGGTCGCTGAAGGAAGAGTGAGTCAGGTGTCAGGTGCCAGGTATCAGGTGCCAGGTATTAACTCTTCCCTGACACCTGATACCTGGCAGTTAGTTTGCCTGGGCGACGCTGGCTTGACTGCAAAAGCGATCGAAGGCCTTGGTTAAATCTTCGGCGATTCCGCAGGGGTCGCGCCCTTCAATATCTTTCCGCTCCAGCATGAAGACCAGCTTGCCGTCGCGCAGCAAGGCGACGGAGGGCGACGAAGGTGGATAACCGATGAAATAGCTGCGCGCTTGGGCGGTGGCATCGGCATCTTGGCCTGCAAACACCGTAGCCAAAACCTCGGGGCGCGCCTTGTTCTCCAGCGCCATGGCGACGGCCGGCCGTGCCCGTCCTGCCGCGCAACCGCAGATGGAGTTAACGACCACCAATACGGTTCCGCTGGGTTTGGTCAAGAGCGCATCCACCTCTGCCGGCGTGCGCAATTCCTGAAAACCAATCCGCGTGAGTTCTTCCCGCATGGGCTGCACAAATCCTTCTGGGTACATACTTATCCTCCTGATGGCCCTGGCGCGCCCGCCTCGGACCGCCTCTTCCGAGGCTGATTCCGAACCACGGCAGCTCGCCGGGCGTCTCCTGCATGCAAATTGTCCTGGTTGCCCTGAGAACAACCGAACTTTTATTATACCACTTTCTGGCGTTTCGTGAGACGGAACTCCCCGCCCTGTGCCTCAGAAGCTGTTAAGAAATACGCGCTGTAGCGGCGGTCTCCGACCGCCGTCGTCGATCGGAGATCGACGCTACAATTTCGCAGAGGCTGGGCTGGCCCCAGGGCTGTTCAGATTAGCAGACTACGCGGGTGCTCGACATGGCTCCGCCACCTGCTGTGCGGAAAGCCTCCGGCTTTCCGGGCCAAAGCGCATGATTTCTTCTTTCTGTGCCGCCTGGAAGGCTCAGCCTTCCAGGCGGCGCAGAACAGGTTAGTAATACGTCCAAGTGGATTCTTCCCGGGTATCCCGCCGCTCGCCCAGAACTTCGGATCGCCCCTGCGGGTTCGTTGATAATCAGGAGGCGACTCATGAGGTGTGATGTCCAGAACCGACAGCAACAACTCATGAATGAGTTAGTTGAATCGTTGTCAGTGCGAGGGGGATGGATCTCCGAAGGATCTACTTGACGACAAAATGCCTGAAGATAAAATATGGAAATCACGGGCACTCGGGAGCAATGACCTGCGAAAAGAGACCTGAGGGTGCGCTGCCCCTTTGCAGATCTCCTTTGGATTGGAGTTCTCGCATGAGGCGCGAGCGGCCTATCAGAACTTTTCTTGTCGTGCAGAAATTGTGCCGCATTGTGCGAAGGAGAAGATATCCCATGAAAAACTCGAACCGTTTTGTTATCGCCAGCTTGGGGATGATGGCAATTGCCATCGCATTTGCAGGTGAGGCGCGAGGTGCACTTTCCTCAAACCTTTCCGGGTACGAATTCTTTCCCGGGAGCGCTTGTACGGTTGCGGGGCAGCCTGCTAAATGCAACGTCGAGTTTGGGGGTTGGACGGAAGGGAGCGGGCAGGCGGCAACCGGGTGGACAGCGTTCCCCGGGGATGGGGAGGGGTTGTGGAACGTTAATCTCAGCTATACGGGAACGCCGGAATTTGGGGGAGAGGTAACCCTTGTGAGCGGGAGCTACTCCGTTCTGTTCAAAACTGGAAGGACGGTTTCTGGCACCGTGACGGGCGGAACCGTCGTATGGCCGGCAAACGCAGGAGCCTCTTCGAGCTGCGGTGCAGGCGTAGCCGTGGTCACGGTATGTCTCAGCGGCGGGGCGAGCTCCTTTGAAGGCTGCTTGCACGATTTGCCGGCGGGCAGTGCTATCCCGCCCGAGATTTGGGGCACCCTTCTTAGGCCGCAGGTCTCGAATATGCAAGTCCAACCCGTAATGCCCGTGTATTCTCCCCTTGCCGGTGAGACGATCAACCAATATGGTTTGGGCAGCCTCGCCGACGAGCACTCGACGATCTTTCCGCCCGGAACATTCCCGCAACATCCGAACGATTACCTGTTTTTCGTGGCGACGAAGACAAGTCTTAACGGCGACCATACGCAAAATACGGGGGATACAAGCGGGTTAGTGGTTCTGACGAGCTCCGGGCCCGATGCAAGCGGTCAATGGACCCTGGATTACGCCTCGGACTACGGCCTGTATCAGCCTACCAATCCTCTTGGCCAGCAAAATGGCCAGGTCTTCATCGCCCCCATGGACCGTGAGTCCTGCCCGGCGTCTTACGAAGACACGACGTTTGACCTCAACTATGCAAACCCAGGACAAGTGGTGATCGACCCAACCAACCCGTTCAACACTGGACCTGGCAACCTCCTCATGATCTACGAGGGAACAAATAAATGCTTGGGGGCTCTCAGCACTAACAGCACGAAACCCACCGGCAGTTTCTATGCCTCGATTGGGATAGCTACCTCCAATGACTATGGCCACACTTGGCCGAGCTATGCTCCCAACTCTTTCGACCCTTCTTTCGGCTTCACTCCACTCCCTCAGCAAAATTTGAGCTACGGACCTAATATTCCGTGGACGTCGTTTGGTGTCGGGGGGCCAGTTTGCATTGACATTAACAACGTTTGTACACCGCCTCCGCACTCTCCACTCTACGGTCGCTACGGCGTGTTGAGCCCGCCTGTTTCCCTACCCAGCGCTGCCCTTGAGGCTCCGCTCTCTGCCCCTATCGGTGAACAGGAGCCATCCGCATTTGTCGATCCGACCCTAAAAGGCACGTATCTCTATGTCGTCTACGATCCATCTGATGGCGAGATCAGCGTTGCCCGCGCTCTGCTGGGTGGGACGCACAAGCTCTCTTTCACAAAATGGTTTGGTAGCTCGGTTAGCTACGGCGATACCTCCTCGGGCTCTTTCCAGCCGAGTTCTTACAATGGCGTGCCGAATAATGGCTCCGGTGTCGAAAGCCCGATCTTCCCGATGCAAGCCGGCGCCGCCCCTGGTTCAGCAAGTTATCAGTCCTGCCAAGCCGACACCCAACTCCAGGAGATGGGCTCAATCAGCTATGTCGATGAAACAAACCAATATCTCATGACCTTCGTGTGCTCCTCACCAACCGATCCGGAGAATGCGTTGAGCACCGTTCCAGGCTGTACGCCACCCCTATGTGGCGCAGCTTGGTTTTATTCAACCTTGGATGGGACACAATACGACCTTTCTCGCCAGGACAAATGGAGCACGCCGCAAGAGATCACGCATTCCTGGGTACCATTCGATTCTTCATACGCGTGTAACTACAGTTCAGCTTGGTATCCGTCATTCATGTCACCTGATGTCCTGTCTGCCCATCTCTCGACAAATGGCGGATATGTGTTCTCGATGCAAGGCTGCCCAGGGGCGGGCGACCCTAACCTCCGAAGGTACTCTTCGCGGGCATTAGTGATCGCGACCCAATAAGAAGAAGCGCTTCACTTATGGGGCTGGTTTGACGCGGCTGTTGGGTCTACACCACAGCGGAGATGAGAATGACTGCCGGTTTCTCGGCCTCAAATTCTACCTTGGTGAAAGTTGGCTCTATGTAGGGCTGCTCGCGCTTTGGAGCAAGACAGAAGGAGTCTGTTGATTCTCGCATCGGAAAGGTGCCCTTCTGTGCGGCCACAATTGACTTGAGGTTGTAGAAGTTCATGATCCCCTCCGAACACGCCATTCGCTCGCAGCCACTGTCAGTGCTTTTTTGACCGCGGGCTTTCCTCACCGCGATAGTCCTCCGTAAGCCGGAGGAAGTCAATCGGGACCAGGCCGTGAGCCGAGACGCACGTTGGGCTCCGGTCCCGCCCACATGCCGCGGTTCAAGCGTTCTTCCGTTCTTGCATATAGGCGCGGAGCAGTGCATTGATGCGGGTTTGATAGCCTGACCCCTGCCCTCTGTACCATTCGAGGACATCGCTATCGATCCGTAGGGTAAGCTGCTTTTTCCTGGCCACAGGCTTCAGGCCCCGCCGCACCACGGCGCGGGCAAACATCTCCGGCGTCAATTCCGGGGTATCCGAAAAATCGATTCTCCGGTCTTGGAGTGCGTCGACTCGCTTCCAGTCAGTCCGCGATTTCTTTGAAGTAACTGGCCTCTTCATTCTTAGTCGCCTTTCGAACCGAAATGACTCGGATAACTTCATGGGTCTCGGTATGCGCGATAACGACCACCCGGCCGCTGAGCACGCCCAAAGTGATGAACCGGGATTCGTCGTAATCGAACCGGTCATCCAGGATCGTGACCGTTTTGCCGGCAAACACCTTTTCGATCCCCAGGAAGTCGATTCCGTCCTTGTGAATGTTGGACTGCCGTTTGGCTTCATCCCATTCATATTGCATAGAAGCAGTGTAGCTACATTACGTAGTTACGTCAAGCCCGATCTCTGTGGGGAGGATAAAAGCCGGCGAATTTCAGAAAACTACTCCTCAGCCTAACGCGGGCGGTCAGCGGCGGGAGATCTAAAGCACAGAAGGAGTGGCCCGAACAATGGTTTACTCGGTGACGGTCCTCCGCAACTCCGCCACTTGGCAGTAAGTCGGCTATTCCCACATGTGGTTTGCGCAGTCGCCGCTCGGGGTCCGGTCGGGGGAGCCGCCATCAGAAATGTAGAAACTCCCGGCGGCGGTCTATGACCGCCGTATTTTGGAATCAACGACATCGGCGATCCCTTCCTGCGTCAGGGCAGGCTCCGAGCGCCGCTACGGATCGCGAATCGAATTTTTCACAGCTTCTCACTGATGATACACAGGCTCAGCTTAGCGTCTCAGGTTCCAGCGTCCTGCCGTTCCTTGCAATCTCTGCACCGCCTGGCCCAGGGAACCGCCGCCAAGCGCGCCTTGCTAATCGGCTGCCCGCATTCTTCGCAGATGCCAAATTTCTCCTGCCGAATTCGTGTTAAGGCATCCTCAATGGCACGCAAGAGCTTGCCGTCTGTCTGATGCAACCGGATTTGTGTGGCGGCGTCGGTTTCACTGGTGGCCATGTCCGCCGGGTCCCCGCGAAGTTCACCTGGTGTAGTAATCGAACCGACCAGACTCTTGCCGGTGGAGAGTTCTTGCCGCTTTGAAAGGAGAAGATTCTTGTAGCGAAGCAGGTCGCTCTTGTTCATGGCAGCCGTCCTGTACCTCACGTTTGCTGTGAATACATAGCACCAAGTCTTAGATTATACAACCAGACGTGCGTTGCGGCAGCGAGGTTTAGCGTGTGCAATGCCGCTATATCCTTTAC
>Ga0315282_10009090_pt1 | contig 15881 bp, 11 predicted proteins | sample YL17G07_20_MG_FD_203693 | JGI IMG/M metagenome (GOLD analysis project Ga0315282, IMG submission 203693) | Sediment microbial communities from Yellowstone Lake, YNP, Wyoming, USA - YL17G07_20 | ecosystem: Environmental > Aquatic > Freshwater > Lake > Sediment | place: USA: Wyoming | collected...
CCTCCCCTAGCAGACTGCTAAAGATGTCATTCTGAGGAGCGAAGCGACGAAGAATCTATGTACGACAGCCGGAAGACCTCCCGAAATCCACGGTTTTCGCGGTGCGAACCCAGATGCTTCACTGCGCTCAGCATGACACCTGGACGTTTTTAGCGTCCTGTTAGAGACTGTTTAACGTTCTCTCTTGGGGGAAGAGCGAATCGCGAATTCCGCCTTTCCCGCCTGCAACGCAACATCCTCCGTTCGGATTTCTGAACGCCGCCCTAACTCGTTCCCCCGCAATACGTTACGCCGAGAACCGTCCTTCCGGCGGCGGCCTCATGATGTTTTTTTTCGACATGCCGGCGAGATGGAAGTTTGTTGAAAACTTTGTACAGAACCAGCGTCGCCCCAAGGTCTTGGCCCGAACCAACTTACGCGCTGTCTCGGAAAATCTCCTTCACGACGAGACTTCTGGCACGGGTTTTGCAGGAACACATCTCAGCACACGGCGTCCGCGCCGACAGAATCGTCACAATTGGCTCCGGTAAGAGTTCCTGATCCCTTTAGGAGGCACGTCATGCGTCTAGCGAAACTCTGTCTGGCTGTGGCATTTGTTTGTGGTCTTGCCTTGTTCGTTTCGTATTCCTCGGCCGACGTGATCCGGGACGACCGCGACCCGCAGTCGTACATCGACCTCGGCGCGAAATACGCCTCTGTCGGCCGGCTCGACATTACCCAGCGTTCGGGGAAATACATCGGTTCAGGAACGCTCATCTCTCCAGACTGGGTGCTCACCGCTGGACACTGCGTCGACAAGGCGACTGCACTCAGCTTCACCGTCGCCGGGACGACCTACGCCGCCAGCAGTTGGCTTGCCTATCCCCAGTGGAGGGGGAAGCTGACGACGGGGTATGACATCGCGCTGGTGCATCTGGCCGGGGCGTCGGCGGTGACGCCGGCGAAGCGCTACACCGCCCCCAGTGAAATCGGTCTCAAGGGCACGTTCGTCGGGTATGGCATGACCGGGACGGGACTGACGGGTGCGAAGACCTTCGACGGGCTTAAGCGCGGGGCCGAGAACATGCTCGACACGTATTACACCGAGCGTCGCACCGTCAACAACCGGATCCTCCTGGCGGACTTTGACAATCCGAAGAACAGTCGCGACAACCTCTTCGGCTCGGCCATCCCGCTCGAGCTGGAGGGGTTGATTGCACCCGGGGACAGCGGGGGCGGGCTCTTCATCGACCTGGGAACCGACACGTTTCTTGCCGGGGTCCACTCGTTCGTCGGGGCCTACGACAGGAAGGCGGACTCCGACTACGGGGATTTCTCCGGAGACACCCGTGTCGCCTGGTTCAACAGTTGGATTGACCAGATCCTCGCCGCCGACCTGGCCGGGGGTCTGGGCGGGGCACCCGGCGGCTCGGCGATCGGGGCTGGCAATGTGAAAGGACAGATGATCGACGCCGCGGTCCCCGAGCCGGCGACGCTCTCGCTCCTGGCCCTGGGCGCACTGATGCTCCTCCGCCGTCGGAAACGTCAGACCGCGAACTGACGGGGAACGCAGAAGCGAAACGGCGAGAAGGAAGAATCACCGGCATGCGTACGGGCGGACCTCACGTCCGCCCGTTCTTTTTGGCAGGAGTGTGGCAGGGGCTCACCCTCTCTTTGCTCGTCCTCGCACTGGAGAAGACAGGGGCAGACGAGTTGCCCCTGCCACACTCCCTCACTTCTCCGGAATCGTCAGCGGTGAGAGGTCGATCGAATCGAGGATCTGCTGGAAGGCGCCTGTGACCTCCTTTTCGTTTGCACGGCTCCCGATGAACATCCCCGTGAACATCATCTGTCCGCGCAGGACGTCCACCGTGAAACACTTCATCGACTTGAGCCCCTTGCGAGCGACGTAGTCGGTGCGGACGCCGGGAAGCCCCGAGACGGTGATGTCGGCCTGTCCGGTGACGTTCACGTCCTCGAGTTGCTTGACGGAGCTGGCCATCTGCTTCCCGGCCTGCTTGACAAACGCGAGCTCCTTCCCCTTGATCTCGTCCCACCGCGGGCCGAGGAACACCTTGAGGTCGCGCACGTAGAAGATGACGATGTCGTCGTGCGCCGCGTCTTCCTTGACGTACGAAATCTGGCACAGCGGAAACGTGACACTGGGCCCCGTGCCCGTCATCTTGAGCAGCACGAACTCCCAGTCCTTCTCCGGCCGCGTCACGCGGAACGAGTGCTCGTAGTTGACGTACGTCCGGTCCTTCACCTCCGCCTTCGGCATGCGCGACTTGACGAGGAGCGAGATCGCCTCCAGTGCCTGCTCGATCTCCGCCTTCGCCTCGACGAACTTCTTCGCCTCGTGGAGTTCGAGGGCCCGCTTGAGATGGTCCGAGACCGCGTCGGCGGACGCCGCCGACGGGACGAGGAGTACCGCAACCAGGAAAAGCGCACACCCTTTCATCGTCATCCTCCTGTCACCTGAGAAAAAGCACTGGGACCGCAGAGGAAAAAGAAAAAAACGAGAATTAGGGTTGAAGAAACGGCAAAAACGCCACGCTGCCGCAATCTTTTTCCCGTTGTTTCTTCCCTCCGGATTCTCTGGTTCTGCCGTTGTCCTCTGCGACCTCTGCGAACTCTGCGGTGAAATCTCTGCCGTTCCCGGAAAAGGGAGATTGCCGTCCTCTGTGTGCTCTGTGGTGAAATCATCCTTTGAGTACGGCGAGGGGCAAGAGTCTCGCGACGACCTTGGCGAGACCGGCGGCGACGACGACGCGCACCACCTCGTCGATGTCCTTGTAGGCCTGCGGGGCCTCTTCCTTGGCGGAGCGTCGGTCCTCGGCGATGAGGAAGATCCCGCGCATCGCCCGCTCGAACTCCTCGTCGCTGATGGCGCCCGGAGGCCCGCCTCGGCGGTGCCGCCCGTGCCGTCCGCCGGCCGCCGCCGTCCGGCTCATCGTCCGCCCGGCCCCGTGGTTCACCGAGTAATACGTCTCCCGCGATTCCGGTGTCCCGACCAGCAGGTAGCTCGCCGTCCCCATCGACCCGGGAATGAGCACCGGCTGTCCCTCCTCGGCGAAGGGCGTCCCCTGCATCCGCTCGCGTGGAAACGCCCGCGTCGCGCCCTTCCGGTGCACCCACAGCTTCACCCCCTCGTGCTCTTCGAGCTTCGCCATGTTGTGCGGGACGTCGTAGATGATGGGGAGCGGCACGTCGCCCAGGATGTGACGGACGTTCCGCCGGACGAGGATGGTCATGACCTCGCGGTTGACGAACGCGAAATTGGCGGCGGCGTACATCGCCCCCATGTAGTTCCGGCCCTCGGTCGATTCGGCTTCGAGGTAGGCAAGGTGGTGCGTCGGCGAGATGTTCCCGGTGAGGCGGGAGGCGAGCTTCATGTAGTCATCGCCGACTTGGTGGCCGAGACCGCGCGAGCCGGAGTGGATCATGATGCAGATGAGGTCCTTCTCGATCCCCCATCGGCGCGCGATGCGTTCGTCCTGGACGCGGTCCACCACCTGCACCTCGATGAAGTGGTTGCCGCCGCCCAGCGTCCCGAGCTGGTTGAGTCCGCGCGATTTCGCGTGTCCGCTCACCGCCTCCGGATTTCCCGGCATGCTCCCGAAATCCTCGATGTGCTGGATGTCGGAATTCTCCTCGTCGGGGTCGCGCGACTCCCAGATGCGGCCGGTCTCCCCGGCGATCTCCCGGACCCCCTTCACCCCGTGCGCCAGCACGACATCGAGCTCGTCAAACGCCAGACGCAGGTTGTTCTTGCCCTCGCCGAGCGGGATGTCCCGACGGATGGACTGTGCGACCTGGACCGGGTCGATCTCGCCGCGCTTCACCGGCGTCGTCAGGATCCGCATCCCGCAGTTGACGTCGTATCCCACCGCGGCCGGGACGACGATCTCCCCGAATCCCGCCACGCACCCGATGGGGACGCCGTAGCCGACGTGGATGTCGGGCGTCGCGAACACCTTGTGGACGCTCGGGAGCCTCGCCGCGTCCGTGAGCTGCTTCACCGCGTCCGGCTCGAGGCGTATCTCCTCCGACGCGTAGATGATCGCGTCCACCTTCATCCCCGCTTCCGCCGGGATCACGAGCCGGTTCGCGTCGATCCGCTTGAGCATGAGTCACCTCACCAGGCAGGGAAAACAGCGGTCCCCCCACACGGTACTATATAATGAACCCGGGCGAAATCAAACCTTTTGGGGGCTTTCCCGCCGAATCCTTGCAATACCGCCGCCGCCGCGGTACACTCATCCATGCAGGGGACACGGAAATCAGTGACTCGCCGCTTGCGACTTGCAAGTTGCAGGTGAAGCGGTTCAGTCGCCAATCCCTGCGGAGCATGGGCGAGGGAAACTCGGTGGACTGGACAAGGGGAACTCAGCAACGACCGCGTCGCTGGAGGGTGGTCATGGGAAAGATCCAGGTGTTGTTTGCCGTGACGTTCTGCGTGCTGCTTCTCGGCTGCGAGAAGCCCAAGCCTCTCGGAGAGACCCTGCCCGGCGTGACGCTCGTCGAGCGCAGGCCGAAGGACGGCACCCTCATGCTGCGGTTCTGCTTCAAGAACATGGACCGTGTGGACTGGAAGAAGCGGATTCTGAAGGCGCAGCTCATGAAGGGGGACGGCTCGCCGAGCCCGGGCGGCCCCCTCTTCCAAGAGCCCGTCCCCGAGTTCTCCATCGATCTCGCCGTCGGAAAGATCGCCGAGAGCGACTCGGTCCTCTTCGTCGCGAGCTGGGGGAAGTCGACGAATGGTATCATCGACGAGAGCGAGCGGATCGAGCTCCCGGGGCCCGACGGCCAGCCCAACCTGGTGACCGTCCTCGGCACGGCCGGCCTCCAGATCACCCAGATCCTTCACCCGTGCACCGGTCCGAACATCAGCGTCCCCTTCAACCCGGACCGCGGGATCGACCTCGTCCGGATCGAGCCGACCGTCCGCGGGGCCGACCTCGCCCAGACCAAACCGGAAGCCCGCGTGCTGCGGGTCTGGGCCGAGCGTGCGACCGCCGCCGGCGCGCGCACCGAATCCGACAACCCGTAGTCCTCCTCCGAGTCCGGCGTTTCGCCCAGCTCTGTTGAACTGGAAGCCAAACCGGTCGCTTGCACGTTCAGAAAAACGAACGATTTGTAAGACCTTGGTGAATAAGGAGTTGAGCCCGCCTGATAACACGGACGGAGAAAGATGCGTTCAGAAAACTGAACATGCGTCCGCGGCGTATATGCCGGTGCTGCCATACAGAAGAATTTGTCTCGAACCGTAAGTGTTTAATTGACAATGCCTTGCATGTTTCATGGAAGTTTCTGCCGTTTTTGGCACGCGAATGGCACGGAATTTGCTAGAACGCAACAGGTTTACGCGGCACGCCGACGATGCCCGTTTGTCACCGTATGCGAGGAGAGGAATATGAGGCGAGCAAAACTCAGCAGTATCGTCGTGGCCATTCTGGTGCTTGGATTCGCCGCAACGCCGGCCTGCGCCACGGTTGTCCACTCAATCTCCGGCAATTCAGCGGACGGCGACCCTGTGAGCTTCAAGGCCGAACTCACGATCTCCGGCGACTGTCTCACGGTGAAACTGTACAATACCTCGTCGGGAACCTTGCACCCTGCGGATCTTCTGTGCAGCTACTTCTTTGACATCCTGAACGGCAGTAGTGCCCGCCCCCCGCTGAGCTATGCCAGTGCACTCGGTGATGTCTACCTGACCGACAAGAATGCGAGTGACACATTGCAGACGGCCAATGCCAACCTGAAGGCAGTCAATCCGAACGACGATACGTGGGAATTCAAGACGTTTGACGCGGGACTGAGCCCGTTCCTGGGCTTCGGCGTCGGCACAGTCGGGAATGCGAACTTGACTCCGAATAACTTTAACGGCAACGTCGTCGGAGATATGAATTATTCGATCTATGCGGGTGACGTTACGACCCAAAGTCTGCACAACAGGCTGCTTGTTAAGTCCTCGGCGACCTTTACGTTTTCGGGCCTGACGGGGTTCACCGAAGCGGACATCGCCGGCTCGTCCAAGTTCGGATTGGGCACTGCTCCCGAGAGTCTTACGATGTATCCTCCCGAGCCGCCCATTCCTGAGCCTCTGACGGTGCTGGGCTTGGCCGCGGGGCTCGCAAGCATCGGGCTTTACATTCGCAAGCGCCGGACGGCCTGACCACGGACGCATGGGTCTCTGAGCTTGACAAGACGCGTGGTGCAGGCCGCCTTTCCCCCCTCTGATCTGCCTCCCGACTTCGCTCTCTTGGATGACCGGCAGGACGCCAGGAATGTCATTCCATAAAGTGCAGGGAATTCCAAGGCGGCCGCTGGTGTGCCGGCCCGGAAATACGTTGACGATGTCATTCCGAGCCGCGCGTCTTTTCGCGGGGCGAGGAATCTGGCACTGAGATGGTGAAGCGCGTGGATTTCGCCCAAAAATGCGCCCGGCCATGGGCTTGCCAGGCCGCATCCTTCCCCCGATGAATCGGGGTCAGGATGACACAAAACAGTTATTGCCGGGACGGGCCGCTAGGCCCCGAGTTCGGGCACGCGCTCACGCCCGGAGAAGACCGCAGCGAGGAGTAGCGCGAAGCCTCCGGCCGAGACCAGGCTGCTCGCAATCGACACGGCCGTCAAGACGTATCCAAGACTCGGCATACTCCAGCCCGACGGCCTCGCCACGTTGAAGAGCCACAGTTGCAGGGCGCTCGACCCGAGCAAGTTCGCGATCAGGACGGCACAACCCAGGAGCGTCATGAGGCAGGCCCGCGGACACCGTCTCCAGAACCGGGTCGCCAGGAGAATCCCCACCGCGTAGACGGTGAGCATCGGCAGCCGTATGAGCGCGGTCGTCAGGAACTGCGTAACGTTGTCCATCAGGAACCTCCTTGAAAGATGGTCCACCGGGTCACTCTTTCGCCCCCGCCTGGCGCAGCACCTCCGCGATCGCGTCCTGCTTCTGATCGATAGCCAATTGCAGCGGCGTCTTCCCGTGATTGTCCTTGGCGTTGATATCCGTGCCCTTCGCGACAAGAAGTTCGACGACCTCCTTTTGCCCATATAAACTCGCCACATGCAAGGGCGTCCCCCCGTCATTGTCCTTGGCGTTGATATCCGCGCCCCGGGCGACGAGAAGCTCGACACCCTCGCTCCGCCCGAGCGCGGCTGCCGAGTGCAGGGGCGTCCGCCCGTTGTTGCCCTTGACGTTGATATCTGCGCCCTTGGCGATGAGAAGCTCGGGGACCTCCTGTTGTCCACTGCAGACCGCCCAGTCCAGGGGCGTCCACCCGTTATTTTGCTTGGCGTTGATATCCGCGCGTTTCGCGAGGAAAAGCTCGACAACCTCCTTTCGCCCACGCAAACCCGGCCGATGCAAGGGCGTCCGGTCGAGGTTGTCCTTGGCGTTGATATCCACGCCCTTCGCGATGAGAAACTCCACAACCTCCGTCCGCCCGAGCACGGCCGCCCAGTGCAGGGGCGTCCCCCCGTCATCGTCCTGGGCGTTGGCGTCGGCGCCCTTGCTCAGAAGCAACTCGGCCAGGGCACGGTCGCCCCATCTTGCGGCCCAGTGGAGCGGGGTCAACCCGTCCTTATCCCGCACGTTGGAGGGACAGGGAAAGGAGTGCGCCAGGGCCGCGACGGTCGCCCTGTCGTCCATCTCCATCGCGACGGCCATGTGCTTTTCGAGGATGCGGAGACGGACGTAGTACGTCCCGACAAGGACGAGGGCGAGGAAGAGGAGGATCGACATCGGCGGGATAAGGAGTCTGCGTCGCGCCATCGCCTGAGCCTCCGCCAGAGCGGCCGTGCGGATTCCAACCGTATTCTACCGGCGAGATTCGGGGTTTCCAGCGGCCCGGCTCTTTCCTCATCGCCGATTCAGCCGCCCGTTCGCTGACGAAAAAAAGGTACTGCGTACCTTTCTTGCTGACCCACGGAGCGACGGCTCAATCCTCCTTCGCCTGGGCGAGTGTGGCGGAGATGAGGAAGCGCTCCTTCGCGGGGGCCTCGAGGGCCTTTGCAATTCCCGCTATGAATTTCTCGTGTACGATTTCCTCGTGAAAGAACGTCTCGTCGGTGGCACCGTTACCTCCCCCAGCATATTCCCCGCCGATCTCCACGCTCTCGTGATAGCCCAATGGATACCCGCTGGAAACGTGATCCGGTCCGAGGAGGGTCACGTGGATCCGGACGCCGGCCCCGTCGTCCTCGCGGACCGCCTCCAGCCGGATGCCCACCGTCCCGGGCGGGAGTTTCCCGACCACGCGATAGAGCACACCCATGAAGGCGTCCGCGGTCAGCGGTTTTGCGCGGAGATCTTCGATGGACTTGCGGAACCCGTCGTCGGGTTTGACGGATTTCTCCGTGAAGGTCGCCTCGGCCACGATGCAGGAGAGGCGTCGAGCAAGGTCCTTGAGCGCCGCTCGCACCTGGACGCCCATCTCGAGGCGCTCGAGGTACTGGAGGACGGGCGGGAGTGCGAGGAGTCCGTGCGTCTCGATCGCGGCGACGGCGTTCCGGCGCTCCGCGTCGGTGCGGGCGGCCCCGAGGCGCGCGAAGAGCGCCGTGGCGACCTCCGGGGCGATCTGCGGAAGCTTCGGGCGCTCCGGGAGCGCAAGCGGCGTCTCCCCGTGCTCCTTCCGCCAGATGTTCTTCACCGCGACGCGGGCAACGTTCCGCTCGAACTCCGACGCCTCGATGTCGAAGACGTATCTCTTCGGCCATCGCATGGAAAGCACCAACCCGGCCATGTCGCAGATCCTCGGGTCTGAGAACCCCTTGTCGTTCCACGTGCCGCTGCATCCGAAGTAGACATCCGCGTCATCGAGTGCCGAGATGAGGAGCTCCTGCTCCGACGCCTCCGTCGCTCTCTTCCGCCCTTCCTCCTGGGGCAATGCCGGACCCTCTCCGCCGTTGGTCATGAAAAGGACCGAACCCCCTCCCGGCCCCAGAGCCGAAATGATTGAAAAACGTGTGGCGACGGACAACTTGCCGAAGTCTTTGCCCAGTGCGTGAACGCCGAGAGGGTCGCCGCAGAAGGCCAGGAAACCGATCAGGTCCGAGGGGGATTCTTTCCTCTTCTCCTCTTCCCACAGGGCGATCATCGCCGGCACCGCCTCGGGCCGCCCCCGCTTGAGGAGTGCGGCCGCCGCCGTGACACGTGACACATGGTCCTTTCCGTTGTTCATCTCCTCCAGCAGGAAAGGCACGGGTCCGTCGCCCGGCAGCTCCCCGGCGATCCCCACGAGTTCCTCACGCGTGCGACCAGCCGAATTCCTCGCCCCTGCGGCCAGGGCGGTCAGTGCCGCGTCGGGGTACTTCTCGACGAGTCGACGGGCCTGAAACGGAGAACTCTCGTCGCCGGCCGTCGTCCCCTCGATGAGCATTTGTTTCTCACCCTTCTTCCGGAATTCGGCGAGCCACCTCCTGACCTTCGCCTGGGCGGCGGTGACCGTTTCCTTGTCGAGATCGTCGACGGTCTTGCCTTGATCCCAGCCGAAGTCGCGGCCGGCGATCTCCTGGAGGATGACCCACGCACAGTCGCCCACGCGGTAGTGCTGTCCCCAGTCCGGGTCCGCCGCGCGTGTGAAGCGCGTATCGGTCATCGCCTCCACGAGCTGCGGGACCGCGTCGATCCCGATGTCGAGAAGCTGCGAGGCGGGGCACTTCTCGGCGGGAGCGGGACCGCCGGTCCAATCCAGGTAGCGCTCCACGAAGAAATCGACCGTGCCCGGGTTCGAGACCTTGTAGCCCCCCTGGTCGCGCAGACGCCAGATGAGTTCCGCGATCCCCTCTTCCCTTGTCATCTTCTCCGGCGGCTTCGTCGGCTTGCGGACGTGCTCCTCGTCCTCCTTGATCATCTGCTCGAGGAGTTTCATGTGCTTCGCGCATTCGTCGGGCAACGAGTCGGGGAAATTGTGCACGTAGAGCCGGAACCTCTCCAGCACTTCAGGACGGCTGAGGCTCGTGTCCCCCTGCGCGTCGAATGCCCGGTCTCTCATGAACCACTCGAAGTCACGCTTCACCCGATCTTCCCGGGGCTCCCGGGCGGCGGCAATGTTCTTGAAAGCCGGGTTGTATTCTTTCAGGGACATGGCGTAGAGTCGTTGCGCGAGGTCGAGGTGTCCCTGGATCGCGCACTGTCGCGCGAGGGCGAACACGACACCGTTCCTGCCGAGAGCTGACCTCACGTCGGCCCAGCCGAAGTCCTGTCCGCGAAATGTGCCGGCCCCGAGGGAATCCAGGACCGCCGTCGCGAACTTCCTCAGGTCCGCCTCCTCGTAGTAGACCTGTTCCAGAACGGGCGTCCCCGGCGGCGTCTTGTTGTATTTCATCTTTTCGAGGCCGAGCGTCAGGATGACGAACTCATCTCCCTTCTCCTTGAGCAGGAACCCCGGGAAGAATTCCTTCACCGGCGGGTCCGTGTTCCAGACCGAGTTGCCGGTCGCCACGACCACGAACCGGCACCCCTTGACGCTCGGAAGACCCAGGCCGTCGAACCATGCGAACGCCCGGTCCAGTTCCCCTGGGGTTGGCAGAGGAGGCTCATCGGCGGCCGGGAGGACGCCTGGGAGGAGCATCCCGACACAGACCAAGGCTGGGAGGAAGAGAGGCGAGAACAAGACGGGTAGTCTGCGTTGCCACATCCATCGGCCTCCGCCAGAATTCCGGTGCGGATTCCACTCGTATTCTACCGGCGAAACGCGGCGTTTCCAGCGGCCCAACTCCTTCATCTTTAGCGTCTGAGCGTCTCAGCGTCTTAGCGTCTTCTTTTCTTTACCTCACATCATCAGCAACCCCTCGTCCTCCGCGAGCGCGAGCATCAGCTCCTGCGGGTCCTCGAAGAGCACCGGTCTCAAGGTCAGGTCCTGCACCGTCGGACGGATCTCGGGACTCAAGGGGAGCACCACGGTGAACGTCGCCCCTTCAAGCGGCGCCGACGCGACGTCGATCCGGCCGCCGTGCAGCTGCACCGATTCCCGCGCCTGGCTCAACCCCAACCCGCTCCCGAACACCTTGGTCGAGTAGCCGAACTGGAAGATGCGCGGGAGCATCTCCGGGTCGATCCCGCCTCCGGTGTCGCGGAAGCTCACCGCGACGCTCTCGTCGTCGGGCCGCGTGACCTCGACCGTGAGCGTCCCGCCCTGGGGCATCGCCTCCGCCGCGTTGAGGATGATGTTCAGGAACGCCTCGTGGATCGACTCCACGTCGCAGACGACCTCCGGGACCTCGGCGAGTCGCTTCTCGACGGTGAGGTGACGCGTGGAGGGGCTCGCGGTGAAGAGTGCACGCAGGACGATCTCGCGGAGGTCCACGAGGTCGAGTTCGAGGGGGCTGGGCTGAAGGGTCGCGAGGAAGGCGGCGAGGTCCGAGAAGATGAGGTCGTGCTGGGCGGCGATCTCGTCGAGCTGAGCGTGTTCGCCGTGCGACAGGCGTGACCGCACGTCGCTGAGTGCGAGCTTCAGCCGGTCGCCGACGATCCCGAGCATGTTCTTGAGACGGTGTCCCTGGCCGTAGACGCGCTCGCACACCTGCGCTCGGCCGATCTCGACGAGGAGTCCGGCGTATTCCTCCGCCCCCGCCGGGTCCAGGCGCAGACACGCCGTGAAGTCCTCCCGCGCCTTCTCCCACTCGTGCGCCGCCACGTGCACCACACCCAGGTTATACCGTCCCGCTAGGTTGATCGGGTCCAGTGCCGCCGCGCGTTCCAGGTCCGCCGCCGCCTCCCGCGCACGACCCCGCAGGAAGTGACACGTCCCCCGGTGATAATACGCTCGCGGGGACTCCGGCGACGCCTTCACCAGCTCGCTCAGCACGGTCGTCGCCGCGTCGATCTCCCCGGATTCCTTGAGCACCACCGCGAGGAGGTAGCGGGTGCGGTGGGAATCGGGGAAGCCCGCGAGCGCCCGTCGACAGGTGTCGCGTGCTTCCGCGAATTTCCCGAGCTTGTAGCACGAGACGGCGTAGTTGTGGAGGACGTCGAGCGGAGCGGAGGCGTCTTCGAGGAGCGATGCGAGTTTTTCCCGGGCGCCCGCGAAGTCTCCCGACCTCAGCAGTTCCCAGGATTCCTCGGTGCGCTCGGTCATGACTCGCCTCCGGTGATAGCGAGACCCTACGTCGCGCACGCGAAGCTGTCAAAGGAAATCAATACTTTGTGCCACTGGCGGCTCGTCCGCCAGTGTCTTGCCGTTCCCTCGCCCGCCGGACCTGTCCCCTCCCCCCTTGGGGGGGAGGGTCAGGGAGAGGGGTAATTGCTCTTCAGAGGGAGAAGGTCGCACGTGAGGGGGCAAAAAAAACAGCGCGGCGTCCGAGTCACCGGACGCCGCGCATGAATCGCACCGTCACTTCACCTTGACCAGTTCGACTTCGAAGATGAGCACGGAGTTGGGCCCGATGAGACGTCCGGCGCCCCGTTCCCCGTAGCCGAGGGCGGGCGGGATGAAGAGCTGCCACTTCGCCCCTTCCTTCATGAGCAGGAGTGCCTCGGTCCACCCGGGGATGATCTCGTTCACCACCAGCGTCGCCGGTTCGTTCCGCGTGTGGGTGCTGTCGAACTCCGTCCCGTCGATGAGCGTCCCGCGATAGTGCACGGTGACGCTGTCCGTCGCGGTCGGCTGTTTCCCCGTCCCTTCGCGGAGGACCTTGTACTGGAGTCCGCTCGGGAGCGTCTTCACCCCGCCCGCTAACTTGTTCTTCGCGAGGAACTCGTCCCCCTTCTTCTGGTTCTCTTCTCCGAGACGCTTGATTTTCTCCATCTGACGGACCGTCAGGTTCTCCTGGAACGTCTTGAGCACCTTGTCCATGTCGGCCTCGGTCATGCGCGGTTTGCCGCCCGAGAGTCCGCTCCGCAGTCCTTCCACGAAGTCCTCCACGACGAGCGCGATCTCCTGCGTCTTCATCGTCTGTCCGACCTTGACCCCGATGCAGTAGCTGACGTCCTTCATGGGCGGCGGACCTTCGGGTGGTTTGGGTTTTTCCGCCGCGGCGTCCTGCGCCGAGGCCGACGGCGTCGCCGCCTTCCCCAGAATCCAAACCCCGACCAGCGCCACCACGAGAGCCGCCCCGACGCATCCCAACACCTTCATCACGTTCCTCATGTCCCTTTTCCTTTCCCTGTGCGGCACAGGAGTCCCCGCCTGTGAGTTTCGGTTGTCCGATTGATGGTAGAGTTTCCCCTCGCTATTAGTATCGGCGGAACCCGAATCCGTACAGAAATAAAAACGCGAGGAAAGGCACGCAGTACGTTTTTTCTCGCGGAGGCGGATGAGGGGGCGCCTTGCGCGCGGGAGCTCATCGCCGGGCGGAGCCCAGACCCGGAACGTGACTCCCCGGGGGCGCCGCGAGCACGCTCGTCCGGTCCCCTTTCGGACTCTTCAAGGGATGCGTCCCGCCGGGACCGATCTCGTAGGTCGCATACCCGAAGGCGTGCAGCAGCGCAAAGACCTGCGAGGCGTCCCCGTGCACCTGGCGGATCGAACGATTCGTCACCTCCAGCGTGACGTAGGGATGGTCGTATCGGAGGAGTTCCTTCATCCCTTCGAGGACGAGGAGCTCGCCGCCCTCGACGTCGATCTTGACGAGTCGGACGTGGGCCATTTCGTCGGCGAAGGAGTCGATCGCGGCGGCGGGGACGCTGATCGTGGTCGCCGTCTCGCCCTCGAGCCGGCGCAGCGAGGAGATTCCCGAGTGCTGCGGGACGACGTGGAGCTCCACGGTGCCGCTCACGTTGGACACCGCCACGCAGTGGAGCCTCACGTTCGCGAAGTCGTTGAGGCTGACGTTCTCCAGGAGTCGGCTGGCGACGGTCGGATTGGGCTCGAAGGCGTAGACGTGTCCGGCGTGTCCGACGAGCGACGCCGCCAAGAGCGTGAAGTACCCGTAGCCGGCCCCGATGTCGAGTACCGTGTCGCCCGGGTGGAGCAGGTCCTGAAAGACCGCGGCCACGTGCGGCTTGATCCCGCGGTCGCGGAAGAGGACCCAGCCGTCGTAGTCGAGCGGGTCGACCTCCATGATGGGTCCGGCGGTCGTTTCGACGCGGACCGACTTCCCCCCAAGACCCGCGTAGCCGGCTCCCCAAACCCATCCCAACAGTTGCGAGCGCATCGGGAACCACGTGAAGCGCTTCGCCAGGAACCACACCGTCTTCGCGGCCTTCTTTCCAGGCATGGGAGCCCTCTGCCTTTGCAAAAACGCCGTTGGTCACAGCATATCGGTCCCCGCGCCCCTTGTCAAGCGCCACTTTCCCGGATCACTTTCCCGGATAGAACTTGCCTTCGCCGCGCGTCTCGTCTCCCTCGCCCCTTGGGGGAGAGGGCGGGGTGAGGGGTATCCTTTCCCCTCGCCCCTTGAGGGAGAGGGCGGGGTGAGGGGTAGTCATTGAAACCCGAAGCCCGAAACCAGAAACCCGAATTAAGTCCGAAACCCGAATGCGGGTCCTCGTGGCCCGCTGCTTCTTCTTTCCCTCTCCTGCCGCCGGGGGGAGAGCGCTCAGGTGAGGGGCGCGATCCTTGTGCCCCTAGTCCCGATGCATCGGGATCCGCCAGTATCTTTTTCGCTCTTGAACCCCGATTCCCGCTGCTTTCCTCTGCGTCCTCTGCGGTTAAGGGACTGCATTTCCTGCTTGACACGCCGCGCCCCCAACGCCTAATCTATGGACATGCCAAAGAAACCCAAAGAACCTGAAAAGTCCGAGCCGAAGGCCGCCCAGAGCCACCCAACTCAGAGTCATCGGCCTGGCCGCACGGCAATCCGAACTCCGCGATATCCTCAAGGAAGCCCTGAACGGCGTCGAGGGGACGTCGAACTGGTAACTCCGGAAAGGTGTGATTCAGCATGACAAAGACGCGGGTCTTCCTATGTGCAATCATCGTCGTGTTGTATGCCGTCACGTGGGTCGGCGGCTGACTGACGCACGCGCGCGACCTGAGAGCACACGCACGGCGGCTCTATGATGCCGCCGAGCAACACGACCGCGACATGGCGCAGATGTACAGGAAGGAGGGCTTGGGGGAGTACAAGTCCCCCGTGCGCCTTCGGGAAGGCGGCCCTGAGGTTGGAGTCGACTGGTGTGTTCCCATTCTGCCCGGCGTTCTTCTTGCCGACTCGTACTATGTCATTGCTCCCCTGTCGACAAATTAAAGGGGGACAAATTAAAGGGGACAGGAGCCTTTTTTTACAGTTTGTCCTGGAAGATTTCGAGGTCGGGTGGGTGAAAGAAGAAGACGCTGAGACAAGAAGTCGCTCAGTTGCTGAGTCGCTGAGTCGCCCATTCGATTTCACTCAGGGCGACCCTGAGCAAGGTCGAACGGGTCGCTGAGGGGAAAAATAGGTGGCGCATCGGACGCCTTCCCTTCGGCCTTCGGCCTTCGGCCTTCGGCCTTTGGCCTTCAGCCTTCTACCACGGTTTGCGACCCCAGAAAAAAGACGGCGGACTCTGCTTGCGGTAAGCGGAGCATTGGAAGAGGAGCGAGATTGTCCGTTATTTGCCATCCGAAACCGCAAAATAAAAACCTTCGCCCCCTGTTTTCGCGGTTCCCTGCACGCTAGCCGGGTTCGTGAAAAGATTCCCAAACTTTTGCCCCGATTTTGTTTGCTAGCCCCGGTACCTGCGGGAGCGCCGTTTTTCGGGGTGGGAGAGGCATGGCTGCTATCTGTTCGCGACTTACAAGGAATTGCGCAAGGCGCAATTGGCGCTGTCGGCTGCGACAGGACTCTCGGCGGTAAACTGGCTATGATGCAGGACGGGAATTCTCACGATAACTCGAGATAGTTCCTTGACAAATCGCGGACTTGTGGTATTTGCATTGTAGTCGTCCGCGGGGCGAATTTCGGCTCCATGCCGTGAGGACGTTGGACTGAGGTCTGACGGCCCTATACCCCGTGAGACGTCTTCAAAACGG
>Ga0315282_10009091_pt1 | contig 15880 bp, 8 predicted proteins | sample YL17G07_20_MG_FD_203693 | JGI IMG/M metagenome (GOLD analysis project Ga0315282, IMG submission 203693) | Sediment microbial communities from Yellowstone Lake, YNP, Wyoming, USA - YL17G07_20 | ecosystem: Environmental > Aquatic > Freshwater > Lake > Sediment | place: USA: Wyoming | collected...
ACGAATTACTTTCCATAGTTCATCTGTGATAAGTTCTCTTGCCATAGGCATGCCCCCCTCATATTGTTGGACATGCTCTATATCGGCATTTTCGTCACCCAACTTGAGGTTTTGTTAGAGTCTCTAAGTTTAGCCCCGATATGGGCTGCTACAGGAGGGTTATGTATGAGTGAATGTATTTTCTGCAGAGTCGCGGCGGGGAAAATTCCTGCGGACAAGATTTTTGAGGGAAAAGAGGTGGTCGCGTTCAGAGATATAAATCCTCAGGCACCGCATCACGTTCTGATAATTCCACGTAAACACATTGAAAGCGTAAACGACCTCGGAGAAGATGACGCGGCTCTGGTGGCGAAGATGGTTTTGGCGGCAAAAGAGATTGCGGCGAAACTGGGGGTGGCGCAGAGCGGCTACAGACTTGTCCTGAACACCAATCGCGCCGCAGGACAGGCAGTCCCTCATATACATCTTCATCTTTTAGGCGGAAGAAATTTCTCCTGGCCGCCGGGGTAATATCAAGGATGAAGGATGAGGGATGAAGGATGAAGGATAGATGTTCACTTCTTCTTGTCACTTTGCCTGGATTTGGTGGTTTTGACTATGCTGACAAAGATGGCAGCCAACTCATCAACTTCTCGCATGAGAAGATTCAATTTTCCAGCCGCAACCAAGCCAGAATCTCTTAGGAGTTCTAACCAGTATCTGGTCTCCTCCACCTCTTGTAGCGCTCCTTCTGTCTTACTGATGAAATCGGCATCAGACTTGGCTCTTTGCGCTTCCCAATAGTGTGCTCCTACGGATGTCCCGGACTTGAGTAGTTGTTTTCCAAGCACCTGCGCTTCTGTCGCCTTGGATAGAGAAGAATACAGGCGGATAATACGTAACGCGAAATCTTTTGTTCTCGCCTTCAAATCCTTCATCAACTTTTCACCTTCCTTCTTCCGCCTTCATCCTTGCGCCTTCATCCTTGCGATGTTATCTCTGGCGGATGGGGAGTTTCACAATAAATGTGGTTCCTTCTCCCGGCTTGCTTTTGAAAGTGATAGTGCCGTTATGGTCTTCCACAATCTTTTTTGCGACTGCCAGTCCCAGTCCAGTGCCGGAACTTCTTGTTGTGAAAAACGGGGCGAAGATTTTTTCCTGCACCTGTTCCGCGATACCGCGTCCGGTGTCTGAAACACAGACCTCAAAGAAATCGCCTGCTGCGCGTGTCTTCACAGTCACAGTTCCATCCCCTTCCAGCGCGGACAAAGCGTTGTGGACCAGGTTGAGTAGAACCTGCTTTATCTGCTGAGCGTCAATAGTTACGAGAGGTATTGTCTCATCCAGGTCTTTTACTATCCGCACACCCGGGAGAGTGAGACCATCTTGTAAGAGGAGCGTGGTGCTTTCAATGATTCTATTTATATTGTTCTGCTCAAAGACAGGACCGGGCTGCCTGGCAAAGTTCATTATACCTGAGAGTATCCGCTCCAGGCGCTCTACCTCCTGCACAACTATCCAGGAGTTGCTTCTGACACGGCTGACTCGCTCGGGCGCGCGACATATCGCTCTGGCAAACCCGCCGATTGTGACGAGGGGGTTTCTGATTTCGTGAGCGATGCGCGCCGCCATATCGCCTATCGCAGCCAACTGCTCCGACCTGACGAGTCTCTCCTGCGCTGACTGGAGTTCCTCATACGCTTTCTGGAGCCTCTCAACCTTGTCCTGAAGCGCGAGGTAAATCTCCGCATTGTCCACAGCAAGCGCAGCCTGACTCACAAACGACTCAAGAAGTTGCACCTTGTCGTCCATAATTGGTCTGCCGCTGAACATATTGTCCGCTATCACTACGCCGACAGGTCTGTTCCTGGCAATCATCGGAACGCAGACGAAAGAGTCTGAGGCGAATTTCTGGCGAAAATAGGCGCTGACACGCTGGTCCTTCGCCGCATCCTTTACAACGATTGTGCGCCTCTCATTTATTGCGCGAACAGGAGTCTCGCGCGAATCGCGGAGGCTGAACCTGATACTGCGCGTGAACTGCGCAAGAGGCATCTTCTCTTTATCCTTTATCGCGTCGTATGCTCTTATCAGTTCGTCAAGCGACTTCTGCTCGCTTCCGAGGCTGCTCCAGATGCGGATAGCGTCCTGGAGGCTTTCCGGTCCAACGCCCATTCTCCCTTCAAGAGCCTGCTCTTTCTCGTTTATGAGGAAGAGAAACGCGCGACTGAAACCTATCGCGCCCCCTGCTGTGGCGCAGGTGAGAACTGTGAAGAGAACCCTGTTCAGGTCAAGAGTGGACTGTATGCTTGAGGCGATATTTCGTAGCATTGAGACCACGTCGCGGCGGCTGATGATTTCCGTTACATCGTCAAGGACGAGGAGAATCTGTTCGCTTCCGGATTCGCCGATTCTGGTTATCAGGATGTTCAGGAAGACTCTGCGCTGCGCCGGACCTGCGAGGAATAATAAATCGGGCATCTGGCGGGTGAAACCAGTTCTTCCAACATCATCTATTGCTGATATGAGTTCTTCTGTGCGCGCAAAGGAGGCTGCAAATATCTCACTTATGTGAGGCTGCGAACCCGGTTGAATCACCACGCCAAGCACTTCTGTCAGTCTGCTATTGGCAAAAACTATATTCAGATGGCTGTTCAGAACAATTACAACCGATGGTATGGCGCCGACTATTTCTCTGTTCAGGTCAACGAGTCGGCGGATTTCCAGGTGCTGCGTTTTGACCTTCTTCTCCAGCGCGGCACGAGATTCTGGCGGTGCAGTCGCGCCGAGCGCGCGCGCGAATTCAGTTATCCGCGCTATGAGGTCGTCAATACTGTAAGGTCTGCAGATAGACTCTATCGCGCCTGCTTCAAGCGCTCTGGAGGTGCACTCGCTATCGGATTCAGAGGCTGAGTGTAGGAGAAGCAGCGGAAATGGCTTCTGGGGAAATCTCTCTCGGAACGCTCTGCAGAGTTGGTAGCCGCTCATATCGGGAAGAGAGGAGTCAACGAGAGCGAATAAAGGATCAGCCTCTTCTAAGAATGAGAGCGCCTCTTTTGCTGTTGCGAAAGAGACTGCTGAGTGGTCGGACTCCTGGAGGTGTCTGGCGATACTTTCGCGTTCCTCTTTTTCGGAGATAATCAAGAGAATAGGTTTTTCAGACTGCTCTGACATAGAACTTCACACTTCTTTCCCACTCTTCGCCAGGGCGAGCTAAGAGGCGCCAGAGAAAAAAGATACAGGAGCACTGATAGACCTCTTCAAATCCCCTTTCAGAATGGCTCACTGTGTGGACGGGGAAGAGCGCGATAGTGGCGGGCGAGGCTATCTCAAACTCTATTTCAAGACCTATCCTTTTATCGCTGATTCCGAGAAACTCTTTCTTCTCGAAGATTCCTTTTGTTGAAAGCGGGAGGGTGGTGTTATTGTCGGTGAAGCGATACCATTTCTGCTCGTCGCGGTCAGAAAGGAGCGCAAGGTTGAACTCCAGACCGAAGAGGAAGTCAAGTTCCTTCGCCGAGGAGTTGGTCAGAGCGACCTCAAAGACGAGGCGGTCGCCTTTTTCAGGTAGGGTCGCGGTTTTCTTCAACTCTACCGGGAGCACATCTGGTCCGAGCCAGTGAGCGTTGAGTTCTCCTGAGAAATCGCCGATAAGCGACACTTTCTTCCTTCTAACACCTGTCTCTTGCGCGAGTTCAAACTGCGGTCCTTTGCGGCAAATAAAACGCGCTTCCTCGTAATCGCAGCGGATGAGTTCCTCCAGAGGCGTTTCGGGTTTGAGGAAGTGATGGATAAAACTGGTTCTGTCATACCTGTCGTATGCGATGATTTGCTTGAAATTTTCTACCTCCGGAGATACTTCGTGGATGCTCGGGATTTCGCCGGTTTTTGTGCCTTCTGCGCGGCTCTCGCCAGCGCGTCTTACTATTTCGCGGTGGTAGAACTCTTCGCGCCGGGTAAGTGTATTGAGAAGGTTGAAGTTTCTCCCAGTCACATCCAGTTCGTACAGTGAGAGGCAGTCTGCGCTGTCAAAATATGCATTCAGTTTGCTATTCTTGAGGGAAAACTCTGGCTCTGAGTCAGCGTCAAAGTCACGTTTCCGGGCGGACAGGTCTGTTATCGGTTGCGCAAGTTTTTCGGCTGCGATAAGATTCTCATAGACTGCTGCACGAAGGTGGGGAAGATAAAGACCGCCAAATATTCCGTGCCAGTATGCGTCGTTACACTGGCCTTTATAAAGCAGCCGGGTCGCCTCATCTTTCACTTGAGGTGAGGATTTGCTGACTATTTCGCTGACCTCTAACATCTTTGCGTAGAGCCTGTTTGCCTCGGTGTATTTTGCGCGGAAGTTGCGAAAAGTTTCGCCGCGGAGCGCAAAGCCCACTCTATCGTATATTCCGCGCTCTTTCAGAGTGTTTACAGCGAGGTCGTAGAGTTCTCGCGCTTCCGGGCGGAGCGCCCATTCGCCCATCTCGCGGTAGGAGCAATCGGGAAGGTAAATCCTGCCGAGATTGAACTCTCTCAGAGCATCGCGGAAGAGAATTATTCTTATCCAGTCGCTGTTTTCTTCCAGTAGCGCGAGGAACTTTGAAAGCCAGCCATCTGTGTAGCAGTGTTTGTGTGTGCCTGGCCAGACACCGAACTTCTCGCCGTCATCCGCGTAAACCACGAGATTTTTCCCATCATCGCTTGCGAATGCGCGAAGGTAGTTGACAGTCTCTTCAGGGTTCCTGAACGGTATGAAGTATCTGAGTTTTTCGCTCATAGGGAAGACCGCGATAGTTTTGCCTGAGTCCTCTGTGGTGTAGTAGCCGAGAAGTTTTTCCTGCGTCAGACCTGCGCTCCTAAAATGCGTGTCGTCAAGCATAGTGTAAGAGATGCCGCTTTCCGCGATAGATTTGGTTATAAACTGTTCCCAGACGCGTTCAGCGAGCCACGTGCCTCTTATTTCCACGCCGAAGAGGCGCGCGAGATGCTCGCTGAAGAGCCGCACCTGGCCGATTCTGTCGCGTTCAGGAATTATTGTCATTATCGGCTCGTAGTATCCGCCGCCTAAAATCTCAACCTGATTCCTTGCGACCATCTCACGCAGAATATCTATCATCTCCAGATGGCGAGTCTCTATCCAGTCCAGAAGGCATCCTGAGTTATGGAGCGCGAAACTGATAGAGGGGTACTTTTGCATCTCCATAAGAAACGGCAGATACGCTTTCTGGTAAGCCTGTTCTATAACAGAGTCAAAGTTACCAATCGGCTGATGATTGTGTATTCCTATCGCGAGAGAGACCGTTTTCATCGTTCCCTACCTAACAATTAAACTGCGGTAACGCACCGCAACGGAAATATCTCATTATCTCCTTCGCAAATTAGTTACGCCAACAGTTGAGTAAAGTGTCACCGGAACTCCAAAAAAGTGTCACCGGAACTCCAAACTCTCTCCGGAAATTCCACTAATCCTTACCGCCATTTTTCAAGATCCCTCTTCAGTTTATCCAATTCCGGTTTTGCGCGTTCCTCATACTCTTTTAGCGCTTTTTCAGCCTCTTTCTTTATCCAATACTTGTTGTATTCTGTGTAAGCAATATACCCGACAATTATGATTATTGCTGCGAGAATGATGCCGAGAAAAATCCAACGAGCACCGGATTTCCCAATTTCCTGAAGGTGCTTCTGCGAGGAATATTCCCCTCTCATAGTTGTTGGAGCAGGGTAGAATCTTTCTGTTTTTACTCTGACAGGCTTTGGGTGCCGAAGAAGTTCAGGCAAAACTGCGAGATGTTCACCGCAGTGCGGGCAAGACGATATAGTTCTACTAATTTCCCGACCACACGCGGGGCATTTCCGCAGTTTAGGTAAGTGCTCAGCGCAATAAAATTTATCCCGCTCCTGAACCGCTCTCCCTTCTCTAATGTCAACTTGGCAGAGTCCCTTGCCGCAGCGGGCACACTGCCAGCGGATTTCGTGAAGGGCTGCTTCTTCTTTCTGAGCAGCTTCGCGCTGGGCTGCAAGTCGCGCTTCTTTTTCCTTTCTCCGCGCTTCTCTCCTCGCAGCAGCCTCACGCTGGGCTCGTAACATTGCTTGTTTCCGGTTCTCCAGGATTTGTTGTAGCCTTGCCGCACGCTCTGCTTGAATCCGCTTTTTAGTCTCTTCCTTCGCCCTTAGCAATTCCCCCCAGCAAAAAGTTTTATGGCATACTGGACAACTGACTGGCAGGTCAACCTCTTTCTCTGAGATTACCAGCGCTTCGTGGCAGTGAGGGCAGCGGATGTTCATAACGACTCCTCCACAACCGGACACCCGTGGGCTGAAGCCCACGGCTTTATTCCGCGTCGCAGGCGATGTGGCTAAACTTTCACCACGCTTTCCAGCGTGGTGCTCCTTCTTTTCTCCAGCGCTTTTTTGTAGAGTTTGATATATTCTTTTGCGCTGCGGTTCCAGGACCAGTCCTGCTTCATTCCCGTGGTCATCAGTTTTATCCAGTTGCCTTTCTCCTGAGCGAAAACTTTCACAGCGCGTTTTATTGCGTCAAGAAGCGCGTCAGGGGAGTATTCGGTGAAAGAGAATCCGTTTGCGCTGCCATTTTTCAGCGTTTTTGGGGAGCAGTCTGTAATTGTGTCAGCGAGTCCGCCTGTGGCACGGACTATTGGCACTGTGCCGTATTTGAGACTATACATCTGATTCAAGCCGCAGGGTTCGTATTTTGAAGGCATAAGGAACGCGTCTGAGCCTGCCTCTATCTCGTGCGCGAGTTGGTTATCAAATCTTATGCTGAGTGCGACCTTCTCGGGAAACTTCCTGCTCAGTGAGGTGAGAAGGTCGTGGTATTTCTGTTCGCCGGTTCCGAGAATCACAATCTGGATATCCATCTGCATAAGTTTGTCCGCCGCCTCTGCGAGGATGTCAAACCCTTTCTGGTCTGCGAGGCGGGAGACCATCCCGATAAGCAGAACGTTCTCCCTTTCAGGGAATCCGGTTTTCTGCTGGAGGCGCGCCTTGCACTTCTTCTTCCCGCTGAGGTCATCTGGTGTGTATTTTGCGCCAATAAGCATATCTGTGGCAGGGTCCCAGTCTGAATAGTCAACGCCGTTCAGAACACCATAAAGGTCAGCGCTGCGACTTGCGAGAATCCCTTCAAGTCCATAACCATATTCAGGGGTTTGAATCTCCTTTGCGTATTGCTGGCTCACAGTCGTGACCAAATCTGCAAAAGCGATACCGCCTTTCAAGTAGTTGAATTTGCCGTAGAATTCCAACTGTCTCCAGTTGAAGAGTTCCCACGGAAGCCCGGTAAAGTTCATAGTCCACTGGTCAAATATGCCTTGATAGGCGAGGTTGTGGATGGTGAGAATCGTCGCAGATTGTCCGACTATCGGGTCAGAAGAAAATATTGTGCGAAGGTAAGCAGGAATCAATGCGGACTGCCAGTCATTGACGTGGAACACATCAAACTTGAGTCCGAGTCGGCAGACTGATTCCACGACAGCGCGGGAGAAGAAGGCGAAGCGCTCACTGTTGTCCTCGTATGCGCCGCGGGAATCGCCGTAGAGTTCAGGTCTGAAGAAGTATCCGTCGTGCTCAATAAAGTAGGCGGGGATATTGGTTCCCGGGATAGCGCCTTCAAAGACCGCGGCTGTCTGGCGTCTGTGAAAGACAGGGACTTCAATTCGCAGACCTGTATCTTTCACAGAGGATTTAGTGTCTCTTATCCAGTCTTTCACGTAGTGATACATCGGCATCATAATTGCGATTTCTTCTCCCAGTTCGCTGATGTACTTCGGAATTGCGCCTGAAACGTCTGCGAGTCCGCCAGTTTTGGCGAACGGAACTATTTCCGGCGAAACCAGCAGTATTTTCATCGGTCTCTGCCTCCGAGTTGTTATCGGTTTCCAAGATTTCCGCGTCGCAGGCGACGCGGCTAAACTGCACGCGTGTTTATCACCACGCGATTACGGCGTGGTGCTGCTAATCAATTTCGCGGAGGTATTTGCTCGCGTCTTCTGGGAGGACGGGATTTATATAGCATCCTGTTCCCCATTCAAATCCTGCTGTCTTTGTCAGGCGAGGAATAATCTCAATGTGCCAGTGATAGTGCTCCAGGTATTCCCTGTCCCAGGGCGTTGAGTGAATGACGTAGTTGTATGGCGGACCTTCCAGCGCCTGCTCCAACTTTGCCAGAACCCTGCCAAGGACGTTCGCGAGGTCATCTATCACCTGCTTCGGAGAATTCTCAAAGTGCGAAAGATGGTCTTTAGGAACTATCCAGGTTTCAAACGGAAATCGTGCGGCAAAGGGACCAAAAACTATAAACTGGTCTGTTTCCAGAACCACTCTCGCTCTTTCCTGCTTTTCCTGCTCAATCATATCACAGAATATACATCTGCCGCGGTATCCGAAGAATTCGCCTGCGCCGCGGACTTCCTCACCTATTCTGATTGGCACGAACGGAGTGGCAATCAACTGCGAGTGTGTATGCAGCAAAGAAGCGCCAGCCTCTCTGCCGACGTTCTTGAAGATGAGTCCATAAAGGAAGCGCTTATCTTTTTTGAGGTCTATCAATCTATCGCGGTAAGACCAGAGAACCTCGCGCACAGTGCTAACAGGAAGTTGGGTAAGGGAGAAGAGGTGCTCAGGAGTTTCCACAATAATCTCGTGCGCACCCACACCATTCATCATATCATACATTCCGATGCCGCGCTTATCCAGGTTTCCCTCAATGCGAAGTGCGGGGAATTTATTGGGAATTACGCGAACCCTCCAGCCGCGTTGATTGGCTAATGTCCCGTCCCGCCTGTATGAGAGAATCTCCGGCGGAGTTTTATCTTCGTTGCCCTCGCAGAAGGGGCAGAAGAGAGCCTCTTCCGGCTGAGTTGCAGGACTTTTGAAGTCTGAAGGGCGCATTGCGCGCTCCTTTGCCATTATAACCCATCTACGAATTATCGGGTCTTTGCGAAGTTCAGGCATTCCGCCTCCTTGGAATTAGACTTGCCATTGTGCCTGGGTTGCCTCTGCTGTCGGCACAGTAAGATAGAACGGACAGAGAAGCGGCACCCGCTCAACACGCTTATTCAATCTCACTTCAACGTAGAATTTCGTTTTCACTGCGCCCGAGAGTCCGAGTTCTGAAAATGGTAAAGCCATCTCCACCACCCTGTCAACCGCGATAGTCTTTATCTGTGATTTCCTGCCGCCGCGTTCAATAGTTATCTGTGGCGCTCTCAGTTCATCCACGCGGCAGATGAGTTCTGTCGGCGCCACAAAGAGAATCAGAATCTGCGCACCGCCGAGGTTCTCAATCTTATCTGAGAAGTCCAGCCTTATAAAGAGATTATTCAGGTCAAAACCAAAGAAGAGTTCTTTTATGATGTGCTCTGTCACCTGTTCCATAACTCCGCCGTCGCGTCCGCGGACATATCTACCCGCTGCCAGCCACTCAAAATAACTTGAAGAACGACCATCCAGTTTCACTTTGAGCAGTCCATACGGCTCAGTAAATGGCAGCCCGCGAACGGTGGAGACCGGCTCATCAAGCGCGAGTGGCGGGTTCTCTCCAAGCAGGCTATAGACCTTTTTCAGGCGCGCCCTGAAGAGACTGTCAAAGAGAAAATCATCCCTTGTGTGGTGGCGCTCGGAGAACCACCAGAACCAGTCGCTTCCCTCAGAAGCGTAAATCTCCTCCCAGGCAGCCTGCGCAACATCTTTACTCAGCATCTCCTGCTTCTGCTTCAGGAGCGCTCTCGTCTGACCCAGAAGGTCCCACGCCCTGTTTGTCGCGGGTTCGCCAACCCAGACGCCAAAATTGTGCCCTATCCAGGACCCAGGAAATAGACGAGGAAGCGGACGAATAGAGTCGCACTCCTTCAAGAAATCGCTCAAGCGAACAGTCTCAATCTGCGGATTATCCTCAAGGCGATGATAGAGTTCGCGCAAAAACTGAACACCCTGATTATCGTAACCCTCCCACGCATTCTCGCCATCAAGAATCACTGTCACAAGCGATTTGCGGGCGAGACTATCAGTCAGTTCGGCAATCCTCTCAAGATGAGAGATGAAGTCTTTCGCAGCCTCTTCGGGGTCAAAAGACTGATAGACAAACCCTATCAAATCAGATAGATAGTGGTCGCGGAAAACTATCCTGGCGCTTGAGTCTCCGACCCGCACCTCGTAGGGCACATAGAGGTCTTCAGCGCGTGAAATGCCGCCAAGTTTGTGCGGATAAATCGTGCTGCCAAGCGACTGTGCGAGAATTTCCTCATCGGCTGCAAGGTAGTTTATCCCGTTTCTAACGACGAGCGGAATAATCGCTTCGCTCACAGAGCCTTCAGAAGGCCACATCCCTTCCGGCGCCCTGCCGAAGACGCGTTTGTGATACTCCACTGCGCGCGAAATCTGGGCCTCGGCATCCTCAGGCGCGCTCTCAAAGAGGCACGGAAGCGGCGCTCCCGGAAGACCGAGAGAGGCATCATCCATCCTGCAAAGAAGCGGCATTATCGGATGGTAGAAAGGCGAAGTGGTCAACTCAACCTGTCCGCTCTCAAGAAGACTTCTGTGCAGCGGAACAACCTCCCTCAAAATATCCATCTGCCTCGCAAGAAGGCGCTCTTTCTCCTGCTCAGTAAAGTTATGCCCTTTCTTTATCAGCGAAACCAAAAACTCATCCTTCGCAACAGTCGCAGGATGAAACCACACAAGATTGAACCAGACCTGCAAATCGCGAATATCAGACTCGGTGAACTCCTCCAGAGCGTCTCTAACACTTCTGCCGCGGGTAATCCCCCTCTTGAAAAATAGGTCTGCATACCTCTTTCTGGGCGCAATTACCTTCTGGTAATTTGTGCTGAAAAAGTTATTGAGAACAAATATCTTCTCATCCAGAGTCAGTTCACTCGCAGGTCTCCTGGAAAGTGACAGATGCCTGTCCTCCTTCCCCGCAATAACCGCTTCAAGTTGAAGAAGGAGCGAAGGAACAAGATTTATATTCGCTTTGACGCCTGGAAACTCTGAAAGAAGCGCAGCCATCCCGTAGTAGTCCTTCACCCCGTGAAGCCTTACCCACGGCAGAAGAAACTCGCCCGAGAACGGGTCGCTGTATAGAGGCTGATGCTGATGCCACAGAATTGCTACTGAAAGAGCGCCCATTGCTTGTAAGTTCCCGCATCCAAAGTGTGTTTATGTATTGTATCCCTTCTCTACTGTGCGGTCAAGCGATATTTGCCGTCCTGAGGCGCGGTAAACAATTTCGCCGTTTTTTCCACTTAGTGAGTAATGGAGGCTTGACTTGAAGCGTCAATAATAATAGATATATATTGATGCTATCAGAGAAAAAGGAGAAATAATGAGGAAGACGAATCACCTTCTCTTCTGCCTTCTGCTCGGTCTCTTATTCCTTCTCAATTCCTGCAATGGCGGCGGTGGTGGCAGCAAACCTCCTGCTGAGGTGCTGCTGACCACCAGAGTCAGCCCTTCCGGAGCCGGCACAGTCACAGTCGACCCTTCAGGACCATTGTACGACCTGAACTCTGAGGTAACTCTGACCGCGACTGCAAATAATGATGACTATCTGTTCTCTCAGTGGTCAGGCGACCTGACAGGTTCGGAAAATCCAGTCACCATAGTTATGGATAAGACCAGGACAATTACAGCGAACTTTGTCCGTGTGTTTGAGGTCACAGTCAACTCACCTCGTGGAGCGCCAGACCCTCCAGTAGGCACAACCACTTACCCGAATGGCTCTTCTGTTACAGTTTCCTGCGGACAAACGCCGTATGCGGGTCCCGCCGGAACTCGGTATGTGAACACAGGCTGGATAGGCGGAACAGGCGATATCCCTGCCTCGGGGACTGCGACCTCGGTTACATTCACGATAACTCAGGACTGCGAAATCACCTGGACGTGGCCCACCACGCAGTATTCCCTGCGGACAGCCGTGCTTCCCACCTATCCTGTGGATGGCGGAACTGTGGTTGCGCCTTCCGGTCCCTGGTACGATGAGAACACATCAGTTGAGTTGACCGCGGTTGCAGCAGATGGGTTTGAGTTTGATTCCTGGTCGGGCGACCTGACCGGCACCACTAATCCTGGTGCTGTTGTTATGAACAGTGCAAAGACAGTTACCGCCAACTTCTCTATTCAACATCCGCACACTATCACAGTAACTTCACCCTACGGTGAGCCGAATCCGCCTGTTGGCCAAACTGATTGCCCTGACGGATCCTCTCCGACCATTGACTGCGGTCCGAACCCGTATGTCGTAGACGGAACCCGGTATATCTGTACAGGCTGGACAGGCGGCTCAGGCGATATTCCTGCTGGACCAGACCCGAGGACTTCTTACACATTCACAATAACTCAGGACTCCACAATTACCTGGACGTGGCGGACCGAGTACCAACTCACAATAACTGTAGATCCGCCACCCGGTGGGTCAGTTATGCCTCTGTCTGGTGGCTGGTATAACCCCGGCGACACAGTTACACTCACCGCGACTCCCGCCAACCTCTACTACAGTTGGCTGAACTGGAGCGGTGATTTGAGCGGGAGTGTGAACCCGACACAGGTCACTATGAACAGCCCCAAAAATATTACCGCAAACTTCCTTGGCATTGACTGCACCGTAACTGTCGCTATCGGCGGTCCCCCCCTTACTGAAGGGTTTGAGTCGGGCAATATAAGTGGATGGACAAACGGCACACCAGCTTGGCGCATCGCAACAGCGGTGACACACTCCGGCAGTTATTCTGCCCAATCAGGGTCTATACTTGATGGGGGAAATACCTTCATACAAAGAGAATTCAGTGTGGGACCAGAAGGCGGCTCAGTTAGTTTCTGGTGGAAAGTCAGTTCAGAGGAGAACCACGACTACCTTGAGTTCTACATAGATGACGTTCTTCAGACCGGTCGCATCTCTGGCGAGACTGGTTGGGCGCAGGCGACCTTCCCCCTTACGGCGGGGACAAGAACTTTGAAGTGGAGGTATGTGAAGGATTCAGCCAACGCTGGCGGTAGTGACTGCGGCTGGATTGACGACATAACTGCCCCTCCATCCTACGGCGAACCAACTCCGTCTATGGGCACAACCACAAAGCATTACGGTGATTCGGTGACAGTCTCATGCGGAACAACGCCGTATCGTTACCCTGACACTCTTGCAGGGGTTCGCTTTGCGTGCACAGGCTGGACAGGCGGCTCAGGCGATATACCTGCAGCGGGAACAGAAACCTCTTACACCATCGCTGCGATACATAATAATTCCGCAATCACGTGGACGTGGCAGACCGAGTATTATCTACTCGTTTCTATCTCGCCATCTGGCTCTGGAACCGCGGCACCTCCCACAGGCTGGTATGCTGCAACCTCAGACATCTCGCTCAGCGCGACTCCAGGTGATGGATACAGTTGGTTAGGCTGGAGCGGCGATTTGAGCGGAACGCAGACACCAGTGACTGTGACTATAGATGGTCCAAAAAGTATAACCGCGAATTTCGCACCCATCTACTGCGGTGTTACTGTGGCTTCCCCTCGCAGCGTTCCCAAGCCGCCTGTGGGAACAACCAATTATCTTGCCGGCAGTCTGGTAACAGTCTCTTGCGGCCCAAGCCCATATTACGGCACATTCACCGAAGGATTTGAGGCAGGCGACATAAGCGGGTGGACAACCGGCGGCGATGCAAACTGGTCCGCTACTGATATTGAAAAACACTCCGGCGACTATTCTGCTCGCTCAGGCGTCATCGCTGACAGCCAGAGCAGTTACATAGAGAGAGCATTCCTGATAGCAGAAGGAGACGGAACTGTAACGTTCTGGTGGAAGGTCTCTTCTGAGTCTGGCGGCGACTTCTTGAAGTTCTACATAGACGGCGTTGAACAAGCCGCTATATCCGGCGAGGTCGCCTGGGAGTTAAGAACCTATTCACTTGCAGAAGGCACGAGGACTATCAGATGGGCATACGCAAAGAACAGCGCAATCTCCGCTGGCAGCGACCACGGCTGGATTGACGACATAGCAATTACAAACATACCCGCAAGCAAGATACGATATTCCTGCACAGGCTGGGTAGGCGGCACAGGCAATATTCCTCCAGCAGGAACCGACCCTTCCTACATCATTTCGACGATAAGCGTCAACTCAACTATTACCTGGTTATGGAAAACCCAGTATCAACTAACCATCGCAGTTAACCCGCTGCAGGGCGGCTCCGTCCCAGTTACACCGCCTGCATCAGACGGCTGGTATGATGCAGGCACACAGGTTTCCTGCCAACCAACTCCCGCGGCTGGTTATGGCTGGGTAGGCTGGAGCGGCGATGTAACAGGGATGCAGACGCCACTCAACCTTACTATGAACAGCGCCTGGAGTGTGACTGCGGGTTTCATCAAACCTGAGTTAACAGTCTCCAACCCGCTCGGCGTCGGAATGCCTCAGCCGGGGCAAGGAACATACGTCTGTAACTATAACGCCGTGGTCACCTGCTACGTCACCTCGCCCGTGCTTGCGACAACCGGGTTCACAGAAGGTTTTGAGGCGGGCAATATAAGCGGGTGGACTACCGGCTCGCCTGCCTGGCACACTACAACAGCGGTAACGCACTCCGGCTCTTACTGCGCTCAATCGGGGACAATAGGGAATAACGCGAATACTTACATACAGAGAGACTTTTGTATAGGACCGGGAGGCGGCGCAGTAACTTTCTGGTGGAAAGTCAGTTCACAACAGGACCACGACTACCTTGAGTTTTACATAGATGACGTTCTTCAGACCGGTCGCATCTCCGGCGAGATTAATTGGACGCAGGCAACTTACACTATCACTACAGGCGGTATAAAGACTCTGAAGTGGAGATATGTGAAAGATTCCTCCGGTGCCATCGGCACTGACCGCGGCTGGATTGACGACATAACTGTTGCTGTAGGTCCGTTCACCGAAGGGTTTGAAGCAGGCAATATAAGCGGCTGGACAACTGGCTGGACAAATCCTAATATCCCCCTACCAAGTAGGGCTGCCTGGCGTGCCGTAACGCCGGGATGCTTCGGCATTTATTCCGCGCAGTCGGGTCTCATCTATGATAACGAGGACACGTATATAGAAAAAACTTTCCCCATAGAGGCGGGAGGCGGCACTGTATCGTTCTGGTGGAGGGTCAGTTCAGAGACTACCTTTGACTTTCTGGAATTCTACATAGATGACCAACAAATGGCCAGAATCTCGGGCGAACAAGCCTGGACTCAACCGCAGCCGTTTGCGCTTGCAGCAGGCATAAGAAGGTTGAGATGGAGATATATGAAGGATGGCAGCCGGTTCTCTGGCAGTGACTGCGGCTGGATTGACGAGATAGTTGTTTCTCCTTCTCCCCCTGACCTCGGCACCCGCTATACCTGCACCGGATATACAGGAACTGGCAGTGTAGAGAGCGGCGCAGGGAATTCAGTGACATTCGCCATCACACAGAACTCCTCTATAACCTGGAACTGGCGGATAGACTACAGACTGACTGTAAACGCTGCCCCGCCTGAAGGCGGCTCAGTGTATGTGGATTATTATCCCCCCAGTGTTGACGGCTACTATACAGACGGTTCCGTAGTCGCGCTTTTTGCCGATGCGAATATAGGGTATGTCTTCAACAACTGGAGCGGTGACCTGACAGGCTCAGACAATCCGTGTTACCTGCCTATAGATGGTCCCAAAACTGTGACCGCTAACTTTGCCGCTCCAAACCAGCCATCCAATTTTTCAGGGACAGCGGTCAGCACAACAGCAATCAGGTGGAGTTGGACAAGCAACAGCACTGATTGGCAGGAGATAGCGGCTGGTGTTCTCAGAACTGTCGCGGCAACTCTAACACCGCCTCTGCCTGAGAGCGAGACCTGTCCTCGCGATGATGAGAGCCGTGTGCTGTTTGGAACGATA
>Ga0315282_10009092_pt1 | contig 15878 bp, 13 predicted proteins | sample YL17G07_20_MG_FD_203693 | JGI IMG/M metagenome (GOLD analysis project Ga0315282, IMG submission 203693) | Sediment microbial communities from Yellowstone Lake, YNP, Wyoming, USA - YL17G07_20 | ecosystem: Environmental > Aquatic > Freshwater > Lake > Sediment | place: USA: Wyoming | collected...
ACGAGCAGGTGCGCGCCGCGGTCGCCGAGCGCGCCCGGCATACCGGTTCCCTCTTCCAGACGCGGGCCGTCAAGCTCTTCGCCGATGGCGTGATCGAGGGTCACACGGCTTACCTCGAGGAGGCGTATGCCGACACGCCGGGCGACCGTGGGTTCCCTGAGTGGGCTCCCGAGGAGCTCGCCCAGGCCTCGCTGGCGGCCGCGCGCGAAGGCTTTCAGCTCCACTACCATGCGATCGGCGACGCCGCGGTGGCGATGGCGCTCGACGCCATTGCCACCGCGCGTGCCGCCGGCGTCGCCACCGAACGGCCTGGGATCACGCACCTTCAGCTGGTGCGCCCGAGAGATCTCGCGCGCTTCGCCGACCTCGGCGTCGTCGCCGTCACTAACCCGTACTGGTTCTTCAAGGACGACTACTTCTACGACCTGCAGGTGCCGTACCTGGGCGAAGTGCGTGCCGAGCGGGAGTATCCGATGCGCAGTTTCGTCGTCGCGGGGGTTCACGTCGCATCGGCGAGCGACTACCCGGTCACCGTTCCCCCGTCCCCCCTCGCCGGGATCCAGATAGGCGTTACGCGTTGGTTTCCGGGAGAGGCGAAACCCGGCGATGTGCTCTGGCCCGAAGAGCGAGTCAACGTGGCGCAGATGATCGACAGCTTCACGATCGAAGGCGCGTACGCCCACTTCCTCGAAAGTGAGACGGGCTCGATCGAGGTTGGCAAGAGCGCCGACCTCGTGGTCGTCGATCGCGACCTGCTCAGCGTTCTCCCCGACGAGATCGGTGACGCGAAGGTGCTGCTGACGATGGTCCAGGGAAGGCAGGTCTACCGCGACTCGGCGTTCTCCTGACCCGCAACACGTGACCAAGAAGAATCCGGTCGGGACGAGGGACCTGTAGTTCCCGGCAGCAAACGAGGCAGCCGCTCGCCGGGAAGCCCTGGACACAGGGCTCTCGTGCGCCGAGGGGACTACACTATCGACGCCGCCTTGCGCTACGCACTACGATATCGACCGCCGCGGCTGCGGCGATCCCGCTCGCCGGCCGAGGCTTGAGGAGGCGGCGGCCGCGACAGGGCAGACGAGGCGGCGGCCGCGACAGGGCAGACGAGGCGACGATGACGAAGACCATCCTCTGCCTGTGCAGAGACGTGACGGCCGAAGACGTCGAGCGCGCCGTCGCCGAGGGCTACGGCGACCTCGAGACGTTGAAGCGCTTCACCGGCGCCTGCACCGGCCCCTGTCAGGGCAAGACCTGCCTCGAGAGCATCCGGCGGCTCGTCGCGGACCTCACCGGCCGCGCTCTCGAGGACGTGCCGGCGCCGCCGCGCCGGCCGCCCGTCAGGCCGGTCAGACTGGGCACCTTCGCGGCCGAGGACGAGCCGTGAGACCGCGCCGGCGTGCGGCCGCCCTGTCGGTCCTTCCGGGCACCGTGAGCGCCGATCTCGCTGCGACCTACGAGGCGGTCATCATCGGCGCCGGCCTCCAGGGCCTTGCGCTCTCCTACGAACTGGCACGGCGAGGCTACGGGCGCGTCGCCGTGCTCGACAGCGCCTACCCCGGCGCCGGCGCCAGCGGCCGCAACGGCGAGATGATCCGCTCGGCCTTCGCCTCGCGCGAGTGGATCGGGCTCTTCGACGACAGTCTGCGGCGCTGGCAGACGCTCTCGCAGGAGCTCGACTTCAACGTCCTGTTCACGCGGGCGGGCTATCTCGTGCTCGCTTCGACAAAGGAAGCCCAACGCGCGTTCAGCCGCAACGTCGAGGTGCAGCGCAGCTTCGGTCTGCACGTCGAGCTTCTCGACGCGCACGATGTCGGCAGGCTCTGTCCGGCGATGGCGCCGGAGATGATCGCCGGTGGCATCCTTCAGCTCGACGCCGGGTTCGCCCATCACGACGCCGCGGTCTGGGCCTATGCGCGTGCGGCGGCGCGGCACGGTGTCGAGATCCACCCCTACACCACCGTGACCGGCATCGGCGTGCAGCGAGACGCGATCTCGTCCGTGTCCACCAGTCGCGGCGAGATCTCGACCAAGGTCGTCGTCGATGCCGCCGGCGGGCAGGCGCGTGAGGTGGCGCTCATGGCGGGTGTCGACATCCCGGTGGAGACCTTCCGCCTCGAAGCGATGGTCACCGAGCCGCTCGGGCCGTTCCTGCGCCCCGCCGTCAGCTCGCCGGCGATCATGGGCTACTGTCACCAGACGACCAGGGGGGAGTTCGTCGGCGGCACGGAGCCCGACGCTCCCCGGCCAAGCTCGAGCATCACGACGACCTTCGCCGGCGCTCGCGACATGGCGACCAAGTTCGTGCGCCTCTTTCCCAGGCTCGCCGGCGTCCGCCTCATGCGTCACTGGTCGGGGCTCGTGACGCAGACCGCCGATATCGCGCCGATCCTCGGTAGGGCGCCCCACCGCGAGGGGTTCTACCTCGATTGCGGCTGGGTGTACGGCTTCGTGGGCGCCCCGGCGGCGGCCTCGCTCATGGCCGACCTCATCTCGACCGGCTCCACACCCGCGGCTCTCGCGCCCTTCGGCATCGAGCGGTTCGCGAGCGGCGCGTTGATTCGCGAGACCTCGCTGGTCGTGGCGCCGGCAGCAGCGGGTGAACGATGAGAGCGCGGATGAGCGCGCAGCGGGGGGGCAGGCGAACCCCCGCCGCGGGCAAGGGGAGCGATCGCGAGATCGCCTTCGTCTTCGAGGGCCGCCGGCTCAGGGCGCGCGCCGGCGAGACCGTCGCCGCGGCGCTTCTCGCCAACGGCGTGCGCGTCTTCGGCCGCAGCTCCAAGTACCATCGAGCGCGCGGCTACCGCTGTGGCCGCGGACACTGCTCCTGCTGCGCCATGCGGGTGGACGGCCTGCCCGGCGTGCGCACCTGCGTGACGACCGTCCGACCGGGCATGACGGTGGAGCGCGAGCACGCCTGGCCCTCCGCCGACCACGACCTGCTGCGCGTGACCGAGGCCTTCTCGCCGCTGCTGCCGCCCGGCTTCTACTACCGCTGGTGGCGTCGCTCGCCGCGCCTCTTCGCCGTCTTCGAGCGGCTTCTCGCGCACGCTGCCGGGCAGGGACGGCTGCCGAGCCCTCATGCCGTCGGCAGGCTGGCGGCGGCGCGCTGTGAGCGACGCGAGCAGGTCGACGTCTTGGTGGTGGGCGCAGGTGTCGCCGGCATGAGCGCGGCCTTGGCGGCCGGCGATGCGGGAGCTCACGTGCTGCTCGTCGAGCAGGACGACCGCCTCGGCGGCAGGCTGGCAGACGACACACGGCTGTTCGCCGGGCTTGCGGCGATCGCCGGTGGCGACGAGCCCACGGGACCGGCGATCGCCGCCGGCATGGCGGCCGCTGTGCTCGCTCACGAGCGCATCGAGGTCCTGCTCGACGCAGAAGCCGTCGGCTGGTACGAGGACGACACGATCGCCGTCGACCGTCACTCCGACCTCCTCGTCGTGAACCCGGCAGCGGTGGTCCTGGCGACCGGCGCCTACGACCTCGGGCTGCCGTTCCCCAACTGCGACCTCCCCGGTGTCGTCCTTGCTTCTGGTGCTCAGCGCCTCGTGAACCGCTACGGCGTGCGGCCGGGATCGAGGGCGGTCTTCGTCACGCGGGACGACTTCGCCTACGCGGTGGCGATGCAGTTCACGGCGGCCGGCATCGACGTCGTCTGTGTCGCCGATCGCCGGCGCCGCGATGAGATCGATGAGCGGCTCATCGGCGAGCTGGCGACCAGGGGTGTCCCGGCAGTCACGGGTGTCGAAAGGGTGAGGGCCGATGGTCTCGGACGGGTCTCGTCTTTCTCGCTGCAGGTCGCCGGCGACCAGGGGAGGGTCAACCAGCGGTATGACTGCGACGTCGTGTGCGTCTCAGCAGGACTCAGTCCCGCCGACGAGCTTGCCTATCAGGCGCTCAGCGAGGGAGCGCTGGTGCTCTCGGCGCCCGGCTTGGCCGAGAGGGACGAGGCCGGGCGAGTCGGCTCCGGCGACCGGCGCGGCCCGTGGCTGGCCGGGCTGGTCGCCGGAGCCGACTCGCCGGTCATCGCCATCGGCCAGGGAAAGGCCGCGGGGCTCGCCGCAGCGCGGAGCAGGCGCTGACGAGCTCCGACCCCGAGGTGCGGCCAAGGCGCTGACCAGCTCCGACCCCGAGGCGCGGCCTCAGGCGTCCGTGAGCGCCTGCGGCTCGGGCGGCAGAGTCGAAGCCGACGGCGTCACCGCGAGGCGCAGCGCCTCGCCCGTCGTGGCGTCGAAGAGGTGCAGTGCGTCGAGCCGCAGGGCCAGCGGCAGCTTCTCGCCGGCTTTCACGCCGGAGAAGCCGCGCAGTCGCGCGGCCACACGAGCGCGGGCGCCGGGCAGTGGAGGCGGAAGGGTGGCGTCGATCTCGATCGACGCCACCTCACCGGGGACGCTGCCGAAGACGAGCGTCTCGTTGCCCAGCTCCTCGATCAGGTCGACCTGCATCAGGAGCTGTGGCAAGCCGGCGCCCTCGCGCGCGGGCACGAGCGCCTCGGGCCGGAAGCCGAGCACGACGGGCCCGTCCTTGACGCCGCCGCTCGCGCCGCCGCCGCTCGCGCCGCCGCCGGCATCTGCGCTGGAGTCCCCGCGCGCACCGCCCGTGCCGCTCACGGCCAGCTTCAGCATCCCCGCCGTCAACACGCCGGCCTCGACGGTCCCGCGCAGGAGGTTGATCGTCGGTGTGCCCATGAAGGCCGCCACGAACAGGTTGCGCGGTCGCCGGAAGACCTCCTCCGGCGTGCCGAGCTGCTGCAGGCGCCCGGCGTTGAGCACGGCGATGCGGTCGCCCAACGTCATCGCTTCGGCCTGGTCGTGCGTCACGTAGAGGCTTGTCACCCCCACGCGCCGCTGCAGGGCCAAGATCTCGGAGCGCATCTGCGCGCGCAGCTTGGCGTCGAGGTTCGAGAGCGGCTCGTCGAGTAGGAAGACCTGCGGCTCGCGCACCAGGGCGCGCCCCATGGCGACGCGTTGCGACTGACCGCCGGAGAGCTGCCCGGGCTTGCGGTCGAGCAGCGCGTCGAGCCCCAGCATGCCGGCCATCTCGCGCACGCGGCGATCGACCTCGGCCCGGGCGACGCGATGCTCCTTCAGCCCGAAGGCGAGGTTCTGATACACGGAAAGGTGCGGGTACAACGCATAGTTCTGGAAGACCATGGCGACGTCGCGCCGCCGCGGCGGCAGCTCCTGCACCTCGCGGTCGCCGATCAGGATCTTGCCCGAGGTCGGCTTCTCGAGCCCCGCCACACAGCGCAGCGCCGTCGTCTTGCCGCAGCCCGATGGGCCCACGAGGATCAGCATCTCGCCGTCTTCGACGTGCAGGTCGAGGCCTTCGAGGGCGACCGTGGGTGGCTTGCCCGGGAAGACCTTGCGCAGATGGTCGAGCGTGATCGTGGCCATGGTCACACCTTATCCCTTGATGCCCGACGACACCGAGAGCGACTGCACGAACCAGCGCTGGGCCACGACGAACACCACCAGCATCGGCAGCTGGCTCATCAGCGTGCCGGCCATGAGCACCGGCCAGTTGGTGAAGTGGGCCCCCTGGAAGGTCGAAAGGCCCAGCGGCAGCGTCATCTGGTCGGGCGACTGGATGACGATCAGCGGCCACAGGAAGTCGTTCCAGGCCCACAAGAGCGTCATGATGGCCACGGTGGCCAGGGGCGCCTTCATCTGCGGCAGCACCACCTTGACCAGCGTGCCCACGCGGCTGGCGCCGTCGATGCGCGCCGCCTCCTCGATCTCGACGGGCAGCGTCTTGAAGAACTGGCGCAGCAAGAAGATGCCGAACGGCGTCACCAGGTTGGGCACGATGAGCGCTCCCAGCGAGTCGATCAGGCCCATCGAGCGCACGATGAGCAGCGTCGGGATCATGACGACTTGGAAGGGCACCATGAGCGTCGCCAGGATGACCAAGAACGCGACGTTGCCGCCGATGAAACGCAACCGGGCCAGCGCGTAGCCGGCGAGGCTGCAGAAGACGAGGTTGCCCGCGACCGAGGCGATCGCCACGACGGTGGTGTTGAGCAGCCAGCGGTCGAAGGGGGCCATCGTCCAGGCGTCGACGAAGTTGTGCCACTGGATGGCATGCGGCAACTGGGGCGGGAAGCGGCGCGTCTCGGCGAGCGTCGAGACGCTCGTGACCAGCATCCACACAAAGGGGAAGGCCATGATGGCCGCCGTCGGCGCCAGGAAGAGGTGCCACGCGCTGGGACGGCGGCGACCGGCGGCGGCGATCTCGGCCTCGAGTGAGTCGAGGCCGGGGAAGCCGCCTGGTCCAGCCGGGTCGGTGAACGGCTTGTCGAGCGGCTCGGTCACGACCGGTAGTGGACGAATCTGCGCCCGAGCAGGAGCTGCACGACCGTGAGCGCGAGGATCCCGAGGAAGAGCACGTAGGCGATCGCCGTCGCGTAGCCCGCCTCGAAGAACTGGAAGGCCTGCTCGTAGAGGTAGTAGACGACCACTGTCGTGGCCCCGAGCGGGCCGCCCCGGGTCGTCACGTAGATCTCGTCGAAGAGCTGCAGAGCGTTGATGCTGAGGTAGATGACCAGGAAGAGCGTGGTCGGCCCGAGCAAAGGCAGTTGCACGCGCTGAAAACTGCGCCAGTGCGTGGCCCCGTCGATCTCGGCCGCCTCGATGAGTTCGCGCGGTATCCCCTGCAGTGCCGCCAGGTAGATGATCACGCAGAAGCCGAGCCAGCCCCACACGGTCATGGCGACGATGCAGAAGAGCGCCTGCGAGGGATCCTGGAAGAAGCTCTGCGCCGGTAGACCGAGCTTGACCAGCGCCACGTTGACGATGCCGAAGTACGGGTCGAGCAGCCAGTTGAAGAGGATGGCCTCGGCGACCGTTGAGGCGACCACAGGCAGGAAGATGGCCGTGCGGTACAGCCGGATGAACCAGAGCTTGCGGTTGAGCGCTACCGCGACGGCCAGCGAGAGCACGATGCTGATGGGCACGAAGAGCACCGTGTACAAGACCGTGATACGCACCGAGTGCGCGAAGACGGGGTCGTGCATGAGACGCTCGTAGTTGCGGAAGCCGATCCAGGTGCCGCCGCTGAGCAGGTTGTTGCGCTGGAACGAGAGCACCACCGACCAGGCGATGGGGGCGACGCCGAAGACGGCGATGAGGATCATGGCCGGCGAGGTGAAGCCCCAGCCGGCCAGATGATCGGAGGCGAGCAGGCGCTCCCAGGCAGAAGCCCGGCGGACGGGCAGCGACACGGCCTGATCGGCCACCTGCATCACCCGCCCGCCGGGCTTGCCGAGCTGGGAGCGCCCATCCCGCTCTCCTTCAGCTCCGGGTCACTGGCCCGCGGCCAGGATGGCGTCGATCTGCCGGCTCGCCGCGTCGAGCGCCTGCTGCGGCTGCGCGCGACCGAGCAGCACCGACTGCACCGCCTGCCCCAGCGCCGACGAGATCTTCGGGTAGGTCGCCACGTTGGGCCGCGCCTTGGTCACGTTGTCGAGATTGGCGACGAAGACCTCGTCGGCCGGGTACTTCGCCAGGAACTCCTGGTAGGCCGGCAGCTTGGTCTCGGACTTGCGGATCGGCAGATGGCCGGTCGCGATGGCGTACTGCAGGTGGATGTCGGGCGAGCAGAACCACTGGATGAAGGCCCAGGCGTTGGCTACCTGCTGTGGCCCGTTGTCGAGCACGACGTAGTTGTCGGGGCCGGCGATGGTGGCGTGGCTGACGTCGGCGGGCAGGATCTCGACGCCGTACTGCACGTCTTGGTTGATCGAGGAGAGATCCCAGGGGCCCGTCCACAGCATGGCGATCTTGCCCGAGTTGAAGAGGTTCAGGTAGTTGCCGTCGCCCTTGTCGAGGTAGACCGACTTGTCGGTCACGGCCATGTCGTACAGGAGCTGCATCGCCTTGAGGCCCGCCAGCGAGTCGAGCGCGGCCTTGGTATTGTCGGTGTTCAGCAGGTCGCCGCCTGCCTGCCAGAGCACGGCCAGGAAGCGCCAGACGGTGTCCTCGCTGCCGTCGTTCACGTAGGCCCAGCCGAACTGCTTGGTCGCCGGGTCGGTGAGCTTCTTGGCGGCGTCGCGGAAGTCGGTCCAGGTCCAGTCCTTGGTGGGATAGGGGATGCCGGCCTTGTCGAAGAGCGCCTTGTTGTAGACGAGGGCCAGGTTGTCGACGAGCGCGGGCACGCCGATGACCTTGCCGTTCACCGTCGTGGCCAGGCGCTCGGCCGGGAAGAAGTCGTTCCAGTCGAAGCCGGGCGATCGGCTCATGAGCGGGCCCAGGTCGACGACCTTCGGTGAGGTCGCGAGGTTGGCCATCGACGAGCCGTACTGGTAGGAGATGTCGGGCGCCTTGCCGGCGGCCAGCGCCGTGAGCAGCTTCTGCAGGGCGTAGTCGTTGTTGCCGGCGAAGACCGCCTTCATGGTGAAGCCGGGGTTGGTGGCGTTGTACTTGGCCACGAAGGCGTCGGTCGCGGTGCGCTCGACGTCGGTGTAGCCGTGCCACAGCACGACCGAGCCGCCGCCGCCGGGCGCGGGTAGCGAGGCTGCGGCGGCCGGCGACGAGGTCGTACTCGTCGAAGAGCCGCCGCAGCCCGACGCGAGCACCGTGGCGAGAACGAAGGCGACGGTCAGCAAGCTGACCGCCCCGAATGCTGAGAAGCGCTGACGGCTCATAGTGGCACCCCCGTGGCTGACAGGATAGACGACGCACGACGACAGGTCATGCCGGCGTTCTGAGTTGCCGTCGCAGACCCACAACGGCCCAGAACGGAGTCGGCGCACCTTCTGGCGACGGTCGAGAGGCTCATTGCGACGCCTCGAGGAACGGCAGGATGACCGAGCGCGTCAGGTTGCGCGGCCGGTCGGGGTCGAGGCCGCGATGCTCGGCCTCGGCCACTGCGTAGCGCTGCGCCAGGATGAGCGCCGCCATCGGGTCGAGACCCGGGGTCTCGACGAGGGCGGCGCCCGTGGCACGGATATCGTCGGCGAGGCTGGGCGGCAAGGGCCCGAAGGGCCACACCGCCGTCCCCGGGGCGGCGATGCTGATCGGCCCGTGGCGGTACTCCATGGCCGGATAGGGCTCGGTCCAGAGTTGCGCCGCCTCGCGGCACTTGAGAGCGGCCTCGGCCGCAAGCCCGACTGTCCACCCCGTGCCGAGGAAGGTGATCTGGCGGACCGAGCCCGGCTGCAGCGGCAGGTCGGCGACGACCGCGCGCTCGGCGTCGCGGGCCGCCGCGGCCACGTCGTGGCCGAGCGCGGCCCGCAACGCCGCCAGCGCGGTCGTCGCGAAGCGCGTCTGCACGACCGATCCCTCGTCGGCGAAGTCGAGGACGACGAGCTGTTTCGCCTGGGCCGCCGCCGGCGCGTCGGGCACGGCGGTGAGCAGCACGGTGGCCGTCTCACGAGGCATCGCGGCTAGCAGCGCCTCGATCTCGCTGGTGGTGCCCGAGCGCGAGATGGCGACCAGGTGCGTGTAGGCGCGGCCGCGCGGGAACTCGGAGGCGGGGAAGGCGTCGGAACGTCCCCGCCCCACAGCTTCCCGCGCGGCCGCGTACGCCTGGGCGATGTAGAGCGAGGTGCCGCAGCCGACGACGGCGATCTCGGCGCCGTCGGGCGGCAGCGCGGCGCGCACGGCAGGGGTTCGGGCGAGCTCGGCGGCGCGGCGCCAGCACGCGGGCTGGCTGGCTATCTCTGCAGAGGTCTTGCTCATTTGTGACGACTCTAGCGCCTAATCAAGCACAAAGCAACACAGACGGTCGCGCCCGCCGACTCGGGTGTCACGTGCGCGGCAGATCGGCCGGCACGTACCACACGACGCTCGCGCCCACCACGCACAGCACGGCGGCTCCGGCAAACAGCACGGGTGCGCCGAGACCGACGAGGAACGTTCCGCCGCCTTGCCCGACGATGCGCAGACCGATGAACGACGAGGCAGCCGCCGAGGCGCCGTGTTGCTTCGTGAGTGATAGCGCGGCGAAGCGAGCAGAAGCGGGCACGGCGTGTGGTACCATGTCGGCATGCGCCAGGAAGAACGACTCAGCCTCATCCTCGAGATGCTCGCCGAGAGCGGCTCCGTCGGGGTCGGCGACATCGCCACGCGCCTCGGCGTCTCGACGGCGTCGGTCCGGCGCGACCTGCGGCTCCTCGAAGAGCAGCGCCTGCTGTCGCGCACGCACGGCGGCGCCGTCGCCAACGGTCTGCTCTACGAGCTGCCGCTGCGGTACCGCGGCGGGCGTCGCATCGAACAGAAGCGCCGCATCGCCGCCGCCGCGGCGCAGCGCGTCACCGAAGACGCCTCGGTGGTGGGCCTCACGGGCGGCACGACCACGACCGAGGTCGCTCGGGCGCTCGCAGACCGGGCGGGGTTGAAGGTCGTCACCAACGCCCTCAACATCGCCTCCGAGCTCGCGCTGCGGCTCAATCTGGATCTCATCGTGACGGGCGGCACGGCGCGCAGCGAGTCGTACGAGCTGGTCGGTCCGCTGGCCGAAGCCACGCTCGATGGCCTCAGCCTCGATGTGGCCTTCGTCGGTGTCGACGGTATCAGCGTCGGCGGCGGCCTGACGACACACCACGAGGTCGAAGCGCACACCAACCACACGCTGATCGCGCGCGCGAAGCACGTGATCGTGGTAGCCGACGGCACGAAGGTGGGGCACGTGGCCTTCGCGCGCATCTGCCCCGTCGACATGGTGCACGAGCTGATCACCGACGCCGCCGCCGATCCGGCCGAGCTGCAGCGGCTCGCCGAGGCCGGCGTCGCCGTGACGACCGTCTGAACTCTGCTTCAGTCGCTCAGCCGCCGTCGACAGCCGTCACGGCGGCCTGTGTGGCGAGTCCCTGGGCCGTCGCGGCCTCGAAGCGGCCCATCATGAGGGTCGCCGCGTTGGCGGCCGCGGCGGCGGCGGCGAGGGGGAGAGCCTGCTCGAGCGAGCTGCCCGACTCCAGCCTGTGCAGCAGGCCCGCGGCGAAGCAGTCGCCCGAGCCGACTGCGTTCACGACCTCGACCGACGGCGACGTGACGGCGAGAAGGCGGCCGTCAGGCGTCAGGGCGACCGCGCCCCGGGCGCCGCGCGTGACCACGGCGGCTGCGGCGCCGGCCGCCACGAGGTGGCGGCAGCTCGCCGCAGCCGCCGGCAGACTCGCGCTGTCTTCCGGCGTGTCGCCCGGCTTGTTCTGCGACGTGTCGCGGGTGTCTCCGGGATCGTCGCCCGCAGCGGCGCTCGGCGTGTCGCCCGACGTTCGCGCTTGCTGTGCGGCTTCGGCGGCGTTCACCTTGGCGAGGTCGGGGCGCATCGCCAGGGCGTGGTGGAGCTGTTCGCCGGCGGCGTCGATCATGACGCGGTAGCCGGCGCCGCGCGCGGCTACGGCGAGCCCGGCGTAGAACGCCGGGCTCGCCTGCGCCGGCGCGGCGCCGGTCACGATGGCCCACTCGCCCGGCCGGGGGCGCTGCTCGCCGACGGTCTCGACGAGGGCGCGCTCGTGCGCCGGCCCGATGCGAGGCCCCTCCTCGAAGAGGTCGGTGCGTCGCCCGCCGGGCTCGAGCACCACGGTCGAGACGCGGCTCTCGTCGTCGAGCTCGAGGAGCAGCACCGCGAACCTCTCCTCCACCGCCAGTTCGGCGATGAGCTCTCCCATGTGGTCGCCCGTGCAGCCGACGAGCAGGGCGGGCGAGCCCAGCGCCGCAAGCGCGCGCATCACGTTGGGACCCTTGCCGCCGGCCTGCTGCCCGAGGCAACGCGTGCGCTGTGTCGCACCGAGCCGAAGGTCGTCGGCGGCCACGACACGGTCGAGAGCGAGGTTGGGGCAGACGACCAGCGTCATCTCGGCGAGGGGCCGCAGCGGGCGAGAAGCGTCATCTCGGCGAGGGGTTGGAGCACATCACCGGCGTCGTCTCATCGGCGGGTCAGTCGCGCGAGGCGGCGGCGACGCGGATCAGACCACGGTCGCCTTTGACCTTCACGACCGTGTGCAGCGCACCCGACAGCTCCTGCACGCGCGTGAGGATGGTCGCGGCCTCGGCGCCGCTCACGACCGCCGGCACGCCGTCGCTCGACAGGTAGACGGGGATCAGCTCGGCGCGGATGCCTCCGGCGGCGCCGACCGTGGCCTGCAGCAGCACCGTCTCGCCGGTCTCTACGCTGGAGTGGTCGAAGACGAGGTCGCCGAGGCTGTAGGCGATCAGGCCGCCGTGATACGCCTCGAAGCCCTGGAGCACGTGGGGATGGCTGCCGATGACGAGGCTCGCTCCCGCGTCGATCGCGGCGTGCGCCTCGGCGACCTGCGCCGCGATCGGCGTGCGCGTGATCTCGATCCCCCAGTGGAAGGCGACCACGACGATGTCGGCCTTGCGCTTGGTCGCCGTGATGGCGGCCGCGACTTGTGAGGGGTCGACGCGCGCGGCGGCGATGCCGGGCCCGCTGCCCGCCGTGTACCCCTGGGGCAAGATATCCGAGAAGCCGAGGCAGCCGACCTTGAGGCCGCCGCGCTCGATGAGCGCGGCGCGCCAGGCCGACGCCTTGTCGCGGCCGGCGCCGACGACTGCGACGCCGGCCTTGTTCAGCCGCGCGATGGTGTCGAGCAGCGCCTCGGCCCCGTAGTCGACGGCGTGGTTGTTGGCCATGGTCACCACGTCGACGCCCGCCTTGCCGAGCGCCGACGCCAGCGCGGGGTTGCCGGCGAAGGTCACGTCCTTCCACGTCTGCGCCCTGCCGAGCGTGCTGAGCGGCGACTCGAGGTTGACGAATGCGAGGTCGGCCGGTCGCAGCACGTCGGCGATGCCGGACAGCACCGAGGCGGAACCGTGCGCGCGGATGTAGCTGTCGACGCGGCGGTCGCCCATGACGTCGCCGCCCGCGACGACACTGAGCGCCGTGGCCGTCGGCGAGGGCGTCGGGCTCGGCGGGGCGCTCACCACGCCGCCTGCGGCTCTCGCCGTCGGCGTCGGCGTGCCGGCCGTGCCGCCGGTGCCGGAAGATGTCCCGCCGTCGCCGTCGCGACCCCGGAACGTCGTGAACGCCACGCCGCCGATGACGGCCACGACGATCACGAACACGACGAGCCAGGCCAGCCCGGCGGGCGACGAGCGACCGGCGCCGCTTGTGCGGCGCCGGTCGCGGAGCCGGTCGCTGCGCCGCTCGGACCACGTCTCGACGCGGTCGTCGGGCTCGGGGGCCGGGCCTTGTCCACGCGCATCGTAGCCGATGTGGCCGCTCTGGCGACGGGCGGAAGGCTGCTTGCGGTGGCGGTCGGTGCGGCGCATAGAGCCCGATAGTACACACAGCGTCACCGGGGCGGCAAACGCCCTTGGGGTCCAGGGATTCTGCGGCGAGCGTGCGCCATGCTATCGTGGAGTCATGGAGAGACCCCGTTCTCGCCGCCGTTCTCGCGTGCCCCGGCTGTTGACCGCGAGCGCGATCTTCGTCGTCGGCGTGGTCGCCGCCGTGCTGGTCGCGGTCGGGCTGGTGCTGGCCTTTCGCGAGGGCGCCGATATCGCGGTCACACCGCCGGGGGAGCCGGCGGCGCGGCTCACGCCTACCGCGACGCCGTCGCCGTCGGGAGCGCCGGTGACCGCCGGCGAGGTCGCGGCGCTCTTCAGGCGCGCGTTGCCTGCTCTGGGCGACGAAGATGAGCAAGCCTGGGGCACGGCCCTGCCGGCGACCGGCTCGGGCAGGCGCGCGCTCGCCGCTCTCTACGGCAACCTGGCGTCGCTACAGCCGGCACGCCTTGTCGCACGGGTCGAAGCACCACCGGGACTGCCCGGCGCCTTCGACATCACCATCGCCGGCCAGGTCGCCGGGGTGGGCGCGCCCGACCGGTTCCTGGCCGAACGCGTGCTCGTGGTGAAGCGGGTGGGCGGGCGTCTCGTCGTCACCGACGACGAGACGCCCGCCCAGATCGAACGTCAGGAGTTCATGGCCTTCGCCAAGCCGCGCGTGCTGGTACACGACGGCGCCGTGGTGGTCTTCGACGCTACGTGGTCGTTGCGCGCCGAGCAGCTCGCTGCGCTCGTGCCCGGCGCCCGCGATCGCGTGGCCCGGGTGCTGCACGCCGGCAGCCCGCGCCCCATCACCATCCTCGTCTTCTCGAGCGCCGACGAGGTCCACGACTACCTGGCCAACCCGAGCGGGATCGAGGAGCGCATGGTCTTCCAGGCCTACCCCGTCGTCCGCCTCTCGGCCCGGCCCTGGTACCCGAACGACATCATGCTGGTCGCGCCCGAGCTCTCGGCGTGGGGCGACGCGATGGCCACGACCCTGACGCACGAGGTCACTCACGTGCTCACGGCGAGCTGGTTCGCGCACGCACCCAACCGCTCCCCGCTCCTCAACGAGGGTCTCGCTGTCGTGGTCGCTCAGGATCGTCGCTACCGGCTGCTCAAGCGGGAGCTGGCGACGGGCAACCGTGTGGCGCCGCTGCTGCAAGCGATCGCCTACACCGACCTCTGGGGAGGGCACACGACGGAGCAGATCGAGCTGCTCTACGAGGAGGGCGGCAGCGTGGTCTCCTACATCGTCGACACCTGGGGCGCCGGCACGCTCCGGCGCTTCCTCGTCGATCTCGGGACCACGAACCTCACCGAGACGCCGATCAAGCTCGCTGTGCGCCGCGACCTCGGCGTGTCGTGGGCGCAGTTCGTCGCCGGCTGGCGCGCGTACGTGCCCACGCTCCCGTAGCGCCCTCCTGCGAGCGTCGCCGGAGCCCATCGACGCCGCCTTGCTCTTGGCCGCCTCGCCTTCTTCGTGCTGCCCCCTCGTCCGTCCCGCGGCAACGATTGACAACGCCTCGTTTGACGCATAGCGTGCCTAGGTATGAAGGCGGAACAGCTCAAGGGCCACCTCGATGCGCTCATCCTCGCGGTGGTCGCCGACGGCCCGGCGCACGGCTATGCGATCATCCAGGAGCTGCAGACCCGCAGCGGCGGGGCGTTCGACCTGCCCGAGGGCACCGTCTACCCCGCGCTGCACCGTCTCGAGCGCTCCGGCCTGCTGGCGAGCTCCTGGTCCGACGAGGCCGCTCGCAAACGGCGCGTCTACCGGCTCACCGGTCCCGGGCGCGAGGCCCTCGGCCTGCAGCGGCGGCAGTGGGACGAGTTCTCGCGCGCCGTCGAGGCCGTGCTCGAGGGGGACGGATGCGCGGCCCAGCTCTGATCCGGGCCTACCGGGTCGAGTTGCGCGGCGCGCTTGTCGATGCGGGCGTGCCGCGCCGGCTGCGTCCGCGCATCCTCGCCGAGGTCGACGATCACCTGCGCGAAGCGGTTGCCGAGCGCGCCGCGGTCGGCGAGCCGGCGACGATCGCGGGAGTCCGGGCGGTCGTCCGTTTCGGCGAGCCCAGAGTCGTGGCCAAGCGCTTCGCCGACGAGCTCTCGCCGTCGCTCGCCTGGGGCGCCACCGTGTGGACCGTGCTCGCCTTCGCTACCGCTTGCCTCGTGTGGGCGGCGGCCCTCGTGCCGCCGCCCGGGCACTCGGTGCCCTGGGCAGGCGCCGTCCTGCAGGAGCCCCTGCGCTTCATCGGCATCCAGGTCTGCTTCGTCGTGGCGCTGCTCACCGCCATCCGGGCACTGCGCCAGCGCCGCCACGGCGTCGTCGTCGCCGAGCGCATGCGCTTCATACGGCGCGGCGACTGGGTCCTCGGCGTGGTCGTGGCGGCGCTGCTCGCTCCCGATGTCGCGGGCGCCCTGCTGCATCCTGCCGCGGCCGGCGCCTCACCGTACTCCATGGCGCTCACCATCTGGCTCGCCGTCGCGGTCGCCTTCACTGCCGCGGCGCTCGTGCGGCTGGCACTCTGGCTGCCGGCGCCGCCGGTCGAGCGCGCGACGGGCTCGGCGCAACCCGACGCCGAGTGGGCGCTCGACGATATCACGGCGGCGGCTCGGCTCGTGTGGTCGTGGTCGCGCGCTCGCGCGCCGTGG
>Ga0315282_10009093_pt1 | contig 15878 bp, 17 predicted proteins | sample YL17G07_20_MG_FD_203693 | JGI IMG/M metagenome (GOLD analysis project Ga0315282, IMG submission 203693) | Sediment microbial communities from Yellowstone Lake, YNP, Wyoming, USA - YL17G07_20 | ecosystem: Environmental > Aquatic > Freshwater > Lake > Sediment | place: USA: Wyoming | collected...
TTCATCAAGATCAAAAAGAAAAGGCAAGTCCGACTTTCCATCGGTAACTTGCCATAATTATTGTCTAAAATTGGTGGAGCTGAGGGGACTTGAACCCCTGACCCCTTGAATGCCATTCAGTTACTTTCCTGATTTCAAAGATTTTCCCCTCTTCTCCCTAATTTTCCCAAAAGCCTAATAAATGCTTGACAAACAATGAGTTATTTGCAAGAATCTTCCTTGAAAACAGGGTTTGATTGCAAAAATTCCCCCGAGAATTCCCGCGAAAAGGTGGGATAAAAGTGGGACAGGCCAGACCAAAGGATTTCTGAGGGATCATTTCCCAGGTGGGACAGAATGAGGTGGGACAAATGGCAAAATGGAAAAGCGCCGGTAAGGGGGTCAGGTTCAGAGAGCATGAAACCCGGAATTTTAAGGGTCAGCCTGACAAATATTTCACCATCCGCTTTAAGGTTGACGGGAAACTTGTGGAAGAGGGCCTTGGCTGGGCTTCCGCGGGCTGGAATGTCACTAAGGCCGTAACAGAGCGGGAGAAATTGCGCCAGGCTAACCGGACGGGTGAAGGCGCAGTAACTCTGCGGGAGCGGCGGCAATTGGCCAAAGAGAAACGCCAGGCGAAGACTGAAGAGGAAGAACGCCAGAAAAGGGAGTCCCTGACCATCTCGGAATTTTTTGAAGGGCGCTATCTCACCTGGGCCAGGGAGCATAAAAAAACCTGGATAGATGATTTCCACCATTACCATAAACACCTGAAGCCCCGATTTGGCGCGAAGCCTTTTGGCTCTATTTCCTCCTTTGACATTGAGAAAATGAAGCTGGAATTGAAGAAGGGGACCAGTAAACAGGGTAAGCCCTACTCTCAGGCCACCATCAAGCATCAATTGGTGCTTCTCAAGAGGTTGTATAACCTGGCCAAGAAGTGGGGGGTATATGAAGGCGCAAACCCCATGGACCGGGTAGAGGTCCCCAAGCTGGATAACCAAAAAACTGAATTTCTCACGAATGAGGAACTACGCCGGTTACTGGACATTTTGGAAAACTGGCCTCGTAAGGACACCGTGGCCTTCATCAAATTCGCCCTGTTCACCGGCCTGAGACGGGGCGAACTCTTCAAGTTGACCTGGGATGATGCGGATTTCGAGAGGGGTTTGATTACCTTGCGGGAACCCAAGGGCGGAAAGACTCAGACCATTCCCGTTAGCCTCCCGGCCCTGGCCGTGCTCAAGAGCTTGGAAGTAACTTCGTCTTTTGTCTTCCCTGGCAAGGGAGGCCAGCAAAGAACGGACTTCAAAGGCCCTTGGCTTAGAATCCGCAAGGCAGCCGGATTGCCGGAGAATTTTCGCTTCCACGGTCTGCGTCACAACTTTGCTTCGACTCTGGTTAGCAACGGGGTTGACCTGCTGGTAGTGCAAAAATTACTAACCCACAAAGATAGCCGGACGACTCTGAGATATTCCCACCTATCGCCGGGGGTCCTGCGGGAAGCGGCCCTAAATAGCGGGGAACTGCTCACACCTAAAATCAAAGAAGAGGTGATCCCCATAAAGGCTTAGTATCTCCCCTCCACCTACCCCTGGAATCTTACGGCCCGGCGTTCCCCACGTCCGGGCCTTTAAAATTTTTTTCGATTTTATTGCCCGTTGCAAGCAAGCATGGTGCAAGCATTGAATCTTTCGTTACTTTCCGGCCTGTATAGGTAACATTCTTTGTCAAGTAACTCATTGATATAATTGCTAAATCTTCTTGACATTGATTTTCGGGGGCTTTAGAATAGGGGAGAAGAAAATCGATTGAGGGGGTCAGGGAGATGCCAAGGACAAATACCGTGGAGGAGATTTTACAGAAGCCGTTTCTTACCGAAAACGACTTGGAGCGGCTGGGGCTTCGGTCCAGGAAGACCAGTCAAAATCTTAGAAGCCGGGGAGAGGACCCGTTGCCTTTTGTCAGGATCGGAAAATCGGTCAGGTATCCGGCAAGTTCAGTTTGGGCCTATCTTAGGAAACATAAGGTGGTGCCGGAGTCCAAATGAGTCCCGCCGCCGATCGTTTGTTTCTTTCATCGGTTTTCGAGCGGGCGAAGGAACTCAATCTTTCTCCCAGCAAGCGGCTCGTTCTATGTGCCCTCTTCCGATACCTGGGGGGGAAGGATTTTTGCTTCCCTTCTCAGCAGAACCTTGCTGAGGACACCGGCATTTGCCTGCGGCGAGTCAAGGAAATTTTGACGGAATTGGCAAAGGATGGGGTCATTGAGATTACCCGACGCCGAAAGACAGGACGAAAACATGGCAACAATGCCAATGAATACCGACTCGCCAAAAGTGCATTCTTGAACAAAACCAAAAGTGCACTTCGAGACAGTCAAAAGTGCAGTATTGAACAACCCAAAAGTGCACTTTCGGACAGTCAAAAGTGCAATATTGAGCACGCAAAAACCCAGGAGAATCAGGCCAGCTGTAAGCGAGCTGGTGCGGAATATGTCAAAGGAATATATAAAGAGAATATGTCAATCAATCAGTCAGGGACGGACGGAATGACAGACGAAAAAAACAAAAAAATTTCCGGCAAAAAACCAGCATTGAAAAAACCAGCCTTGGATGAAATTGTTTTAGAAGTTCTTCCACGGGGCGAGAGTAAGAGTAGAAAGGCCGGGTTTTTGCCCTGGAAAGCGCAAATTAATAATTTCGCCCCGCCGCCCGGCGCGCCGCCGCGCCTTACCTCTGAACAGATTAAAGCACTTTTCGGCGGCCCGGTTCCCCGGCCTGTGAATCTTTTAGGGGATTGCCCTGAAGGGGAAATTCTTGCTTCTCTTGTTCCTCCCTTTAAGAAAGGGCCTGAAGCCTTCATAGAGGTCATTGGCTTCAATCCCGATATACCGCAACCTGAATGGTTCGAAAAGGCACTGAAAGAATTTTCTGAACTGGTTTTCAAGATTCATTGGAACTGGAAATCTTCCCCGCCTGGTGCCCCGTTCCGCCGCCTTTTCTATCGGGCCGGGCGCTCCGGCCTGCTATATGATTTCGGCTTCCGCCCACTCAGCCCTGAGCAACAGGAAGCGCGGCGGCGCGAACTGGAGCGCCAGGAAGAAGAAGCGGCTGAGGCCGCCCGGTTTAGAGAAGAAGAACGCCGCCGCTTTGCCGAAAAAGAAGCCAAGTTAAAAGAGTTCATCAAACGGCCCGTTGTCAGGGATTATCTTTCATTCCTGGGCTTCCCCCCGAAAGACTATGCCGGGATAAGGGATCATCTCCGCGAGATTGCCGCCCGGCTCAACGGGCGGGCAACGTTAAACGCGGTTGAACAGTTTATGCGGGAGAAGCTCCAAAACGAGGGCTATTAATGCAAGGACATAGGGGAGAAATAAGGTAACATCCTGTAATCGCTTGCAAAAGAAAAATATAATGGAGGTGGGGGGGTATGGCCGCTAACCGGAAGTTGTCAGTGCAAGATGTGCAGTTCATCAGGCTTACAAGGGAATTTCTTTCAACCCGCGACCTGGCCGCTAATTTTGGTGTCTCTGTACAGACTATTAACGATGTGGTGGCCGGAAGAACTTGGCGGCATGTTGAATTACCAAGCTTTCCGCCGCGGTCTTTAGCTGAAGCCAAACAGGAAGGGCGGGAGGTGATCCAAAAAGCTTTGAACATGCTCTTGAAAATCCGGGCTGACTGCATTGAACGCAGAATACCTGAACCCCCCTCACTGGATCAGGCAGTAAAGCTGATACGGTTTTGTGAGACGAGGGCGGGGGCGGGGGATACGAAACATTAGTAAAGTACCCCGTGGGGGCGGGAGGTGATAAGCATCACTGAGAGATTCCAGACTGGCCTAAAGAAACGAGAAGGCAAGAACCTTGTAACACCTGGAAACCCACGTCTCAAGGGGCCGTAGGCCGTCTGGCCAGGGTAGGGTGATAGAGTAAGGACCGCCAGGATACGGTTAGAATAGGGGCTGAATATCAGTGCCGCTCTTTTCCCAGAAAAAAGGGTCTTCTTTTCAAGGCTCATTTTGGTATCAACTGATTGTGATTCAGGTGGTCTAATTAACTAATATCATGCAAAATCAGTTAGATAATATGCTTTTATTGAAGGACGCCAGGTTGTTTCCCACCATAGTCCCACTTTTTTCTTGACAAGGGTACAGCCATAGCGTAACTTTCGTGAATCATAGCGCGGGAGCGCGGCAAGCTCAACAGGCAACCTCTACACCTTCCTTGGCTGTCTGTCACAGAGTCTCCGATTAGGGCTCACATCGCCCGAAATCCCCATTAAGTTTTCATCATTGCCACAGTGCAACTTTGCATTTGTGGAGGGGTTTCGAGGTGTCTTGTGGGCCGGTTAAAATGGTCTGAACGCAATCCAGATTACTTAGACAGTGATGGTTTGCCGGTTTATGACCGGAAGGCCAAGGTCCGTATTTGGTCAGAAAAGATTCGGGCTGAATACTTCCCCGCCCGGAAACCTACCCAGACTCAACGCCTGCAAATCGCCGCCGCCGTTGTGCTTATCCTGGAGCTATCATACGCCCATGAGGGCTTCACGTCCGGCCAGTCTCTACCAAAAGATTATCTCCCTAAGCTCCACGCCCTGAGACATATCCTGGCGGGCTTCCGGCCCAAGACCCCAAGGGGCAAGACCGGCCAGGCGGCTAAAGATGCTGGTATGGGCCTGGCCGCTATCCTGGGGGGCGAAGCATGACCTATCAGCCCCTCTTCCCCGGCTTCCCTGGCAGCGCTCCCCAAGGTTTCCAGCCCGGCAACCCTGGCGGTCCTGGCCGCGGCAACAAGCGGAATCAGGACGCCGAGATTTTGGAGTCTTGGAACGCCCCCGGCGCTTGTGGGTTTTGGAACTGGGTTGCAGACGTTCAGCCTTGTGTCCTGCAACGCGATAACCGCTATGCGCCTTGGGAGCCTACCCAAGAGCAAACCCAGGCCATTGATGAAATCCTGGAGGTTGACGGGAACGGGCGGTTCCTTCACTCTCTATCCCTGCTTATTGAGCCGCGCCGCCATGGGAAAAGCACGGCCTTTGCACTGGTGGTCTTATGGCTCACGACTTCCCGCCACAATCACGTTTGCCAGTTACTCGGAAACACGGCGGATCATTCCCGCCGCACTCAGTTCAGGACATTGAAGCGGATCATCGCCAACACCCCGCGGCTGGCCCGGCTGATTCAACCTGAATTTATCTTTACCCAGGAAATCACCTTCCCACCTTTGCAATCGGCTATTCAGCTTGGCGAAGGGTTGAGCCTATCATCGGCCTTCGGGGACCGGCTTAATTGCCTCTGGGTTTCCGACTTCCACGCTTGCCCCGATCCTGGCCCCTTCAACGCTTTGCAGGCCAGCTTGTTAGATTCCCAGGATAGTTTGATCCTGATTGACGCGAACGTTGACCCCACGGATGGCCACGTTCACGGCCTGCAAAAGGAAGCGGCAAGTGACCCCACGATTTACGCCCGCCATACCCATTATCGCGACCTGGCCGAATTCGAAGCCCAGGCCCCAAGCTGGATTGACCGGCAAAAGGCCCGGAGACTTCAACGGACGGCGCTTCCCGCCGACTTCAAACGGGATATTTTGGGCCAAAGGTCAGACGCCAAGAACGCCCTCTTCCCCACGGAATTTATCAAGGCGGCCCGCTCCCCGTACAAGATACCCGTGGCCGATCTGAAGGAGCTTGTCAAAGGTCGGGCTTACAAGGTGGGCGGGGGCTTAGACAGGGCCAAGTCCCTATCACCTCTGGCCGGGGGCGATTCGACCGTCTGGACGGTTTTGGCCAAGGTTGCTTCCCCGGAGCACGGCGAGCCGGAATTTTACATCTTGAATCAAGTGATCTTCACCCTCAACACCTCTCGGGCCATCAAAAAGGCGATCCTGCAAGATCACGAGCGTTACCACCTGGACGCTGTGACCCTGGAAAATTACGAAGTTACGGACCTGGCCCCATGGCTGGCGGACGTGGGGATTCCCCATGAAATCGTTACCGCCTCAGAAAAAATGCAAAATTCCGCTTTCCCCGAAATGGCCCGGATTTTCAGGGAAGAGCGGTTTCACTTTTCCAAGGACCTGAAGGTTTTTGAATCTGAACTCAAGGCTTTCGTGTACCAGGCGGGCCGGGCGGGGAAGTATTCTTTCGGGGCGGCCACCAGCAAAGCCCATGACGACACGGTTTATTCCGCCTGTCATGCTATTTGGTCTTTGCGGGAAGCGGTCCTGAACCTCTACGTCCTGGGAAATATCCAGTGCAAGAACAAATCCCCCCGCCGTCATATCTGCTACCTCATGGGCGGGACAAAGCAGCTTCTTTGCGCCGATTATTGCCAGGCCCACAGGCAAGTTGAAGTCATGTTTCAAGAATACCGCAAAGTCCGGTTAGACGATGAAATAACCCTACCGGAGTTCTTTGAAACCCGCGTGAAACTTGAAGGGGCCAGGATTTCCCAGGCTGCATAAGGAAACAATTATGCTTTTTCAAAGCCAAGTCCCGATTATTTTTAGCCGACTGAACCTACAGGCCGACAGCGCCACTTCTTTAGCGCGCAAGACAGAGACGGCCAAGCGGCTTGACTTGTACCATGACGCCCAGCTTGACCACCTTGAAACCAGGCTGAATGAGCTGTTTAGCGATCCCTCCAGCATGGTCAAAACCTGCCTGAACGTGGTCAAGAAGGTGGTCAACAACCTGGCCCAGGTTTACCGGGAAAGCCCCACCCGACTTATTGACGGGACCGACAGCGATAAGGCGCTATACGCCGGGATTGTTGAGGGCATGGCATTAGATGTGCGCCTGAAGCAGGCGTCCAGGTATTGCAAGCTTTTAAAGAGCATTCTCCTTCGCCCGGTTTGGCGAAACGAGCGGCTGGACCTGGACATATTGACCGGCAATATCCTGGACGTGGAAACCGGGGAAAGCCCGGAAATCCTCTCTAAAGTCCTGGTTACAGATTTTGGCATTTCCGACAAGATTGAGGAAGTCGAATACTCGTTATGGACGCCTGAAAGCTGGCAAAGATTGAATTACAGGGGCCAGATGATTGAGGAAGCCGCGAACCCTTACGGCGTCCTGCCCTTCCTGGCCGTTTTCGATTATCCCCCGCCTTCTTCATCTTTCTGGCTTCCGGGGGGAGACGATCTTGTCTCCTTACAGGAAGCTATCAACTTGAAATTGACCGATCTTCTTTATCTCCTGTCAACCCAGAGTTTTGGCGTCGGCTATATCAAGGGCGGTCAAGGCGGCGGGAGTCTCAAGGTTGACCCCGGCGCCCTGGTGGAACTCCAGGAAAACGGAGAAATCGGCTTTGCCAATCAACAGGCCAGGATTGAAGAAGTGGTGGGAGCCATTGACAAGCTAATCAAGTGGGCCTGTGTGAGCCATGGCCTGTCAGCCGCGTCCATGTCAACCGATCCCCAGGAAGCAAGCGGCCTTTCTAAGCTGGTGGATACCCGCGAGCTATCGGAAATGCGGTCTGAAGACGTGGCCTTGTGGCGGTCCTATGAAAAGCGGCTTTTCCAGCTTATCCGCGTGGTTTGGAACGCCCACAACCCCACAAAGAAGCTTTCTGAATCGGCCACACTCAAGGTTGATTTCTGTGATCCAAAGCCGGAGACAGACCCGAAAACCCAAGCCGAAGCGTGGGAAAAGCTTTTGGGGTTTGGGGTAATCAGCCCGGTAGATATTGCCATGCAGCAAAACCCGGACTTGAAGACCCGTGAAGAAGCCCTGGCCTTCCTGTTGACCATTGAACAGGAAAACCGTGAACTGAACTCCGGCAAAGGGGTTCTATAAGCCGAAAAATCCGCCTTCTCAGGCGTTAAAGGAGATTTGAAACATGTCTGAAAAAGCCAATGACCAAAACAATCAACCCGGTGACGGGGGCGGCCCCGATAAAAACGACAAAGACCAAGCCGGTAAGGATCAAAACCAGGAAAAGAGCGTCCCCTATAGCCGCTTCAAAGAGGTGAATGAAGGCAAGAAAGCGGCGGAAACCGCTCTTCAGGAAGTGGCGGATGAGTTGAAAAGCGAAATCCCGGATGAATTCCGGGGCCTAATCCCGGACTTGCCGCCCGGCCAGCTTATCAAGTGGATTCGCCAGGCCCAGGCCAAGGGGATTTTCAACCCGCCCAAGGCCGACGCCCTGGATACCAAACGGCCCGGCGATAAGAAAACGCCGGACCTTAACGCCATGACCCCGCACCAAATGCGCGTGGCGGGGTACAAGACCTAAACGAGGTGATACATGTCTCTGACTTTGCTTGAAGCTGCGAAACTTTCTCAGACTCCCTTGCAGCGGGGGGTAATCGAAGTTTTTCCCCGGACTTCCCCGATCTTGGAAAGGCTGCCTTTCCTGGACGTGGCGTCCGACTCCTATAAGTACAACCAGGAAGAGGCCCTTCCGGGAATCGCCTTCCGGGGGATCGGCGAAGCCTACACGGAAAGCACGGGGGTAATCAACCCCATAACCGAAACCCTGGCCATTATGGGCGGTGTCTCCGATGTTGACCGCGCCCTGGTGAAGACTCAGGGCAATATCAATGACCTTCGGGCCATTCATGACGGCCTGAAGGCCAAGGCCGCGGCCCTGTTCTTCACCAAGAACTTTATCAAGGGCGACACGGATGCGGACCCCAAGGGGTTTGACGGCCTGCAAAAGCGCCTGACCGGGGGCCAGGTTATCAACGCCGGTAACACTTCCGGGGGCGATGCTTTGACCCTGGCCAAGCTGGACGAACTCATTGACGCCGTGGCGGGCGGCCCGGACGTTCTGTTTATGAACAAGACCATGCGCCGGAAGATCAATACCTTAATCCGGGCGGCTAACCAGGCCGTTGAAACCGTTTCGGACGCCTTTGGCCGCCTGCTTACCGCTTACGCGGGCGTGCCTATCGCGGTCATCGAAAACGATGAAGCCGATAACCCGATCCTGGCCTTCGATGAAGCGGCCCCCAACGGCGGAAATTTGGTCTGTTGCTCCATTTACGCGGCCCGCTTCGGCGCGAAGGAATACGTCTCCGGCCTGCAATGCGGCAAGATGGATGTCCTTGACATGGGGCTCTATTCGGGGGGGACGGCTTACCGGACCCTGATTGAGTGGATTTGCGGCGTGGCCGTCTTCCATCCCCGCGCCGCCGCCCGTCTCCAGGGAATCAAAAACGCTTAAAACGAGGTGAGCCATGTTTGACGTACGACATGAACTGAAAGACGCGGGCCTGGTGGCTTCCAATCTGGCCGGGACCGTTGACGGTCAAGCCAAGGTGGTCCACCTGGGGCCTGAACTGGTGGAAGGGAAGCTGATTATTGACGTGTCGGCCCTGGAGATTGACTCAGGCGATGAGCTTTACCGAATCAAGCTTCAAGGCTCCAGCGCCCATGACTTCAGCAGCACACTGGAGGACTTGGCCATTCTGGAGCTTGGGGCCAAGGAAGTCCTTGGCGGCGATCAGGACTCCCAAAAGGGCCGGTACGTGTTGCCTTTCTCCAATGTGAAGGGGCTTTACGCCTGGCCTTACGTCCGGCTCTATACTGAGGTTTCGGGGTCTATCGGCAGTGGGATCAACTTTTCCGCCCACCTAACGCGAGAAGTCGGCACGCGGGCCACCACGAGCCTAACGACTACCACCAGTACAACGACCTCAACTACAACCACCACCACAACCACAGCCGGTTAGCGTGGTGTAACTATATGGGCGGAGCGTGTGTCGTGGCGTTCCTACCAGACAGGCCGTGGGAGTCGGCCTGCCGCCTGAGTCCACCAAAGCGGAAAGCCCATGGGGGGCGACTCCTACGTTGTCGTTGTGGTCAATGCAGCAAAGCGGAATCCCCGGAGGGCTTCGGCCTTCCGGGGAGACTGCCTTTCATTGCAATCGCTTGCAACAAAGATAGTTTAAGCCAATGAAATCACATGAAAAATTACTTTAACGAGCGCTATAAATTCACCCACAGGCTTGAAGGCTTAGTCAACGCCTATGGGGAAGATATTGCCCAAACCTTGGAAGGGGCCTTAGAAACTATCACCGGCAAGCTCATAAGGTTGACCGCCACAGCCGAAAAAACCGTCTCCCTGGAGAAAAAGCGGCAACTCCTGCTAAAGCGGAAGGCCGAAATTGAAAAAACCCTGGCCGAAATCTACCAGGAAATCGGCCAGGACATGAAGGCCAAAGCCGTTGAAACGGCCATGGCCACTCCCGAAATTATCAGTGCGATAATTGATAGCACCCTTCCCGAAGGTGTATCGGCGGGCTTGAAGTGGTCCCATGTCACGAAAGATCGTGTCCTGGCCTGGTGGGACTCCGCCCAAATTGAAGGAACGTTCTTCAACGACTACCTGAAGAAGCTGGAAACCTCAGCCGCGGAGCGGGTACTTCAAGCGGCCCGGCAAAGTCTGCTGCTGGATGAAAGCATGAAAGAGTCCGCGGCCAGCATACAGGCCGCCCTGGACATAGGCGCGAGGTCGGCCCAGCGCGTCTTGAGGACCGCCCTGGATAGCGCGGTGAATTGGGCCGAGCGGGAAGTTTACCGTGAGAATTTAGACAGGTTCAAGAGTTTCAAATTTCAGGCTGAACTTGACCGTAGCACCTGTGAATATTGCGGCTTCCTTGACGGGAATGAATATGCCCTTGAAGACGCCCCAGCGCCGCCCGTGCATTTCGCTTGCCGGTGCTTCCTCTACCCGGTCATGAAAGACGTGGTAGTCAACGGGGAAACCGTACCCTTTGAAGACGCCGTGGGGCCGGAATATGACAAGGCCGCCCGGCGAATATCCCGCCTTGAAACCGATCCCCGGACGGTGCATCACCGGGACGGGACAACCTCCACGGCCTATCGGGGGTATGACGTTAAGTTTGTTGACCGGAGAATGAATTACCGCCAATGGATGGATTCCATGGTTAAGAGTTCAGAACCCGGAGACGTGGCCTTTGCCAAGGAAGCCCTTGGTCCTACCCGTTTTGGCTTGGTGAAATCCGGCCAATTGAAAATTGAGTCCCTGTATTATCAAGGTAAATTTCGCACCATTGACGATCTGAAGGAGTTAATGAGGCCATGACCGAACTGATTGCTTACCCGGACGCGGGATTTAATACCTGGATAGATGAAGACGGGGCCAAAGAGCACTTTGAAGGCCGTCTCCATACCGATGATTGGTTAGCGGCGGATGCTGCAACCCAGGCCGCGGCCTTAATTATGGCCTTCCGCTCCCTGAATGAGCTTGACTTTGACCTTCGATGGAAGGCTGACAAGACCCTGGCCGACTCCTACACGGACGCCCGGAAAGCCGAAATCCTGGCCGCTCTGAAGCAAGCTCAATGTGAAGAGGCCCTGCATTTGCTTCGCCATGACGTGGATACCATGGGCTTGCAGGCCGTGAGCCTGGGGGGATTGCTCTCATTCAAGCTTGACCCCGGCCAGAATCCGCCCCGCCACAGCCAAAGGGCTTTAGACATTCTGAGCCCCATTCTCAAGAGAAGGGCCGTGGCCCGCTTCAGGTAAAGAGCATGAAAGACGTTTGCGAGAAATGCTCACACCGGGAAGGGTGTAAAAATCCTTGCAGGCCGGTTGAACTCTATCTTGCTCAAGACAATATGGCCGTTTTTGAGAAGACGGGAGTGGGCGAAAATGGGGAGGAAATTACCATCATTTTCGCCCGAAGCAAGCGGGAAGTCCGCGAATCCGAGCTACCCCAGATTTCGGATAAGACCGATGAACCCATAGATTCGGTTTTCACTACGGAAGCGGAGTCCCCTTTTGCCGGATTCAACCCTGACCTGAAGCAGACCGGCATTTTCATTGACCGTTTCTTCAACAAGTGGAGCTATGAAGACCTGGCCGTCAAGTACGACACAACGGTTGAGAAGGCCAGGAAGGTTTATCAAGCCGCCCTCAAGCGGTTACAAGCTGTAGTGGAAGCCCTGGACGGGGGGAAGGATAGCCCCCACAACTTTGAACCTTGGAAAAAGATGGTGGAAGAACGCTCCGGGAGCTTCCCCGCGGGGGTGAAATGGTTTTTGTTAAACAAGCTCCTGGGAGCGCGGCCCGCCGAAATCGCCCGCATGGAAGGCGTCAAACATCCTTCCGAAGTCCGGGGCATGATTATCCGAGTTTCAGATCAATTAAGCTGTGGGGAAATCAGCCTTTTCGAGAAGGACCCGGAAGAGGTTGAAGCGGCCAAGACCCGACTTGACGCTAAAAGAAAACAGCGCCGGGAGAGACACGCCAAAAACAAAGAGCGGGTCAACGCCAAGCGGCGGGAGACTTATGCAAAAAGGCGAGCGTGCAGTCTGTCCAACTGTACAAAAACCAGGTTGCTAACCCCTTAGAAAATACGACACAGGATTCTATAAATTGTCTTTCGATATATTTGGACGGTACTTGATAGAAAGCGCGTTAAAGTCCTTTATTCGTGGCATGTTTCCGACAGGCTTTCCGTCCAGCTTCGAATATTCCAACTCAATTCTGGTAGATGGGAATGTCCAGGTAGAACTTAATTTATATGACAATAGCCCAGGTTCCTTGTTACTAAAAGTTGGTAAGCCATATTTTGCCGATAATGATTTAAGGAATTCTTCATATAATTCTTCTCTTGCAGCATCTCTTGGTACATGAATAGTTACTTCTCTTAATTTATTTCCAGTAGTTATTAAAAATACATCGCACCTATTACTTCCTATAAGAACGTTGAGCGTATAGCCTTCACCTTTATTGAGCGGTTTGGCCTCTGGATACAACTTGATTATTTCTTGTTGGGACATTCCCCAAGTAGTCTTTGCCCATCCATTAACATCATTGGATTGTGCCGTTACGATTCCATTAAATAGCATAAATAGTAACAATAACATAGTTATTTTAACGAATTGTCTTGTCATCGCAACCTCCAACCTTGAAAATTACTTTCGGTTTCTTTCTATGATATTTATTGTTGCACATGTACCACAATACGAATTAAATTGTCAATTATTTTTATAATGGTAGGTTTCCTTGTTTTCTTGAAGCAAAAAGGGAAAAACGGCGGGAGAGACACGCCAAGAACAAGGACCGGATCAACGCCAAGCGGCGGGCGGCCTATGCCCCTAAAAACGACCGGAAACCGACTTGACTTTGGTATAACCGCACAATATCATCAAAATCAGATTTTGCCTCACTACAAGGCAAGAAAGGTGCGGTAAGGCCGGGCCGGGTAAGGTATAGGGCCTGGGTTACTGATAAAACCCAGGCCATTTTTTTTGACCGAAGCGGGCTGACAGATCACAGGAAGAAGCTGAAGCGAGGAAATTAGTTATGAGAAAAAGGTCCTGGCTTACATCCGCAATATCTTTATTAATTTTGGTGGTTCTTTCCTGTAGTCCCCAGGGGAATAATCTTTCAATCCAGGTTTGGTTCAGTCCTGGAGGTGGATGCACAGATGCAATTATAGGGGAGTTAAACAAGGCAAAGAAGGAAATTCTTGTACAGGCTTACTCTTTTACATCTCAAGCGATAGCTAAGGCTTTAGTTGATGCTCATAAACGGGGAGTGCGTACAGAAATCATCCTTGATAAATCCCAGAGGACCGAAAAATACAGTGCTGCCGATTTTACATCGCATATGGGAGTTTCCACATATATTGATGGTGCCCATGCGATTGCTCATAACAAAATTATGATAATTGATAATGAAACAGTTATTACAGGGAGTTTTAATTTTACTAAAGCTGCCGAAGAGAGAAATGCAGAGAACCTTCTCATTATTAGAAGTAAACAACTTGCCAAGGATTATTTAGATAATTGGGAAAAGCACAAAGCACATTCTGAAAAATATGCTGGCCGGTAAAGCCATATATCAAATAAAGAAATATTTATTTGTTAAGATAATTACAAGTTATTTACCTAATAAATATTTTACCAAGATTATCAAAATTACGATGAATATAAACCCTAAGCATCCCCAATTGCTGGTAGAACTTGAGACTCTTGAACTATAATAACTTGACCGATCCAGCAGTTTAATCCCTGATATTTTAGAATCGAATTCCAAGTCAATTCGATGCTTGCCAATATCAATCTGCTGTTTCATTTTGTGAATATTTTGACCATGTTCATCCAAGTGCTTCAGCAAAACGGGAATTCGATGATGCATTGCATGGACAATTAGCTCTTTCTCTTTTTGGAGGAAGTAATTAAGTAACTGCTGTTTGATATCTACATCACCTCCAGACAACCAATTGAACCTATTTTGGAGAAGTTCTGGAATGTCGTAATTCACTACTACATTTAATAAGTGGGATTGGAGTGTGTCTATAATTTCTTGTTCGTTTGCATCGGCACCAATTAAAAGGACTTTATTGGACCTTGGACAATATTCCTTCCATAAGTTTTCTACAAGAGCATATTTCTCTTGCAGAGGCATTCGAGGAGGTAATAGATTGAACAAGCGACCTGCAACAAGGCCGCTCATTGTTACGTGGCCAGCCTTCCACTTTTGGAAGGTCTCCTCAGCATATTCTTGTTTTGCAGCCCCGTATTTTCTGCCATATTCATCAAAGATTTGTTTTAATTCATCAGGGGGTAAAGAGAAGAAGTACTTTTTTACATCTTTATCGGTTCCACCAAGCTCTCTTGATAGTTCCTCTCCCTCACGGATATGTTCTAAAGCACGTTGACGGCCAATATCATTATAATAGCCCCCATATCTTTTTTTGCGTCTATTATAATACTTCACCTTACCCCCGAAGCTTCGAAAATAAGGCCCGGAGCCTACTACCTAAAGTTGGCTTAAGAGATTTAAATTCGGCATTCAGAATTACTTCGCAGGACTCTGATGTAAAAACACGTTCAACAAGTAATTGACTCCCTATAGACGTTAACTCGTTGCCTCGCCTTGCCAGATCATTCGCGCTTTCTCCCACCTTCTTTAAGAGATTCTCACGTTCATCTGTTGATATGCCAAGACTTATAAGTTGCCTGTTAAGATCAGACATGATTTTTAATAAATCAGTTGTGGCCTGTATCTTTACCCGTAACTTTTTCAATTCTCGTTAACCTTATCGCATTTTAACAATGATGGCGATAACAATTATTATAAAGATTCCAACACCAATCCATAGAGGATAAAGGTCCTTCAAACCAGCCTGACTGCGACTTAGCTTACCCTCTTCCGCGGCTTTACTTCTGATACCCATCAGGACCTCTGTTCGGCCAATGGAATCATCAGAAGTACTGGTAATAGTGACAGACCCACCTTCCTTGCCGATCGCGATGGTATGTCCTGCTATTGTTCCAAGTTTCTTATCCAAAATTTCAGTATCCACTCCACCTTCTGCTGCTTTCGCGCCTATATCAATCATCTTTTCAGCATACTTTTGTTTTAAAGCTTTTACTTGCTCTTCGGATAGTCCTGTCAAATCAATCCATTTGTCTTTGCCTATACGTATTGAGTTTTCTGGCGGTTGAATATCCCGCAAAACTATTTCGGATTTCCCCTTTTCCTCTTTATCTGACATATTATCCTCCTTGTACTTTCAGGAATCGGGATTGCCTTTGTTAAAAATTGATTTTGGAGCCCCTTGGTCCAGGAAAACCCTCACAAATTTCTGTTCTCAAAGCCGAATCTTTTTGTCGAAGGCATGATAGCATAAATTTAGCCGATATAGTTAGATTTTCAGATTTTTACCTTAACCCCTATTGGGGCAAAATCTTGGCGGATCGGCGGCCCATGAACCCCTAACGGCGTCATGTTGATGGTGGGATATAAGTGGGATAATTTATCTCATGGGGAATAAAAAAGGTTAGCCCAGTGGCTAACCCATTGAAATTAATGGTGGAGCTGAGGGGACTTGAACCCCTGACCCCTTGAATGCCATTCAAGTGCTCTTCCAGCTGAGCTACAGCCCCACGCCCGGATTAAGAATTTTTAA